>Ga0316202_10000228_pt1 | contig 79055 bp, 65 predicted proteins | sample 3monrhotite_MG_FD_204934 | JGI IMG/M metagenome (GOLD analysis project Ga0316202, IMG submission 204934) | Microbial mat bacterial communities from mineral coupon in-situ incubated in ocean water Damariscotta River, Maine, United States -... | ecosystem: Environmental > Aquatic > Marine >...
GAGGTTGCCAAAGTCGAAGAGGTTGCCAAAGTCGAAGAGGTTGCCAAAGTCGAAGAGGTTGCCAAAGTCGAAGAGGTTGCCAAAGTCGAAGAGGTTGCCAAAGTCGAAGAGGTTGCCAAAGTCGTACTGTCAGAGCCGGAGCCACGGCTTGATGAAGATATCGCTGCTAAACCCTTAACGGGGGACGAAGTGCCTAGCCGTGAGGGCGAGATGTCAATCGTTGCGGTTTCGGTGAGTCCACAGGATCTGGCAATCTCTGATCCGGGTGGTTATGTCACTCCTCAGAAGTTTTTAAATCAATGGGCCAAAGCTTGGTCGTCTCAAGATGCAGATTCTTATTTGCATAGTTATGCCCCTGGATATGTTCCTGGAGGAAAATTGGATAATAAGGCGTGGCAGGCGAAGCGGCGTAGCCGGTTGGCTGCTCCAAGTTTCATTGAGGTCACGCTGGAATCAGTCAAGTTGATCAATGAGACCGAAGCGGTTGTCACAGCGCAGGCCATTCAAGTCTACCGTAGCGATCGCTATCAAGACCGCACCCGTAAGAAGTTTGTTTTGCAACGCAGCGGTCAGACTTGGATCATTGTTGAAGAAAGGTCATTGGGTCGGTTACGCTGATGTTGAGACGCGGATTTGTCATATTGGTAATAACCTTGCTGCTGGTTGCTACAGTCGTCAGTGTTTGGGCGTTGTGGCGCAGTCAGCCCGATGACTCTATGGTTAACCCTGCCGAAAAGGTGAAGAGTCTTTTGGTCGCTAATACCTCAGGACGTCTGCTGCCGCAACAAGAGGCGCTGTCTCAACGTCTGCAGCAGAGGCTAGCGGGAAATCCTGATGACTTTGAGGCGCAGCTACTTGAATCTCTGCTGCTATTCCAGACGGATCGTCTGGATGATGCGATTGAGTTGCTGCGTGAGTTGACTCTGCGGGCGCCTAAATTTCAATTAGCTCATTTAATCTATGGCGATCTGCTGGTTGCCCGTTTTGAACGGCTCGAGCAACTGGGCGGTACCAGCCTTCTGGCTGACCTTGATGCCGGTTCTGATGGTGAGCAAGTTGAGAATCTGCGCTTTGAAGCCAAGGCGCGCTTGCAGGGCTACCTCGGATTGATTAAGGAGCAAAAAATACCCGCAGCATTTATTGCCCTGAATTCGACAATAAAATATGCCCTTCTTGTTGACAAGTCGACCAACCGTCTGTATGTCTTTCGCAACGCTGGAAATGGTATCCCCCCCCAATTAGTTGATGACTACTATGTTGTCCTGGGACAGAAATCTGGCAACAAATATCGTAAGGGCGATCTGAAGACGCCGAGCGGCGTCTATTTTGTGACCGGTCATATTGAGGATGGGGCGTTGCCGATTAAATATGGTTCTGGCGCTTTTCCAGTCAACTACCCCAACGCATTCGATAAGCATCTGAAGAAGACCGGCAATGGTATCTGGCTGCACGGCACGCATAAGAGTCTCTATAGCCGTCCCCCACGGGATACCGAGGGCTGTGTCGCGCTGACGAACGAGGAGCTCTTGAGGATCAGCAGGTATGTTGAGCCTGGGGTTACTCCAGTGATTATCAGTGGCGAGGTTGAGTGGATTACCGGCAGTCAGTGGCTGGATCGTAATGTTGAACTTTTATCGATACTTGAGAGTTGGCGCGCGAGTTGGGAGAAGGTCGATCTTTCAAAATATCTGGGCAGCTATTCACGAGATTTCTGGAGCGATAAGTACGACTTGGACAGCTGGAAAAAGTATAAGTCACGTGTCCTGCGCATGAAGAAAACTCAGGATATTGCTCTGCGCGACATTTCGCTGTTCGGCTATCCGCGGCAGGGGAGTGAAGGGCGCAATATGGTTGTTGCGACTTTTATGCAGCAATATCACTCAAATAATTTCAGTGGTGACATGCGAAAGAAGCTCTATCTGGTCAATGAAGATAGCCGGTGGAAGATCCTCTATGAAGGTAAATAGCCGTTATCCCGAAGGGCAGTTCGGCTGAAAGGCGTCGTTTGGATTTGGGGTCATCTCGCGCGACCAGGGGATGGCACCGTTACGTCCATTTCGTTTGACCTGATACAAGGCTTCGTCGGCCAGATTAAGCAGATCATAGATGTCGGTACTGTCGGTCGGAAAGGTTGAAGTCCCAATCGATACCGTCAGTTTCTTCTGTGGCTGGCTCTCTTCCATCCCGGTAAAAACCTCAGATTCAATACAACTGCAAAGCTTTTCAGCCACAGCAAGGCTCCCCTCTTTGTCCGCCTTGGGCAGCAGGATCACAAATTCCTCACCACCAAAACGAGCGACCAGGTCGATACCGCGCGTGTTTTGTAGCAGCAGGGCGGCAACCTTCTTAAGAACGATATCCCCTTTGAGATGGCCGTGCTTGTCGTTGTATGACTTGAAGAAGTCAATATCGAGCATCAGGAGACTGAAGTTGCTGTGATAGCGGCGTGACTGTGCCCATTCGCGCTGCAGATAATCCTGGAATTGGCGGCGATTGGCCAGGCCCGTTAAGTCATCGGTGGCAGACAGAGTGCGGGTCTTTTCATAAAGCCTTGAGTTTTCAATCGAAATGGCGGTCTGATCGGCGATCGCCTGAGCCATCTGTTGCGCCACCGAGATGAAGGCATTTATCTTTTGGTGGTGGATATTCAAAACCCCGATCAAGCGGTTCTGGACGACCATCGGCATTGAAAGTAGGCTCCCGGTAGAGACCCAGCGTCCTTTATAGTTCAGGTTGCGATCATCAGTACTGAGATCGGTGCAGTAGATTGGTTTCATGCTCGCCGCGACCATGCCGCTTATCCCCTCACCAAGGTTGAATGAGAGTCCTTTAGAGGTGACAGCGTCCAGGCCGGTCGTTTTTGTAACTTCGAGTGATTCTGACCCCGGGAGATAAAGCAGTAAGACGATGCGATCGCAGTGTAATGTGTCTCTCAGGATGTTGAAGACTTTTTCGAACAGCAGGTTTTGATCAAGCGACGCCGTCAGGTTGCGTGAAACCTGGAAAAGGGCCGATAGCTCTTCATATTGCTCCTTGAGTTGAATATTGACTTTTTCAATTTCAAGGTTCTTTTTCTTCAAATGATGGCTGAATTTCAAGGTCTCCTGAGTGAGGACCGATGATTTCTCGGCCTCCAGGCGATTTTCATAAAGCGTTTGAAGCTGTCCCAGCATCTGGTTGAAGCTGCTGCTTAATTCGTGTAGATGGGAGTCTGTTGCTATTTCAGTCCGACTCGACAGGTTTCCGCATCCAACCTGATGGATGGTCTCAAGGAGATTTTTTAATGGAGTCAGAGTGCGAAGTAGCAGGCGATAGTAAATCATTACTCCGAGGGCAAGGGTCAGGATAACAGTTAGGAGCAGTCGCCAACTGTTGGTGAACAATAGACTGTTGAGATTGTTGAGGGATTTGCTGGTAGCCAAGTAAAGTATGCCGTTGCTTCCAAGAGGCAATGGGGCATAGAGACGGCGAACATCGACATTCTTTATCTTTGATGTAAAAAGATTATCGGTGCTGGCGATACGGCTCAAGAGTGTGTCCGCCAGTTGCGGGTCAGGATTGTTGGAGTTGCCGCTGCTGACCATCAGACGGCCTTCTTCTGAGTAGAGCGAAAGTTCGCAAAGATAACGATCGGAGAAGGTTTCCAGTAATGTTTGACTGAGAGGGAACTGCAATAGCAGCACATTGCGGGGAGCAATCGCAGGTTGAACCATGGTCAGAGAGTAGAGGTCTGTACGACTGTCAAAGGTGATATGGCGCAAGGTTGTCTGATCCTGGTATGCTGATTCTGCCAGATGCTGAAGAGTCTCGTTAGGAGCATTTTGCGCATCGTAAAGATGCAGCTTGAGTAATGGCTGATAGGCCTGGACTTCCTTTTCGAGGGTGCTTGTTGTGATCTGTGCAGGTCTTTGCGCAAGGAGGCTCAGCAAGTCAGCGAGCTGAAGTTCGCGTTGTTTGAGGTCGTGATAGACCCTTTTTTGGGCGTGGTTGAGCTGCAGATCTACCGAGTCAATTAAGTTCTCATGTAAGAGCAGACTGGAGCCAATAACCGAGGCCCCTGCCAGAACGAGCAGGAGCACGATTAACGGTCTCAGAAGGTGCTTGAGGAGTGGAAAGGTCGTGAACTTGGGCATGAAATTGGCCCCCTAACCTCTCTTAGCCCTGAAGGCTTCCGTTGTTGATAAGTTCAATAAATGCTGTGACTACCCGTGGGTCAAATTGGGTTCCGGTGTTTTGCTCGAGTTCTTTGAGTGCAACCTCCCGCGGTAAAGCCTTGCGATAGGGACGGTCAGAGGTCATGGCATCATAGCTATCGGCAACAGAGAGAATCCGCGCTTCAAATAACAGCTTTTCTCCCGACAGGCCCAAGGGATAGCCTTGACCGTCAAAACGCTCATGGTGCTGGCCAATGATCTCGCGTACGCGAATCATAAATTGAATCGGCTCCAGTATGCGCATCCCGATTAGCGGGTGCTGGCGGAGGCGGTCTATGTCGTTGAGTGAAAGCTCATCCACCTTATGGAGTAAGGAGTCATCGATGCCGATCTTGCCGATATCGTGAAGGATAGCTGCCTGTTCAAGGTCTTTGAATGATGGTTCTGGCAGGTCGAGGTGCCGCCCCAATGCAAGTGAGTAGCGCGTGACTCGTTCAGAATGGCCGCGTGTGTAAGGATCGCTCGCTTCGATTGCTGATACCAGGGCATGGACTGTATTAAGATAGGTGCTCTGTTGTTCCTCATAGAGCCTGGCATTCTTGATCGCAACGCTGGCCTGCGCAGCGATTGTTGAAAGCATCTCCATGTCTTCATCGCTGAAACTGCCGCCGTCGGGTCGGTTAGCAATCGTGAGAGTGCCGAAAATTTCATCGTGAACAAACAGTGGTGCGCAGATGATCGTTTCACGAGCAAAGCCGAGTCGGCTCATGCGTGAGAAGTCGCGGGAATCTTCAATCTTGCGGATCAGGATCGGTTCTCGGTTCTCAATGACCCAATTGGAGACCCCCCCTCTGGTCAGCTCGATTGTCATCGAACTGTCAAAGTCAGGATTCTGTAACCCGATGACATCCCCGATTCGCAGAGTATTGCGATTTTTGTCGAGAAGCAGAATGTAGCCGATACTGCCATTCAAGGAACTCAGTGCTTTATGCAGGAGGAGATTGAAGAGTTGATGCAAGTCCATGGTCGAGTTGACTGCCAGCCCCATTTTATACAGGGAGGAGAGGCGGTGAACTGCACTAGCCAGGTTGGTGTTGCGGTCTTCAAGGTCGCCTGCAAGGTCTGCAATTTTGAAGTTGGCTTCTTCGACTTCCTCGATCCGTTCTTCGAGGGTGATGTTTAGATATTCAATTTCGCGCAGCCGATCCTCGAGAGTCACATTCATGTTCTCGATCTCAGACTGGTGGGAGAGCTTTTCGCGGTGAACGGCGGTTTCACGTTCGTAGGAGACGGTCGAATCGATTAGCGACTGCAACCGGTTTACCATGCCATTAAATTTGATTGAGAGGGTCGACATTTCACGCGAACTGGTGATGTCGGTCGATGCCTTGTCGAATTCGCCGTTTTCGAGTTTGGTCATGGCTTCGACCATCTGGCGGATCGGTGAATCGACATAGTAGAGGATAAAAAAGCTGATCGAGAAGATCAGGATAGCGATGATCGTCGCTGAGGAGATCAGGTTCGCCTGCCGACCCTTGGCTTGCAAGGAGTCGATGCCGTCAAGCGAAAGGTGAACATTGAGAATACCGAGAATTTCGTTTTTTGCGAGATGGCAGCGGTGACAGTCTTCTTCGTTGAAGATAGGTAGTGTGGAGGTGAAGCGGTTGTCCGCGTGCGACATAAAGGAGAATTGACCCGGCGTGCGCCTATATGTCATGAGATCTGAAGCATCGACCAATTGTCCGATTTCAGCGTCATCTGCTGAAAGCAGAATTTTTCCGTTTTGATCTATGATCCGGACACAGGAGATAGTGACTTCATCAGCGATCTCTTTAAGGATGCTGGCAACATCGTCATTGCGTCCAACCGACATCGAGGTCCGGATACTGTTACGGATGGTGTCGGAGATAAGCCGACTGTCATGCGCGGCAATCCGCTCAATCATTGCAGATTGAGTATGCAGGTTATGCCAGGTCCCCAGCAATACAGCAAAGACCGTTATGCCGATTGTCAGGCCAAGTATTTTGATCTTGAGGGAATTCATATACGAATGAATCTCTACTTTTCAGTCTAAAGGCCAAGTTTTCACGCTAAAAGCCCGGGCTTGGTCCCCCTCACGGATCATGTCGTAGCCAGTATTTCCATATTCCCTGAAGGCTGTATTCTTTGTACAGTAGAAAACCGGCGACATAGATCAAGATTATTGCAAATTGTTTGCCAGCAATACGATTGGTTATTGAGTCCCGGAGTCGAAGCTGCCAAACCGAATAAAACACAGGAATGTTGCGGCTTCTGACTTGCGGAAAATGAATTTGACTTTGCCCTCTAACTATGATTTTCTAGGTCGCTGGTTTGCCCGAAAAATGGGCGTTAAGAAGTGGTATCCGATGCTGTTGGAAAACTTTGCTTACACACTGCCCGAAGAGCTGATCGCTCAGCACCCGGCAGCGACAAGAGACGCATCAAGATTGATGCGCCTTGATCGCTGGGCAGGCGAGATCTCTTGCGGCAGTTTCCCTGATATTATTGAATCTTTTAGTGCCGGTGATCTGCTGGTTCTTAACGATACGCGTGTCAGACCTGCGCGGCTTTTGGGAACCAAGGACTCCGGAGGCCAGGTTGAGCTGCTATTGCTGCAGCGGATACCCGGTGAGGCTGAAGACTGGCGATGTCTCGGCCGGAGTTCACGGCCCATGCGACCAGGGACTCAGATCCAATTTCCACTTGGGGTTCGGGCAGAAATTATTCCTGGAGGAAAAGACCAACAGAAGATCGCTCGTTTTACTTATTCTGGCGATTTTGAAGTCCTTGTCGAGAAGATCGGGCACTTGCCACTTCCTCCATATGTCCGGCGAGAGGAACTTCAACTTGACCGTGAGCGCTATCAAACCGTATTTGCATGCAACACCGGCGCGGTAGCGGCTCCGACAGCTGGGCTTCACTTTACAGAACCCTTGCTCCAGAAACTGAGGGACAGGGGGGTTGAAATTGTATCTTTGACCCTGCATGTTGGAATCGGAACTTTTCTGCCTGTACGGGTCGAAAATATTCACGAGCACCGTATGCATGCTGAGGTATATCAGGTTCCTGAGGCAACTGCGGCTGCAGTTAATCTGGCGAAAGCTCAGGGGCGGCGCGTGATCGCTCTGGGAACAACCGCAGCGCGGACTTTGGAGACGGCCGTTGATGACAACGATATGTTGCAGGCCGGTGAGGGGGAGAGTGAAATTTTCATTTTTCCAGGTTACCAGTTTAAAATTGTCGATGGTCTGGTGACCAATTTTCATCTGCCGAAATCGACTCTTTTGATGCTGGTTAGTGCCCTTGCTGGGCGTGAATTTATTTTGGAAGCCTATCAGCGAGCAATCGCAGAGCGCTTTCGTTTTTTTAGCTACGGTGACTGCATGTTGATCCTTTAGGATCCTGGCAGCTTGGACAGACGTTGATCCCTTTTCAATTTGATCTTTTAAAACAGGATGGAGCAGCCCGTTACGGTAGGATCCAGACCTCCCGTGGTGTGATTGAGACTCCGGTTTTCATGCCGGTCGGCACTCAGGGGACAGTCAAGGCGATGTTACCCGAGACTCTTGAAGAGATCGGCGCGCAGATAGTCCTTGCAAACACCTACCATCTTTATCTGCGACCAGGGCATGATCTGGTTCAGCTACTGGGTGGACTGCACAAGTTTATGCATTGGTCGAAGCCGATCCTGACCGATAGTGGTGGTTTCCAGGTTTTCAGCCTCGGTGACCTGTCGAAAATCGATGAGGATGGCGTCTCCTTTCAGTCCCACCTCGATGGTGGCAAGCATCGGTTGACCCCTGAATTTTCGATCGAGATTCAAAAGGCCCTCGGATCTGATATTGTCATGGTTTTTGACGAATGTATCCCGTATCCAGCGGAACGCGACTACGTTGAGGCATCAACGGCTCGTTCGGGCCGTTGGGCGGCCCGGTGCCGTAAGACCTTGCCCTCTGGGGGTGAAAAGGCCCTGTTCGGTATTGTCCAGGGTGGGATGTACGAAGATCTCCGGCGGCAGAGTGCAGAAGGTTTGATCGATATTGGTTTTGAAGGCTACGCCCTGGGAGGCCTGTCTGTAGGTGAAGAGGCTGAGTTGATGTACCAGGTTATGGAATATACACTCCCCCTGCTCCCTAATGAAAAACCGCGATATGTCATGGGGGTTGGAACGCCAGAGAATTTGATCGAAGGGATCGCACGTGGCTGCGACATGTTTGATTGTGTTATGCCGACGCGGAATGCCAGAAATGGTGTGCTTTTCACCAGCTTTGGCAAGTTGAGTATTAAGCAGGCTCGTTTTCGTGACGACGAACAGCCACTCGATCCCGCCTGTGACTGTTATGTCTGCCGCAATTATAGCCGAGCATATTTGAGACATCTGTACCAAAGTAATGAGATTCTTTCCTCGATTCTCAATACGCATCACAATTTGTACTATTATCAGCAACTGATGAAGGGAGCCAGAACGGCGATCTCACAGGGTTGTTTTCAGGCCTACCGAGACGATTTCTATCGTAAACGGCAGCTCTGATTTTTTATTTTTCAACTAACGATTTATCCAACTAAAGGAGATGTGAGTAGATGGTATCTGAAGCTTTTGCCATGGCTGGAGGCGCTGCCAAGGGTAGCGGTCAGGGGTATGAAGGATTGATCATGTTGGTCCTGATGTTTGCAATCTTCTATTTTTTGTTGATCCGTCCGCAGCAGAAGCGGGCTAAGCAGCATCGTGAACTGGTCAGCGCACTGAAGTCTGGGGACCAGGTTGTCACTGCCGGCGGTCTATACGGCAAGGTCGCTGCCGTTGAGGAGACCACTGTTACGATTGAAGTGGCAACGGGTGTCAAGATTAAAATGAACCGTTCGTCTGTCACTGAGGTGAAGGGCGACGCCTGATCCAATCGGCCGTTTTTGTAGGACCTCAATTTCGAGGATGCACGTTTGAAAGGAGTGGCGACGATTATGTCGAATAGTCTCAAAATTCGGGGTCTGGTAGTTTTTGTTTGCCTGACTCTGGCCCTGTTCTCACTGGCTCCGACCGTCATGTATGACAGTCTGCCTGGTTGGTGGCAGGACGCGGTCGACCCGATTCATCGCGGTCTTGACCTGCAGGGGGGGATGCACCTTGTCCTCGGTGTTGATGTTGATAAGGCGGTCGAGAGCCGGGTTGATTCACTCATCGATCAGACCGATGCACTGTTGCGCGAGAAAGATCTTGTTTTCAAGCGGATCGAGCGGCGCCAGGGTAATCGACTGGTGGTCGTGGTCTACGACGCCGCAGCCGGTGAGCAAGTTGATGCCCTGATGGCTGAGAATTTTCCCAGTCTTGAAAGCGAAACCCTGCCGGCCACTGGTGGTTATATCGAAAAGCATTACCGACTCAGTGACAAAGAGGCCGCTAATATCGCCGATTACGCCGTGCGTCAGGCCCTCGAAACCATGCGTAACCGGGTCGATGAGTTTGGCGTGAGTGAGCCGACTCTGCAGCGTCAAAGTGATAATCGCATCCTGATCCAGTTGCCGGGCGTAAAAGACCCCGAGCGGGCTATCTCGTTGATAGGCAAGACCGCACGTCTTGAATTCAAGATGGTTGCTGAGTCGGTTGATGTCGCTGAGGCCAAGAAGGGGAACCTGCCGGCCGGGACGCAATTGCTTTACGAGCGAAATACCAACAAGAGCACTGGTGCGATTACCGAAACACCGGTTGTGGTTTACACCAAAACCGCACTGACAGGTGATCTCCTCGCAGATGCGAATGTACGGATCGATACCCGCTATAACGAGCCCTATGTGTCGATCGACTTCAATCGTGTCGGTGCCAAGCGTTTCGATCAGATTACCGCGGCCAGTGTTGGCAAGCGGATGGCGATTGTTCTTGATGACACGGTCTACTCGGCCCCGGTCATTCGTGAGCGGATCTCGGGTGGTAGCGCACAGATTTCAGGTTCTTTTACCTCGCAGGAAGCAACTGACCTGGCCATCGTTCTGCGTGCCGGCTCATTGCCCGCTCCGGTCCAGATCCTTGAGAACCGTACCGTCGGACCTTCCCTTGGACATGACTCGATCAGCAAGGGGATCAAGTCGGTTATTGTCGGCAGTCTACTGGTTGTCGTAGCGATGATCATCTACTACAGCCTCTCAGGCGTCGTCGCCGTCATTGCATTGCTGCTTAATGTCCTCTTCATCGGGGCCATGCTCTCACTGTTCGGTGCGACTCTGACTCTGCCGGGTATTGCCGGTATCGTGCTGACCGTTGGTATGGCTGTCGACGCCAACGTTCTGATCTTCGAACGGATTCGCGAGGAGTTGCGCCTTGGTAAAGCTCCGAAGGTCGCGCTTGATCTTGGCTATGGTAAAGCCTTTGTGACCATTATGGACTCCAACTTGACCACTCTGCTCGCGGCACTTGTTCTGTTCCAGTTTGGCACAGGCCCGGTTAAGGGCTTTGCCGTGACCCTGTCGATCGGTATTGTCGCCTCGCTCTTTACCGCGATCTTTGTTTCAAGGGTGATATTTGACTTTTTCCTGAACCGCCGGCAAGTGCGGCGGCTGAGCATTTAAAGAGAGGTTCTGGAAATGCAGTTAATTAAACCGGATATCAATGTTGATTTTGTTGGTAAGCGCACGCTGGCACTGGCATTCTCACTTTTACTGATCGCGGTAGGTCTTGTTTCGCTGATTGCTCATGGCGGTCCCGATTACGGCATCGACTTCGCTGGCGGAACTCTGGTTCAGGTCCGTTTCACTGAACCGACGAATGCAACGGCCATCAAGGGTGCCCTTGCTGGGATGGAGATCGGCAGCCTGGTCGTGCAGCAGTTCGGTGATGATGCCAATGAATTTATGATCCGCATGGAGAAGACTTCGACCGAGTTGAAAGGCCTGGCGATTGAGGTTCAGAACCACCTCTCAGCAGCCTATGGTGCTGATAAGGTCGATGTGCGGCGGACCGAGATGGTTGGGCCACAGGTCGGTAGTGACTTGCGAAACAAGGGCCTCATGGCGATCTTTTATGCCATGATCGGGCTGCTCATCTATATCTCCTGGCGCTTCGAGGTCCGCTTCGCCGTTGGGGCGATTATTGCTCTGGTGCATGATGTTGCGATTACTATAGGGATGTTCAGTCTGTTCGGCAAGGAGATCGACCTGCCGATCATTGCGGCCTTCCTGGCGATTATCGGCTATTCGTTGAATGATACAATCATCGTTTATGACCGGATCCGCGAGAATGTCGGTCGTTATAACAAGGAGAGTTTTGCCTTTATCGTCAACCGGAGTATTAACGATACCCTGTCACGAACCCTGTTGACTTCCGGGACGACCATGCTGGTTGTGTTGGCCCTCTTTGTTTTGGGTGGTGGCGTTATTCATAACTTTGCCTTCGCTATGCTGGTCGGTGTCTTGATCGGAACCTATTCATCGATTTTTGTTGCCAGCCCAATTCTGATATTCTGGGAGCAACGGCAGGCGAAAAAAAGTTAATCACATACTTTGTTAGGAGGTCTTGGTGAAAAAAGAAACGATTCTTTTCGCAGTAGTCGCATTGATTGTTGGTGTCTTGGTTGGAGTTATCTTTACCAACGCACGCAAGTCCGAGCGTGGTACATCGACTGCCCCTGTCGCTTCGGCTCCGGCGGTTAACGCTGGTCAGCAGTTGACAATGCTGGAAGGGATAGTTGCCAAGGAACCTGCAAATCGTAACGCCTGGGTTCAGCTGGGTAATGCATATTTTGATGCAAACCAGCCGATGAAGTCGATTGATGCTTACGATAAGGCGCTAGCCCTCAACGCGAATGACCCGAATGTTTTGACTGATCAGGGTGTTATGTTTCGCAAGATAGGTTGGTTCGATAAAGCAGTGAATGCCTTTGAGCAAGCGGCTAAAGTTGATAAAACTCATGCACAGAGTTTGTTCAATCTTGGAGTTGTTTATCGCTACGATCTGCAGGATTATGCCAAAGCCAAAGAAACCTGGGAACGTTATCTGGCGATTAATCCCTCTGGCCCTGGTTCTGATCAGGTTCGAGCGGAACTCAATTTTATTAACAGTCAGCCAGCTTCAGGTATGAAGTAGATTGTTTCTTTCTGCAACGGCCAGCCTTCTCAACGGGTTGGCCGTTCTTTTTTGTCCCCTGCATAGCTAACGGAATAGCTTTTTACCATGTTTATCCGTTTCTTCTGTTTACTTCTGTTGGTCCTCTGCCTGAACTCTTGCAGTTTGTTCGCACCACCCACCGAGCAGGTTCTTCAGGGTAAAATTTATTGGCAGGGCGATGTTCGTCTGCATGGTGATATTATTCTTGAGGCGGGGGCCGAACTGACTATTGCTCCAGGAACAAGGGTGATCTTTGAACCTCCCGGAGAGGGTGAGGACCTTTATCAGGAACACCCCTATTTTGTTGGTAGTGAATTAATCGTGCGGGGCCGTCTGATCGCTCTTGGCACGGCTGCAAAACCGATATCTTTTATGGCCGCTGATCTCAATGGTGGGGCAGCAAGTTGGGGGGGGATTAACATCGAAGATTCTCCAGAGGTCCATTTCTCCTATTGTTTGTTTACTCAGGCTGATAGCGCCCTGCATGCGCGTCAATCCAGGCTCACTGTCGAGCATTCGACCTTCCGTAAGAACCTTGTCGCTGTCCGTTTTCATGACACCCGACTTCTGGTTGAAAACAATCTGTTCGAAAGTAATGGGACCGCCATCCGTTTTCATTTTGGCTCTCCGGTCATTCGCAATAATCTGATTCGACACAATCGCAAGGGGCTGTTCATTTCGGCTGACCCGCAAGACTACCGAATTGAAAATAACAGTTTCCTGGATAATTCCCCATATCAGGTCAGCCTTGGTGAGGGGGTTAGAGCGTCGGTCAATCTGCGCAATAATTATTGGAGCGAGTCTGCAGGTGCCGTACTGGAGAGTTTTTTCTTTGACGGGCGCACAGACGATTGGCTTGGCCGCGTTGACTATTTACCGGTTCGCAATCATCCAGTCGTATTGGATAACAACTAATGACTTTTGCAAAAAAACGCTGGATCGAACGAACTTCAAATCCCTGTCAGGTGTCATCACTGATGGATGAACTCGGGATTCTCCCCTTAACGGCTAGAATTCTGGTTAATCGAGGGCTGACGACTGGTTCATCGGCCCACGATTTTTTACAAGCAAAGCTGAACTCCTTGCCCGACCCCGATCTTCTCCCTGACATGGAAATTGCCGTCAGCCGACTTGAAGTTGCGTTGGTTAAGGGCGAGAGGGTTTCTGTCCATGGTGACTATGATGTCGACGGCATCACCGGAACAGCCCTGCTGGTTGAGTCCCTGCGCGCTTTTGGCGCCGAGGTTGAGTATCACATCCCTTCACGGATGACCGACGGCTATGGGCTTTCGGGGGAGGCGATCAACCGCGCAGCACAGAATGGTTGTTCGTTAGTGGTGTCGGTTGATTGCGGTATCTCAGCAGTGGTTGAGGCTGATTTGACCAATGAACTTGGGCTTGATCTCATTGTCACTGATCATCATCAGGCCCCCGAAAAATTGCCCTCCTGTCTGGCACTGGTCAATCCCCATCTGTCGAATAACCGCTTTCCATGGCCGGATCTGGCTGGAGTGGGTGTTGCCTTTTTTCTGCTGCTGAGTTTACGTCGCAGACTCAGGGAAAATGGCTGGTTTACTGAAAGGTCTGAACCCGACCTGCGACAAGGGCTTGACCTGGTTGCTCTTGGGACTATCGCCGATATGGTGCCGCTGGTAGGCGTCAACCGAGTTCTGGTCCGCTATGGACTGCAACTGCTCAATGGCGGAGGGCGGCAGGGGATTAATGCGCTTAAGCAGGTTGCTGAAGTGACGAAAGTCAGCTGTGGCTCTGTTGGTTTCCGTTTAGCTCCACGGTTGAACGCTTCTGGACGTCTGGGTGATGCAACTATGGGGGTGAGATTGCTACTGGGTGCTGCTGAGGGTCCTGTTGCCGAACTGGCCGCGCACCTCGATCGCTGTAACCGTGAACGACAGCAACTTGAAGAGCAGACCTTGCATGAAGCGATCGCTGCAGTTGAAGCTGGCGGGGTTGGCACCCACAGTCTGGTGCTGGCTGAAGAAGGGTGGCATCCTGGTGTGATCGGCATAGTCGCCAGCCGACTGGTTGAACGTTACTATCGTCCGACAGTCATGATTGCTCTGGCTGATGGTTTTGGCAAAGGTTCGGCGCGTTCGATTCATGGTTTTCATCTGTTTGCAGCGCTTGGCCAAGCGGAGCGCAATCTTGAGGCTTACGGTGGGCATGCCGCCGCGGCTGGACTTTCGATCAAGAGCAACCGAATCAATGATTTTCGAAAAGATTTTGAGCGTGTCGCAGCGGCCGAATTAAATGCCGATGATCTCATTCCTCGTCTTGAGTACGATGGTGAGGTCGAACTGGCGGATCTTCAAATGTCAGCTGTCGAACAGTTAGCGATACTTGCCCCTTTCGGAATTGGAAACCCTCAGACCTCATTCGTCTGCCGTAAGCTTGAGGTGATAGCCCCGCAGATTGTTGGCGAAAAACATCTGCGCTTCCGGGTTTCATCCCAAGGCGTTGAGTTGGGTTGTATTGCCTTTGGTATGGCTGATCGATTCGATCAACTTCAGGGTCCGATTGATCTGTTGTTTCGTCCTGAGATCAACAGTTTTCGTGGCAGGGATTCCGTACAACTTCAGGTCGCTGATTTTTGCTAAAGGCTCTTTTTGGCTAGGATACTCTGACATCCTTATCCTTTCCCAGGATGTCGTATGGATTTGGCCTCTAGATCTGGATGTCGAGAAGAGATCCAGGCTGCAGATTGAGCGGGTGAACCATTTTTTGATAGCACTCAGCAACCAGCGCATTGGATGGAGTTTCCGATTGGGGTGTTGTTTTTTTATCAAGATATGTCAGGTTGGACTGGTAAGCGTTCATGACTCTCGAGGGGGAGTTGTGGATCGGACTCCACTCAGCTTCGATGACGCGATCCCTTGTGGTTTGACGTGCGGGCTGTTGTGACCCCTGCGGATCTGCTGTCTTCAGCAGATCCGAATTGAGAGGCTTGAGGTAAGCCTTGGGAAGATGTTGGGAAATCGGTTTCACGACAGACCTTAGAGTTCTGTGATTGTTTGGCTGACAGCAAAAGCTGAAGCCGACTCTTAAATATATCAATCGGGAACGAATCTTACAAGTTTCAAATATTAGGACCATAGTTATATATAACTATGGTCCTAATATGTTAAGGGAACTGTTACTTGTTTATCTGCAGTCCGATTTCCTTTGCCAGTTTTGTCCAGGCCTTCAGGCTCCGTTCGATCATGTCATCATCCACGCAATAAGCGATTCTGAAGTAACCCGGCGCCCCGAAACCAGATCCTGGCACCAGCAAAATCAGGTATTTCTGGGCGATACGGATAAATTCCATTTCATCTCCCAACGGTGATTTTGGGAAGAGATAGAAACCACCGCCGGGTTTAACCATCTTGAAGCCGAGGCTGGTCAGGTGATCATAGAGGCGGTCGCGTTTTTTACGGTACTGCTCAATATCGACGCTGCAACGCTGCAAACTGGTGACTAGTCGCTGCATAAGCGCCGGGGCGTTGACAAAGCCGAGCACTCGATTGCAAAAAATAGCGCCCTGCATGAACAGATCAACGCCAGGCATTGCCGGGTTCGCCGCCAGATATCCGATCCGCTCTCCCGGCAAGGCCAGGTCTTTGGAGTGGGAGGTGACGATCACCGAGTTCTGCACGCAATCGAAGATGTTGGTCACAGTTTCCTCGAAACTGATTCGTGCGTAGGGTTCATCCGAGATTACGGTTATGGGTTGGCCAAACTGCCTTTCTTTATCCTTCAGTAATTTCCCAAGCTGCATAAGTGTCTGTTTGGGGTAGATGACCCCGGTCGGATTGTTTGGCGAGTTGATGATGATCGCACGGGTCTTTTCGGTTATTGCCTTCTCGATGGCTGACAAGTCGGGCTGGAAATCCTCAAGCGTGGGGACAGTCACCGGCACTCCGCCTTGATTGTCGATATAGAATTTGTATTCAACAAAGAAGGGGATGAGGATGATGACTTCATTGCCGGGGTTGAGGATCGTCTTGAGGCAGATGTTCATGGCGGCGCCTGCCCCGCAAGACATGACGACATGACCAGCATTGACCTGTTGGTTGCAGGTTGCAGCTATGACTTCAGCCACTGCAGCCCGGGTCTCTTCGTAACCGGCATTGTTCATGTACCGGTGCATACCAGGCACCGGAGATTCAGCCAGACGTTTCAACTCCCGCTTCAACTCGGGTGGGGGTTCCATGGTGGGGTTGCCGAGAGTGAAGTCGAACACTTTGTCGTCTCCATGCTCCTGTCTTAAAGCCGTTCCTTCTTCAAACATACGGCGGATCCATGATGCGTTTTCAATACAGTCCTGAACCTTCTTAGCGATGATCGACATCGGGCACCCCTTGTCAATAAGTAGACGTTAGTAATATTTGTTGTGAATGCGGTAGTCTAGCGGTCTGCCGAGGCTTGGTCAAGGGGTCGATTGGCCTTTTGCAGCGGCACCAACAGCACAGGAGCTGTTTGCATTTTGACCACGAATAAGCTACATTTCCTGACCGCGCAAGCGGGTATTTTTGAATTCCACAAGAGAACTTCATCCTTGTCAGGGGCGATGCATGTCGAGTCCAAATTTAAAGAAACTCAGGGACAAGATCGATCAAATTGATGATCAGATCCTTGACCTTCTCAACAACCGCGCCCAAGTTGTCCTTGAAGTTGGCAAGACCAAGGCTGGCGAGAGCCGTGAATTTTACGTCCCGAGTCGCGAGCGCGCAATTTTTGAACGTTTACAGGCTGGAAATTCCGGGCCTTTCCCGAATGAATCTGTCTGTCGCGTTTTCCGTGAAATTATCAGTGCCTCCTTATCTCTTGAACAGCCGATGAAGGTTGCTTTTTTAGGTCCGCAGTCGACCTTTACTCATGTCGCAGCGATGGAACAGTTCGGCTTGTCCGCTCAACTGGTTCCACAGAAGAGCATCCCTTCGGTGTTTGAGGAGGTCGAGCGGGGCAGGGCACATTATGGTGTTGTGCCGGTCGAAAATTCGACTGAAGGGGTTGTGAATCATACCCTGGACATGTTTATCAGCTCCGGCTTGCAGGTTATAGCCGAAATTCTACTCGAGGTCTCACACGATCTATTGTCGAAGACGGGCAAGTTAGAGCAGGTCACTAAAGTTGTCTCTCATCCTCAGGCTCTGGCTCAATGTCGCCGTTGGCTGGATGAAAATCTTGCCGATACTCCGCAGATGGATATAGCTAGCACTGCCGCCGCCGCACAAATGGCCGCCGAGGACGATTCCGTAGCGGCGATCGCCAGTCAGGCCGCTGCGCGACAGTATGGTCTACAGGTGGTTAAAGCGAAAATTGAAGATAATCCGAATAATTTCACCCGGTTTTTGGTGATTGGGCGCAAAAGGCCTGAGCCGAGCGGTCGCGATAAGACATCGATTATGTTCAGCGTGCATGACGAACCGGGCATTCTGTATCGCATGTTGGAGCCCTTCAGTAAGCGAGATATCAACTTGGTGAAAATAGAGAGTCGGCCTATGAAGCAGAAGGCCTGGGAATATATCTTCTTCCTCGATCTGGTTGGTCATGTCGAAGACGAAGAGATCACTGAGGCTATCGAAGAATTGCGGCTCAATTGTCATTTCCTGAAGATCCTTGGATCTTATCCGATTGCCGGATCCGGAGAACCTGAATGAGTGCATTTCGGGTTGGGCGGATTACGGTCATCGGTGTCGGATTGATCGGTGGTTCGTTAGCTCTGGCGCTTAAGGACGCGGGGTTTGTCGGTGAAGTTGTCGGCTGTGGCCGCGGTAAACCGAACCTGGAGACAGCACTTAAGCTGGGGATCATTGATCGCTATGAACGAGATCCGCAAAAGGCGGTTGACGGCGCTGATATCGTTTTTTTAGCGACACCAGTACGCAGTCTGGCTGCAATGGTTGCTGAAATTGCGCCCGCGCTTAAGGCTGGCGCCATCCTGACCGATGGTGGCAGCGTTAAAGAAGAAGTGCTGCGTGAAATCAAACCTTTAGTGCCGGCTGGTGTCTATTTTGTCGGTGGGCACCCGATTGCGGGGACGGAGAAGAGCGGCGCTGAAGCCGCCTTTGCCAGTCTGTATAAGGGGAAACGTTGTATTCTGACGCCAGATGCGCAGACAGATGTGGATGCCTTAGAAATCGTCACTGCAATGTGGCAGGCCGCCGGGAGTGAAGTCGTCTGCATGTCAGCTGAAAAGCATGATCGGGTTTTGGCTGCGATCAGTCATCTGCCGCATATGGTTGCTTATTCGCTGGTCAACGCAGTCGGGTCTTATGATCATTACGAAGAGAATATCCTTGAATACTCCGCCGGTGGTTTTCGCGATTTTACCAGAATTGCATCTTCAGATCCCTCCATGTGGCGAGATATTGCCCTGGCCAATCAAAGCGCTTTGATTGAAATGATGGAGCAGTTTGAAACCTTTTTTGCCGAGCTAAAAGAAGATGTTCGCAAGGGGGACACTGAGCGTCTTTTCGAATTCTTCGCGCGCTCCAAGCAGATGCGAGACGCTATCCTTTAAAGTCCAGGCTCTTGTCCAGATAGAGAGATATTTAATATGCATCAATCTGAAAATAGAACTGTCGCCCCTAGTCAGGGGCTTAAGGGTGAAATTATCGTTCCTGGTGATAAATCGATATCTCATCGTGCCATCATGTTCGCTTCCTTGGCCGAAGGGACCAGTTTGGTCCGTGGGCTGTTACGCGGTGAAGACTGTATGTCGACTCTGGCTGCTTTTCAGCAGATGGGTGTTCGAGTTGAGGAACGCGGCGAGGAGTTACTGATTGAGGGTCGGGGGCTGCGTGGTCTGCAGGAGCCGGCGGATGTGATCGACTGCGGCAACTCCGGAACGACCATGCGTCTGATGAGCGGAATCCTTGCTGCTCAACCGTTTTTTTCGGTATTAAGTGGCGATCAGTATCTGCGCCGTCGACCAATGGCTCGTATTATTAAGCCTTTGGTCGGCATGGGCGCGCAGATTATGGGGCGTGAAAGTGGAACCAAGGCTCCATTGGCGATTCAGGGCGGCATGTTGCGTTCTGGGGATTATCATTCTCCGGTCGCCAGCGCCCAGGTGAAGTCGGCGGTCCTCTTGGCCGGGATGCAGGTCGAAGGGGTCACCCGAGTGTACGAACCTCATCTCTCTCGTGATCACAGCGAGCGGATGCTGCGCTATTTTGGGGTGGATATCCAGTCTTTTGCCGGGGGGGCTTCAGTCTCTGGACCTACGAATCTGCACACCCGTGAGGTTGATGTGCCTGGCGATATCTCTTCCGCTGCATTCTTTCTTGTTGCCGCTCTGATTACTCCTGGCTCCGAACTTTTGTTGAAGAACGTTGGCGTCAATCCGACGCGTAGTGGGATTATCGATATCCTGCAGCAGATGGGTGGCAGTATCAAACTGTTGAATCAACGTGAACTTTCAGGCGAGCCGGTTGCCGATCTGCTGGTGCGTCACAGTTCTCTACGCGGGATCGAAATTGGTGGAGAGCTGGTCCCTCGTGCCATTGATGAATTTCCGGTGGTCAGTGTGGCGGCTGTTTTCGCTGAAGGAGAGACTATGATCCGTGACGCGCAGGAATTACGCGTCAAAGAGACCGACCGTATTGCCGCGGTTTGTGAAACCTTGGGTCAAATTGGTGGTCAAGTCGAACCGCTTGAAGACGGAATGCGGATCATTGGTACGGGATGTTTGCGTGGCGGAAGGGTCGATTCATTCGGCGATCATCGCATCGCTATGAGTATGGCAGTTGCTGCCCAGGCTGCATCTGGAGAAGTGATGATCAAGGATACCGGCTGTACCGCAACCTCCTTTCCGAATTTTTGGGATCTGCTGGCTCAGGTAAATTCTTGAATTTACAGGTTAAGAATGAGGGCTCGGTGAAACTGATTATCGCAATTGATGGCCCTTCTGGGGCCGGCAAAAGTACCCTGAGTAAGGCGCTTGCCGCTGAACTTGGTTATGTGAATATTGACACCGGAGCCATGTACCGTGCGGTATCCCTGCTTGCCACTCGGCGAAAGATCCCCTTTGATGATGCTTCTGCCTTAAGACAGCTTTGTCGTCAGATGGAGCTTGAGTTTCGCCGCGATAGCGACGAAGAGAGAGTTTTTGTCAACGGCGAAGATGTCTCGGCTGCAATCCGTATGCCTGAAGTGAGTCTGCAGACCTCCAAGGTCGCCGCTTGTCCGGCCGTACGTGAAGAGCTGGTGCTGATGCAGCAGAAGTTGGGGGAAAAAGGCGGAGTGGTTCTTGAGGGACGTGATATCGGAACGGTCGTTTTCCCGCAGGCTGAAATCAAATTCTTTCTTTCGGCTACAGCTGAAGAACGCGGTAAGCGTCGTTTTGAGGAACTGCAGGCCAAGGGGATGAATGTCGATCTGCAGCAGACGGTCGCTGAGGTGCGTGAGCGTGATGCTGCCGACAGCAGTCGTGAGCATGCCCCTCTCATCCGAGCCGAGGATGCTATCGATATTGATTCGACAGTTTTGGCAATCGACCAGGTTCTGGCCCTTATGCTTGGGGTGGTTAATGAGAGGCTGGCAGGCAACTGAGGGATTTATTGAGGAGTCTAGTCTAATGGAAATTTTGCTCGCGAAAAGTGCCGGATTTTGTTTCGGAGTAAAACGTGCGACCCGGATGGCTTTTGACGCGGCGGATACCTACCAGTCACTGCAATCATTGGGGCCGCTGATCCATTCTCCACAAATGGTTGAAAAGCTTGAAGGCCGAGGTATCCGGGTGTGTAAGCAGGTTGAAGATGCCGATGGAGAGGCGATAGTCGTGCGCTCTCACGGCGTCACGGCTGAAGAGTTTGAGGCTCTTCAGGCGTGCGGCAAAGTGATTGTCGATGCGACCTGCCCCTTTGTGACTAAGGCTCAGGTCTTTGCCGCTGAGCTCAGTCGGGAGGGCTATTTGCTGGTGCTGGTTGGTGAAGCGCACCATCCAGAGGTTCAGGGGATCGTGTCTTATGCCGACGGAGAGGTTGTCGTTGTCGCCAGTCCTGAAGAAGCCGCAGAGTTGCCCAAGAATCGAAAGATCGGGATCGTTGCCCAGACGACCCAGTCTCTGGAAAATTTTCGCCAGATTGTCGGGGTCTGTCTCGAGAAGACCCGTCAGTTGAAAATCTGTAACACGATCTGCGATGCGACTTCTGTCCGACAGGAGGAAGCTGTCAGTATTGCAGAACAAGTCGATTTGATGCTGGTGGTTGGCGGCTATAATAGCGCGAATACCACACGTCTCGCGGGCCTTTGTCGTGAGCAGGGGACACAGACCTACCACGTCGAAACGGCGGGTGAGATTGATCCCTGCTGGTTTGGGGGTGTGACGCGTGTTGGTTTGACCGCAGGGGCTTCAACTCCACAGTTCCTGATTGATGAAATTGTAGCGACCCTTGCGCGTTTTTGACCGCTTGTGAGTTTTTTTATCAGGCATTTTCCTCCCCCAGTCTCGACTAACCTGCTGAAAAATATTACTTTGTTTTTTTAAAGGGCTGTGATACCGTGCCCGTCTCGCAAGAGCCTGCCGTCGAAAGGCGTCGGGAAATTCGTAAGGGGGTTTTATCCCAATGGTTGAAGAAAAAGAGATGTTCGAAGAAGACATGGAAATGGAAGTAGCAGAAGACAGTTTTGAGGCGATGCTTAATGAGTATGAGCAGGGTGGTCTTGAGCTGAAGCGCAACGACGTCGTTGAAGGAACCGTCGTTCAGGTCAATCCTGATTCGGTTGTCGTCGACGTTGGTTACAAGTCGGAAGGTGTTATCCCACTGCGTGAGTTTGCTGATGAAAAAGGCGAAATCAACGTTAATGTGGGCGATGTCTACGATGTTCTGTTCGGTGGCGGTGAAAGCGACAGCGGTATGATCAACCTGTCGAAAGAGAAAGCCGATCGTCAGAAGATCTGGAACTCCCTCGAAGAAGATGCTGTTGTCGAAGGCCGGATCATTAATCGGATCAAGGGTGGCCTGTCGGTTGATATCGGCGTTATGGCTTTCTTGCCTGGTTCGCAAGTCGATTTACGCCCTGTGCGCAACCTCGACAAAGTCATTGGTGAGACTTTTGATTTTAAAATTATCAAGCTGAACAAGCGTCGCGGAAATATCGTCCTTTCGCGTCGTGTTCTCCTTGAAAAAGAGCGTGAGAGCATGCGTAGCGGCACCCTCGAGAACTTGACTGAAGATCAGGTTGTTGAAGGTATCGTTAAGAATCTCACCGATTATGGTGCATTTATCGACCTGGGTGGTATCGACGGTCTGCTGCACATCACCGACATGTCTTGGGGGCGCGTCAAGCATCCCTCAGACATTATCTCTGTGGGCGACAAGATCAACGTCAAGGTCCTCAAGTTTGATCGTGAAAAAGAGCGTGTCTCTCTAGGTCTTAAGCAAATTGCTCCAGATCCATGGCTTGACGTTCAGGCCAAGTATCCAGTTGAAGCTAAAGTAACCGGTAAGGTTGTCAGCCTCACGGATTACGGCGCATTTATTGAGCTTGAAGAAGGCGTTGAAGGTCTTATTCACGTTTCTGAAATGAGCTGGACCAAGCGGATCAAGCATCCGAACAAGATTCTGAACATCGGTGACGATGTTGAGTCGGTTGTTCTTGCTCTTGATACCGAAAATCGCCGTATCTCCCTCGGCCTCAAACAGATTGAGCCGAATCCATGGGAAGTTATCGGTGAGAAATTCCCGATTGGTACCATCATCGAGGGACAAGTCAAGAATATCACTGACTTCGGCGTTTTCGTCGGCGTTGATGAAGGGATTGACGGCCTGGTTCACATCTCGGATCTTTCCTGGACCAAGCGGATCAAACATCCTTCTGAAGCATTCAAAAAGGGTGATGTTGTCAAGGCCGTTGTGTTGAACATCGACCGTGAGAATGAGCGTTTCTCCTTGGGCCTCAAACAACTGAACAGTGATCCTTGGGAATCTGTCCCGACTCGTTATGCTCCGGGTACTATTATCAAAGGCGCTGTGACTTCGGTTACCGACTTTGGCGTTTTCCTTGAGCTTGAGGAAGGGATTGAAGGTCTGATCCATGTTTCGGAATTGAGCAAAGAAAAAATTGAGGACGCTAAAGATTTCGCCAAGGTTGGTGATGTGCTTGAAGCCGCTGTTCTTCAGGTTGACACTGTTGATCGTAAGATTGCTCTGTCGATCAAAAATATCGATGTTCAGAAAGAAAAAGCAGAGGTTAATGAATTCCTTGGTGCGCAGAAGACCGCGACATCCAACCTCGGTGATCTGCTTCAAGGTGTTAAGGGTCGCAACGACGATCAGGACGCCTGATCCAGAATAATCGGTAGCGCCGGGACCCTGCAGTTAGATGCAGGGTCCCTTTTTTTGGGGATTATGCAGATGAAAAAACGCCCGATTTTGCTGGCAACCCTTACAATTGCCGGGATATTTCTGGTTTTTTTGTTGTTTGCGCTGCTGTTAGGAAAGACCGGTTCCTCGCCAGATTTAGTTTCTCTTGGTGAAAAAATTGGTGTCATTGAAGTTCTTGGTCCCATTACGTCATCGGATGATTTGAATCGGGAAATCATCGAGTTCCGCGACAACAAGTCAGTCAAAGCGGTAATTCTGAGGATCGATTCTCCCGGTGGCTCTGTCGGACCATCTCAGGAAATTTACAACGAAGTTATCAAGCTGCAAAAGATAAAGCCTGTTGTCGTATCTATGGGTTCTGTAGCTGCTTCAGGGGGGTATTATATTGCTGCAGCCGCAAAGCAGTTGTTCGCAAACCCTGGGACGATAACCGGTAGTATTGGTGTCATTATGTCTTTTCCCAACTACGAACAATTGATGGCGAAAGTCGGGGTTTCGTCAGTTGTCGTGAAGTCTGGTCAGTTTAAGGATATAGGTTCAGGTTCAAGGCCGTTCAGTGACGCTGAGCGCAAACTGATGCAAGCGCTGATAGATGACGTTCATTCTCAGTTTGTGGAAGCCGTCAGTCTCGGACGGGAGATGCCTGCAGCCAAAGTTCGCGCTATAGCAGATGGTCGAATTTTTAGCGGGCGTCAGGCACTGAAAGCTGGGTTGATTGATCAACTGGGCGGTTTTCAGGATGCAGTTGAGTATACATCAGGACTTGTCGGCTTAGGTGATGATCCTAAGTTGCTCTACCCGGAAGTAGAGCAGCCTGGTCTTATCGAACGGATCATTAATAGTACTTTGGGTGATATTGCTTTTGAGGCTCGTCAGCACTTAACCGTGGGCCCACAATTTCTTTGGACTGGTTTTTAGATTATTTAAGTTTGATGATTGTTGATGTCGGAGGGTCAAGATGACCAAGAGTGAGTTGATTGAAAAGTTGTCGGTGGAGCACGAGTACCTCAATAAGCGTGATGCTGAGAGTGTTGTCAACCTGATTTTTAACGGAATAGGTGATGCATTGACTCAGGGCGACCGTGTAGAGATCCGTGGCTTCGGTTCTTTTTCCGTACGCGAGCGTGAGGCACGCGAAGCACGGAACCCTAAGAGTGGTGAACTGGTCAGTATTCCTAATCGCAAGACTCCTTTCTTTAAAACGGGAAAAGAGTTGAGAGAGCGGGTCGACAGCTGATCTTCTTTTTCGGTTAGAAAAAACAAAGCCCCGACCAGGAATGGACGGGGCTTTGTTTTTATAGAGACAATTGGCATCTTCATCAGTGCCGAATTCATGGTAGCAACCTACTCATCGACCGGAACCGGATCGGTGCGAACCGGGTGCAGTCGGCTTCCAGTTGACACCCCCTGTTTTTGTACAGGGAGGGCTGTGTCTGACAGCTGATACCAATTGTCAATTCTGCTCCGGGATGCCGTTGAACTCCGCCTAGTTGACCTTGCATCTAGGTTTGTCTTCGAAGGCTCCTTCAGGCTTCCTGCTTATAGCAGGCATGCACACCAGAACCTCACGCTTAGACCGATTAACTGAACGTTGGCCAAAAAACCGTTGTTACTGCGAACACCCCAGAGTTTTCAAAGATCTATTTTGTTCTTAAGTTTGATAGTATCATCGAGATTTTAGATGTCAAGCTCGAAAAATTAATTCTATCAAATTAAGTAGTATGAATATTTGGACATATATATGAAGCAAAAAACCTATCAACGTGGAATCAGACAGTTATTTCGGCTGAGCGCTCATGATTGCAGTCATGGCCTGCGACTTGATCAATATCTGTCTGATGAAATCCCTGATCTTTCTCGGACTGAGGCACGAAAGATCATCGATCTTGGTGGGGTCCATCTTGATGGCCGCAGGGTACGAACCTGTTCTCTGACCGTTCATAATAACGCGCAAATTGAGATGTATACCGATGGGTTGCCATTTGAAATTTTTCGCCTCGCTGAAGAACATATTCTTCATCGAGACAAATACCTGCTGGTTATCAATAAGCCCGCAGGCATAGACACACAACCAACACCTTCGCGCTATAAAGGCACCCTCTATGATGCTCTTCTCGTCCTTCTGGGACCCACTCCTGGGCAGAGAAAACCAGAACTCGGAATGGTTCAACGCCTAGATCGTGGGACTTCTGGCTTAATGGTTTTCTCCATCCATCAAAATTCACACAAAGGTCTGACCAAGATTTTTCTGGAGCATCAGGTTGATAAACGTTATCTTGCGCTGGTAGAAAATGCTCCGCAACCTGCAGCAAGCGAAATATGTTCGATGTTAGCCCGCTCTCGCAAATATAATCGTATGGTTTCTGTTCAGCATGGCGGAAAAAATGCTATTACACGTTATCAAACCAGGCTTGCAGGGGCCTCGGGGGCACTGTTGGACATTGAACTCCTGACGGGCCGTTCACACCAGATTCGCACACATCTCTCTGAGGTGGGTTCTGCTCTTCTTGGTGACAGCCTTTATGGCGGGATGATGAGTGCAGCAGGGTTCACTTTTGATCGGCCTATGTTGCATGCATATAAACTTGCGTTTAAGCATCCTGTCACTTTAGAACAGTTAACCTTTGAATTGCCTATGCCTGATGATATGAAATCTGTCTGCGATAAGTTTTTTGACGGTTTGGTTTAACTCTATCCCTTCGTCCCTTGGAAATCTAAATGCTAACCTATCCTCAATTTGATCCAATTATTTTTCAGATCGGTCCTTTGGCAGTCCGTTGGTACGGTCTGATGTACCTCGGCGGGTTCCTGTTCGGCTCCTTCTGGATCGAGAGGTTGGCCAAAGGGCGAGGTCTTGATTTGACCAAGGATCGCCTTTCTGACCTTATTTTTTATGCTGTTTTGGGAGTCATTCTCGGTGGACGACTTGGATATGTGCTCTTTTACAATGCTCCCTTTTTTCTGGCAAATCCCTTGAAAATTTTTGCTGTCTGGGAAGGTGGCATGAGTTTTCACGGCGGTCTGCTTGGTGTCTCAGTTGCTATGCTGTTGTTCTGCCGCCGGTTTAAATTTCCGGTGTTTAAAATAGGTGATCTCGTTGTGGCTGCGGCACCAATTGGCCTTGGTTTGGGTCGTATCGGTAACTTCATTAATGCAGAACTTTGGGGGCGTACCACAGATCTCCCCTGGGGGATGGTTTTTCCTTACGCCGGTGATTTACCGCGTCACCCCAGCCAGTTATATGAGTTCCTGCTTGAAGGGGTTGTGCTCTTCTTGATTATCTGGTTTTTACACCGACGTCAAACGAGAGACGGGGTCCCATTTTTCAGTTTTTTCATGCTCTATGGTGTCTTCAGGTTTGCGGTTGAATTTGTCCGGGAGCCAGATGCGCAACTGGGATATTTATGGGGTGGTGCAACCATGGGGCAGTTACTCTCTTTGCCGATGATTGCTTTCGGTTTGGCAGGATTGATTTGGTTACGAATAAGTGAGCACAAATGATAAATTTGAGGGCCATTATTTTTGATTGCGATGGAGTCCTTTTCGAGAGCTATAATGCCAATCTGGCCTTTTATAATAAAATATTTTCTGAGTTTTCTTATCCTCTGATTGTCGACCCTTTATCGTCTGAAGCGCATATCTGTCATACCGCGAGCAGCCCTGGCGTTCTCGCTCAGCTCATGCGGGAATCCGATGTTGCTGCTGCACTCTCTTTTGCCCAGAGAATTGATTATCGTGAGTTTATCCCTCTCATGACAGAGTCTTATGGCCTTAAGCCGTCTCTCGAGCGGCTGATGGACATCTATCCGCTGGCTGTAGCAACCAACCGTGGCAGTAGCATGCAGGACGTTTTGGAACATTTTGAGCTGGCTCAATTCTTTGATGTGGTTGTAACCAGTCGTGATGTTAAGGAGCCTAAACCTGCTCCAGATATGCTCCTGCTGGCAGCTGATCTTCTCGGGACATTGCCTCAAGAATGTCTCTTTGTTGGAGATTCCGAACTCGATCAGATGGCGGCTTCAGAGGGGAAAATGAATTTCGTTGCTTTTGGGGAGACACTCAAGGTCGGGCGCAGGGTCAATTCACATTTAGAGTTGGCCAGGATGTTGTTGGGTCCTGCCGAATAGTTCTACATCTCAGTGAAGTTTTTTAACCATTTCAAGAACATTCCTCTTTTTACTCTTCCGATAGTTGACCTGATCCATCAGTCGCCGAATGATATGAATTCCTCGACCGCATTCGTCGGTGTCACTCATGTTGCAGGCCGTTAGTTCGGTCAGGTCAAAGCCATCCCCCTCATCAAAAACTTTGATAATCAGGGTTTCATCCGAAGCTGATATCTGAATCTGTATCTGTTTCGTCGGATCGTTTTCGTTGGCGTGGTAGATGGCATTGGTGATGGCTTCTGTTAAAACCAAATTTAGTTGATAGGCGAGCTCCTCTCGGTCGCCTGTATAGCGACCGAGGGAGTGAACCAGATTCTCCCCAATACGACCTATTAATCCTAGAAAACGGGTCTGATTAGGGATTGTGATGTCAACTTCGACCTTTTCAGCCATTGATATCTAGTCCGTTTCAGGGGCTATCTTGAGCTTCATCGACTGAAGCAAAAATTTCAAAAACACGATGTAAGCGGGTCAATTCAAACATTGAACGGACCTGGGGTTGTAAACCACAAAGCTTCAAACTGCCATCACGAGCACTTGCGTTTTTAAAGCCAGACACAAGCGCCCCAAGTCCAGAAGAATCGACAAATCTGACTGCAGATAGGTCTATGATAAGCTTACATTTCCCCTCATCAAACAGGGCCAGCATCTGCTCCTTGAATGTGCCGCTGTTGTGCGCATCCATTCGCTCTTCCTCGATCTTAATCAGAACAATATCACCGATTTCTTCCGTTTTGATTTGCATAGAAATTCTCCTTGTGGCCGCAGCTCCGTATATAGGTTTAATTATACCGTATTTATGAGTTGGTTTGTGTTTTGGATTCAGGGTCTATTCGATTTTGATGAATGACTTTCATCACGACCAGCGTAATATCATCGTTGAAATGGCGGTTTCCAGTAAATATACGGATTTGTTCCAGGATATAATCAATGAGTTGATTTGCCGGGAGATGATGATACTCCTCAATGAGTGCTTTCAGGCGCGTCTCACCAAAAAACACCCCATTAGTGTCTTCGGCTTCTGTCACACCGTCAGTGTAAAGCACCAGAATATCACCTATAGCGAGCATCGTCTTGCGTTGTTCAAAATTAATATCCGGCTTGATCCCAAGGATCATACCGTCACTATCGAGCATCTCGCAAGTACCGGATTGACTGTGCCAGAGGACCGGGTTGTTATGACCGGCATTGGCATAGAGCAACAGGCCAGATTCTGGGTGATATTGCAGGTAGAAAAGGGTGACAAAAAGTTCTGCCCGCGAAAGATCTTCACAGAAGAAACGATTTAATTCATCGAGCATGGCATAAGGTTGTTCGATCTGCCGCATCGCTTGGATAAATGTCCGCGTTTCGGCCATGATCAGTGCAGAACCAATATTGTGACCTGAAACATCGCCGATTACCAGGTCGAGAGCTCCGTTGTGACGCCGGATGAAATCGTAATAGTCACCACCGACAGCATGGGCCGGGACACAGAGTCCGGCCAGGTCGACATGGCTGAGTTCAGGAATTCCTGCGGGCAGCAAGCTCATTTGAATAGTTTTAGCAATCTCCAGATCTCGTTCTTGTTCGCGAGCGCTAAGCAGTTTTTCAAGTTGCTGGTGATTGCGCCAGGCGATCCCGACCTGGCGAGCCAGGTTGTTCAGCAGAGCGACAAACTCATCCGTAAAAATCCCTTTTGAAGTTCGCGAGAATGCTGAGAGCACGCCAACCGGTTCTCCTTCGACAACGATCGGGGAGTGGGCGAAGGATTTGATGTTTTCACGAAGAATAATTTTGGCTGATACAGATTTATCCAGATATTCTGTGTCATTTACAACCGAGGATGTATTGGATAAGAAGGTCGCACCGATATAGGTCTCCATATCGAGATTGCGTTCAGATTCACCAAAATGTTTGCTGGTCATCCCCATCTGGGCTTTGACTGCAAGCGTCATGCTTTGCGCGTCAAGGAATCGGATGACGCAAAGGTCGAATTTAAACTGTTGCATTAAGAGGCTCAAAAGGCCTTGGAGGGTCTTGTCGAGGTCGCTCCCCCGCGAAACGATTTTTGCCGCTTCATAAAGCACGCTCAACTGGTCGCGGCTTGCGGTTCTGCTCAGAGTCACCGAGCCGAAGATATCAAAGACATCTTCCATTTCACTCCCACGCGTAGAGAGGTAGTTTTCGAGGATGATTTTAGCTGGCGCAGAACCGACATAGCCAGCCAGAGTCCGTTCGGTAAAGGATTTGAGGGCCGGAATCTCATGATCGTCGAGACTCCCCCTGCTGTTGATTTCCTGACCGCTCAAGTATGAACTAATCGCCGTATTTGCCGGTTTTTCGCCGATAAACTTGGACATCAACTCAACAAATTCAACAATGGTTGGCGCCTTGCTGATCCGTTGCCGTTGTTCCGGAAAAATGTGTTCACCATAAACATCGGTGAAGTGTCGCGCTTGTTCCTGCTCGGTTGTCTTTTGTTTGCAAAAAAAGCTAAGAGAGAGAAATGCTCCAAGGTTAAAAAACATGGTCCAGAAGAGGGCATTGGTCCAGATGTCGAAACCGGTCAGGCCGAAAAGTTGGAGTGGACGCAGCAGGCTGATGCCAAAAGGTCCCTGATCGAGAATGCTGCTTTCCATCCAGCCTGAAAGGACAAACGATGGGACGAGCAGGGTATAGAACCAGAAAAGAAAACCGAGGATCAGGCCAGCCATCGCCGCTTTTTGATTGGCGCGACGCCAGTAGAGCCCACCGATGACCGCAGGTGCAAACTGAGCAGCGGCGATAAAGGAGATCAGACCCATGTTGACCAGTGCATAGGAATCGCCGATGACCCGGTAGTAAAGATAGCCTAAAAAGACGACAGCAATGATGCCGAAGCGCTTGAGATTGATCAGGATGGCCGAGAAATCGCCGATGTCGACCTTGATCCGCAGAATCAGGGGCATAATCAAGTGGTTCAGGATCATGGTTGAGAGTGTGACGGAAGAGACCATGACCATGCCGGCGGAGGCCGAGAACCCGCCAATGAAAACCAGCAGTGCCAACCAGGGATGGCCAGCTGCCAGCGGCAGGTTGATCACAAAATAGTCTGCCTGTGAGGTGTCGCCTCCGCTGAGAAGTAAACCGCCTAACGCGATCGGGATCACGAAAAGATTGAGCAGGAAAATGTAGGCAGGGAAGCGCCACATCGCCCCCTTGATGTGGTCTTCGTTGGCATTTTCAACAATCATAATATGGAACTGACGAGGCAGGAACATGATCGCCATCATCGAGGCAAAGGTCAGGGTGAACCACTTGGTGTAGGGGATGGCATCGGTATCAAGCCGAAAAAGGGAGAGTCGTTCCGGAAATTGCAGGGCAAAACGGCTGAAAATATCCGCAAAACCATCGAACAGACCGAAGGTGACAAAAAGTCCAACGGTAAAGAATGCAACCAGTTTGATGATAGATTCAAACGCGATGGCGGCAACCAGCCCTTCATGCCGTTCCGAGGCATCCAGGTGGCGTGCACCGAAGAGCACGCCGAACAGACTCAGGACCAGCGCCATCACAAAAGCGGTGTCAACGTAGCCTGGCAGTACGGGAAAGAGATCTTGCAACCCGACCTCGGCAACACTGGTCGGGCTGATGAGCAGGTCGAATGTCCGGGCAACCGCCTTTAGTTGAAGGGCGATGTAGGGCATGATACCGAGTACGGCAATCAGGGTCACAAGGGCACCCAGCCAGGGAGAACGGTCATAACGACTGGAGATAAAGTCAGCGATGCTGACGATGTTCTGTTCTTTGCTGACTCGGACCATCTTGCGTAGCAGAAACCACCAGGTGAAGGCGATCAGGGTTGGTCCGAGATAGATCGGCAGGAAATCAAGCCCACTAGTTGCAGCCCGGCCAACGCTGCCGTAGTAGGTCCAGGAGGTGCAGTACACTCCAAGGCTCAGAGAGTAAATATAGGGGTTGTTGATCAGGCTGTGACCAGCTTCGCGCCGGGCATCGGCGTAATAGGCGACGGCAAAGAGCAGGGCAAAGTAGCAGATTGAGACCAGCGCGACGATGAGAGGAGAGATCATTCTTCCCCCTCATCCGGGGTGTTATCCTGCTCTTCGCGTTGCAGGCGATTGACGAAAAGGAAGATAATCAAAATTGAGATCGGCCAGCCAATAAAAAAATAGAAAATCAAAATAGGAATGCCGAAAATTGAGCGACCTGTATTGAATATCTGTAAAAACGGGAAGTTAAGCATAATAATGCCGAGAATAAGGCAAAGGACCCAGGCTTCATGCGTCGATGTTGGATTTGGTGATTTCATTATAGCGTCCCGCAAGCGTCAAGAAGCTTCTCAAGGAGAAAGTCTACATTATATTCGCGGGGTTGGCCAGTGTCGACGCCTATTCTGGGATGTTCCGTCGAGAGAGGTTCAAACCTCGGTCTCTGTCGCTCAAAATCTTCAACCCGAGCTTCGGAGCCACTAGCCTGTTGCGGATCAGCCTGGCGTTCCCGCAATCTTTTGTGGATCAGGGCGGGTGAGCAGCTTGTTTCGATGAAATAACAGGGGACAGCCATGTGTTTGGCGGCGTCAAGCAAGGGTTTGCGCATCTGCTGGGTCTCGAAAGTTGCATCAACGATCAGGCTTCTTCCTTGTGCGAGACGTGTTTCGGCTTGCTTAGCCAGCATCCGATAAACGGCGAGCCTGTTCTCAGTGCTATAGCGATTTGTTTTGTCTTCTGAAACCTTGGAAAGCTTTTTTGTCTTGGGTCGGATCAAGTCGCTGCTGATCACCGGCACATGCAGCGCCAAACTGAGATCGCGCGCTAGTGTGGATTTACCGCTGCCGATCATGCCATAGCAGAGCAGCAGAGTTGGTGGCAAAGCGTAGCGACTTGCGAGGTGAAAGTATTTACGGGCCTGCCAGCGATGTTCGATACCCGCCTCTGGCTTATGGATCTGGAAAAAATGGACCTTGGCCCGGACCCAAGCGCGGTAGAGGCAATAAAAGCGCAGCAGGCTCTGCGCTGCCGGTCCTGGGTTGATCTTCTGGATATAACTCTGCCAGAGACATTCTGCCAGATCTGTCCGCTGCCGTAACTCGAGATCCATATAGAGAAACGCCAGATCATTGAGGATGTCGCCGTAGCGCAGATCTGGATTGAACTCGATGCAGTCAAATATCTGGATCGGTTCACTGAGGCAGATATGTTCGCAGTGCAGATCGCCGTGGCCGTCGCGGACATAACCGAGGTCTTGCCGTGTCTCCAAGAGCTGGTAGTTTTCATGCAGATAGCGCATGATAATCTGTTCGAGTCTTTTCAGGGTTGCAGGTCTGATTATCGAATCTGGGCAGTGGCGGGTTTGATCGAAGTTCTGGTGCCAATAATAGAGGAGTGATCGTTGATCGTTGTGGATTTCTTTGGCGACGGGCGGAGCCTTGGCGTGAAACCTGGCCAGCAGCTGACCGATGCTTGTCATATTAGCGAAGAGTTTCTCCGCCAGTTCGGGGTCACAGAGCTGGTTGACTAACATCCGTTCCTGGGGCAAGCGGCGCATGCGGACTGCGTATTCATAAGCCTCGCCGGGCTGGTCGATGAGAAATTGATTTCCTTGACGAACAATTGTACTCACGCCCAGGTAGCAATCGGGCGCAAGGCGCCGGTTGAGTCTGACCTCTTCTTCGCAGTAGAACCGGCGTCGATCCAGGCTATTGAAGTTGCAGAAACCCAAGTCAACTTTTTTTTTAATCTTGTAAACCAGGTTGTCGGTCAGATAAAGACGTGAAATGTGCGTTTCGCGATAGTCAACCCGACTGGTTTTGTCGGGGTAAGTTGCACAGCGTATCAGAGCTTTGTGCAGCTCACCCATCGAGTCGGCCTCCTTCTTGAGCAGTCGCTTTGCTCGGCCTTTGAAATTTAGCAGAAAAATCAGGCCTGTAAAGCTGGTGGGTTTGAGGTTATAATGGAACGCTCAGTCAATAAACGGTGTATTTTGGCCGATTCTAATTCTTTATAGGCATTTGCATAGACTCTTTGAGGGATCGCATGCCAGTTATTGTCATTTTGTTGTTAGGTTTTAGCTTATTGAACGGTTGTGCACCGTTGAGTCCGTCTGTTGGCGAAGAGGGCACTGTGCCACCGCGCCCCTATCTTTCGGAAATCATCCTTCCTGAGGCGAAGGCCTACTTTGGTTATGCCCAGTTTCGGATGTTGATTGTCGATAACCGCTGGGATGAAGCCATTCTGTCTCTTGAACGGGCTTTGGCCTTTGATCCACACTCGGAGCGTCTTCAACTGACGCTGGCGAAGGCTTATCTGCACAATCAACAACTTGCTGAAGGGGGGGCAGTCCTGGAACACCTGCTCAAGGATTTTCCAGATCAGATGGTGGGTTGGGAACTTCTTGGCGAGCTTCGTTCTTATCAGGAACGCTATGCCGAAGCTGCTGATGCCTATTCTCAGATTCTGTTAAAAGACCCTGCAAATGAAGTGATCCGCCTACGGTTGATTGCGGTTTATGATCAACAGAAAAATCAGGTAAAAGCCGTCGCCGAGACCAATACCTTACTCGGGTTAAATCCCGATTCATTGGCCGGACGATTGACTCTGGCGCGTTTGCAGCGTAACAGCCGACAGGCTGATGAGGCGATCAAAACCTACCGCGACCTGTTGGTCCGTCGTCCCGGACAGTTGCAGACGATTTTGGAGTTAGGCCAGCTGCTTGAAAAGGAGCAGCAAGTTGCCAAGGCGATCGACCTTTACCGCGAAAGCCTCAACGATAACCCTGAATTATTGGCGATCTACAAACAGCTCGCGCGGATTCTGATTCTACAAGAGCGGTACACCGAAGCACTCAGCCTGCTGAAACAGGCCCAGCGTCAAAGGCCCGATGATCTGCAAATTTTGACTCGCATCGGTCTTTTGCAGCTCAGCCGTGAAGATTATCCGGGCGCAGAGGAGACCTTTCGTCAAGCCCTGGAAATCCAGCCTGGTGCACACAACAGCCTTTATTCTCTGGGGATGGCACTCATAGGTCAGCATCGCAATACAGCAGCACTTGAGATCTTCAGCCGTATTCCGCCAGGCTCTGATATCTATGCCGAGGCCGTACTTCAGCTCGGTTATCTCTATCGACAAGAAGGGGATATGGAGCAGGGGATAGCGGTATTGCAGCAGGCGATCGCCGCCGGAGAACAAAAGGTTGACCTCTATTATTATCTTTCGTCCTTTCTCGCAGAGGCCGATCATTATGCGGCGGCTGGTGAACTCGTGCGTCAGGGGCTTGTGATCTTCCCCCAAGAGCCCAGCTTGCACTATCAGTTAGCTGTGATTTACGAGCGACTGGATGATCGGCAACAAGCCTTGACCGAAATGGAAAAGGTTCTCGAGTACGAACCGCAGAACGCTGACGCACTTAATTTTATTGCCTATCACTACGCTGAGTTGGGAGAGAATCTCGAACAGGCGTTGGTGCAGGGGCTTAAAGCCCTCGAACAGAAACAGACCAGCTATATCTATGACACCCTGGGGTGGGTATACTATCGCATGCAGCGTTATAATGAAGCTCTTGAACACTTGGAAAAGGCGGTGATGCTCGATCCGGCCGATCCATTGATTCAGGATCATCTCGGTGATGTTTATGTCGCTCAGAAACGTTGGGCTGATGCCGAAAAATCCTATCGCAAGTCTCTTGAACTCGACAATAGCTCAAAGACTGTCGACGCCAAGTTGCAAAAAGTCATGAAGGATCATTCCTCTCAATGAGATTGTTTGTCCCAATTCTTCTTCTCTCCCTGCTTGCAGGCTGCGCAATTCCGAGGCCGAAGCTTCCGCCGGCACCCGAGGCGCAGATATTGTTACAGCAACTTGCCTTGGGCCGCCAAAGTTGGCAGCAACTTGATACCGCCGCCAAGGTCGGTTTTCAGCGCGAGGGGAAATATCTTTCAACACAGCAGTTTATCCTGCTGGAGAAGCCGGACCGCCTCAGGGTCGATGTGCTTTCACTCTTCAGCCAACTGGCCCTGCAGTTGACGGTTGATCAGGGGCAATTGCAGGTCTTCCTTAACACCACCGTCCCTGGCCAGTTCTATCAGGGGCCGGCCAGCGACGAATTGCTCGCACGCTTTACCCGGCTGCCGATAGGTGCGACTGAACTGGTGCATCTGCTGCTCTATGATCCGCCGCAGGCCGATTATCAAACCATCCGGGTGGAGATGACTAAGGATCGCTATCTGCTGCGGCTTACGCTGGGCGACCGGGAGCAGCAATTTTTGTTCGATGAACAACTGCAACTTCGCAGCTGTCTCTATTTGCGCAGCGCTGAACCCCTGTTGGTTGTCGATTACGATAAGATCAGTCAGACGGATGGTTTTCCGCGTCGGATACAAATCGAGATGCCCGCTCAGCAGACTAAAGTGACGCTTAATTTCTCTGACCTGATTCTCAATCAACCGGTAAAGGACGGTCGTTTTCGATTGACACCTCCAGCCAACGCTGTTCCTTTGCTGTTGCCGAATTTCAATCCGGAAGGGGTGCGCTCATGATGCGCATTTCGCTACTCATGATCCTGCTGCTCATGGCTTGCACGCCAAATGATCAACCCGCTGGTCTGGAAGCTCCGGTAGACAAGACAGCTGCCTTCGGTGACACCTTTATCGAAGGTTCCATCGGCGATGCATCGACCCTGTTGCCGATTCTGGCTTCCGATAGCGCTTCGAGTGAGATTAATGGCCTGGTCTACAGTGGTCTGGTGCGCTACGACGGTGATCTCAAGGTCGTTGGTGAACTGGCCGAAAGCTGGGAGATCTCAGCAGATAATCTGACCATCACCTTCCATCTGCGCAAGGGGGTCAAGTGGCATGATGGAGCCCCTTTTACTGCGGCTGACGTGCTTTTTACCTATCAACTCTATGTCGATCCCGAAACTCCGACTGCTTATGCCGAGTCCTATCTGCAGGTTAAAAAGGCCGAGACACCGGATGACTACACCTTTCGTGTGACCTATGATCAGCCCTATGCTCCAGCACTGATGAGTTGGGGTTTTTCTGTGCTACCCAAGCATCTGCTTGAAGGGAAAAAGATTACTGAGAGTCAATTAGCCAGACACCCGATTGGAACAGGCCCTTACCGCTTTGTCGAATGGCAGGGGGGGGAGAAGATCGTCCTCGAGGCCAATCATGATTATTTTGAAGGCAGCCCCTACATCAAGCGTTTCGTCTTCAGGATTATCCCCGATACCTCAACACAATTTCTGGAATTGCAGACTGGCGGTCTCGACTTCATGTCACTCTCACCGCTGCAATATGATCGGCAGACCGATACCCTCGCTTTCAAACGGCTGTTCAATAAATATCGTTATCTCGCCTTCGGCTACACCTATCTCGGCTACAATCTGAAACGCCCGATGTTTCAAGATCGGCGCGTGCGTCAAGCGTTGACCTATGCCATCGACAAGCAGGAGATCATCGACGGCGTGCTGCTCGGTTATGGCCAGGCCGCAACCGGGCCCTATAAGCCGGACGCCTGGGTCTATAATGCTGCAGTCCCGCGCTACGCCTACAACCCGGACAAAGCACGGCAGCTATTAGCCGAGGCGGGCTGGGTAGACAGCGATGGTGATGGTATCCTCGACAAGAACGGCGCGCCTTTTCAATTTACGATCGTCACCAACCAGGGGAACGATCTGCGCAGCAAGGCCGGCGAGATTATCCAGCGGCGCTTCCGTGAAGTCGGGATTGACGTCCAGTTGCGGATCATCGAATGGGCGACATTTTTGAAAGAATTCATCAACCCTGGCAATTTCGACGCGACCATCCTTGGTTGGAGTGGCGGACCAGAGCCTGATCAGTTCGAGATCTGGCATTCGAGTAAAACCGGGCCACGTGAGTTGAACTTTATCGGTTATAAAAACCCCGAAGTCGATATGTTACTCGAGAAGGGGCGGCGCATCTTCGATCAGGATAAACGGAAACTGATCTATGATCGTTTCCAGCAGATTCTGGCTGAGGACCAGCCCTATACCTTCCTCTTTGTCGGGGAAGCCTTACCGGCAGTCGCCAGCCGTTTTTACGGGATTGAACCGACCGCCGCCGGAATCCGCTATAATTTTACCCAATGGTATGTCCCTCAAGGGTTGCAAAAATTCAGTCGTTAACAAAACCCGACTGCTACATATTGGATGACTCATGTACCACTACCTGCTCCGCCGACTGCTGATGATGATCCCGCTTTTGATCGGGATCACCCTGATCTCCTTTACGGTGATCCATCTCGCACCGGGTGAACCGACCGATATGCAGACTCAGATGAATCCGCAGGCCAGTTCAGACCTGCAGGCCAAACTGCATAAACAGTATGGTCTCGATAAACCACTGCACGAGCAGTATTTCCTTTGGCTCGGCCGTCTGGTGAAGCTCGACTTTGGTGAGTCCTTTGCTCAGGACAATCGCCCTGTCCTCGGTAAGATCGCCGAGCGTTTGCCAGTGACTATTCTGCTCAATGTCCTTTCTCTGGTTGTGATCCTGACTGTAGCTTTGCCGCTGGGGGTGATATCAGCGGTGCGGCGCAACAGCTTTTTCGATCGTGCCACCACCGTCTTTGTCTTTATCGGCTTCGCTATGCCCTCCTTCTGGCTGGCTTTGCTGCTGATGGACTGGTTGGGGCTACGTCTCGGAGTGCTCCCGGTCTCAGGCCTGAAATCCCTCGGCTACGAATATATGGATCTTTCCGGGCAGTTGCTCGATCGGATCTCACACCTGATTCTGCCGGTTTTTATCGCTGCTATTGGCGGCCTGGCCGGTTTCTCGCGCTACATGCGCTCTAACATGCTCGATGTTATCCGCCAGGATTACATCATGACGGCCCGCGCCAAAGGGCTGTCTGAGCGGGTGGTTATTTACAAACATGCGCTGCGTAACGCACTTCTGCCGGTCATCACGATTCTTGGGCTGTCGGTCCCAGGATTGATTGGCGGTAGTGTCATCTTCGAAACGATCTTTGCGATTCCGGGAATGGGAAAGCTTTTTTATGATGGGGTCATGATGCGTGACTACCCGCTGATCATGGGTATTTTGGTGATCGGTGCAGTCTTGACCCTGGTCGGCAATCTGCTGGCCGATGTGTCATATGCATTGGCTGATCCACGGATAAGAAATAGCAAATAAAAGGGGGATATGTATGACAAAAGCAACCAAACTGGGAGAGATGCTGCTCGAAGCAGAACTGATCGACAAGTTTCAACTTGAATCGGGACTCTCATTTCAGCGTAATGTTGGTGGGCGGATAGGGAGCGCGCTGGTCAAACTCGGCTATATTGCCGAAGAGACGATCTTGCAGTTTCTCGATGATCAGGAGAGTATCGTGCGGGTTGATCTGCAGAATCTGAAGATTCCCCCAGATGCCTTGACCGCAATTCCGGTCTCCAATCTCTATGATAATATGGTGGTGCCGGTTGAATGGCAGTCGCAGGGGAAATCTCGGACTCTGGTCGTGGCGATGACCGATCCGACCAACCTGAAGCTGATTGACGACCTGCAGTTTATGGTCGGCTGCCGGATTCAGGCCGTGGTTGCTCCCGAGTTTGATATTGAGACCGCCTTGAATCGTCATTTTCCAGCAGGACGACCTGGAGCAGCCGCAGCCAGGCCGATGCCTCAGGCCGCGGCCAAGCCGCAGCGCAAGACTATTCTTGAAGAATTAGCCAGCCTGCCGGTCCCTAAGCCCGACAGGCTGGTTCATACCGAAGACCGCCTCGACCGCTTGATTGCTCTGTTGCTGCGCAAAGGTGTGCTGAATGACCGCGATATCGATTATCTGAAATAGACGGGAACCAACGCGTGAAAAAGAAATCATTCTGGGTCCAGGTGGTCTGGGCCCAACTCAAACATAATCGGATGGCACTCTTTGGTGGACTGATCGTGCTGTTGATGTTTTTGCTCGCTGGCTTAGCGGCACTTTTGCCGGGTGATCCCGCGGCGATTAATATCAAACAGGCACTCCTGTCCCCTGGAGGATCTCATCTGCTCGGCACCGATGACCTGGGGCGCGATGTGCTGTTGCGTATGCTCTATGGCGCGCGCATCTCTCTGCTTGTCGGTTTTGTTGCGGTTGGCATCTCGACTCTGCTCGGCATACTGGTTGGGGCTCTCGCTGGATTTTATGGCGGCTGGGTCGATGCTCTGGTGATGCGTTTTGTCGATATCATGCTCTGTTTTCCGACTTTTTTTCTGATTCTGGCGGTGATCGCCTTTTTGAATCCATCGATCTGGAACATCATGATCGTCATCGGTATCACCAGCTGGATGGGGGTTGCGCGCCTGGTCCGTGCCGAGTTTTTAAGTCTGCGTGAGCGCGAATTTGTGCTGGCGGCCAGAGCTGTCGGCGCCAGCGACCTGCGCCTGATCTTCCGTCATATGCTGCCCAACGCCCTGTCACCGGTGCTGGTCTCAGCGACCCTCGGCGTGGCTGGAGCGATTCTCACCGAAAGCGCACTATCGTTCCTGGGTATCGGCGTCCAACCGCCAACTCCGTCCTGGGGGAATATGTTGATCGCGGGGAAGCAGACCCTCGGTTATGCCTGGTGGTTGTCGGTCTTCCCCGGGCTGGCGATTCTGGTGACGGTGCTCGGTTATAACCTGCTCGGCGAGGGGATTCGTGACGCGCTCGACCCGCGTTTAAAGGATTGAACCATGAGCCATCCTGAATTGACTGTCGATCTGACCGCAGAAGAGCTGATCTGTTTGCGCTATACCGCGTTGGAGGAACATAACTTTTCACTACTCTATGCCAGCTATCACCCACAGGCGCCGTTTCTCGAACAGTTCCCCGATGCACGCGATTATCTAGAGTTTGCGGCACAATCTCTGTCTGGTATGAGGCTGTGTGACACCCATGTCGGTCTCAGTCGGTCCACACCTGAGGGTGTAGAGTTGATCTCCGCTTTGAGTTTTGAACTCGGTACCAGCACGCAAACCCTGTACGAACTGGCGCTATTGATTCCGATAGCCGAGGGTTGGCGTTATCACTCGGCCCAGAAATTGACAGACGAAGATTTTCAGGGGGAGTTTGATGCCCTCGATTTTGTTCATTTCGATCAACAGTCGCCCAAGATCAGATTTTGACGCTAAGGCAAAGTGCCTTTCATTCTGTCTCGCGCTCGTTCGCTTTGCTCACTAAAGACGCAAAGCCGCAGAGAAAGCTTTTTGGAATTTGTCTAAGCAAAGATCTATTTTCTACTAAGGTTTTGTCCTTCTCCGCGTCTTTGCGTCTTTGCGCGAGAAGATTTTGTTTATGCATAATATGATCAAATGAGATAATCCATGCCAGAACTTCCCGAGGTAGAAACCGTCAGGCGCGGCATTGAGCCTTTGATCTCAGGTCGTCGAGTTGCCCAGGTTGTCTGCCGCGTCCCCCGCTTACGGCTGCCGCTTGATCCGCAACTCGACAGGCAGCTTAGAGGTCAGCGGGTTCAGAGCATCGGTCGTCGCGCCAAATACCTGCTCTTCAATCTGGAGCAGGGGACTCTTTTTATTCATCTCGGCATGAGCGGAGTCTTGAGTCTGGTCGACCCGGATTGGCCGCTGAGTAAACATGATCATGTCGACATCGAACTTGATGATGGTCAACTGCTGCGTTACAACGATCCCCGTCGGTTTGGCCTCCTCCTCTATATTGAGGAGGATCCATTTTCCCATCGACTGTTGCAGCATCTTGGCCCTGAGCCCCTATCAACCGATCTTCCCGCTGATTATCTGTTTACCCGCTCGCGCAAGCGTCAGGTGGCGATTAAAAACTTTATCATGGATCAGAAGGTGCTGGTCGGTGTGGGGAACATCTACGCCAGTGAGTCCCTCTTTGCCGCAGGCATCGACCCGCGCAGGGCTGCAGGCAGTATAAAACGGAAAGAGGCGCTCAAGTTATTGCAATGTATTCAGGCCGTTCTGGCCGAAGCGATCATGGCGGGAGGGACCACTCTCAAGGACTTTCGACAGAGCGATGGCAAACCTGGATATTTCACCCAGCAGTTGCAGGTCTATGGGCGCAAAGGGGAGGGCTGCTTGCAATGTGAGGGGCTGATTCAGCATATCGTACTGGGGCAGCGTTCGACCTTTTATTGTGCCTGTTGTCAGGGGTAACCGATAGAACTTCTCTTTAGAAATACCAGCGCAGCAACAGTCCACCGCTGTCACCAGTCGCTCCGAATTCTGATCGAGGAATTGAGATTGATGGCGTTAGAACCTGTGGATTAAGACCGAAATTGAAGCTGTAAAAGAGGTCGATGCTCAGATTGTCGGCCAGCGAAAGCTGGATCTGGGGTCGTAGAAGGGTCGAGTCATCTTCCAGGTTCCGGATCAGCAAGCCGGAGAGGGTTGCCAGGGGATGCAGTTCCCACGAAGGACCAAGCAACAGGTACTCTTGTCCCAGTAAAAAGGAGAGCCCTTCGTTAAATGTCGCCGAGGTTGCTGCAGATATATAAGTATCTGGACTTTCAGCACCGGCACCATTATGCAGATACTCCGCAAGCAGGATCAGCCCGCTATCAAAGCGGTACCAGAGTTCCAGCGCACCAATATTGAAATCATCATGCAGATCCCCTCCAATCAGCTCAGTATCCTTGCCTTGATAGTGACTGATCTCAGTTTTAATCCCAAGGGGGCCGAGATTCCCAGCCAGACCGAATCCGATCATTTCTCGATCACGCAGCAGGCCAACTATCCCGAGCAGATCAATGCCCTTACGGTTCTCGCTGAAGGTGACAAGGTAGCTGTTGTTGTTCGTTTTGTCCCCCAAGACGAGGGTTGCGCCGAGCTGGCCTCCGAGGCCAAAATACTGTACCCCGTGTAGAGCATCGACCCCTGGTCGAGTATCGGTGTCCAGTGCAGAAGGAGCGAAAGGGGCGACAACGTCAAGGGGAGAAAAAAGCGTGATCCGGCCAAAACCGACCGCCTGTCTGCCAATTTTCCAGTCAAAATTATTCAAACGTCCTTGCAGCGAAAGGCGATCGACGTCAGTCTGAGCCGACCAACTGTTGCCACGATTCCAGCTCCGTTCCAGGTCGAACCTGCGGTTGGCTGAGTCTGTTGGCAGTGGAGTTTGAGTTGCGGGGTCGCTGTAAAGCAGCAGAGTGTTTAGTGCAAATTCGAATTCAAGCGCATGAATCATGCGACTTTTCAGCTCAAGCCGCAGGTTATTAGCAGAGAAAGAACCCGCTTCCAGTGCAGTGACGGGTGCTGTTTGATAGGCAATATCCAGGGTTTTCAGGCTACCGCTGAGAATCTGATCCTGTAAGGGCGCGGCGAACCCAGCCTGTGCAGTGGCCAGAAGTAGAAGACTGGTAAACAGCAGGCGCATCATTCGAGCCTCTGCCGAAGATCATCTTCGAGCTGACCGTCACGCAAGCTGATTACCCGTTCGGCGTGGGCGATGACCAGAGGATCATGGGAACTGAAGAGAAAAGTCATCCCCTGTTCACGATTCAGGCTGTGCATCAACTGCAGCAGGTCCTCAGCAGTATGAGAATCGAGGTTGGCGGTCGGTTCGTCTGCCAGGACCACCGCCGGTTGGGGGGCGATGGCACGGGCAATGGCGACCCGCTGTTGCTGGCCACCGGAGAGATCATTTGGCCGCCGGTCTTCAAGGCCAGCAATCCCCAGCTCGGCAAAAATCCTGGTGATTTTTTGCCGACGCTCCAGCGGTGCGACTCCTTGCAGCATCAGGGTGAATTCGGCGTTTTCAGCGGCGGTCAAGACCGGGATCAGGTTGTAGGATTGAAAGATGAAACCGATCCGGCGCAGCCGAAAATCGGCCAGCTGCCGTGAATTCATTACGCTGTAATCCTTGCCGTCGACTATAACCGAGCCTTCACTCGGCGTATCGAGCGCCCCGACGATGTTCAAGACCGTGGTTTTACCGCTGCCGGATGGCCCGGCGAGAACGGTAAATTCGCCAGCTTCAATTCCAAGCGTCAATCCCTGAACCGCCGCGATCTGCTGATTACCGAGGGGGTAGTTCTTGCTCAAGTTATTAAGGGTGATCAAGGACATATCTATACTCTCTTCTGTTGGTCATCATCGGGAGAACAATTGATAATCTGTCTCGCGCTCGTTCACGGTGTTCACTTAAGCCGCAAAGAAAACCATTGTCGTGGCCCTATCTCAGTGGACAAGATCTTGTTTTGTATTGCTCTTCTTTGTGCCTGCGATATGTTTTTGATTGTGCATGTTCTTTCTATTAGTGGTGGCGCATCGCTACCGCTGGTGCTATGCGTGCTGCCTTGGCTGCGGGATAGAGCGAAGCAATCACCGACAGCAGCAGTACATAGGCCGACATCTGCAGCATATAGCCAACATCCCACCCGGCCCGCATGACCGGATCGAAAATCACACCGCCGAACTCCATGGTCTCGGGAATGAAGTCACGCAGGTCGATGCCGATCTCCACCAGATACCAGGTGGCTAGTGTACCGAGCAGGTTGCCGAACAGCATAGAAACCGCGCCGAGCAGCAGAGCTTCGGTCATGACTGTCGCCCGCAATCGGCCAGGAGTCGCGCCGACGGCAAGAATCACACCGAACTCGCGAATCCGCTCCATAACCGACATCAGCAGGGTGTTGACCACCCCGATGGTGACGATCAATACAATAATGAAAAATATGAATTTCTGGCTGGCGTGATCGAGTTTGATCGCGTTGGCCAGGTTGGCCATGGCCAGCTCCCAGCTGACGGCGCGCAGGTTTGATTTTGGTGGCAGCAGCTTGGTGATCACCGGGATCAGCTTCTTCTCCAGCGCTGGATTCTCGAGAATGATTGCAAGTTCATGGATCGCATCCGGCTGACCGGTCATCGCTGCCGCCCGTTTGCGTCCGACCATCACCAGCGAGCTGTCGACGTCGCGGATCCCTGATTGAACCAGGCCGCGAATTCGCAGCAGCTCGCTGACCAGTTCCCCTTCCGGGCCCTGGGCGGTGACGACAAACTTGTTACCGACCTTGAGTTTGAGTTCGGTTAACAGGCGGCTGCCGACCAGCGCATCACGGCCATCCAGCGACCTTAACAATGACGGCGCGTCGATACTTTTTAACAGTGGGTTGATCTTATCTTCAGCTTGCGGGTCGATGCCGGTCAGGAGTATCCCGCGGCTCTCGCGGCTCGATTGGGCTAAGGCTGGCAGATAGATGCGGGGCAGCACGGCCTTGATCCCCTCCAGCTTGGCAATCTTGTCTTCCAGCCCCGTCATCTTCCCAAGATTCCAGAAGAGTCGATCATCGCGCGAGACCGCATAGTCGCCGCGATAGACCGCGATGTGGCCGGAACCGGAACGCACCCCGCTGTCGACCATCTGGGCGTAGACTCCGAAGGAGAGGTTGTGAAAGGCCTGGATCAGCATCAGGCTGAAACTCATGGCGATGATGGTGATCAGGGTGCGCCGGCGATTGCGCCAGACGTTGCGCCAGGCCAGTCTCAGGGTCTCCATCTTTTAGTCCTCCCTGATTGCGGCGACCGGCTGTAACCTGGCCGCCCGGCGCGCCGGTAAAAGACCGGCCAGCAGCGCAACCAGCAGCAGCATGTAGGCCGGGTCGATGAAGTTGCGTTGCTCGAAGATTGCCGTCAGCCGTGGCTGGATGGTGCCACCGGCATAAGTGATGGGGGTGATCCAGGAGGAGAGGTCGATGCCGACCAGGGCCATATAGCTGCTCAGCAGCAGGCCAAGGATCAACCCTAAGGCCGTACCGATCAGACCGAGCAGCAGGCACTCGAGCAGAACAGTCAAGCGGATTTGAAAGGGGCGCATCCCCAGCGCCATCAAGATGCCGAATTCACGGGTCCGCTCCATGACCGACATGAAGATCGTGTTCAGAATCCCCAGGCCGGTGGCGAAGTAGAGGATGATGACAAAAATAAAGCGGCTGACGTCGAAGGAGGCGATCGCTTCACGCATCTCGGGCAGCAAGACCCCCCAGTCGGTCGCGGTCAGCCCGGCGGGCAACAGGGTTGCGATCCGCTGAGCGTCTTCTGCGGCCTGTAACGGATACTGGACGGAGAGCGCAATTTCGTGGAGCTTCCCCTCCAACGCCATAACCTGCTGTAGCCACTGCTGCGGGACCAGCACCAGACTGTTGTCGTGGCCGCTGTGCCCGGTGCGGAAGATCCCACGCACGATCAGCAGGTCGTTGCCGATCGAACCATCGGCGGATTGGGTGACGAAGACCAGCTCATCACCCGGACTGACGCCAAGTTTCTTTGCCAGGCCGCTCCCCAAGACGGCGCCCTCGGTATCCTCGTCTGTGGGAAAAACTCCGGCGATCAACTGAGTCTGCAGGTTAGTGACGCTCTTTTCCATCTCTGGCCGAACCCCGAGCAGTTCGGCCGGGTAGCTGCTCTCCTGATAAGAGACCAGCCCGAAACCACGGATTCTTGGACTTAGACCGCGCACTGCCTGATCCTGTTGCAGCCTCGAAAATAATGCTGGATCTGCTGAAAAATTCTTGTACATGTCGCGATCGTCGAGATAGCCCTCGGCAGTGATAACCAGATGACCGTGATACTGCTCGGTGGTTGAAGAGAGGATGTCGACCAGCATGCCGGAAAAAACCCCGAGGGAGAGGGTCAGAAGGGCGAGGGAGACCACCATCGCCGACAGCGTCAGCAGGGTGCGGCGCCGGTTGCGCCACAGATTGCGCGCTGCCAGATGCAGCAGCATGATCATCGTTTCAGGTTCCGCAGCGAGAAGAAGCTTTGGTCGATACCGGTATTGAATTTGAGTTCAGAATAGCGGATGACGGTGCTCTCATCCGGTTTGTCGGTCGGCTGGATGGTCATCCGCAGCGGGATAAACCGGTCATCGATTTTCTGCACCTCATCGAAGATCAGCTCACGCACCTTGATCATCTCTTCATCAAAATAGGTGACTCTCCCCGGCACCTCCTGCGGCAGACGTATTTCATAGATGACCTTCCCCCAGACCACCGCGGCATCAGGCTGCGGCAGGCATTCGATCAGCAGGTGCTCAGCCGTCTCTTCGAGCAGGGAGAAGCTGTATTCCTCATCGATCTTGTTGGCCTTGACCAGGTCATCATTGGTGATGTGACTCCCCATCCAGGCCCCCCCCATCATTGAGGGCGGCACCTTGATCACCCGATCGACCTTAGGCAGATAGTTCCAGACCTCCTTGTCAGCCTTCAAAGTCGTGACACCCCGCTCTTTGGGCGGCGCGATGATACGGATCAGAAAGTACTCCCGACCCAAAGACCAGGAATCCATCATCAGGCTGCGTTGCCAATGTTCAGATCGAACACTCATCTCCATGCGTGATTTTGAGGAGAGCCCCATGTACTGTTGTTCGACCTTGCGCACCAACCCTTGCAGGTCGGTCGCCCAGAGGGGAGAGGGGAGAAGGACCAGTGGAATGAGCAGGAGGATGAATCTCTTGGGCATAAAGACCTCTTGGTGTGCCGGGATAGATTTGTCAATTATACCGTTGAATAAGGAGGGGAGTCGACAGAAACGGAGAATTTCCGCTTTTTTGATCCAAAGCCGGGTGGCGGTTGCAGATAATTCCAATGCGACATAAAGGGTTTCGGGCCAAGGGTCCTGGCCTCCTGAAGTCAGCCTGCACCACGCAGGAAACCTGTCTCAGAGCAGATCATATTTCTTGGCCTGATATCTGATGGTGTCGTAGCTGACCTTGAGCAGTTTGGCGGTTTTCGTCATATTATTATTTGTCCGCTCCAGGGCCTGACGGATTAACTCGCGTTCGGCCTCTTCAAGTGCAATGCCTTCTTCAGGAAGAATAATTTGAAAATTCTTGCGCCTTTCCATGATGGAATCCTGGCGGCCACCAATGTCGTGGGGGAGACATTCAGCAGAAAGCGTCTCTCTGTTCTCCATGACGACACATCTTTCAATGACGTTACGCAGTTCACGCACGTTCCCAGGCCAGGAGTAGTATCTCAGCAGTTTTTCCGCTTCCTTCGTGATATTTTTGACCGTTTTTTTGCCGTATTTTGCGGCGAATGTTTCGAGAAAGTGTTTAGCCAGAACGATGACGTCCTCTTCCCTTTCATTCAGGCAAGGGAGATGAATTGCGAAGGAGTTCAATCGGTAATAGAGGTCCTCACGGAAGACTCCCTCAGCAACAGCTTTTTTAAGATCTCTATTGGTACAGGAGATGATATTGACATCGATCGGCAGATCGACCTTCCCGCCGATCCGTCGTACGGTCCTCTCTTCCAGGACACGGAGCAACTTACCTTGGAGTTCCGGGCGCATATCACCGATTTCATCCAGGAGCAGAGTGCCGCCGTCGGCCAGCTCGAAAACTCCCTTTTTATCGGTCTTAGCGTCGGTGAACGCGCCTTTGACATGACCGAAGAGCTCACCTTCAATCAACGTCTCCGGCAGAGCCGTACAGTTGATTGCGATATAGGGGACGCTGTCATAGTTTTTCTGTGTTCCGAAACGCCAAAAGTGAAGATTGCGCGCCAGCACCTCTTTTCCGGATCCAGATTTTCCGGTGATCAGAATAGACTCAACGCCGGCTTCGGCTATGGTTCTGGCATTGTTGAGGACCTTGCGAATCGCTTGTGACTCCCCGATGAATGTTCGACCCAGGCAGGCACTGGTAGAGCCTTTCAGGTACCGCACCTCGCTCTTAAGCCGGCAAGTCGCCAGAAGTTTTTCAATGACAATTTTAACCTCCTCGACGTTGAAAGGCTTGTTGAGATAGTCAGAAGCACCATGGCGCATGGCCTGGATTGCCGTTTCCGCGGAATCATCAGCCGTCAGCATAATGACCGGAAAATCGATCTCTTCGGCCTGCAGCATTTCGAGCAGATCGAGGCCACTCGGGCCTTCACCCAGATCAACATCGAGCAGCAGCGCGTGGGGTTGCCAGGCACAGATTTTTTCAACCGCCTGGCAGGCAGAATTCAGCAGGTGAGTTTCATAACCGTCGTTCTGCAGAGCCCTGGAGAGCATGGTGATGATCAGGTCGTCATCATCAAGCAGAAATATCCGTCCTTTTTTGCTCATCGGTCACTCCCTGTTTTTTTGCACCAGAGGAAAAATCATGACAAAAGAGGTTCCTTCTCCAGACCAGCTCTCAACCTCTATCGTGCCACCATGTTGTTCGATCAGACGTTTGCAAATTGCCAAACCAAGCCCGGTCCCCTTGGTTTTGGTGGTGAAGAAGGGGGTGAAGATTTTTGCAATCGCTGTCGGTGAGAGCCCCACGCCGGTATCAGAAATTTCAATCCAGACATGATCTTCTCCGTCCATGCGCGTCACGGTTGTAATCGTGCCACCATCGGGCATAGCGTCGATGGCGTTCAGGTAAATATTCAGATAGACCTGCTGCAACTGCGAGGAGTCCGCTTCAATCTGAAGCAGATCAAGACTGAAGTCATTTTCAAAAAAGATATGTCTTTCGGGAGCCTGTCCGACAGTCATTCCCACGTTTTTAATGGTACTGTCGAGAAGGCGGTTGATCCCGACCAGATCAAATTGTGGATGTGGCGGTCTGGCATAACTGAGCAGACTTTTGAGCAGACGCTCCATCCGGCTGACTTCATTGATAACCCGCGCAAACAGGTCTTTATCTTCGGTCTTTAAATCGAGTTCATCGGAGAGGACATCCAGAGACACTTTGATTCCGGCTAGCGGGTTTTTTATCTCATGAGCAAGCCCTGCTGCCATCTGTCCGACGAGAGCCATTTTGTTGGCCAGCTGTAACTCCTCTTCGGCTTGCAATCGGTCGCTGATGTCTTTACAGAAAGAGAGCAGGTATTTCTGATCATTTAACTGGAGCAGGCCCAGACTCAGATCGACCGGAATCAGGCGGCCATCTTTTCTTTTTCTTTGCCCTTTCGCCTGGGACCACGTCCCCTTCAATACGGCTTTCATCTTCTCTTTGAAACGCTCCCTTTTATCCTCAGGGATCAAGCTGAAGATGTTCATCTCCAGTAACTCACTATTCGAGTACCCGTACAGAACAGAGGCGGCATGGTTGGCCGAAACGATTTGACCTTGTGATTTCTTTTCCAAAGCACAGATCATGATGGCATCACCGGCGCTCTCGAATAGAGTTTGATAGAGGGTCTGGGCCGATTCAAATTTCTGTCGTTCGGTGTTGAGCGAATCCACCATCTTGTTAAATGCGCTTGCGAGGGTTCCGAACTCGTCTTTTAAAGGGGTTTTGATCTGATAGTTCAGATTCCCGTTTTTAAGCTCATGGGCCGCGATGACCAGGGTTTCGATTGAGCCCGTGAAACGTTTGAGGAAGAAAAAAGTAATAATCAAAATTGTGATCGGTCCGAGGATGACGCAGGCAATCAAAAAATAGTTGGTCGCATGGATGTCGGCTCGGATTGTACTGATCTTTGTAGAAATTTTTTCGGCTGAAGAGAGCGACAGTGATCTGATCTCATTCAACAACTGGTCACCCTGAGAATATGCCAGCGTGCGGACTTTCTCTTTGCGTGATTGATTCGCTTGAATCGTCATGCTACGGCTGATCAAGGACATATATCGCTCAATATTCCCTTTCAAATTTTCCAGCTTTACATTGGTTTCGGTCGTGTGATGGCAACTGAAGCAGACTTGAGAAGAAGACTCCATCGCCTCAACATGTCGAACTGAGGCTTCCAGATCACTGGAATGCGGAGATTCTTGCAAAAGCAAATCGGACTGCGCGGTTTTGATGTGATGAACCAGATTTTCCCGCAGGAATTCAACACGATGAAATGAAATGACTTTTTCGAGCTTGTCGGTAACTTCGAATATCGATGTGATGATGTAGATACCGCCGCCAATGAAACAGCAGAGCATCAGAGTTAAGCCGAGCAGGGCATATTTTCTCATAGTTTTAATGAAATCCCTGGTGCTGTTTACCCGTGGCCAGTGAACTCAAATACGGCTTAGAAATTTTGATATCTATAGGTTGCTAAATCGATTCCGTTATTTTTCGCATAATTCAGCACCGGTTGATAATCATCGACCGACGTATTTATGAATTTTTCGATTTTCAGTTTTTTTAATATGTTTTGCCATTCCGACGTTTGTTTGGTTGAGAGTAAAGTTTCCCGCAGTTTTTTTTTCAATTCCGGAGGAAAGTCTTTTTTCAGCATCAATCCATTTGATGGAACTTTTGGAGAGGTCGAAAGGATATCCAGTTCGGCTAGTATTCTTTTGTCAGCCGCTGCCAGACGGTAAAAGACTGTGTTTTTTGCCGCACCAACGTCTGCCAGATTGTTCAGTACGTCCAGAATGGCATCTTCATGTGTGCCACTGAAGTAACACTCGCTAAACCATTTTGTATAATCGGTAATTCCGAGTTCTTTAAAATAGGCCAGCGGCAACAGGTAACCAGCTGTGGTCGCGCGATCGACAAAGACCATCCGCTTGCCTCGCATACTCTTTGCCGTCCGGATACCGCTCCCCTTCTTGACAAACACAATGCCGAAGTATGTCGAAGCACCTCCCTCGTATTGAGGTCGCGCAATCGGCACAACCCCCAGTTTCATAATCGTCATCGCCCCGGTAAAGCTACCGAGAAAGGCTCCGTCAAGTTTAAGCTCATTGAAGTTATCGATGATATTGCCGTAGCGGGGCAGAATGACGATTTCAAATGCAACCCCCAGTCTCTTGGCAAGGTAGTCGAGAAGAGGCTCATAGCGTTTCTTCTGATCGAAGAGATTATGTTCCGGAATCAGGCCGATTCTGAATATCTGCTGAATAGTCACTGCCTGCTGGGGAGAGGGAGGCTGCTCCTGCCGATTGCAGCCCCCCAGACTGATACTGCAGCAACAGAAGATGAGTAAATAGTAAAATGGACGCTGGTGGCTGACGGACATGTTGCATGCTCCTTGTGAAAATTATCTTCGACGGGAGTGCAAATTGAAAAGATATCATAATAAAAGCAATATGATAGCCGCGGCTCAAGTTATCCGTAGAGCATAAGTTAGAGTCTGACGCTGAATAAAACAGCTCTTAACAAAAATTGATACCAACCCGGCAGGTCAGTTCTTCGATCCTGCTGCTCCAGGCAACGACACCAGACTGTTGCAGCAGGGGGTCGTTAAAGTTGACCACCTGGTCCCGTTTAAGGGGAGAGTGGGTCAACATCCCCAATCCATAATCACTGATGTCGGTAAGAATCCCTGTCACCAGATTTGTCTTTAGTTCCCCCTCGACAATCTCCTTGAATGAAAGATCGACGGTCTGAACATGGGGGCGGCGAAATTTCATTCGTTTCTCATTGTCAAAATTATGTGTCAGATCATTCAGACAGAGTTTTACATTCCCTTGATCCTGAAAGATGATCTCAATGAAGCAGAGCATCCGGTCGAGGCTGAAAGGTTTCTCCATCAGATGCCAGGCCCCTTGCTTGCGCGCGGCTCTGATCGCATCGTTGAGTTCACAAGATTTCATGTCGGCTGTCGTCATGATGATGATCGGCACATAGGGGCAACGTTGATCAATCCCTTTCAAGAGTTCCGTGCGGCTTTGATCGCGTAAATCGAAATCGAGCAGAAAAAGGTCATAATGGCAGTGTTCCACCTCGGCCAGGGCCTCTTCAGTCGTAACCGCCGTTGTGATGTTAAGGGAGCGCCCTTCACAGGCGCGTTCCAACGCCCAGAGCAGCAGTTTTTCATCGTCGACTGCCAGGATTTTCAAAGGGGCTCTTTGCATTCGCTCCTCCCTCCTCTGGATATAAATGCAATAGCCAAAGAATTGAGCAAGAGTCATTCCAGCTTTGGTTGAACGGCACCTGCGAGGCAGTAACGAAGCAACCGTCTGCTGCGGAACCTGCAGTGACCCGGTCCCGATGCAGAGTTATTAATGCCTCTGCTGCTGCAGTGATTCGGCTTATCCGCTCGATCGACCCGCGCGTTTTCAAGGCCTTGCGCTGACAATGTGGGAAAATCCCCAAGTGAGGTTGGGAAAATGCCCACATTTTTCTGATGGTTGTCTGCTCCGCCAGTCGAGCTGACATGATGACTTCTCGCGCGGACCGACAGGGGAGAAGGCGCAATTACAGAAACAGCTGCTGGCTGGCCCACTGGCATGGAGGTTGCTCATACTTCCTGGCTATGAAGACTGAAAAGATTCGCTATGTTTGGCCTGGTGTGTTTGGCCTCCTTTTTTGTTTGTTTCTGCCGGGGGAGACGCTTGCCGCCGAGTTGCAGAAGAGCGAGCGCTCCGGGGCCGAACTGCAGGCCAGCTTTCAGTATCTGCTCTCAAATTTTGCCGGTCCCGTCCCTTCGCAATGGGCGCGCCTGGCCTTTGATCCCGTACGCCAGGAAATCTATACCCTGAATCAGGGCTTGAATGATGTGCAGATCTACAATCAGCAGGGGATGGAGATCTTCGATTTCGGTGGCGACGGCGATATCGTCGCTGGCGTCGATATCGCTGCGGGTGCTGCGGGGCAGATCTACCTTCTGGCCCGTGATTTCACCCGGAACGCCATCCAGGTGCTCAATTATCGTGGCGAACCGGAAGCGGTTATTCACCTCAAGGGGTTGCCAGAAACGTTCACGCAGTTTTCACCTGAGCGCATGGAATACCGCGGTGGCCTGATCTACCTGCTCGACCCGAGCGCGTTGCAGATCGTTGTCTTGGGCCCTGACGGAGCCTTTCGGCAAGGGCATGATCTGACCGCCCAGTTCAGCGCGTTGGCCAAGGAGCAGGATCCCGACAAGAAAAAATCCCTGGATCTCGAAATTAGCGGCTTCAGTGTCGGCGCCGATGGTAGCCTTTATTTTACGGTTCCGACCCTGTTCAGCGCCTTCCGCCTTAGCCCGGAAGGCAGCCTCAACCGCTTCGGCGATTCCGGCAGCGGACCGGGCAAGTTTGGTGTTGTCGCCGGTATTGTCTCCGATGACAAGGGGACCATCTATGTTGCCGATAGACTCCGCTCGGTCGTGTTGCTCTTTGATCAAAGTTTCACCTTTCAAGGAGAGTTCGGCTACCGCGGAGGTCGCGCCGAAGACCTGCTGGTTCCTGATGACCTGGTCATCGATTCTGCCGGCTCCCGGGTGTTTGTCGCCCAGGCCGCCAATAAGGGGGTTGGTGTTTATCATATTTCCCTGGCACAGCGTCGCTGATCTTCTGTGTCCTAATGCTCACTCTGCGAGCCTCCTTTCAAACATGTCTGTCGTCATTTCCCGTTAATTTTTTTGCTGTTTATTTCCTGTTAGAACCGACATAACCCCCTGGCTTAAGCCTCAGACCGGACCCTGATCTGGGAAAATCCCCGCCGGTAATGTTGGAATTTCCCCAAATATGCAGTCTGCGCAAGAACACGCACTTGCGAAAAACTGTATCCAAATGACTGAATTTGTTGATTATTATTTTTAACGAGGTGCTGGCATGTAGCTTGCGATGTGGATATGCACAGTTTGGAAAAGGGGTTCCTGGCGGTTTCCGGCAACGCCCTGAACCAGTCCACAACACAAACAGGAGGATTTAAATGAAAACGATACGGATCACACTGGCTCTGGTCGCAGGACTCTTGCTGATGAGTGGCACCGCCTTTGCCTTCCATGAAGGCGGTGTTGCACACTGCGATGGATGTCACTCAATGCATAACTCGGCAGATAACCCTCGGTCAGGTTTGGTGACCACATCGGATTCCTTGATGAAGGGTTCCGATGCCAGTTCCACCTGTCTGAATTGTCATAACGGTTCCGGGCGCTACCACATCAGTAGCGCGATTGGTGATAACACGAATCAGGGCGGCGATTTCTTCTGGGTCAGCGATCTCGCAATCCAAGATTTTGATTTTGGTCATGGAACTCCTAACATCCAGTTTCTCGAACCTGATAATAAGGGACACAATGTTCTCGCCGCCGATTTTGGTATGACCGTTGATGCCACAAATAGTGTTGCTCCTGGTGGCTCTTATCCCTCTGCAAATCTCGGTTGCACCAGTTGCCATGATCCCCATGGCCAGGTCAACGGTGGTACCTCTAACGGTACGGCCGCGATCTCCGAATCCGGCTCTTATGGTGCAGTTGCTCCGACCGATGGTTCCATTCGCGGTAACTATCGTCTGCTCGATGACAGCATCGCCGCAGCACCCGTTGCCCGCGCTAACAGCTACGATGGTAAATTTGTCGACTACGGCAGCGGCATGTCGACCTGGTGTCTGGGCTGTCACACCTACATGGCTGAAGGGAACATGCATCCGGTTGACGAAGCACTTGGTGGCGCAATCGGGAATGTTTACAATAGTTATGTAAAAACTGGCGATTTTACCGGGACTGCAGCGACCGCATTTGATGCCCTGGTCCCGATCGAGCGTGGTATCGGTGAAGGGTCTCTGCTGGATGATCAAACCACTGCTGGGGTTGTGACCGGTAGCGAGCAGGTCATGTGTCTGACCTGCCACCGCGCCCATGCATCGGCCTTCGACAACGCTCTGCGTTGGGACAACAAGCATGAATTCCTTGCTGATTCGGCCATCCTGAATGAAGCGACGACGACTCTGGTAGCCAATGGCGCAATCCCCTATTATGCCGGTGGCGTTGCGGTTGACCCTGCAACCAAATATGGCCCTTGGCAGCGTCAACTGTGCAACAAGTGCCACGCTCAAGACTGATCTGAACTGACACGCCGGTTGAGGATGAATTGATCCGCTGGCACCAGATAATTCAATGGCTGACATCGCTGCCGGACGCTGTCAGCCTTTTTCACTTCTGCGGTACTGTCCAGCGAATCTCCTCGTGTAGAAATCTGGGAAAATTCCCAGATTTTCCTCAAAAATCTCTGTTCTGGAGCTGGTGAAAATCCCCATATCTGAGCGATAAAATTCTAACTTACCGATTTAGCGTATATTTTTCATGTGAGGTTTGCACTGGTACAGAGCTTGCTCTAATGAGCTGGACCGGTTCAAACCAGCGACAAAACAATACGGAGGACTCACCGTCCTTGTGATTTCCATTGTGATTCATTGGCTCACCTCAACCGGAGGTACGCACCCTCGATGAATGTATGCACTTTTGGCATCAGATTTCCGTTTGTGTTCTGTGCTGTTTTTGCTGCTCTGCTGCTGCCAGGCCCTGCTGAACCAGCTTCTGGAGCACGTTTTCATACCGGTGGCGTCGGCAGTTGTCAGGGCTGCCATCTGATGCACTCCGCCAGTCCCGACGGTTCGCCCTTGCTGCTCGGTCCCGATGCCAGTTCGCTCTGTCTCAACTGTCACGCCAGCGGGGGAGCGAACAGTCCCTCTGTCTTGAGCCCGGATGGTTCGGCTCTGACGCCGGGGGGGGATTTCTACTGGTTGAGTAAAAGCTTCAGTTGGTTGGACGGTGCGAGCAGCGGCGACAGCCATGGGCATAATATTGTGGCGCGCGATTTCAACCTGTTTGCCGACGCGGTCAATAGCCTGGCCCCCGGCGGGAGTTTTCCGGCCAGCCAACTCGGCTGTACCAGCTGTCACGATCCGCATGGGCAGGTGGGTGGTGGCACTTCTGCAGGTGCCCCGGCGGTCTCTGGTCCCGGGTCTTATGCCGCTTCAGCGCCAATCAATACAGTGCGGGGTCACTATCGCCTGCTCGGTGATGTTGGTTACCGCCCAAACGGTGGACCAGTCTTTCAAAGTGCCGCACCGATCGCCCGTCAGTCCCAGATCAATAAATATCAGGAATCGGACAGTTCCCATGTCGATTACGGCACGGGGATGAGTGAATGGTGTGGCAACTGTCACGCTGAGCTGCTATCTGGCAATCATCAGGTTGCAGGTGGGGCGTTCAGCCACCCTGCAGGCAAGAATGAGCTGTTAGACCAGGAGATTGCCGCTGTCTACAACAGCTATATTAAAACCGGCGATCTTTCCGGGACGGCCGCCACAGCCTATTTGCAGTTTGTCCCCTTCGAACGCAGGACCAGCGATCCGCAGCAGCTCGATCCACTCAGTACCCAAGGCCCGACAGTCAATGCAAATGTCATGTGCCTCAGCTGTCACCGCGCGCACGCTTCGGCGTTTTCGAATATCGGGCGATGGGATTTGGCTGCCGGTCTGCTGGTCGAATCTCATCCGGCAACGGGTGATGCGGGGGCAACAGCCAGCGACATTATGTACAGTTATTCCGCACGCGACATCGCGTCTGAATTTGGTAGTGGGCAAGGGCAATTTTGTCAAAAGTGCCATGGGGCATCGACACCTTAAGGGGGACTTCATGCGTTGTTTGGTGACCAATACTGTTCACCGCTTACTTGGCCGGGTTTGTCCTCGGTCGAGATACTCCCCTTCTGCACTGTTATGCGTCCTCCTGTTCCTGCTGTCTACGGCCTGTACTTTGAAATCGACCCAGGGACAACCCGCTGTTTCCGCAAGCGGGAGCTTCAGTCTTTTTTTGCAGCCCCTTCCCCAGGAAGCACATCGCTTGACCTTCAGCCTCAGTGATCTGGTCGCGCTTGGAACCGATGGCCGCGAGGTCCCGTTGCGGTTGCAACAGAGTCATTTCGAAGCTGAAAGCATGAACGACCAGCAGAAAAGGCTGGCGAAACATCACTTGCCGCCCGGTCGTTACCAGGGGATTGCCTTACGCGTTGCCGCCGCCAGTTGGCGTGGACAGGACGGGGATGTCGCTTTGCTTGCCCCGCCAGGGCGAATTCAGGTTGAGCAGGAATTTACCATCGACAAGGACCAGTCTGAGACGCTCTTTTTGTCTTTGTCGGCCGAACGCCTGGTGACCGATGAAGCCTTCTTTACCCCACAGTTCACCCTTTGGGAACCAGAACGGATTCTGGCTAACCTGAAGGGTTTCGTCAGTAATCGCGGCTCACAGAGTCTGAGCCTTTTTAACAAGCGTCAAGCCTGGATTGTCGGGGCCATCCAGGTCGGGAAGGGACCTGCCGGGTTGGTGCTCGATCAGCGTCGTGGCTGGCTCTATATCGCCCTGGCAGAAGAGAATGCGATCGAAATTTTCGATGTCAACAGCGGCAAACTTTTCGGCCGGGTGCGTTTGCAATCAGGTGACCAACCGACGGAACTGGCCTTGTCGATCAGTGGCACTATTCTGCTGGCGCTGAATAAGGGGAGTCATTCAATCAGTATTATCGATCCGCAGGCACAGTTTGAAACCGGGCGGGTGCATTTGGTGTCAGAGCCGAGCGGGATCTTCATCGGGCCAGATGAAACACGGGCCTACGTTGTCCATGGCCCATCCAGCACCATCACACTTATCAATCTACAAACACAACAGATACAACACACCGAGCCCCTCGAACAGGCTCCCCTGGACGGGGTGTGCAGTGCCGACGGTCGCACGCTTTATCTGATTAATGATTTTTCTGCCGACCTCACCGTACTCAACGCGACCTCTCTGACCCTGAAACAAAGGATTTTCATTGGCGACGGTGCCCTTGCGATCAAGGCCGACAGTGCAGGCGGGCTGTTGTATATCGGCAAGCAGAACGGCGAGATCGCAGTGGTCGATCCGCGCGCAGCGATGGCGATCGACACTTATACCCTGTCGGGTCCGGTGCGGGACCTGACAATCGATAATGAGGAGAACACCTTGTTCGCGGTCTTACCCCAGAGTGGCACGCTGGTGAAAATCGATCTGATCAGTAAGCAGGAACGGGGTCGGATGGAGTTGGAGGCCGAAAGCCAGGCGGTTGTCGTGATGGGGGAAAGGTGATTGATGCGCCAGTCGAGTTCTTTCCACATAGCGGTTGTCATTATGACCGGCGGTTTTCTGCTGTTGCTGGCGGTTCGCGCTCTCCATGCCGAGAGCCTGAGCCTGCTCACCGACCTGAAATATGAGCTGGTCAACAGTGAAGCCAAAGAGAAGGCCGCGGGCAACATGATTGAAAACGAGAGAACACTTATTTCGCAGCTCTACAATCTGGAAATCCAGAAGGAGATTTTTCCAACTTTGCAACTGAATGCCGGAGGGATGTTTGATCAGGATCAAACCGACAACACCACAACCGATCCGGACGGGCAGGACAACGATACGACACAGACTGCCGTGCGTCCGCATCTTGATCTGCAATTCAGGACCCCTCTGTTGCGCGCCGCCAGTAGCTATCGAACAAACGAAACCGAACGCAAGGCTTCAAATGCTTCTACAGAGCGAACCTTCAACGAAGAATACCGTGCCAGCATGAGTTGGGACCCGATCGAATTACCGGAGGTTGATTTGGATTTCACGCGCACCCTGTCACACAACGAACCGCTGACCAACAACCTGCAGTCCGATTATTACCAGCTGAGGAGCAGGTACGACCACGCGCATTATCGGTTCAGTTATAACCACACAACCAATAACGCCTTGAACAAGCTGACTGAATTCAAAACCCTGACAAATTCCGATGATGGTGCCGCTTATTTCAGCCGAACATCTCTGGACAACCGGGTCACAGTCAACAGCAGCTTACGCGGTAGGCAACAACAAGTTGAGTTTAATGGGGCGGGGGAAAGGTGGGTTGATACAAGTTCTCCCGGGGTTGTAATCGGTACGCGCGACGATTTCGATCCCTTGACCAGCAACCCGGATGTTGGTTTTGATTTGAGCACCATCGACCTGCTGGCCGATTCGTTGCTCGAGGCAAGGCAACTGAGTTTCGGTCTCGATTTCGGCACCTTGACCGAAGTAAACACGCTCTTAATCAATTTCACCGATTTGGGGAATAGTCTCAGTACCGATTTCCCCTGGCGCGTTTATGCCCGCGATAGTCTAACCGAAAACTGGACTCAGTTGCTGCCGGTTCAGGCCAGTACCAATCACGCGGAAGAGCGTTTTGAATTGTCATTCAGTTCTGTGAAAACGCGCTATATCAAGGTTGTGACCACCCCGCTCGCACCCCCGGTGGTGCTGGCGGGTGAAACCCTGCTGATCAGCGGGTTGGTCGCGCAAAGAACCCTGCCGCCCGATATCGATCAATTTTCTTCAGCCGACTGGGCCGGGGCGCTGTCTGTCAATTGGAAAATCAGCGACCAAACCGCGACCGGCTACGACATTCTCTATCGTGAACGCCGCTCGGAGCCCTTCAATGAAAAGCGTACCTTGCTGACTGCCGGTGCCAGATTAAACCACCGATTCAGTAATACCTATGTTGGAAATCTGCGGGCACAGCATTCCGAGGTCCGTGATCGCGGAGAGAAACCAAGGACCAGCCACGACTTTTCGGCCGGGTTGGCAGCATCATACCTGGAAACCTTCGATCAAAGTTTGATTTACAGTTTCAGTCATCAAGAGGACGAAACATCTCAAACCAGCATCTCCAACGCGATTTTCCTGCGGACGAATCTGGATCTTTACCAGGGCTGGAGCATGGCACTGGATAACGGGTACAGTTGGCAGAATCCTGCAGAAGGCGCTGACAGCAATACAACTTTCGCCCGCGTCAGCAGCAATGTCGTACCTAACCACTGGGTGAATTTCAGCCTCAGCTACGGGGTCTCCTGGACACATGAGGCCGGTCAACAGGAATCACGCGATCAGAGCGGCCGGCTGGTTGCGACCTGGGTTCCTAACTCCTCTTTGAGCTTGTCTGCCAACCTGGCATACACCGACGAAAGCGGCGAAGTACAGAATTCGACCGCCGAGCAGCAGTATTTTATCAACTGGTCCCCCCTACGTGATGGCAGCTTGCAGTTTTCCCTGGCTTATGGCCAGTCGAAAAATGCCGAGGATGAAGAAAGCTGGACCCTGTCACCGACCCTGCGTTGGCAGGTCAATCGGAGTTCGATCCTGACTCTGGATTATTCAGTGGGGGAGCGAGACGACCGGATCGAGGTCGTGGCGTTTAACAGTACCAGCCTGACGCTGAGAGTTGTTTACTGATCGATGAATCGTTTGTTTCTGCTTGTTTTGCACCTTCTTATGGTGGCAGGCGGAACAGCAAACAGGGGGCAAAGTGTTTCCCCATAGCTAAAAAGGTACCGACATGATGTGGACTCAATCCGCTTTTGGTAGCTGCTTCACCCTGCTGTTTCTGGTCGGGTGCGCTCTGTCGCCGGGGCAACCCGATTACACCAATCAGACAATGGATTTCAGTGCGGTGCGCTCGGTTGCAGTCTTGCCGTTTCAGAATCTGACCTCGGACGATCAGGCCGGTGAACGGGTGCGTGATGCCCTCATGGGGATGCTGCTGACAACCGAGGTCATCTACGTTCTTCCTCCCGGTGAGGTCGCCCGCGGCATCAGTCGTGTCGGCATACGGACCCCGCAGACCCCGACCGCCGAAGAAATTATTAAATTGAAGGGGTTACTTGAGGTTGATGGGGTGATCACCGGGGTGCTCAGGGAATACGGAGCGGTCCGTTCCGGCGCGGCCGAAGCCAATCTGGTCTCTTTGAGTTTGCAGATGAGTGAAACCCAGACCGGCAAGATTGTCTGGGCTGCCTCATCAACCAAGGGAGGAATAACCATGTCCGACCGACTGCTCGGCAGCGGGGGGCGGCCGATGAACGATGTGACGATGCAGGTGATCAATGATCTCCTTGACCAGCTGTTTGAATAGGAATTTTCTCTTCCCGTTGCTGGTCGGTCTTGTGCTGGCCGGTTGCGTGGGGAGAGCTCCGTCGTCGCTGATCATGACGCAGGGGGTGGAACCTCGTGCTCTTGAGGTCGCGGCAAACAGGCCTGCACCTCAGGTCGTTGGTGGTGGCAGGATCAGCTGGCGTCTGGTGAACCCGGATAGCGTAAATGGGCAGAATTTGAGTCTGCAGGTCATGGATAACAGCGGGTCGATCGAAAGACTGCAACAGGGATCAGCTGCGAGCTGGAGCTGGAACCCGCAAGTCGCTGGCAGTTACCGGGTGCGTTTGCTGGCTAGTGATGCTTTGGACCAGCAGACGGAAGGGGCCTGGTCTGCAGCAGACACAATTGTCCCACCTCTGGTGGTCATCGGTCTTTCGGTCGACCGTCCTTCGCCGCAAATAGTCGGGCAACCGCTGGTTTGGAAGATCAGAACAAAGGGGGGAGTAGGGGCCTTGCGTTATCGTTTCCAAATCGAGAAGGACGGTCTTCTTCATCCTGCGGTTGAATCAGACAGTTTCTGGCCCTGGACACCCCGTACAGCAGGCGTTTACCGGGTTCGGATGGGGGTGTCTGACGCTTTAGGCAATCATCAGCAAAGTGCTTGGTCGGAACCCTACACTGTCGCTGCGCCAATTGTTCTGAAAAGTCTTGGGGTAGATTTTCCCACACCACAGATGGCCGGAAGCAGGTCGATCACCTGGCGGGTTTTAGCGGCTGGCGGCATCGGCGGGCTAAGCACAACGATTGAAGTTGAGCTTGATGGCGGAACCCCGCTAATCGTGCAGTCCGGTCCGGCCAAAAGTTGGCTCTGGTCGCCTGAACAGCCGGGCAACTATCGCCTGCGCGCGACACTCGAGGATGAGCAGGGGAATCGGCTCAAGAGCCCCTGGTCCGGCACCTATCAGATCGATACGCCGTTAGAGATCAAGCAACCGGTTCCGGGTAAGCCTTCACCGCAGGCCGCAAATACCACGCCGATCGCCTGGATGGTTGAGGCTACCGGCGGGGTTGCGCCGCTCTCTTATGAATTTGAACTGGAACAGGATGGCGATATCCAGCCGGGCGTTTCAACCGGCGCTCTGGCGGGCTGGGCCTGGCAGCCTGTTGATGCGGGACAGTACCGGGTGCGGGTGAGGGTGACCGACTTGCGCGGCAATCGGCTCGAGAGCACCTGGTCAAACCCATATGAGATTGCGCCGCCCCTGCTTGTCGAGCCGCCGGTTGCCAGCTTGAGCTCACCGCAGACTGCCGGGACTGTTGCGATCAATTGGAACGTTGGGGCCGGTGGCGGGGTGGGGGTGTTGCGATTCGTTTTCGAACTGTCGAAAGATGGTGGCCTGCCGCAAAGAGTGCAAGCGGGACCAGAGCCAAGCTGGAGCTGGCAGCCGACGGAGCAGGGTACTTATCGGCTGCGGGCCGTATTGAACGACGGACTGAACAATCAATTTGCCAGCGCCTGGTCTGAGCCCTTTGTCATTAACGCGCCGCTGGTGATTGAAAAGCTCGGTTGCGACCGTCTGCCACCGCAAGCGGCTAGATCGGTGGTGATCAACTGGGATCTGAGAGTAACCGGTGGCGTGGGACCATGGTCTTACGATTTTGAACTGTCACGCAACGGCGACGCTGGCTGGCTGGCCCAGCACGGGACTCTCAGCCGCTGGCAATGGAGCCCGGAGGCAGAGGGGACTTACCGGGTCCGCGCCAAGGTCACAGACGCCCTCGGCAACCATCTGCAGGGCGCCTGGTCTGACCCCTACGAAATCGCTCCAGCGCTTCTAGTTAAGCGGCCGCTAGCAGATAATTCTGTAGCGCAGTCCATGATTCATCTGCCGTTCGTCTGGACGGCGCAGGCCAGTGGCGGCGTCGGCCGTAGAACCTTCACTTTTCTGCTTGAACAACAAAATGGAGGGATTGAGCCGGTCCAAACGGGACCGTCTATCTCCTGGTTGTGGCGTCCGGATAAGGTCGGCGTATTCCGAGTGCAGGTGCTGATTGCGGATGTCCTTGGTAATCAGAAAACAAGCCCCTGGTCAGATTGGCACGAGGTGAGGGGGCCTCTTGTCTTGGACGACCTGACGCCGTCCGTCTCTGCGCCTGTCCAGCGCGAGGCCGTCAGTTGGAGCGCGGGTGCGTCTGGCGGGATCGGCCGGGCCAGCTATGAATTTCTTACACTCAATAATGGTGTCGAGTCACTTGAACAGTCGGGTCTCTCTGCGCATTGGACCTGGCTACCGCGCAAGGCTGGTAGCTATAGAATCAAAGCCAGAGTCAGAGATGAGGACGATCATGTCGCCGAGACTGAGTGGTCAGAGCTGTATGTCATCACCCCGGTCTTGAACAGCACCAGCCTGATTGCAGTTTTGCCGGTGCAGAATCTGACCGACGTTAAGGCGCCGGTACGTGCAATCGGTCAACAGCTTAGCCACCTGCTGCAGGCGGATTTGTCAGTTCTGCCAGCACCGCAGCTTAAGCAGTTCATGACAGAGCAGCGCATGCGTTATGTGGGGGGGGTCGATTCAACCTTGGCGCAGGCGTTGCGGACAGAGACCGGAGCCGAGGCGGTTTTTATCTCCAGCCTTGAAACCTGGAGCGAGGCTGATCCGCCGAGGGTTGCGCTGATTTCACGCGTCGTCACGACCGGCAGTAACCCCGAAATCGTATGGATCGACAGTGTCGGCCTGAGTGGTGATGACGCCCCCGGCCTGCTCGGACTGGGACGGATCAACAGCGCACAACAGTTACTCGAAGAAGCCCTGAAACGCCTGGTGACTTCTTTCCATGCTTATTTGGCGGGAAATGATCCTTACTATCGCCACGCGAGCGAGCAGCAGGGGGTGCATCTGATGAATACCACGACGCATGTCGCTGATGGTTCGTTCGGTGCGATCACGGCCTACCAGCAACCGAAGTTTTTTTATCGCGCTCCAAGTTTTGACCCGGCCCGGCAGTACAGGGTGGCGGTGATCCCTTATCTGAATATCAATACCCGAAAACATGCCGGGGAGGCCTTGGCCCTGCACACCGTCAAGCAATTGTGTCGCTATGCGAATATCCGGGCGTTTGAGCCGGGATTAGTGCGTCAAGCCTTGCTGCGTTACCGGATGATCATGCAGGTTGGACCCTCGCTGGCGGCCTCCGATATCCTTGCGAGCCCAGATGTGCTCGGTGCGGAGCTGGTTGTTTCAGGCAAGGTGTTCGCCTTTCAGGGGCAGGTTGGTGAACCCAAAGCTGATTTTTCGGTGCAGGTTTTTGATTCCGCCCGTCGCGAAGTCATCTGGGCCTCCCGTTCTTACGCAAGCGGGAATCACGGGGTTTATTTTTTCGATTGGGGCAGGGTCTCTGCGCTCGACGGTTTGATCAGCAAAATGTCTATGGCACTTGTCACACTGTTGGAAGAATAGTCCGGCAGTCAATTCTGTGAGCCGTCGCGGCCTATGGGCGCGACCGCTGGAAAGATGAATGTTATGCAAAATATTTTCATCCGACTGGTTTCTGTGATTGGCGTTGTTCTTTATCTCATCCTGCCAGCATTCGGTTTTGGTGGCGGACAAATGTTCTCCTCTGCCCCCGAAAAATTGGTTTCAATCGAGGGGATGAAAGTTTTGACTATTCCGATTCAGATGGCTGGTTCAAAAGAGATTCAACAGATAGCTCTCTTTTCTGAAGAATATGCCAAAACCCCGGTGGCGATGGTCAATGACGAGCCAATTACCTTGCAGGATTTTGCGACTGAGCTTGCGAACATGCATAACAGCATGGACGAAAGTGAGGCACCGGGGAGCCGTAGCTTTGTCAAGATGCTTGATCGCTTGATTGCCGTGAAACTGGTTAAGCAGGAAGCGCTTAATATCGGATTTGATCAGACGCCCGAGTTGCAGAACAAGATCAATGAGTTTGCCCTGGAGACTATGATCAAACAGCTACTGGCTGGCCAGCTCGAAGGTCTTCAGGTCGATGCGACGGCGGTTGAAGAGTTGTATGCGCAGATGGCGATTGAGGTGAAGCTTCTGACTTACCGACTTTTCGATAAGGGCGATGCCGAGGCGCTACTGACAGACATTCAAAGCGGGGGTGATTTTAAAACACTTGCTGACAAACTTGTGACTGCGGCCAAGGCGGAAGGCGGAGAAGAGCCTGAGTATAAGCGGCTGCAGGACTTTGTCCCCGCCGTTGCTAAAGCGGTGTACGCCATGACACAGGGGGACGTCAGTGAAGTTTTTAAAGCCGAAAAGGGCTATTTGCTGTTCCAATTGGTTGACCGGCGAGGCTATGAGGATGCCCAGGTGCGGCTAGTGGCCGTTAACCAGCTTCTCCAACAGCAATCGCGTAAAAAACAGCAGGAGTACCTGAAGTCACTGGAAGATAAATATGCCCGTTTTGATGAGACGGTCGAAGAGGCTCTCGACTTCGCAAAGATCAACGCGGAGAGCCCCGAGGTGAAAGGCACAGAGGTTTTCGAGCGCCTGAGCAAGGACAAACGTGCGCTCGTAACCCTGACCAGCGATCAGGAAACGGTCGTGATTTCGGTCGCCGAAATTGCCAAGAAGTTGGAAGCGTCCATGTATCACGGTATGGACCGGGCCATCGATCACGAACAACTGGATCTGCAAAAAGGGGCTGTCATCTGGAATGCAGTAACTGCCATCACCGGACGGCTCGAGGCCCAGGCACAGGGGATCGACAAGTCGGAAACCTACCTTGCAAAATTGCAGGAATATAAGGATCAGCTGCTGTTTGACACCTTTGTGGCTAAGGCTGTGCTGCCTGGCGTTAAGGTCCCGGAGAAGGCGGTGCGCGAATATTACTACAACCATCTGGAGGATTACTCTTCGCCGCTGATGCTCAAGATGAAGAGTCTGGTCTTTAGCGCTGAAACCTCTGCGCGCGAGGCGGTAAAAAAGCTGAAGGATGGCAGTGACTTTAAGTGGGTCTCCGCCAATATAACCGGTCTGGTTGACCCTGAGGAGAAGCAAACTTTAAACTTGGGCGGCAGTTTGCTCGCGGCCACCAGTTTGCCGGAGGACCTGCAGAAACAGGTCGTTGGTGCACGCCAGAATGACGTCTTTTTCTATGCAGGTCCCGGTCAAATCTATTACGTACTGGTGGTTGAAGCCGCCTTTCCTCCTAAGGCGAAGACCTATGCAGAGGTCAGGCAGGATGTCGGTAAAATCATCTTCGGTCAGAAAATCAATGAAGCGCTTGAGGACTGGGTGGCCAAGTTGAAGCAGGTTTATGAAACGAAGGTGTTTATCGTGCCAGTCAAGGTTTGATGGCTGAAGCTGCGTTTTTAAGTTTACGGCGCGGCCGGTGAAGTCATAACTAGGATGGAGTCGTCATGATGTTAAGAAATCTTGGACCGATGAAATTGCCCCTGGTGATCTTGCTGCTGTTGTGTTGTGTTTTTATGCTGCAATTGCTCTGCGCCAGTCAGAGTGAGGCGGCGCGTCAGTTCAAGAAGAAGGATTGTATCGATTGCCACGGTGATTTTGCCAAAAAATATTCGGGGATGAAAAACCAGCACCCCGGGATGAAAAACGGCAAGTGCCAGGACTGTCACCTTTCACACGGCATCGTTGGCAAGCTCCTGCTGGTCGAGGAGGGGAACAAGCTCTGCTTCAGTTGTCACAAACATGAAAGTTTCAATCTGGATAAGAAGAGTGGGGTACACACCGCCTTAAGGCGCGGCAAGTGTGTCTCCTGCCACAACCCCCATGCCTCAGATGCCGACAAGCTGTTGACCGCCGAGGGGAGTGAGATGTGCTTCGGTTGTCATCAGCCGGAGCGATTCCAGCAGAAGGTGGTGCACGGCGTTATCATGGAGACTGGTTGTCGGGCCTGTCACGAACCACATTATTCTGCGCAGCCGAACCTGCTGACTATGGATCCGGGCAAGTTGTGCCTCTCCTGTCATGACAGCAAGGATTCTGATTTTAAAAAGGCACATGGCGGCTACCCGGTTGACACCGCCGCCTGTCTCACCTGCCACGACCCGCACAGTTCCGCAAACGCTAACTTATTGAAGAGGAGTCTGCACAGCCCGGTGGCCGCAGCCGAGTGCGACGCCTGCCATGCCGGCGCATCTGCCCAGCAACCTTTTGGCTTGAATGGCGCGGTTGAGGAGATCTGCCTGAACTGTCATGATCCTGAAGCGATGCAGGGTACGGGTGTCGTTCAACACGAACCCTTCCGTTCGGGTGATTGTCTGGCTTGTCACGACCCGCACGCCGCCGAGCAGAAAGACCTGCTCCTGGCCAAGGGGAATGCGCTCTGTTTCAGCTGTCATGAAAATTCGAGCAAGATGAGCCGTTTTCCGCATGTTCCGGTGGAGAGCGAAGCCGGTTGCCTCTCTTGCCATTCGCCGCACACCGCAGCCTATGCCGGGCTGGTGAATCAGCCAGAAGGGGAATTGTGCTACGCATGTCATGCTGCTACCCGCACGGCCGGGGAGAAGAATAAGAATCAGCATAGCCCCTTCAGCGACAAGATGTGTACCAGTTGTCATAACCCGCATGGCTCCAGCGCTGAAAACATCCTGCTCGGTCGGGCCGACGACGTCTGTTACTCCTGTCATTCCGGACTGGAGGCCGAGTTCCAGCGGGCGAATGTTCATAAGCCGGTGCGAAACGGACAGTGTACCGCCTGTCATCTTGCCCACGGTGCCGACAATCCCCTGTTCCTCAAGGCACAAGGGGAGAAGTTGTGCGTGACCTGTCATGACAAGACCCTGCTTCAGGAGGAGACGGCAACCATTCACACCCCCTATGAAGATGGCGAGTGCATGACCTGCCACGATCCCCATGCCAGCGATAACCGGGGCATAACCTCGACGCCGCAGACATTGCTGTGCCTGAGTTGTCATAGTGATTTAGCCGCAACCATGGGTGCCGCCTCAAGCCGACATCAGCCGGTCACGGCTGGCGAATGCACCGCTTGTCACAGTCCGCATCAGGCCAAACTCGGTGCGCTACTTTTGGCCCAAAGCCCCGATCTCTGTCTGGCCTGTCATCCCAAATTGAAGACCAGGATGACAGAAGAGAACAGTCACTCTCCGGCACAAAGGGATTGTCAACGCTGCCATCAACCGCACGCGGGGACCATCGACAAGCTCTTGGTGCTGCCGCTGCAGGGGCTCTGTGCGGAGTGTCATGAACCGGACGGAGCGGCCTTCCAGAAGGCGCACCTGTCGATCGCTGCCGCCGATATCGACTGCATGAGTTGCCACGATCCGCACGCCTCGAAAGATCCGAAATATTTCAAGCCGACCATGCATGCGCCTTTCGCGGCAAGGGCCTGTGATGCTTGTCACATTGCTGGGGAGGAGTAATCATGGCCGTCATCAGACTACGGGGACGAATCGTTGTGCTGTTGCTTGTCGGGCTAGCACTCTGCTGTGCTTCAGTTTCTGTTCAGGCCGAAGGGAAGTTCAAGCTCAAGCCCGGCGCCAGGGGGAAGCTCTGCCTGAGCTGCCATACCGCGTTCAGCGCCAAGATGAAAGCCCGGTATATCCATACCCCGCTGGCCGAGGGGGAATGTTCCGGCTGTCATAATCCTCATGCCTCGAACCACGCCGTGTTGATGGATGGCGATGCTGACGCGATCTGTTACAAGTGCCACGATAGTGTCATCCCTGAGAATGCACTCAGTCGCCATCAGGTTGCCGCCGATGGCCAATGCGTCTCCTGCCACGATCCGCATTCGTCAGAATATCCCGCCAACCTCATTAAGGGCGGCAGCGCACTCTGTTTTGATTGTCACCAGCAGCTGGAGAAGAGGATTGCGAGCAACAAGTATGGCCATGCGCCGGTCAAGAAGGATTGTCTGGGCTGTCATAACCCCCACGCCTCGACAAAAAGTACGGGACTGCTGAAAAAACAGGAGCCAGCTCTCTGTCTCGGTTGTCACAAGACCGATAGCCGCGGCTTCAAGCAGCGCCACATGGGCTACCCGGTGGAGCAGGGGCGCTGCAGCTCCTGCCATGACCCGCACGGTTCGAATTCAGGAGCCATTTTGAAAGACAATGTCCATGCGCCGCTCAAAAATGAGATGTGCAACCAGTGCCACAACGAACCCGATTCCGCCCAGCCTTTTGCGGTCAAGAAGTCCGGTTACGAGCTCTGCCAGGGGTGCCACTACGAGATGATCAACGCCTCCTTCAGCAAGAACCGTCTGCACTGGCCGCTGGTTGATCAGACCGGCTGTATCAATTGCCATAGCCCGCACGCTTCTTCTGAGAAGGGCTTACTGCGCGAACCGTTGTTGAATTTGTGCGGCAAATGTCACAGCGATACCCTGGCGCGGCAGGCGCGTTCACAGACCAAACATCCGCCGATCAGCGACGGCGAGTGCACCGTTTGCCACTCGCCCCATGCCTCGGACCAGCTGTTTTTGCAAAAAGAAGCGACCATCATCGACAGCTGCGGCCAGTGTCACGATTGGCAATCCCACTCGACCCACCCGCTTGGGGCCGAGGTCATCGACCCGCGCAATGCCAATCTTGAGCTTGACTGCCTCAGCTGTCACCGCACCCATGGCACGCAATACAACAAGTTCCTCTATTTTCCGGATGTCCAGTCCCTCTGTGTGCAATGCCATACCCAGTATCGGAGGTAAGCCATGTGTCAATTTCTTATCCGTCTGAGTCTCGTTATTATATTGGTCGGCCTGACGGCTGCGCCGGTCCTGGCGGTCAAAATAAAACATCAGGGGTCCGTCTATGCTGATGCGACTGGCCTGGCCCTCAAACGTCCGGAAGGGGTTGCCTGTGGTACCGACTCCTTTCTCGTGGCCGACACAGAGAACAGCCGCCTGGTGCGTTATGCGCTCGCGCTGCAAGGCCTGACCGCAGACGCGGTGTTCCCGGTGGCGAAAGCCCTTCCGCTGGTGGTCCAGCTCAACTCAACCGGTGAGATCTACCTGCTGGACGGCCGAACACGCACAATTCTTAAGCTGGCTCCAGATGGTCAGTCGCTGGGCAAGCTCGAACCCCAGGGGGTGCCACTGCCGCAAACTTTGGTGCCGCGCAGTTTCAAGCTGGACAAGAAGGACAATCTCTATCTGCTCGATATTTTCTCTGCCCGGGTTCTGGTATTGAATGCGGCTGGCGAATTTCTTCGTCAGCTGCCTTTCCCCAAGGAGTACGGGTTTTTTTCAGATCTGGCGGTTGATCCTGCGGGGGCGATTTACCTGCTCGACAGCGTGGCTGGTGCGCTCTACCTGGCGGCACCCGGCGCGCAGGACTTCGCGCTCTTGACCGCCGAGCTTAAGCAGCAGATGAACTTTCCGACCAGTATCGCCATCGACTCCAAGGGGATTCTTTACCTCTCGGATCAGTACGGCAGCGGTCTGGCGCTGGTCAGCCGCGACGGCACATTTTTGGGGCGTAAGTTCGGCCAGGGTTGGGAGGACGGTCAGCTCTATTACCCCTCACAGCTCTGTATCAACTCGCAGAACACCCTGGTGATTGCAGATCGAAATAACAGTCGGGTGCAGGTTTTCAATATTCTGGATGAGTAGCTTCGGACCTTCGAGGTTGTGATGAAATATGTCTGGCTATTGCTGGGGCTTTTGTTGCTGTTTGCTGGGGTTGAGGCGTCGGCGCGCGGTTTTTTCAAACTCCCTGCGTTGCCGGAACCTGAGCTCTACGGCAACCTGCTCATCGACCAGAGTTCAAGCCGCAACAACATGCAGGCGGTCAGTTTTTCTCACTGGTTTCACCGGCAATACTTCAGCTGCAACGTCTGTCATGAAGAGATCGGTTTTGCTATGGCGTCGAACAGCTCTGACATCAATGAGACAGATAACCGCGAAGGGAGGTTCTGCGGGACCTGCCACAACGGGCTGACCGCCTTTGCCGTGACAGAGCAGAAGAACTGTGCGCGTTGCCACAACGCTGACCTGGATTACAGCAGCCGGAAGTTTGCCCGCTTCTCCCGCGCGAATTTCCCGGCCGCGCCCTTTGGCAACCGGATCGATTGGCAGCAGGCTCTGCGCGAGGGTTTGATCAAACCGGTCTCATCCCTGAGTGGTAACCCACAGTTGGCCAGTTTCGAAAAAGAGTTGAGCCTGAACGCGGAATGGAACTTTGTCTCCCCGGCGATATTTTCACACGAGGTTCATCTGCGCTGGATGGATTGCGCCCTCTGTCACCCCGAGCCTTTTATCATCAAGAAAAAATCGACCGCTCATTTCAGAATGCGTGAAATCCTCAAGGGGAATTTTTGCGGCAGCTGTCACTTGAAGGTCGCCTTTCCGATCGACGACTGCGAGCGCTGTCATCCGGGGATGGAATGATTTGTTGTTTCTTTTTATCTCTGTTGAGGTGTCAGACCAGCGCCTTCGCCATACTGAGTTCAGGAAGGGAAAATGCCAGGTAGCCGCTCATGACCATTGAAGCTCAAATAAAACTGCGCATCTGCCTGGGAGCTCTTTTGGCTGCGGTCGTTGCGGTGATCGGGTTTCTGTTATTCGACAGCCTGTTGTTTGCCGCCCTGAACCAGGAAAAGCTCAGTGAGGCTGGTCATAAATGTATCGGTTGTCATGTCGCCACCTACAATCAAGGGATCGAAAGTCGCACAATCCACCAGCCCTTCAGGGAGGAGAATTGTGTCATTTGCCACCTGGCAGAAGGGGCGGACTGGACACCGGACAGTTCGTCGCCCAAAACCGGTATCAGCGGCAAACCTGCGAGCCAGCAGGTTTTGTGGCGCAAGACGCAGAGCTTCGCGACCACCGAAACCCCACTCCTCGAACAGCGTATTCTGCTGCCGGCGCTTGAGCTGGAGACCGACTACCGCTTTCGGATTATTGTCGGTCAACCGCAACCCTCTGCCCAGGGGTTGACCTTCTCCAGCTCCTGGCTGGGGTTGCGCCCGCAGGAGCTGACCGATGATTCCCAGGCTGTGCGACTTGAGGTACCGAGTGGGCTGACGGTTCCAGCGCCGGAGGTTGTCTCCCTGTCGCGCAGCGGGAGTGATGTCATCATCGCCTGGCAGACCCGTCAGCCGTTTTACGGTCGCGTCGCGCTGCAACGGCTGCAAGGACCGGGTTTTGAAGACCCGGAATCAATCTCCCCCAAAGTGCGGTCCGAGGGTACAAGGGAGCACCCCGCCTTGCGGACTGGCGAAGACTTGGCGATAAACGCCTGCTATCAGTGCCATCCGCAATCAACCCTGGGAACCTCGCACCCGGTGCGGCTCTATGGAAGCGCAGAGGTAAAAATTCCCGTTCATCTGCCGACCGTAGATGGCATGCTGAGCTGCGTAACCTGCCATAACCCGCATGGCGCTATTGGGCTGAAGCTGGTGCGCGAAACCATTACAACCAAACTCTGTATCAGTTGTCATTATTCTTTTCAGAACAGTTCGACGAGTACGATCTTTGATTGATAAAAAGGAGAGGTCAGATGTTCCCCTCGCATTTGCAGGAGCGCAATGATGACGACCAAGAAGCTATACCGACGGAAACCGCTCAATTTTTCGATAAACCCAGGCATCCAGCTGCGAATGATCGGCCTGATCAGCGGCATCTTGTTTATCTGTCTCCTGATTAGCAGTGCCGTTTACTTTCAGTTTGCCAATCAGGAGATCGGCGCCTCTTTCAAGCTGTTCCATATCAAGGCGCGCAACTTTCTGGACATGCTGTTGCCGGTTATTGCAACCTCCTTTGTCGTCAGTCTGCTCTGCGGGGTTGTTGCCAGCCTGTTCTTTCCGAAAAATTATGCCGGGACCCTCTATCGGCTTGAGACCGACCTGAAAAAAATCCTCAACACCTCTGACCTGAGCTTGCAGATCACTCTTCGTGACGGGGACCAGGCACAGTCCCTGGCCACCCAGGTTAACGCCCTGTTGGCTGATTTGAGGCAGCGTGTCGCCCAATCGCAACAGGCATTAGCCCATCTGGATGAGCTTTGCGAGCCGGGCGTAACCCTGAGCGCTGACGCGCTGCAGCCGATTCGTGACCAGCTACAGCAGCAGATCGGCACTCTCAAACACTGAGATTCTTCCAATTCGGCAATTCTGTTGTCGCCGCTCAAACTGGCGGTGACCGTTGAATAAAAGTACGAAATGCTTCCCTCCACTCATGTCGTTTAGGTGTAGACTAGAGCAAAACTGACAGGGAGGGAGTATGGCCACTTGGTTCGCTAGAAAACGTCTTGGTTTGGCTTTGGGGGGTGGTGCCGCCCGTGGGATGGCCCACATCGGCGTGCTCAAGGCCCTCGAAGAGGCCGGGATAAAGATCGATGTCATTACCGGCACCAGTATGGGCGCGATCATCGGCGGCATGTACGCCGCCCGGCCGCAGGCCGATCTGCTCCGCGAGAAGTTCGCCGCCTACTTAAAGAGTGATATCTTCCGCAAATCCCGTCTCGATTTCGCCATCGATCGTGAACCGGGAGACGGTGAGGGACTCTTCTACCGCTATTCGCAACTGGCACGCCAAAAGCTTTTTCTCACCCTCTCTATGACCAAGCTGGCCTTTGTCTCTCAGGCGACAGCCGATAAAAGCTTTGCTTACCTGCTGCCCGATATCAACATCGAACAGATGCCGATCCCCTTTGCCACCAGTGCCCTCGACCTGCGCAGCTGCCGTGAAGTTGTTTTGAGCAGTGGTCCGCTGCGTCGCGCTGTCGCTGCCACCAGCGCTCTGCCCGGTGTGCTCCCCCCCGTCGCCCTCGACGGGATGATGCTGGTCGATGGGGGCTGGATCAACGCCGTCCCCATAACCCCGGCCCGCAGGCTCGGCGCCGATCTGGTTATCGCCATCGATGTCGGCTGTGATCTGGGTGAAATTGAAGAAGCCAGCAGCGGGCTGGGTGTGGTCTTTCGGGCCGATGTTGCCGCACGCAACGCCCTGTCAGAGCTTCAGCTCACCAAGGCTGATCTGCTCATCCGCCCCGAGGTGGGGCATAACCACTGGGCCGACTTCAGTCGCGCTGATCTGTTGATCGACAAGGGCTATCAGGCCGCCAAGCTGAGGCTGCCGCAGATCCGCAGCCTGCTTCGCGGTCGCAGCTTTCGCCTGACGCGTTGAGCGGCAAGAAGACTCAAGAGAAAATTTATTATTCCATCACGCTGTAAAAACTATGGACTTTAGTCCAAGTCTTTCAGAGGCTACTCAATCCCCTCTCCCTGAGGGAGAGGGCCAGGGTGAGGGGGCAGCGGTCGCAGAAGGCCCCTCATCCGGCCTGCGGCCACCTTCTCCCTCAGGGAGAAGGGACGAAGTTTTTGAAAGGGGACTTTCAGTCCCCATAGGAACCTATGCACGTTCAGTGCATAGTGGTTCAGCACCTCTCGCCCCGCCTCGGGGTTGTCACAATCGATCGACCGGACTCGTCACAGCCAGACCCGGTTTGTTCAGCACATGAGTGTAAATCATCGTCGTCGAAACATCGCTGTGCCCCAGAAGCTCCTGTACTGTGCGGATGTCCGAGCCGCTCTCCAGCAGATGAGTCGCGAAGGAATGACGCAGGGTGTGCGGAGTGACCTGCTTGCTCAGGCCACACTGGCGGGCCGCCGTGCGAACCGCAGCCTGTACCGTCGACTCATCGTAGTGATGACGGCGGATTTTTCCGCTCTCAGGATCAACGCTGACCTTGGTCGCCATGAAAATATATTGCCAGCGCCAGTCTGTCCCCGCGCCCGGATACTTCTTGGCCAGCGCCGAAGGCAGCCAGGCTTCGCCGTAGCCACGATGAAGATCCTCGGCATGGACAGTTCGTGCTTTAACGATCTGCTCCTGCAAAGGGTTAACGCAAAGCGCAGGCAGAATCGCAATACGATCTTTGCGCCCCTTGCCATCACGGATCAGAATCTGATTGTTGGCAAAATCGACATCCTTGATTCGCAGGCGAACTGCTTCCATCAAACGTAAACCGGCCCCATAGAGCAAATGAGAAATCAGCAGGTGGGGAGGGTGAAGATGTTCCAGCAAAAGACTGACCTCATCACGGGACAGAACTACGGGAACCTTGATCGGTTTACGTGCGCGACTGAAATCAGAAAAATCGCCTAAATCCCGCACTTCGGAAATCTGAAACAGGTAGACCAGTGCATTTAACGCCTGCTTTTGAGTATTCACTGCCACGTTAATTTCTTCCGCCAGATGAGTCAGGTAGGCCTTGACCGAATTCGCATCCAGATCGGAAATTTTTCGCTGCGGATAATAGGCCAGAAAACGTCTTGCCCAGTCCAGGTAAGCCGATTGGGTCCGTTTGGCATACTGACGACCAATCAAGCTGCTGCGCATCTTCTTGATGGTGGCCTGATGCACAACAGAGATGGACTTATTAGAGAAATTTTCCTTACTCACTCGCCGTGGACCGGATTTTCCTACCGCCCAGGGAATTTCAAGATGATCGCGAAACAGATGCCACAAAGCGACGCGAGCCTGCCCCCACTGCCAGTCCTTGAGTGATGCGTTGCCCTGAAGATTGTCGAGAAAGGCAGAGACATGCTCCGGTTGACACTCGCTTAATGGGCGCCCGCCGATAAACTGAACAAACTGCTGGCACCAACTGATATACCAGCGAATATGTTGTGGCTTAATGCTCTGTTTGATCAAACAATTTTCGTAGGTTTGCCAGAAATGAGCATTGAGGGTGTTTCCCCCCACAGGTTTTGACATGATCCCCCTCCCAATGTAAGTAGTCGAACGCGTGTAAGATTACAAGGTTTTGCAACAAGAGCAAGTCATTAGGGAACGATTGACAAATATCAGTTCGGTGCGTACGATTTAACGTACGCTAAGGAGACGCGCCATGCCATCTATCACTGCAACAGAAGCGAGAAAGCAACTTTACAAACTGCTGGATGAAGTTGCCGAATCACACGAACCGATTCAGATCACCGGCAAACGCAACAACGCCGTCCTGATCTCCGCCGAAGACTGGAGCGCAGTCCAAGAGACACTCTTTCTCTATGCGATACCCGGCATGAAAGAATCAATTCAAGAAGGAATGAGCACCCCTGTCGATAAGTGTGATGAGGATATCGACTGGTGAGTTGGAAGCTGGTCTATACAAAACACGCGCAAAAAGATGCCAAAAAACTGGCCGCATCGGGTCTCAAACCAAACGCACTGAAACTGCTGGCACTTATCGCTGAGAACCCATACCAAAAACCACCTGCCTACGAAAAACTTGTCGGCAGTTTGGCCGGAGCCTACTCCAAACGTATTAATATACAACACCGACTCGTTTACCAGGTCCTCGAAGAAGAGCAAATTATCAAGGTGCTCCGTATGTGGACGCACTATGAATTAGCTTAATCAATGAAGCAGGTTTCTTTGCCAGAACCTGTATTTACTGCTATAAAGGTCGAAAATCATAATTTCTTTGGGAGGGGAAAGACCAGACAACGTTCGCATGACTGCAATCTCCAAGCAATCATCCGAGCGTTTTTTTGTAAAAAAGAGCCCACAGTAAACAACTCAACTTTGTTTATTTTGATAGCTGAAATTACTGAACTTTTCAACCAATATGCCGGTGCCCAGCATATCCAATATGCCGGGCACCACCTAATCCCTGTTAGAACTCGCAAAAAAAAAGGGGCTGAAGGGTGCAGGACTGCACATTGTCAACCGTAGAAAATTGATATGTGCCATGTGTAGTTTTGACCTTTCATCACCTTTCAGGAGCGCTGCAATAGCCCAAGATACAGGAATGGTTGCTGGGCCTCATATGTGCTACGGACAAGGTGTCCCTAGTACTTATATGTATGTTGGTCTTCAACTTTGTAGACATTGGTTACCTTTATGACTAATAGATTATTTGAATATTCAATTTATTACAAATTAAATTTTATTCCGTTTTGTTTGTTATTTTGTTTTTTATATATATTTATACATATGACACCATCAGATAATAAAAATATCGGATATTTGTGCGTAACTACATTGTTTGTTCTTTGTATTTCATTGTTTTCTAGAGAGAAAATTCGCATACCAGCCAAAATACTAGTTTGTGATGATTCTATTCTAGCAAAAAGAATTTTTATAAAAGATATCAATATTAAATACACTGAAATAGTAACACTTAATCGTTCTGGTTATGGTGTTGTTACCTTATCTGGGTGTTATAGTGATTACTTTTATCTAGAAATAATTGGATCAAACAATAACAAGATTGTAATTCGTAGAGATATAGAGCGATTTAATGAATTACTTGCGCATATCGAAAGGCGGATTGGTAAAAGGTTCTAACCATATAATCAAGCGGACGGAATATGCTGCCGTTGTTCACGAAAAGCAAAATCTGAAATTGCGGGTGGTCACGCAAGTTCGCGTCGCCGCTGCTTATCACTACCGTTAGATCGTAGAAATTGAAAGAATAGAAATGAATAAAATAGAAATTGAAACAGAAGAAGCAAAGGAAGTTTTTGAGCTACTTGAAGAGTTAAACGACCTATTTCATCAGCCAATTTCTTATGAAAATCATGAAGCTGTTAAAACATTTGCAGAAAAACATTACGCAAAAATTCACAAGTTATACTACGACACAGTGTGGTCATGGCTTCCTGCTGACATTCAAAATAAATACACGAGCAGGTAAATCGATCTAACCATATAATGAAGCGGATGGAATATAGCTTTGTTGTTCACAAATAATTCAGTGGTACACGCAAGTTCGCGTCGCCACCGCTTATCACTACCGTTAGACGTCAAGATCATAATAAGGGCATCAAATGTCGAAATTGAATCAGTTCAAAGTGTTTGATAGTCATTTCCACATTATCGATAAACGGTTTCCCCTTGTTCCAAACCAGGGCTACTTACCCGATAACTTTTCAGCAAGTGACTATCAAAAAAGAACCAAAAATTACGACATTGCGGGGGGCGCTATTGTTTCTGGTTCATTTCAGGCATTTGATCAAACCTACCTGCTTGCGGCCTTAAAGGAACTCGGTCCCAACTTTGTTGGTGTTGCCCAGCTCCCAGCAACGGTCTCCGACGACGAACTGATTAGTCTGAATGAAGCTGGGGTGAGAGCGGTTCGTTTCAATTTGAAGCGGGGTGGTTCCGAGGGAATCGAAAACCTTGAACGATTCGCCGAACGTGTCCATGAAATAGTTGGGTGGCACACTGAACTGTACGTGGACTCAAAAGACCTTCCAGAGCTGCACAAAACCTTAATTGAACTCCCCTGTGTCAGTATCGACCATCTTGGTTTGTCCCGTGCGGGTTTCCCCAATTTATTATCTTTGGTTGAAAATGGAGTGCATGTAAAAGCTACGGGTTTCGGAAGGGTCGATTTTGATATCAAAAATGCAATAAAAGAAATCATTGCCATCAATCCGAATGCACTGGTGTTTGGTACTGATCTACCATCAACAAGAGCACCAGAACCATACTCCGACGATGATCTTTTTGTGGTTATTGATGCAATCGGTGAAGATATGGCGCGAAAAGTATTCTATGAAAATGCCATCCGTTTATATCGACCGAGAAATTCAAAAAAAACGTCTAACCACTAAATCAAGCGGATGGAATATAGATGTGTGCTTCCCAGAAAAGCAAAATCTGAAATTGCGGTAAGTCACGCAAGTTCGCGTCGCCACCGCTTATCATGAACCGTTGTACGGCTTAAATGAATAAAAGCAATAAAGTCAAAAGCATCATTTAAAACCCCATGATGAAAAACTTATCAAAACCAATTCAGTCAAAAGCATAAAAAGACATTAAAAGCCCAAGAAGTAAGATTTTAATCAGAAACAAAACTTATAAAGGCCGTACAACCATATAATCAAGCGGACGGAAAAAGCTGTGTGCTCCCCGAAAAGCAAAATTTCGGTAGTCCTCGCAGGGCGCGTCGCCGCCGCTTATCACTACCGTT
>Ga0316202_10000231_pt1 | contig 78343 bp, 70 predicted proteins | sample 3monrhotite_MG_FD_204934 | JGI IMG/M metagenome (GOLD analysis project Ga0316202, IMG submission 204934) | Microbial mat bacterial communities from mineral coupon in-situ incubated in ocean water Damariscotta River, Maine, United States -... | ecosystem: Environmental > Aquatic > Marine >...
CAAAAAAATAAACAGGCCCAGCATCAAAATGGCAACTTGAGGATCAGTCATTAGCTTTTTCCACTCTCATGAGCATGTTCAGCGTCAAGTACCTCAAGGTCTTCACGTTCATGCAACAGCATGGTTTCCGTTTCCTGAACATCGTGCAAGCGGGCGGGCCACGCTCCTGTTTGAATGCATTGGATACACCGAATGGCTTCGGCGATACCTTGCAACAGGACCAGCGTACCGGCCACGGGAATCAGGGATTTAAAGAAATAAATCTGAATGCGTGCGGGGCTTGACCAACTGACTTCCTTGTAGAACCAGGAATCTGCTGCAAAGCCATAGCCGTAGTACATCAGAGCCACAGCACCGGGCATCAGAAATGCGATATAAAGCGTCAAGTCCATCGCCGCGCGTGCCTTGATCGGCATCAGGCGATACACAACGTCACCACGGACATGCGCATCTTGTGACAAAGCGTAAGCGCCTGCCATCATGAACAATGAGCCATACATCTGCACGCTCATATCGAACGCCCATGTGGTCGGGTGGTTCAGGACATAGCGTACAAAAACTTCATAACACGTCGAGAACGTCAGCACCACGATGCACCAGGCAAATGCCTTGCCGGTCCAGGCGCTCAGGCTATCGATAAAGTGGAGTATACGGGTCATACCCACTACCTCAAACTAGGGTCAAAAAAATGAAATTCTAAGCTGTTGGGGCGACGCCGATAAAGCGCCGCCCCCCCAGTTTGGACTATACCAGCCCAATTCGCTCTTAGAGCTTGCCGTAGTAGTGTTCGTAGGCAAGGCGGTAGTCCGGTGCGTTCTGCAACGCGTAAGCGCCGTAACGTTTCGCCCATGCTTTCTGCGAAGCAACAACCTTGGCGAAGAACGGATCGGACTTGCTGATACGATCAACAACCACGTCCCAAGCGTTAAGCTGAGCCGCCATGATGGAATCTGACGTACGGTGAACGCGAACGCCATATTCGTCCTTAAGGCGAACCAAGTCAGCGGAGTAACGCTCCATTGCCTTCCAAGCCATGTCGGAAGAAGCCGCTTCGGAAGCGTATTCCAAAATCGACTGCTGTTCTGGCGCCAGGTTGTCATACAGGGTCTTGTTGAAGATGATTTCAAACGATTCCTGCGACTGGTGGAACGAACCCAGATAGTAATCCTTGGAAACGTCCTGCATGCCGAAGTCTTTATCCGAGGTCGGGTTGTTGAATTCGGCTGCGTCAATCAGACCGGACTTCATAGCCGGCTGAATTTCGCCACCCGGCAACTGAACGACGGACATGCCCATTTCCTGCAAGACGTCGGCAGCGAGGCCCACGGTGCGGTACTTCAGACCTTCCATATCAGCAGCGGAATTAACTTCCTTCTTGAACCAGCCGAGCGGCTGAGCAGGCATTGGGCCGGAGAAGAAACCAACCAGGTTCAACTTCAGCTTTTCGTGCATGAGTTCGTTGTAGAGCTCACGACCGCCGCCGTACTGCACCCAACCCATCAGTTCGTTTGCGGACCAACCAAAGCAAGGGCCGGTACCGAACAGGGATGCGACCGGGCTTTTGGAGTACCAATAAGCGGTCACGAGGTGAGCGCCATCCAGCACGCCTTTGTGCACAGCGGTCTGCATTTCAGCCGTTTTCACAACGGCGCCGACACCCAGCAATTCGACTTTCATCGAGCCACCGGACATTTTGTTGACGCGGTTAACGTAATCCTGAGCGAACTCAAGAAAAATGCCGCCGCCCCAGGCAGCCTGAACCTTCAGCACCGTCGCCGCTTTGGCGATGTGCGGTGCGGACATAACGGCTGCAGCAGCACCCGTAGCAGCAACGCCGGTTCCCTTAAGGAACTTACGGCGCGAAACCGCCTTATCTTGTTTCGTATCGATGGTCTTGGTCATGCTTCAGCCTCCCAAATAAATGAATCCCCTAGAGGATACCCTTTTTACGCCAAGCCTTTGCGGCAATTGGCTTAACTCTCATTCACAGTCTTAAACCGTAACCGTGTCCCGGGCGAATGCCGCGCGGCAAAATTACGGTAAAAGGCCCTCAGTGAACGTCCAGATTTTCTGGACAGCCTCTGTTACTTGGCCTCTAAACCTTACCGTTACAATCGATTGTTAGGCGATACACAGGGTAAGGGGAGGCCCAATTTCACAGCGTTCAATACGCCATTTTATTTCATGACCGTAGGGCCATGTTCTACACCGGTCAACGCAAATGGGGTTCTTTTCCACTCTGCGAAAATGATGTAATTCAGATTGGCAGATCAACACACTACCTTGTTCATACACTCAACTTCAAGCAATCCTATCGCCCGGTTCACGACCCGCAAAAATAGCATCTAGATTGTCCAGAGCCCGGAATCCCATGCCAACGCGTGTCTCCACCGTGGCGCTACCCAGATGCGGCAGCAAAAACACATTATCAAGTTCTTTGTATTGTGCATGGATATGATCCGGTTCGCCATTGAAAACGTCAAGACCCGCAGCAAAAACTTTACCCGACTTAAGAGATTCGATCAGCGCGTCGTCATCAACGACGCCACCGCGACCCGTATTTACGACAATTGCGCCGTCCGGCAACAGGGCGATGCGCTCGCGGTTCAGCAACCCCGTGGTTTCGGGAGTTGCAGGGCAATGGATCGACACCACATCGCAATGGGGCAGCAGGTCCTCAACCGTTTCGTGATAGATCGCGCCACATTCCAGGTCGGCGCTCAGGCGCTTGCGGTTATAATAGTGAACTTCCATGTCAAACCCACGCGCACGCTTTGCCGCAACTTGGCCGACCCGCCCCATACCAATCACGCCAAAGCGCTTGCCTGTGGTTTGCGCGCCCAGCATAAAGGTGGGGCTCCAGTCGTTCCATTGCTGAGCACGGATCATGCGTTCGCCTTCGTAAGCGCGCCGCGCGGCGCCCAACATACAAAGGATGGCGATTTCCGCCGTGGCGTCGCTCAACACGTCCGGGGTGTTGGTGACGATGATGCCCTTGGCTTTCGCCGCATCCAAATCGACATGATCGTGGCCGACCGAAAAATTAGCAATCGCGCGCACGTTTGCCGGAAGGCGAGCAAGCACATCCGCTGAGAATTTTTCCGTATGGCAGGGCAGAATTGCTTCGGCCCCTGCCGCCTTATCGATGATTTCGTCCGTCGAATACAGACGATCATCGGGGTTGAGCATTGGGCGATAGTCTCTCAACAAGCGCGCCTCAACGGCATCTGGAAGCTTCCGCGTGACAAAAATGACTGGTTTTTCGCTCATTGATCGTTTTCCTTAAGTGTTGCCCTTGGTGTCGCCCATTGTGTTGCCGGGCGCGTCACGATGCCACTTTTGGCGCGCCCCGCCAACCGGCTAGGCCAGATCATACGATTTAAAAAAAACCTCAATCCATGGTTTTTTCTCTGTCAACTTCCACATTGTGGAAAAACATCCTATTATAAATCGACGAGCTTGGACCTTTTGCTGCATTGCACCATATTAGATCTATTCGGGCGCGTCGTGCCCGAATAGGCTTCACGTCTCAGAAGTGAGGACCTCCCCAACGCATAGAACAAAGGGCTGATATCATGACGGACCGGATCGCCATTGGCGACCTGCGGGTCGCTCCCCTGCTCCACACCTTCGCGAACACCGAAATTTTACCCGGCACAGGCATTGAGCCCGAAACCTTTTGGGTCGGCCTCGACCAACTGGTCAAAACGCTGGCTGCGCAAAACAAGGCGCTGCTGGGCAAGCGCGAACACCTGCAGTCACAAATCGACGCTTGGCACCTCGAGCACAAAGGCACTGCGTTCGACGCCGCGTCGTACAAGCAGTTCCTGAGTGATATTGGGTATCTTTTGCCTGAGGGTGAAGACTTCACAATCACCACCTCAAACGCAGATGCGGAAATTGCCGCGACTGCGGGACCGCAACTTGTGGTCCCGGTGACAAACGCACGTTTCGCCCTCAATGCCGCCAATGCCCGCTGGGGCAGTTTGTTCGATGCGTTATATGGCACTGACGTAATTCCCGACGATAACGGACAAAAAAAAAGCGCGACCTTCAACCCAGCGCGCGGTCGGGCTGTGTTTGCTTACGCCGCCAAGTTCCTCGACGAATCTGTTCCCTTGGCCGCAGGTCGCCACAACGATATTACTGCCTATGAAGTAACCGATGGTGCAAACGCCAAGACGCTCGTCATTCGCATGGCCGACGGGCAAACGACCACCCTGGCCGATCCCAATCAATTTGCGGGATACACCAAGTCTGGCGCAGCCGACGTGGTGCTGCTCAAAAACAACGCCCTGCACATCGAAATTCATACCGACGCCAACCACTACGTCGGCAAGGTTCACCCCGCGCGGGTCTGTGACATCGTCATGGAATCGGCGCTGTCGACCATTCAGGACTGCGAAGATTCCGTTGCCGCCGTTGACGCCGAAGACAAGGTCGGCGTCTATCGCAATTGGCTCGGCCTGATGAAGGGCGATTTGGAAGAATCCTTCACCAAGGGCGGCAAGACCATCAAGCGTCGCCTCAACCCCGACCGCACCTACACCGCGCCGGATGGAGGGGCCATCGTCCTGCACGGGCGCAGCCTTTTGCTGGTGCGCAACGTCGGTCATTTGATGACCAACGACGCGGTGCTGGACAAGGATGGCAACGAAATTCCAGAAGGTTTCCTCGATGCGCTGTTCACCAGCGCCTGCGCACTTCACGATATCAGGGGCGCAGCCAAGGGCGGCAACAGCCGCACCGGTAGCGTCTACATCGTTAAACCAAAAATGCACGGTCCCGAAGAAGTCGCCTTCGCCAACACTTTGTTCGATCATGTCGAAGACATTCTCGGCTTGGTGCGACACACCCTTAAAATGGGTATCATGGACGAAGAACGCCGCACCACGGTGAACCTCAAAGCATGCATCCGCGCTGCCAAGGACCGGGTGGTGTTCATCAACACCGGGTTCTTGGACCGCACCGGCGATGAAATCCACACCTCCATGGAGGCCGGTCCCGTGGTGACGAAAGAAACCATGAAAGCCCAACCGTGGATCGCCGCATACGAAGACTGGAACGTCGACATCGGCCTACAAGCAGGCCTTCCCGGCAAGGCGCAAATCGGCAAAGGCATGTGGGCCATGCCCGACGAAATGCGCCGCATGGTCGAAAACAAACATGTCCATCCAGAATCTGGCGCGAACACTGCCTGGGTGCCATCGCCGACCGCAGCCACGTTGCACGCAATGCACTATCACAAGATCAATGTGGCGGAGCGTCAAAAGGCGCTGGCGTCACGGCCGCGTGCAAGCCTCGACGACATCCTCACCATCCCCCTGCTCGGCGGACAAAACCTGTCGACTGCCGAAATTCAGGCCGAATTGGACAACAACGTTCAGGGCATTTTGGGATACGTGGTGCGCTGGATCGATCAAGGCGTCGGTTGTTCGAAAGTACCCGACATCAACAACGTCGGTTTGATGGAAGATCGCGCGACGTTGCGCATTTCCAGTCAGCATCTGGCCAACTGGCTACATCACGGCATCTGCACCCAAGAACAGGTGCAAGAAACCCTGTCCCGTATGGCGGCATTGGTTGACGCACAAAATGCGAGCGATCCGGCTTACCGCAACATGGCGCCAAACTTTGAAAGCTCAATCGCGTTTCAGGCGGCATCGGATTTGGTGTTCAAAGGCCGCATACAGCCGAGCGGTTACACCGAACCGCTGTTGCACGCGTGGCGCAAAAAAGCCAAGGCCGCTTCCGCCTGATTGTTAGGATGCAGACACCAGCCATGTGATCAACACTGGCAAGGTGATCAGGGACACGGCGGTGGACATCAACACCGCCGTGGACGCCCTCAGCGGCATGGCGTTGTGTTCCTGCGCGATCACAAACAGCGCCGCAGCAATCGGTGTCGCCGCGCCCAAGGTTGCGATCAGCCGCCACTCGGCATTCACTTCAAAGACCGTCATGGCACACCACATCACCAGCGGATGTACGCCGAGTTTCAGCACGCTCAGCAGTGCGGCTTCCCCCGCGCCGTCCGATGTGGGGCATCCCGCCAGCACCGCGCCCAAGGCGAACATAGCCGCGGGTGCGGCGGCTTGGCCCAACAGATTGGTGAACCCGGCAAGTTCCCCCGGCAACCCCAATCGCGTTGCGGAAAAAACAAAACCCACCGCAATCGCAACGATCAGCGGATTTTTTGCCACCGGCCCCAGCACCGTTTGGAAAAACCGCAACCGCACGTCACGGGACCGCGAAATGTGAATCAAAGTCGTGGCGAAGGGAATGAAGAACGCTACATCGACCAACAGCATCAGCGACAACGGTGCCGCCGCGCCACTGCCCAGAACCGATACCAAAAGCGGAATGCCCAAAAAACCGATATTACCGTAACAGCCCCCCAACGCCATCACGGCGCTGTTGGGTCCACTGGCTTTGAACAGCGCTTTCGCGGCAATCCAGCCCAGCACCAGCACCACCAACCCGGCAACCAGATGGGCCAGCACAAATGTACTCTCGCCGATCATGCGGGTGAAATTACTCTCGGCCATTTTGTTGAACAGCAAGGCCGGCAGCGCAAAGAAATAGACGAAGCGATTGATCCCCACCACACCGGGCGCGTCGAGAATGTGCACACGCGCCGCCACATAACCTGCAACCACAAGCGCAAAAAAAGGCAGGACCAGAAAGATGATATTGTTCATTTCACCAAGAGCCCAAACCGGGGCCGTCTTGATTTACAATGAGAAAGCAGGCATCAAAAGCACTGAAGAAACGCTTTGGGCACCACATCAAGACAGCATTTTTGCGATCGTCCTCAACGTGTCAGAGATATCAATCGGCTTGGTCAGGTAGTCGTCAAATCCTGCATCAATGGCCTCTTGAATATCGTGGGCCATCGCATTGGCGCTCAAGGCTACAATTGGGATCGACGCGGTTTTGAGGTTGATGCGCAACAGTTTCATGGCTTCAATTCCACTCATACCGGGCAGATGTATATCCATCAAGATAAGACTGGGCAACTCACGCTCCGCCAGCTCGATCCCCGTTTCCGCATCTACGGCCGTGATCAACGTGAAATGGTCGGCACCGTCGATGACCATCTCCATAAGCTCGCGGTTGTCAGGGTTATCCTCGACATACAAAATTTTATGACTAACACCATCTGCATGTTGCAGAGCATCCACAGCACCGATTTCATGGCGCTGTTTCTCACGGCGTTGCATTTCATCTGCGGAGATCAACGGCAACTCGAACCAGAACAACGTTCCTTCGCCCACGCGAGAGGTAAAACCAATCTCGCCACCCATCAAATGGATCAGTTCCTGCGTAATCGTCAGCCCAATTCCGGTACCCTCAGTATCGCCGCTTTCCGCACCCAATCTATTGAAAGGTACAAACACTTGGTCTTGCAAATCTTCGGCAATGCCGGGTCCTGTGTCTTTGACCTCGAAACGACAAACCTTACCTTCGACCTTACAGGTCAGAGAAATATCGCCACCTTCACGATTGTATTTCACGGCATTCGACAAAAGGTTGAGGAGAACCTGCTGCAAGCGCGTGTTGTCGGCCCGAATGAACGTTGTTCCCGATTCGGGAACATCGTGGGTGATATGAATGTTGCGCTGTTCGGCCATCGTCTTCGCCATCGCCAGGGCATCTTGTAACCTGGGGATGACATCGACATCTTCGATGGACAGCGTCAAATTTCCACTTTCGATTTTTGCCAAATTCAAGACCTGCTCGATCAAGTCCAGCAGATGTCGCCCGCCTTTGAGGATTTGCGCGACGGCATTGTTTTGAGAGTCCGACAAGCCCCCCCCGGTGCCCATTTCGAGAAGCTGACCAAAGCCAAGAATGGCATTGAGCGGTGTGCGTAACTCATGGCTCATCGAAGACAAGAACTGCGACTTGGCAAGGTTGGCTTGTTCGGCTTCAATCCTTGATGCATTGAGACGAGCCTCGAACTCTTTGCGCTCAGAAATATCACGCAAGATGCCGATGAATTTTCGTTCCCCATCCAAATCCATTGGCGAGACATTGAGTTCAAGCGGGAAGGTGCCCCCCCCCTTACGTAGCCCCAACAAATCACGGGAACGGTTGATGATCCTGGGGGCGTGAAGATCGGCATTCTCAAGATACGTCGCATGGTCGGCACGCTCGACCTCAGGCATCAAAACATCAATGTTGCGCCCCAATACTTCCGCGGCCAGGTAATCGAAAATACGTTCAGCCGATGGGTTGAAGGTTTCAATAATGCCTTCACTTGAAAGTGTGATGATGCCTTCGGCGCTATTGTTGATGATGCTTTGGAAGCGCTGTTCACGCTGTTCGATCTCGCGCTGAGACGTATCTTCCAATTGATGGTAGGCGTTCTGCAATTCATCCACCAGAACGGTAAACGAATCTGCCAAATCATCCACCTCATCCTGCCCGTCGGAGGTGAAAGAAATATCCAAAAACTTCACATGAGATACCAGTGCTGCTTCCCGGCGCAGACGTGCAAGCTTGCGCGTCTGCGTGCGCGACAAAAGAAACGCGCCAAGCAATGCGGCAATAAAAATAGCCCCCCCCATAGCCGCAACGTTAGCCAACAAGTCATCCAGTGGCTTTTGTACGAATTCATGCTTCGCTGTCAGATGAACGGTTAGGTTTGCGCCGCGAATATTCTCGTTGAACGACAGAGGTAAATCGACATGCGGAGCATTGTCGTTCACCATATCGATTAGAGGGCGCTGTCCAGGGGGGGGGGCGCCCTCATTGTGCATTTTCAAATTCAACGACGACAGCCACGGCTCTTCGGCAAAAATGCGGTGAATGAAATCAAAGTTCAACCAATCGTGCAAATTGACCTGAAAAATCAGCGCCCCTTCGGCCGTCCCCGTATTGCGATAAATAATCGGTTCGGCAAGCAACAGGTATGGCACGCCATCGACAACCGCCACATGTCCCACGCTATGAGCGCCCTCAATGGCATTTTCCACCCATGTTGGCGGTAGGATCAAATTGGTTTCCGGGTGATTGCTGGCCAATGGCTTGCCCTGAAAATTGGTCATAACCAAAGTTATGTCAAAGCCACTTACCGAGGCCATCCCCCTGATAAAGTCTCGCAAATAGCTATCACGCCCCACATCATCGACCAGCGCATTGGCAATAAGCGCATTCGCGGATAGCTCGCGAAGGTTTACGGCCAAAGCCGCGATCCTCGTCTCAATGTCGTGGCGCAGTGTGCGTGCCTGTCCTTCAAGGGCCTGATTGGCCACCTTCAGAGACATTTCTCGCAGAGCATTATAGGAAAACGCAGACGTGATGAGAATAACCACCAACGACATAACCGTAGACGCCAACATGAGGCGTGCACCAACCCCTTGCCACCATGCCCTGTTTTTTGGCTTGGCAGGGTTATCTTGCTCTCTTGGTGCTTCTGTTTGTGTCTCTACTTGCATCATGGGTGAACTAACTTATTGAGAAACAGGCACAAGCGCGCCATCGACGCGGTACTTGGTGAAAAAGACCAAATTTGGGGCTAAGGCATCATGTTTCACGCTTGAGAACGGTTGGTCGTATGTGCGCACCAAGCCCTCGTGTTTTCCTAATTTTTCAAGCGCATCGCGGATGGCTGTTCGATCCGTGGATTTGGCTTGATCAATGGCTTTCGCCAAAATATGCATCATGTCATAGGCGTGCCCAACACCAACGGGGGACTCAATCGTTTCCAAATCTGTGATGCCCTGAATTGCAGCAACGGTCTCTCTGAATTTCTTGTGTGCTTTTGCGCGCTCGTTAAAGAAACTAAAGGTCTGCACCACACTGAAGTCCAATTCCGCCAAAGTCGGGCCGCTGGCCTTAACCATATCCCCCCCGGTCACGCCCCAATGCGAAATAATAGGTACCCTTTTGACATCCATCCGCCCTCCCAACTGACGAACCAGAAGGGCCGCTTCCGCATCATTGGCAACCAAAAGCACAACCTGGGCGCCCGACTTGATCAGGGCTTGGTAATGCTGGAGCATGTCCCGTTCGCCCCCATTGTACCAAATCGTGCTGGCCAACAGTGCCTCAGGCGTTTTTTCCAGAACCTTTCCCAAGGCCTTTTGGTTGCTGCGCCCCCACCCCGTGTTGGGCAACAAGATGCCGATTTTATTACCGCCGACAGCCAGCGCCCGTTTCAACATGGCTGGCATGGCCCAGGAATCTTTCAAGGACAACCTAAACGTATAACTTGGGACATATTCATGGTCGGTAATGCCGTCGGCTGCGCCCCAAACATCGAGAAGAGGAATTTTTTGTTCATGAACATACTTCACTTGCTGCAAAAGAACCGGGCTAAAGCGACCGCCGAGCACAGCCACTAAATCTTTCTGGGCGATAAAATCCTCAAGATTGGCGATGCCACGCGCGGGCACTGAACGGTTATCTTTAACCAACAGTTCCAACGGGCGCCCACCCAGCACACCGCCGCTGACATTGATTTCATGGATGGCCACTCTGATCCCCAACTCAATACTCTGTGCCGAGGTCGAGTTTTTCACTCCATACGCGCCATCAAAACCAACATACACGGGGGCATCCTTAGCCCACAGCGGCTGGGCGAGTAGGAAAACAGAACACAGCGATGCAAAAAATATCGAAATTATCTGTTTCATAAAAACCTCAGTCACACAGGCACGATATTTCGGGGGGAGTGGAGGGAAACTGTACCATCCATTTTTTAGGCAACGAATACAGCATATACCGTGTCGTGGAAAAAACACCTTACGCCAATCGCAACTTCATCTTTAGCTGTGTATATTTAGGAAGCAAAGGCTAAATTACGATCATTTTCGACCTCACCCGGACAAATTAATTCTTTGGGGAAAATGAATACTATAGGGTTCAGGGTGATCATGGGTCGGAATGGCGCAAGTAAGTGTAGCTGGCGAGACAGGATTCATAAAAATCCACCAGTTTCACGCCATCACGCGAACGCAATCCCCCCCTCGCCACGGTGCGATCAATCATCAACTTAACGTGCCCCGCCATGGATTGGGGGTTGTACTGCATGATATTGAGTACCTGAGCGGCCGACGACCCATGCACGAATTCCTCAATAAAAAATCCGGTCGGATCGGTCGGGTCGCTAAATATGTGCGCTTCGTTCAAGCGACCGAACAGGTTGTGCATATCCCCCATTACGTCTTGATACGCCCCAGTGAGAAACAACCCGATATAATAGCTTTCCCCAGGTATCAATTCGTGCAGCGGCAACATCGAATTATCGCCCGGCTCACCAATAAACTGGGCGACACGGCCATCGCTATCACAAGTGATGTCAGCCAGGCTGCAGTTTCGCGATGGTTCCTCGTTCAACCGGGTGAGCGGCACCACCGGCAAAATTTGTTGAATTGCCCAACTGTCGGCCGCCGACTGGAACAAAGAAAAATTACACAGGTATTGCGAGCCGAGCAATGATTCCACGTTGCGCAAATCGTCCGAGACGAACTCCTCCGTCTTCAGCCCACGCGCAACGGCCCGCATCAATCGCCAATACAGGCTTTCCGTTCGCGCCAGCTCTTCCAGACCGACCACACCAAGTTTGAACGCATTCAACACATCTTCCATCAACAAGATCGCCTCGTTGTAGACGTCTTGAAAATTCTGTGCCTCGACAAGATTGGCCAGCAGGTCGCGCATGTTCGTCACAAGAATATGCTCTCCATCCACCGGGGCGGTGCCGATGGGGTTTGCATCGTTGGAAATTTCCCCGATCACCCGCATGATGACGCATGAATGATGAGCGGTGATCGCTCGCCCACTTTCGGTGACCAAAATCGGGTGAGGAACGTCTTCCAGCTCGCAAATTTGTTTTACGCCATAAACCACGCCGTTTGCGTAATCGGTCATGGTGTAATTCATGGACGACTGGCCGTTTGAGCGACTGCCGTCGTAATCTACCGCCAGGCCGCCGCCGATATCGAGATAGGCTAGCGGAATGCCCCGCTTAACCAACCGGGCGTATATGCGCGCTGCTTCCTGGACGGCATCCCTGACAAAACGGATGTCGGACAATTGGCTGCCGACGTGGAAGTGCAGCAGTTGGACCGCATCGCCGTAGCCACGGTCTTGAATCAATTGGATGGCATTGAGAATTTCCGAAATGGTCAGGCCGAACTTAGCGCGCTCACCACTCGACTCACTCCACCTACCCTCGGTCTTGACGCGCATCTTGATCCGCAAGCCGATAATCGGCTGCACACCCATTTCAGCGGCCAGACGCAAAAGCGGTTCAATCTCGCTGTATTTCTCGATAACCACCACAACCTTGCGGCCCAACTTGCGTCCAAGCAACGCGAGACGCAGAAAGTCATCATCTTTATAACCATTGCATATGGTCAGAGCGTCCTCGCTGGTTTCATAGGTCAACACAGCCATCAGTTCAGGCTTTGACCCGGCCTCCAACCCATAGTGAAAGGGCCGTCCGGCCTCGACGATTTCGTCAACCACTTCTCGCATCTGGTTGACCTTGATCGGATAGACGCCACGGTAAGGCGCATCGTACTCAGCTTCGGCGATGGCGGAGGCAAAAGCCTCGTTCAGTTGGCGAACCCGGTTTTTGAGGATGTCGTGAAACCGCATAACCACCGGAAACTGGACATTTTGCTCACACAGCTCATCGACTACATCCTGCAGGTCGATCGGAACCTCGCGTTTGTCCACATCGGGCAAGGCCTGCAGCTTGCCATCGGCACTGACCCCGAAGTAGCCGTCGCTCCAGCGCTGAATACGGTAGAGCTCTTCTGCATCATCCGTTGTCCATTCACCCATTGCCGATAGCCCTAATCTATTGCGAAATGACGTCCTAACACTATTTATACAGAACTCGTTCATCCCTGCCTATCGCCGTACGTTGGGTCAAAGCATTCCCTATAAGAAGGTTGATGTCCGCTTGAATATCCAATCTGTTGCGCTAAGATCACGCTATGTCCAACGAACAAAAGCCTTTTGATGAAATGTTGGGTGCAAATGAAAGCACCCGCGAACCATATAGAACCTACAGCAATTGGATTGACACCGAGAACCCGGCCCGGCTTCGCAAAAAGTCAGCCGATGCCGAAGCCTTTTTCAGACGCACCGGCATCACCTTCAACGTTTACGGGCGTGAAGAAGCCGCAGAGCGGCTGATCCCCTTCGATATTATCCCCCGCATTATTTCCGGGCATGAGTGGGCGCGCCTGTCGCGCGGCATCGAACAACGGGTGCGCGCGATCAATGCCTTTCTCCATGACATTTACCACCGCCAGGAAATTCTCCGTGCGGGCCGTATCCCCGTGGAACTCATTGCCAACAACGATGCCTTCCTACCGCAAATGATGGGAGTATCGCCACCTGGGGGTGTTTACACGCACATCGTGGGCACCGACATCGTGCGCACCAGTGAAAACGAGTTTTTCGTTCTGGAAGACAACGCCCGCACACCATCGGGAGTGTCTTACATGCTGGAAAACCGGGAAACCATGTTGCACATGTTCCCTGAACTTTTCACCCAAGTGCGGGTTCAGTCGGTCAGTGATTATCCAAGAAATTTGCGCCGCTCACTCGGTGCCTGCGCCCCCAAGGCGTGCACCAGCCGACCTGTGGTTGCCGTGCTCACACCGGGCATCCACAACTCGGCCTATTTCGAACACTCTTTTCTTGCCGACCAAATGGGCGCGGAGCTGGTCGAAGGGCACGACCTGCGTGTCGTGGACGGCCGGGTCGCAATGCGCACCACGCTTGGGTATACGCCGATCGACGTGCTGTATAGACGTGTGGACGACGAATACCTCGACCCCCTGAATTTCAATCCAGACTCGTTTCTGGGCGTGCCCGGCATCATGGACGTTTACCGTGCGGGCGGCATCACGATTGCCAATGCCCCCGGCACCGGCATCGCCGACGACAAAGCGATCTATTCCTACATGCCAGAAATCGTGGAGTTTTACACAGGCGAAAAAGCCATCCTTAAAAATGTCCCAACCTGGCGTTGTGCGCAAACAGATGACCTCGCGTATGTACTCGATCACCTTGCTGAACTGGTCGTCAAGGAAGTCCATGGATCGGGCGGCTACGGCATGCTGGTCGGTCCCGCTGCGAGCAAAACTGAACTGGCCACCTTCCGCAGCAGGCTGCAAGCCAAACCCGGAAATTACATTGCCCAACCAACGCTGTCGCTTTCGACCGTGCCCATCCTCACAAAAAAAGGCCTGTCACCACGCCATGTGGATTTGAGACCTTTCGTTTTGGTATCGCCCGGAAAAATAGACATCACCCCCGGCGGGTTGACCCGCGTCGCCCTCAAAGAAGGTTCACTGGTCGTCAATTCCAGCCAGGGTGGCGGCACCAAGGACACTTGGGTTTTGGAGGAATAACGGCGCATGCTAGGCAAAACCGCAGGCGGTCTTTTCTGGATGTTCCGCCATCTTGAACGAAGCGAAAACACCGCACGTCTTTTAGAGGCTGGCTTTCGCATGGCGTTGACGCGTTCGGCGGCGGCAGAGGACGAATGGGCTTCCGTTGTTTCTGCAGCCGGCTGCAAGCAGGACTACGCTGAGCATTATGCCGATTACAAAGCGGTCAATGTCATCGATTTTCTGTTGCGTGACAAATCCAATCCTTCGAGCGTCATTTCGGTTGTCAAATCGGCCCGTGACAATGCCCGCCTTGTGCGCACCGCCCTCACCCGCGAGGTGTGGGAGGCCACCAACGAATGCTGGATCACACTCAAGGACTTGCTGTCACGCCCCATCAGTGAAAGCGAGCTGCCGAACGTGCTGGGTACGATCCGTCAGCAAAGCGGTCTGGTTCGTGGTGCGCTACACGGCACGATGCTGCGCAACGACATTTATGACTTTGCCCGCCTCGGCACGTTTTTGGAACGCGCAGACAACACCGCGCGGATATTGAGTGTGAAGTATTACGTGCTGCTACCGTCGGCTTCCATCGGCGGGTCCTCGCTCGACAACGTGCAGTGGGAATCTATTTTGCGGTCCGTTTCAGCCCAGCGCGCCTATCGCTGGCTCAACCAAGGCGACAGCAATCCCGTGTGGATCGCCGATTTCCTGATCCTCGACCGACGTCTGCCAAGATCTTTGGCCTTTTGTTACGCCAAGCTCATCGGCAACCTCAATTATCTCGCCGTCGATTACGACATGAGACACACCTGCCATAGCCTCGCCAGCGCCACGTTTCAGCAATTGAAAGACAACCCGATCGAAGCCATTTTCGAAACGGGGCTGCATGAGTTTCTTGTCGAATTTATTCGTCGCAATACCGAATTGGGTATTCAGATTGAACAGGATTACCGTTTTTACGGATAACATCATGTTGCTGAAAATTTCACACATCACCAAGTACCACTATGACGAACCGGTGCATTATTCGCTCCAGCAAATTCGGCTAACGCCAAAATCGCGGGCCGGACAACACGTCATCAATTGGCAAACCACGGTTGAAGGCGGCGTCAAGGAGCTGGAATTTGACGACCAACACAACAACCATGTTGTGCTGGTGAGCGTGAAGGACGGCCAGACCGAACTGTCCATCCGCTGCGAAGGTGAAGTCGAAACCACGGTGCCCAACGGCATTGTCGGCGAGCATGAGGGATGTGCCCCACTTTGGTATTTTGAACGGCCCACTCCACTGACCCAGCCCGGCCCAAACGTTGAAAGTCTGGTTAAGGCGCTAGGCGATACGTTCGATGGCGACATTCAGCGCATGCATGCCCTGTCCGGTGCCATTTCCAAATCCGTTACTTACGAGACCGGCAAGACACACGCCGAGACGACAGCTGAAGACGCTCTGAGAAACGGTCATGGCGTGTGTCAGGACCACGCCCATATTTTCATTGCCGCCGCGCGTGCAATGGGCTTTCCCGCACGCTATGTCAGCGGCTATCTCATGATGAACGACCGCGTTGACCAAGATGCAAGCCATGCCTGGGCCGAAGTTTATATTCAAGGCATCGGCTGGATCGGGTTTGACGTCTCAAACGACATTTCACCAGACGAGCGCTATGTCCGTATCGCTACGGGCCTAGACTATAAAGATGCCGCACCCATTTCCGGCATGCGCTACGGCGACAGTCTGGAATCGATGATTGTCACCCTGCAGGTTCAGCAGTAACATCGCCGCTTATTGGCTTGGATGAGAAAATTATGACGTATTGTGTGGGGCTTCGCCTTAATCGAGGCTTGGTTTTTATGTCCGACACGCGCACCAACGCGGGCGTCGACAACATTTCGACCTTTCGTAAGATGTTCACCTGGACGGTACCGGGAGAGCGCGTCATCACGTTGATGGCTGCGGGCAATTTGGCGACAACCCAGGCGGTCATTAGTCTTCTTGAAGAACGCTGCAAGGCGCCGAAGGACCGTGCGCCTTCCATTCTCGAAGCCCCATCCATGTTTCAGGTTGCCCAAATTGTCGGCGACATGCTGCGAGAGGTTATCCAGACCAATGCCGTGAGTGGGCAGCAAGCCGATGCTGCCTTTAACGCAACCTTGATCGTAGGCGGGCAAATTTCAACCGGCGTTCCCAGACTGTTTATGATTTACCCAGAAGGCAACTTTATCGAGGCTTCCGAAGACTCGCCCTTTTTCCAAATCGGCGAGACAAAATACGGTCGGCCTATTCTTGTGCGATCCTACGACGCCGACATGGAGTTTGATGACGCCGTTAAATTGCTGATGGTGTCGTTTGATTCAACCATCAAAGCAAACTTGTCCGTCGGACTTCCGTTCGATCTGCAAATCTACGAAATCGACACCATGCGGATTGGACACACCATGCGGATTGAGGCGGACAATGCCTATTTCCAATCCATTTCGGATGACTGGGGCGAAGCCTTGAAGCAAGCCTTCCACTCCCTACCCAACTTCAAATTTTAGAGACAGCCGCGACCGCGCCACTTGTTCCAACGGCTCTCCTCATTTAGCGGTCTGCGATGCTCACACCGTCGCACCCAACGCTTGCCCGCTCTATTGCCGGGGTAAAGTTGGCCTTACTCAGCCCTTGCGAGCAGCTCCGCATTCCCACCACTTGCCGTGAGATCTGTGCAACGGTGCGTTTCCGTGTACAGCCAGGCTTCAGCACCGGCGTCGCAGATCAATGGGATCAGTGGCCCCGGTGTCGCCGCGATCAAACGTCGCAACGCCGCTAGGTCTACCACGCTATCGCGGCTGACCATGACCGCTGAAATGCCGTCCAGTGTTTCAGGGCGCGCGCAAACCAACACCGCGACATTGCCCGCCGCCTTAACGCGTGACGCCAGTGCTTCGCGCTTCTCCAAGTCTGGATCAAGACACAAAACCCGCCCCCTTGGTGAAACACGGTACACATTGCCCTCACCATCCGGGCCGGGCATCGCTTTCCCGATCAGCATATCAGCCCCAATCACCGGATTATGGTCCAGCGTGAACGCGCCAAGATAAAGCGGACCACCCGCTTTCGGTCCAGTCCCCGAAAGCCCGTGGCCGCCGAAAGGCTGACTACCGACAATTGCGCCGATCTGGTTGCGATTGATATAGACGTTACCGGACGAACTGGCCATCGCGCACGCCACATAACTCTGGCGTATACGACTGTGCATACCAAAGGTCAGGCCATAACCGCGGGCATTGATATCGGCAATCACCTGCGCCTCCGTATCCGCGCGGTAGCGCGCAATATGCAGGACCGGGCCGAACACTTCACGTTCCAGGGCCGCAATACCCGGCAGTTCAATCATCGCCGGGGCACAGAACAAACCATGCTGTACCGCGCCCTGCCAGATCAGACGTCCGCTGGATAGTGCGTCGCTCACATGAGCGTCGATGCCCGCCTTGGCTTCAGCATCGATCACGGGACCAACATCAACGGTGAAATCCAACGGGTCGCCCAGGGTCTGTGCCTCAGCAGCGCCAATCAGCATGGAAATCAGCGGCTCATAGATGTCGTCTTGCACATAGAGCATCCGCAAGGCCGAGCACCGTTGACCGGCCGAGCGAAATGCCGACGCGATGATGTCGTCCACCGCCCGTTCCAGCAAGGCGCTGGAATCCACGATCATGGCATTAAGGCCGCCTGTTTCAGCCAAGAGCGGCGCACCGGGTTTGCTTGAGGTTGAAATCGCAGCGCCAATCATACGGGCCGTTTCGGTTGACCCGGTAAACACCACCATATCGGCCTTGCCACATTTCGTGAGATACGCGCCAAGGGTTTCGCCCGGCCCGCACATCAAATGCAGAGCATCCGTCGGCACGCCCGCCTTGTGCATAATCTTCACCGTAAGCTCGGCGATACGAGGGGTCTGCTCCGCCGGTTTGGCAATTACCGCGTTGCCTGCTGCCAGCGCCGCCGTCACTTGCCCGGCAAAAATCGCGAGCGGAAAGTTCCACGGTGAAATTGCCAAGACCACACCACGCGGACGACACGAACCCGTCAAGATCCGCGCGCGGGCCGCATAATAACGACAAAAGTCCACCGCCTCGCGCAGTTCGGCTACCGCATCATCAATTGTTTTTCCGGCCTCTTGTGCGAGCAGCTCAAACAGGGCTGGCGCGTCCGCTTCCAACGCATCGGCGACAGTTTCTAGTATGTGAGCACGCGCCGCACCGTCTAGTTCCCCCCAACTTTTCGCCCCCGTTGCGGCGACCGTAAAGGCTCCATCTGTTTCTGCTACCGTAGCGTCTTGCGGCCGGGGGCGCATGGGAGCACCTGTTGGTGTGAGCTCAGCAAGCACTGTCGGATTGTCAATGTCCCAACCCTTGCTGTTTTTACGCTCCGGTGCAAAAAGTGCATCCCCTGTGCGCAAAGATAGGACATCCCCCATCGCAGCAACCTGCGCATAAGGGGCCTTGGTCAACTCAGCCATATCTGTATTTGGATCGCTTAGCTTGTGAATGAACGACGCATTCGCACCGTTCTCCAAAAGTCGCCGCACCAGATACGCCAGCAAATCATCGTGCACGCCAACGGGCGCGTAGACCCTTAACTTACGCCCATAATGCTTGCGGTAAGCTTGGTGCACAGCCTCACCCATACCATGCAAACGTTGCACTTCGAAATCTTGAACGCTCATCGTGCTGGCCATCACCTCCACCGCGGCGAGCGTCGCCGCATTGTGCGTGGCAAATTGGGGATACAGATAATCCGCCATGCCCAGCAATTGGCGCGCGTGGTGCAGATAGGCCAAATCGGTGTGTGCCTTGCGGGTATAGACAGGAAAGCTGCTCAGACCCTTTTCTTGAGCAATCTTGATTTCCGCATCCCAATAGGCCCCCTTGACCAATCGCACCGCAATTTTACGGCCCGTCTGTTGAGCAAGCGTGCCAAGCGCATCTATCACTGCGCCAGCCCGCAGCCCGTAGGCTTGGACCACCACGCCCAAGCCGTCCCATCCCGCCAACTCTTGCGCATGCATCAACTCGCGAACCAACGCCAGCGAGAGTTCCAGCCGAGCGGCTTCTTCGGCATCAATGGTTAGTGAAATGTTCGCCGCACGCGCCTTGATTGCCAGTTGTAGTAAAGACGGATACAGGCTGGCGCGCAGTTCAGGCCACTTGCTCGTTTTGTAATGACACGACAGTGCCGATAGCTTGATCGATACGCCGCTATTGTCATTCGGGTCAGGATTGACCGCCGTAGCGCCAACGGCATCAAGTGCCTGACCGTACGCCTGAAAATAGCGCACCGCGTCTTTTTGAGTTCTTGCCGCCTCGCCCAACATATCGAAGGAATAGAGAATATCGTCCGTTTTGCGGCTGGTGTTGAGGGCCTGTGCAATCGCCGGAGCCAGCACGAATTGCTGGGCCATGATGCGCATCGCCACCCACACGCCTTGACGCACGATGGGTCGCGCCAAGCTACGAATAACACTGCGCAGTCCCCGTGTTTCGGGGTTCAATACGAAGGCGACGGTGCCAAGTGCCATGGCGGCCCCTCGAACCAATCCCCGCGCTTTGGGCGCGCGCCAATCTCGCCCAAGTAATTTATCGGCTATCAGCGCGTCACGCGTGGCGGAATCGGGTACTCGCAAGAATGCCTCGGCCAATTCCATCAGCCCTCGCCCTTCGGCTTGAGACAGGCTAAAAGCAGCCATCAACTGTTCCATCATCCCAAGATTGCCGCCCGTTTGTGCGGCCCGCACCATGTCCGCCGCAATGTCTTCGGCTTGATCGCATTCAAAAGCCCTCAGCGCCGGACGGTCCAAAAAGCCTTGCACCAACGCACGCTCCGTCACGGCAGGCGGCAAAACCACAAGATCGGCATAGGGCGTTGCAGCGGTTATCGCTTGGGCGCGTGTGGGAATCTCGAGCATGGCAGACCTCATAAAATGATGGAAGCCTATGCTAACACCCCAAAGAAAGGTATTTTTACCGTATATCCATATTCAGCAATTAAAATAACCGTATTATGTAAGTTTATCGGTTAATAATACTGAAACACACCAACATAACAGATATTAAAACTGGACGCACCAAATGGACCGCATAGATCGAAAAATTCTCAATCTTACTGCCGCAGACGGGCGCATGACCTTGGCGCGTTTGGCTGAATGTGTGGGCCTGTCCAAGTCCCCCTGCCAAGCCCGGCTGCGCCGTTTGGAAGCAGAGCGCTACATTCTTGGCTATCACGCACGCCTGAATTTTGAAAAACTGGGCGAGGCCCATGTCGCTTTTGTACAGGTCTCACTGAGCGACACCCGCGCCCCTGCACTCACGGCCTTTAATACCGAGGTGTGTAAACTTAGCGCGGTGGAGTCCTGCCATATGATCGCCGGTGGCTTCGACTATCTACTCAAAATCCGCACCAAGGACATCGCCAGCTATCGCGAGGTCCTGGCCGAACGCATTTCCGCCCTACCCCACGTCGCATCGACATCGACCTTCGTGTCCATGCAAAGCGTGAAAGAATAAAGCGCAGGGGCGCGGACCCAGCAGGCACGCTTATTCATCGTATAATTGAATTGATCGTTTAATCTTCAACGATGGAATGACACAGCATTTTCATGCTATGTTTTTCAACAAACACAACAATACGGGCAAAATGTGGGCAAACTGTAATAATAGCTACATGTCCGATCAGTATGTTCCTTCGCACTCAATTCGCATGACGATAAAGCAACATTATTTTTATCAAGAGTTTAAGTAAGGATCCCCCTTTATGATGAACATTGCAAAACGGTTTCTTGTAACGGCGGCGCTCGCCACCGTAACCGCAACACTCTTGCAGCCTGTGCAAGCATCGGCGGTCACAGAAATTCAATGGTGGCACGCTATGGGCGGCGTCAACGGCGAACGCGTCAACAAAATTGCCACCGACTTCAACGCGACGCAGTCTGAATACAAAGTTGTCCCCGTATACAAAGGCAACTATACCGAAACGATGACGGCGGCCATTGCTGCTTTCCGGGCGAAACAACAGCCACATATCGTTCAGGTTTTTGAGGTTGGCACGGCCACCATGATGGCTGCTAAGGGCGCTGTATACCCGGTCGAACAAATGATGAAAGACACGGGGGTTCCTTTCGACAAATCCAAGTATTTGCCTGCCGTCATCAGCTATTATCAGACGACAGACGGCAAACTTCTCTCCATGCCGTTCAACAGCTCGACTCCTGTTTTATGGTACAACAAGGACGCTTTCGCCAAGGCGGGCATTTCAGCACCGCCAAAAACGTGGGGCGAAATGAAGACCGCATCCGATAAATTGCTCAAAGCGGGCTACAAATGCGGGTTCTCGTTCGGTTGGCAATCCTGGGTCATGGTCGAAAATTTCAACGCATGGCACAACCTGGCAACCGGCACCAAAGAAAATGGTTTCGGCGGCACCGACACTGAATTGAAACTCAACAGCCCCGGCTTGAACATGCATATGACGAACCTTGCCAAGTGGGCCAAGGACGGTACATTTGCATATGGTGGGCGTCGCGGCGATAGCCTTCCCATGTTCACCAATGGCGAATGTGGGATGTGGATGAATTCATCGGCGTATTATGGCGGAATCAAGAAACAGGCTAAATTCAAATTTGGTCAAGCCATGCTTCCTTACTATCCAGACCTGATTAAGCAGCCGCAAAATTCCATCATCGGCGGGGCGACGCTTTGGGTTCTGAAGGGTCATTCTAAGGACGAATACAAGGGTACCGCCGAATTCATGAATTACCTTTCATCACCGAAGGTCCAGTCTTGGTGGCACCAGGAAACGGGTTATGTCCCCATCACGACCCCTGCCTATGAGCTCGCCAAGAAGGAAGGCTTCTACGATAAAAACCCCGGCACGGATACGGCGATTAAGCAGTTAAGCCTGAATACGCCGACACCAAATTCACGCGGGGTTCGTTTTGGCAACTTTGTGCAAATTCGCGACATTATCAACGAAGAAATGGAAGCGATGTGGAACGGCACGAAGACGGCTGATCAGGCCCTCAGCGATGCAGATAAACGCAGCAACGTGCTGCTTCGCAAATTTGAAAAAGCCAATAAGTAAGCACTGAGCACAAAGCCCCCGTCTCGAAAATCTGTTCGGGACGGGGGACTTTATTTCATGGTCATTTGGACTGAGACGTCCCTTTTTGAATTTGTATTTTTATGTTGAAGCGCGTTCACTTCGGTTCATCTTTTCTTCCATTTGCACTGGTGGCACCGCAAATTGCGGTGACCATTGTCTTTTTCATATGGCCGGCCAGCCAAGCCCTTTATCAATCCGTCCTTCTTGAAGACGCCTTCGGCCTGCACTCAGAATTTGTCTGGTTCGATAATTTTTCAGCCCTTTTTGCTGATCCTCTCTACGCCGATACGTTTGTCAGAACCATCTTGTTTGCAACGGTGGTGACGGTGTTATCGATGTCATCGGCCTTGGTTTTGGCAACTATGGCGGACCGGGTTATCAAGGGCAGCTCCACGTATAAAGTTCTGTTGATCTGGCCCTACGCCGTGGCACCGGCTGTTGCGGGGGCCTTGTGGATGTTTATGTTCGATCCCACACTGGGCATCGTGACGTATGTCCTGGATTTATTCCATTACGATTGGAACCACCGTTTGCATGGGGGTGAGGCCATGATGTTGATCGTGCTTGCCGCCACCTGGAAGCAGGTCAGTTATAACTTCCTGTTTTTCTTGGCCGCCATGCAGTCAATACCCAAATCCTTGATTGAAGCCGCTGCCATTGATGGCGCGGGGCCAACGCGTCGGTTTTGGAGCATCGTGTTCCCGTTGATTTCGCCGACAACCTTTTTCCTATGTATCATGAACCTTGTTTATGCGTTCTTTGACACCTTTGGGATCGTTCACGCCATCACCAAGGGGGGGCCGGCCAAGGCAACGGAGATTCTCGTTTACAAAGTTTATAACGATGGGTTCATCGGCCTCGACCTTGGGGGATCGGCAGCACAATCTGTCATTTTGATGATTATTGTCATCGCGATCACCGTGTTCCAGTTTCGCTATATTGAACGAAAGGTCGACTACTGATGGTCGAGAACCGCCCTGCCCTGACGTACTTGTCCCATGCGGTTTTGATCCTCGGGTTACTGATCGTCGCCTTTCCCATCTGGGTTACGTTTGTCGCCGCCAGCCATGATAGTGTGCGCATTCTACAAACCCCATTCCCCCTTCTGCCCGGCGGACATTTTTTTGAGAACTTGAAATCTGTCCTGACAGGCGGCGCAGGAAACGCGCAAGGGCAATCGGTAGCGATGATGCTATTGAACAGCCTGGCCATGGCGCTGATGATTGCGACGGGCAAGATTGTTATTTCCATGCTGTCGGCTTTTGCCATCGTCTATTTCAAATTTTTCTTTCGCATGGGTTTCTTTTGGATGATTTTCATCACCTTGATGCTGCCGGTGGAGGTGCGGATTATTCCAACATTTGAGGTTGTCGCCAACCTTGGCATGCTCAATTCCTATTGGGGGTTGAGCATCCCACTGATTGCATCGGCGACAGCAACCTTTATGTTCCGTCAGGTCTTTTTGACCATTCCAGACGAGCTTCTTGAAGCGGCAAGAATGGATGGCGCGGGGCCTTTGAGGTTTTTCAAAGACATCCTATTGCCGATGTCTCGCACCAATATCGCCGCGTTGTTCATCATTCTCTTCATTTACGGGTGGAACCAGTATTTGTGGCCGCTTTTGATCACCACGGACACGGACATGTACACCATCGTGATGGGCATCAAGCAGATGCTTGAGGCGGCAGAAGAATCTCCAGAATGGCACCTCATTATGATGTCCACATTGCTGGCCATGCTGCCACCGGTCTTGGTTGTTGTTTCCATGCACAAGCTTTTTGTCAAAGGCCTGACTGAAACAGAAAAATAGGAATTACGTTATGGCGCGCTTGAATTTGAATGGCGTTAAAAAAGTATACCCAAACGGTATGAAGGCCATTCATGGCGTTGACGTTGAAATCACTGACGGCGAACTGATCGTTCTTGTCGGGCCGTCGGGTTGCGGGAAATCGACACTGTTGCGTATGATCGGGGGGCTTGAGACCGTTACCGAGGGGACGGTTCTGATCGACGGAAAAGTGGTGAACGATTTGGAACCCGCTGATCGCGACATCGCGATGGTATTTCAAAATTATGCTCTGTACCCACACATGAGCGTCTACAACAATATGGCATACGGCTTGAAAAACCGTCGCGTGCCCAAAGCGGAAATTAAACGGCGCGTCACAGAGGCCGCGGAAATTTTAGACCTCACTGACGATCAGCTTGCGCGCAAACCGCGTCAGCTTTCTGGCGGTCAGCGCCAGCGCGTTGCCATGGGTCGCGCCATCGTTCGTGAACCAAGCGTGTTTCTGTTCGACGAGCCTTTGTCCAACCTTGATGCAAAGCTCAGGGTGCAAATGCGCCTTGAGATAAAGAAGCTGCAAGAACGGCTCGGGGTGACCAGCGTTTATGTGACCCATGATCAGGTCGAGGCAATGACTTTGGGGCACCGCTTGATTGTCCTTAATGACGGGATTGTTGAGCAACTGGGCACACCAATGGACATCTACGACAGCCCCGCATCTGTTTTCGTCGCTGGGTTCATCGGCTCACCGTCTATGAATTTCATTTCAACACAATTGTCCAGTGATGGGCTAAGCGTGGAACTTTCGGGTGTCGGCAAATTGAATGTTCTCCGCCCGGACCTCGCCGCACAAGGCGGTCGTGAAGTCACTCTCGGAATTCGGCCCGAACACATGTTGGTGGCCGAAGACACAGGACAAGCAAATGGCGTGGCGCATCTGACCATTACCCTGATTGAGCACTTGGGCGCTGATACCTTGGTGCATGGACATTTTGGTGAGGACAAATCGGATCTGACCATCAGATTGCCGGGCGCACAAGTCTTGAGTACAGGTGATATCATTCCCCTGACGGTATCGTCCGAACAGATCCATTTGTTCGACAGCCAAACGCAAAAGCGCATTTAGGTGTTGGGGGAACCGTGACGGAGGCGCGGGACTGATGAGCGCTGATGCGGGTGGAATTTCCATGTTCGGGATTCGAAACGGCTAAGATGAAGCGCCTGTAACAGACGCTGCAAACAAGGAGGCAATGGCATTGTCTATGCCACCAGCTTCAAGTTAGGTCGAAAAAAACTGTATCTCAGTGCCCCTGCCCGTTTTTTTAACTTGATACATCGCCTTGTCGGCGCACTCCAACAACATCCCAAGTTCCTGAGCATGGTCTGGATAAATTGCAACACCAATACTGGCCCCCACATGCACATCCTCGATTGAATCGATGTGATACGGCCTGCAAATACGCTCACGCAATCGAGCAGCCTGAGGCATAACGTCCTCATCGTCCTCCAAATGAGGAATAAGGACAACGAACTCATCACCACCATTGCGAACGGCGACATCGGATGTTCTACAAACCTCCACAATGCGCTGCGAGACTTGGCACAACACTTCATCACCCACGTCATGGCCATATGTGTCGTTCACAGGTTTAAAGTGATCGAGGTCGATGTATATGATCGCCATTCTGTGATTATGGCGTTTGGCATTATGACTAAAATTACCGAAGGTCTTATCGAGGTAGCGCCTGTTCCATAGCATCGTTAAGCTATCTCTCATGGAGAGTTCGACCGCCATCTCCTCTGCGGCCACGATGCGCTGAACCAAACTGCGCAGCATGAGGGCCGCATATCCCAATACAGCAACGTTGGAAATAAACAAGGCGAACAGAAAGCCATAATCAAACGCCGCGTCCCACTGCATCATCAACGGCGCATCCAACCAATGGATGCCCCAAATCATAAAAACGATGCCGACCGCTCGCGCCCAATATCCCGTTTCCAGAGTCTTAAACCTGAAAATACAGTAGCCCGTATGAATGATCAGGGCGCCGTTGAAAAAGGCGATCGTTGTGAAGTAGCCAAGAAATTGGTCGAGCACCAAATCGAAAGTAAGTGCAACGAGTACGGATGCAGCCAACACATAAGCGAATAGCGCCTTATGAACCGAAAGCCCGGCAAACCGACGCGTCCCGATCACCATCGAGAATGAGAACAACAACTCGGACAAAGAGTATAAGTGCTCGCTAACGTCGATATTGGTGATGACAATGTGCGGCAAGGTATATATAGAAAAACCGACAAGGCTGATAACCAGCCCACCAGCCCACCATTTAATGCCGGGGCTTATGCGTGAAACGGTGCTTAACCAAACAAAAAGCAGCGCATCTAAAAAGGTCGTTGACGCACCAATAACTTGAGCGACTTCAATTAGGTTTTCCAATAAACGATACCGATATCTTCAATTTTGTAAGCATGCACGGTTTAGCGCATAAATCGCTCGACCCGATACATCTCATTCAAATTAACATACAAAAGCATACCAAAAAAACAAAACACCCTGGCTCTTGCAAACCGGAGTGCAAATTTATGGTGGTTGAGTTTCGCTAGCGACCGAACACGTAAATACCAAGAGTATTCCTACATAGCGTGCCAGGGTGCCTCACCATCCGTGTGCTTGATGCTGTCCATAATTAACGCGTCACTCCGTCCAGGAAAATCACAAGGATTGTACGAACGGTTTTTTTGGACAAAGATCATCGCGACCGCACGCAGATGCGTCATGTTTTTTTGAATGCTCCTCGCCAAAGGGGCTTCATGCATAACGAAAAGGGATAGCCTATGAATACCGAGGGCGAAGCAGTTGATGAGGCAGGCGGCGACGTTAAGGCGCCAGGCCTGTGGGGCAGTTCCGAAGAACAGTCCGTGGTGCTTGATTTCGAAGTGTCGGAATACGAAGACCGTGTGCAACGCACCCAGGCACGCATGGCGGAATTGGGGATCGAGCTTCTCATCATCACCGATCCGTCAAATATGTGCTGGCTGACCGGTTACGACGGCTGGTCGTTTTACGTCCATCAGTGCGTACTGGTTCCGGTCGATGATATCCCATTGTGGTTTGGTCGCGGGGCCGACGCCAATGGCGCCAAGTTAACCGCGTTTCTCCCCTTCAGCCGATTGATCAGTTACCCCGATTATTATGTGCAGAACCCTGAGGTCCACCCGATGGACTACCTGGCCGATATCATCAAGGGTTACGGCTGGGGCTCGCGCACCATCGCCATGGAAATGGATAACTACTATTTCTCTGCCAAATGCCACCGGTCACTGGAATATCAATTGCCCAATGCAAAACTGGGTGACGCCACGGGTTTGGTGAACTGGCTGCGCTCGGTCAAATCCGACCAAGAGCTGATCTACATGCGCAAGGCCGCGCGCATCGTTGAAGCCATGCATAAGCGCGCGTTTGAGGTCATTGAGCCCGGCATCACCAAAAAAGATTTGGTGGCCGAATTGACCTACACGGGCATCAAGGGCGTTGATGATGAAGGTGGCGACTATCCAGCCATCGTACCGTTGGTGTCCACGGGCCGAGAGGCATCTGCCCCCCACATCACTTGGGACTCGACCAAACTTAAAAAGGGTGACGTGACCTTTTTCGAGATTGCGGGATGCTACAAACGTTACCACTGCCCTTCGGCACGCAGTGTGTTTCTGGGCAAACCGCCCCAGCACATCCGCGATGCGGAAAAGGCCCTGCTGGAATCGATGGAAAAGGCGCTGGAAGTCGCGCGTGCGGGGAACCTGTGTGAAGACTTTGCCAATATGTTCCTCAACAGCCTGCGTGAACACGGCTTCGACAAGTCGCAACGCTGCGGCTATTCGGTTGGATTGAGTTACCCACCAGATTGGGGCGAACGCACAATGAGCATCCGCTCCGGCGATACCACTGTGCTTCAGGAAAACATGACCTTCCACTTCATGCCCGGACTTTGGTACGACGACTGGGGTATCGAGATCACCGAAACGATCCGCATCACCAATGGTGTGCCGGAATGCTTGTCCAATGTCCCTCGACCGTTGTTGGTGAAGGACTAGCGGTGCAATGAGGGCAGACGACGTGAAAAAAAATCCAATCAGCTCGACCATCGACTTCGCCAAGGACGGCGTTCAACACGGTCATTTGCGCGTACCGCATTCACATGATCGGTCCGCCTGGGGGTCCGTCATGATCCCCATAACCCAGGTCAAAAACGGCGACGGACCGACCGCGTTGCTCAGCGGCGCCAACCACGGCGACGAGTACGAAGGCCCCATCGGGCTTTGCAAATTGGCACACCAACTTGATGCGGATGCGGTTCAGGGCCGCGTGATCGTCGTGCCCGCCATGAACGTTCCGGCGTTTCATGCTGGGCGGCGGGTTTCCCCCATAGACGGAGGAAATCTCAACCGGCTTTTCCCCGGCAAGCCAGACGGCATGGTGACCGAAAAAATAGCAGACTACTTCACCACCACTTTATTGCCGATGGCCGACTACGTTCTGGATATTCATTCCGGCGGGAAATCGCTGGCCTTCGTTCCCTTCGCGGCCATGCACCGCCACGAGAACGCTGTGCAATCTGCTGCCTGTGAAGCGGCCATGTTGGCCTTTGGTGCACCTTACGCCATGTACATGGTCGAGATGGACCCGGCGAGCCTTTATGACACCGAAGCAGAGTCCCAAGGTAAAGTTTTCGTGACCACAGAATTGGGTGGCGGCGGCACCACCACCGCCGAAACCATAGGAATAGCCGACAAAGGTATCGCCAACTTTTTGCGTCATGCAGGCATCCTCAGTGGCGACATCGTCATTGAGAAAAGTCAGTTGCTGGATATGACTGGCGAGGGTTGCTTCATCACCGCCATCAATAGTGGATTGCTAGAACCCTGTTTGGATTTAGGAAAAACCGTGACCAAGGGGGACGCGATTGCTCGTGTGTGGTCCATCGACCACCCGGGCAGCGAACCGCGCATTTACCGTGCCGCTATTGATGGCATTCTGGCCGCCCGGCATTTTCCCAGTTTGGTTGAGATTGGTGACTGTGTCGCCGTGATTGCAAAGCAAGGCTGAAGCGCACCATGGTTAAGCTCGACAATCTCGATCTAAAAATTCTCGCTGCTCTGCAAAACGAAGGCCGCATGACCAAGGTCAAATTGGCTGAAATCGTCAATCTATCCATCAGCCCCTGTTGGGAACGCCTCAAACGGTTGGAGCAAGCAGGTATCATTTCCGGTTACCGTGCCGATGTCGACATCGACAAACTGTTCAAGCCCACCCAGGTTTGGGTGGAAGTCGCCCTGCAGCATCACCGCAGGGAAGATTTTGCACGCTTTGAAGACTACATCGAAAATGTTGGCGAAATTGTCGAGTGTTGGGCGCTGGGCGGGTCCATCGACTACATCATGCGGGTGATCTCACCACACATGGAAGGCTACCAGAACCTAATGGAGCGATTGCTGGATGCCGGCATCGGCATTGATCGTTACGTAACTTTGGTTGTGACTAAGCCCGTGAAACGTAACGGGGTTTTACCGATTGAGGCGTTGATGAACGAGGCACCCTGAGCAGCCCCCCCAACGGCTTACAGAAATTATTTCTGCACCAATGGGCATAGGTGCGTTTATTTTCTGCCTATAGCGTCACTTCGAAAACACCCACTGGGCGCTTTACGTTAGCCTACAGTCATGTTTTGGAATGGACTGAAGATGGACCTGCCGCCTTTTGCGGATGCATCATCTCATCGCCACCAAACGGAGGGAACGCTGACATGACGGCCATTCGTCACACCACGAATATTGGCTTAATTGAAGACCTGATAGGTTCTGGCCTGTTGGTTCAAAGTGCCTATGTCGGTGGCGAATGGGTGCGCAATCGTGATGGTGCCGTTCAGAATGTTTACAATCCCGCCGATGGCGCATTGATTGGTACCGTCCCAAACCTTTCCGTCCCTGAATCCAGCGTCGCCGTTGACGCCGCCTATGAAGCATTCCCGGCCTGGGCCGCGACATTGCCGGATGAGCGCGCCCGAAAGCTGTGCGCTTGGTACGAATTGATCATCGCCGAACGCGATGACCTTGCATTACTGATGACGTTGGAACAAGGCAAACCGATAGCGGAATCCTGCGGAGAAATCGAATACGCGGCCAGCTTCATTGACTGGTACGCCGGCGAAGCCGGACGCATGGGAGTGGAAGGCATCACACCGCACCTGCAAGGACGCGACATGCAGGTGGTCCGCGAACCACTGGGCGTCGCCGCATTGATCACGCCGTGGAATTTTCCAGCTGCGATGATCACCCGCAAAGCTGCCGCGGCAATGGCCGCTGGATGCACGGTGGTTGTTAAGCCTGCGCCGGAAACGCCTTTCTCCGCCACAGCGCTCGCCGCGTTGGCTGAAAAAGCCGGCATTCCAGCGGGCGTCTTCAACGTGATTACCGGTGACGCACCCAAACTCGCTGCAATGCTGTGCGCGTCCCCTCGCATCCGTGCACTGAGCTTTACCGGCTCCACCCGCGTGGGCAAGTTGTTGCAAGAACAGTCTGTTCCAACACTCAAGCGGGTGTCACTGGAACTGGGTGGCCATGCACCCTTTATCGTTTTCGATGACGTCAACCTGAACAGCGCCGTGGCCGATGCCGTCGCCGCGAAGTTCCAGACCACTGGCCAGGACTGCCTGGCCGCCAATCGCATCTACATCCACGAAAATATCTATAAGGAATTTTGCACACGTTATGCCAAGGCCGTTTCTGAGCTCACGGTTGGTAACGGTTTAACACCCGGCGTGGATATCGGCCCATTGATGCACGAAGGCGCCGTTGCCAAATGTCTGCAACACATTGACGACGCAACAAGCAAAGGCGCTTGTATATTGACCGGCGGCGACCGCCACGACTTGGGTGGATTGTTCTTTACCCCGACCGTGTTAGCGGACGTCACCGAAAACATGTATATCACCACGCAAGAAACATTCGGCCCGGTGGCAGCGCTTATGTCCTTCGCCCACGAAGACGAAATCATCCGCCGCGCCAATAATACCGAATTTGGTCTGGCGGCTTACGTCCAGACCAAAGACGGCTCTCGCGCCCGGCGCGTTGCAACACACCTGGAATTCGGCATGGTCGCTGTCAACTGCGTGAAAATGACTGGCGGACCGGTTCCGTTCGGCGGACGCAAACAATCAGGCCAAGGCCGCGAAGGCGGACGTTTCGGTATAGATGCGTTCACCGACCTAAAATACATTTGCACACGTACAAGCGACTAATCACCTGCAAGCGCCAAAGCGCGGGCCTGAGCCCATAAAGGAATGAACATGAACGAGCTGAAAAATATGGACGACCTGGAACGCAGCGATCGCGATCACTTCATGCACCCGTCCACCCACTTGGCGCAGTTTGCCCGTGGCGACGCTCCCGCTCGTGTCATCGACACCGGTAAAGGCGTCTACATCACCGACACCAAAGGCGTAAAAAGCCTGGATGCTTTCGCCGGCCTTTATTGCGTCAACGTCGGATACGGTCGCACGGAAATTGCCGAAGCCATCGCCGAACAGGCGCATAAGCTCGCTTACTACCATGCCTATGTCGGCAACGGAACCGAGGCTTCGATCACGCTTGCCAAGATGATCAGCGACCGCGCACCCGAAGGCTTGAACCGCGTCTACTTCGGCCTGTCGGGTTCAGATGCAAATGAAACTAATATCAAGCTGATCTGGTACTACAACAACATCCTTGGCCGCCCGCAAAAGAAAAAGATTATTTCACGCTGGCGCGGCTACCATGGTTCCGGCGTGATGACGGGCAGCCTTACGGGGTTGGAACTGTTTCACAATGCTTATGATTTACCGCGCACACCGATCTTGCACACGGATGCGCCCTACTATTTCCGTCGCGACGATGCATTATTGAGTGAAGAGCAATTTTCTCAACAATGCGCCGACAACTTGGAAGCCATGATCCTGCGCGAAGGTCCAGAAACCATCGCCGCGTTCATTGGCGAACCGATCCTCGGCACGGGCGGCATTGTCCCTCCGCCCAAAGAATACTGGGCCAAAATTCAGACGGTGCTGAACAAATACGACGTGCTGTTGGTCGCCGACGAAGTCGTAACAGGTTTTGGCCGCCTGGGCACCATGTTCGGTTCCGACCATTACGGCATGAAGCCGGACCTCATCACCATAGCCAAGGGTCTGACCAGTGCCTACGCCCCGCTTTCAGGCGTCATCGTCGGCGAGCGCGTTTGGAAAGTGCTGGAAGACGGGACCGATCAAATGGGTTCGTTCGGGCACGGCTGGACATATTCCGCTCACCCCATTTGCGCAGCCGCCGGCGTCGCCAACTTGAACTTGATCGACAAACTGGACTTGGTAAGCAACGCCGGGACCGTCGGTGCGTCGTTCAACTCCATGCTGAAAAGCACCTTCGCCGACCATGACATCGTCGGAGATGTGCGCGGTGAAGGCCTGATGGCTGCCTTGGAATTCGTTAAGGACCGCAAAGCGCGCACCTTCTTCGATCCAGCGGAAAAAATCGGTATGCGCATCTCCGCTGCCTGTATGGAACGTGGCCTCATCGCCCGCGCCATGCCCCAGGGGGATATCTTGGGCTTTGCTCCACCTTTGTGTTTGACCCACGAAGAGGCTTCGGAAATCGTGCGCATCGCCAAGGATGCCGTCGATGATGTGGCGATGAGTCTTTAGAGAGAGGGACCATGCATTATCACCATCGACGTTATTAAATTCAACGTTATCCAAGGGGGAAACCAGTGTCTGGCTACCTCGCTAATTCGGACACCTGCTCTTTGCCATAATGCGCCTTACCGAGGTCCTCAAACATACCCTTAATGTGATGGCCCCATTTTGGCTTTGAGCGCTTGGTTGGCATGCATACCCTACCTTCTTGGCTCGCGCACAAATTATAACGTACCTTACAAGGCGATATGGGATTGATGAATAAGGCTAGGGTGTTCAAGTACCTACATTAGAAAAATAACCTAAGGCCTACTCTCGATATAATACCCACAGCGCCGTTATCTGCTGTGCGGTCAGTGGGTTGGAAAACAACAGCGTCTCATCCCCCTTCACGCCGTTGATGAGACGTGCCAGGAAATTTTCAGGAGTGCTTTCGCCGCCCATCACATACAGATCCCGGGCAGGCAAAAGCGTATCCGCATCGCCTTGGCCCACGTCATCATGGCAGCCTGCACAATATGTTTCGTGGATAGCGCGGGCTTCACGCTTGCTTGAGATCGTCAGATGGTCCGTAGAATAGAGAGACCGGTTCAGAGGATGTCGCATAATTGCCATATCCAACTGCCGGACCAAACGTGCGCGCTCGGCACGATGGCCTAGCATTTTGATGGTCCAGCCGCGAAGCCGCTCAGCCCCCACATCATCGCCATCTTGAAGCAACAGCCACGGTAGCACGCCCAATGCGCCAACGATCCGCATCTTCAACCCTTGAACATGAAGCGGCGCAAGTGCGGTGCCGTTGTCCAGACGGATCAAGTCGGCGCGTACAATGCGCAATTCTGCCGCCATCATGTCCGGTTGCGCCTGATCGGCGAGAACAGAATTCGGGACTCCCATTGAAAAAACGATCATGACCGCAGTGCGGCCTAGCACTGCGGTCATGAGGATGGACTTTATATACGTGTGAAACGAGAACGTCATAAAAAATCCGAGGGTATGAAGTTTATTTGACCTCAATTTTGGCTTCAACGGGCATGTTTGACGCCGTCCATCCGGTCATGGATGCATCATACATCTTCGCATCCTTATTGCCGATGATTTCCGAGGATGCGAACCAGCCGATGGATGCCCAGTGTCCGGTGTTGCAGAAGCTGATTTGTTCGCCCGAGGTCGGCACACCTGCTGCTTGATACAGTTTGGCGATGGTGTCCTTGGAACGGAACATGCCGCCACCATTTTCTGTCATCCAGCTTTGCGGCATGTTGGTCGCACCAGGAATAGTACCGCTGGCCTTGGACTTACCGTGGCGGTTGACGCCCATGTATTGGTCCGCGGTTCGGTTGTCGACCATGACAACACCTCTATCCAACGCGGATTTTACGTCAGCGGTGGATGGGATCATGTCTTTGCGCAGGGCGACGTTAAAGGTTTTACTGGTGACTTTGGCGGCCCCCTTTTCCAACGGGTTGGTTGGGTTGCCATCTTTGTTTTTGGTGGAGAGATAAGCGCTCATACCGCCGTTGAGGATCGAAACGTTGTCATGGCCCAAAACCTTAAAGGTCCAGTACATGCGCGTCGCGATGCCCATATCGGAAGAATTATTACCCGGTGCAACCAGCACCACATGGGTCGCGTTGCCGATGCCCAGCCCCCCGATAAGAGCCGCCAGTTTAGACGTATCATCGGGGAACAATCCGGGCACGCCGCCTTTGGCGACACGCCAGCCGTCTTTGCCGTAATTGGTGTTAACCGCACCGGGGATGTGGCCGCGCAGGTAGTCCGCTTTGCCACGAGCATCGACAGTGATGATACCGGATTTGGCGCTGTTGGACTTCACCCACTCCACATCGACCAGGGGATCGGCGGCTTGGGCGCTGCCCATCGTGAAAACGATCATTGCGGCGCAGGCAATGCCCAGCCACGTCCCCAGAATTCGTTTTGCTTTTATCATTTAGAAAGCTCCCTTTCTCGAACTTGGCGTAGCGGTTCAAGCGCTACAAGGTGACGATCAAATCGGCACTGAGGATGGCAGCTACAGCCGCATCCCAGTTATCCGTGTCGTCGGGTTTCAGGCCGTTCACGTCCAGGCGAACCACCTGATCATGCCCTTCACGCGTCGTGATGGCTGTCGCCACCACATCGGCATCGGGGAACAGGCCTGTGTTCAGTTCCAAAATGGTTATCATGGCGGTTGCTCCGTCTTTTCGTTTTAGGCCTAAAGGCTTACCACGCGATCGCTTTCCGCGATCGCTTGACCCAAGGCGGCACCGTCCAAAAAGGCCAAATCATCGGCCATCTCTTGAACTGTGGTTTCAGGGGTGATGTCGGACAGGTCCAAAAGCTCCGCCTGTTCGGCGTTGGCCTCAGAATCCGCGACCGGCTCGGTCATAAAAACCAGGCGCACGGCGTTGCCGACGATGGTCAAGCCTGCTGCGACGCGCATCGCTTCGGTGTGATCGCGCCGCCCCAAAACAAGTATGGATTTGCTGCTCATGTTCTCGATCCTTTACAGGCTGATCACTTTACTCGCCTCAGCCATCAATTGGCTGTTGATGGTCTGGCTGCCTTTTTCCACCGGGCAAGACCGCCCGGGCATATGCAGATCCCACGAATGCTCGCACACCGCGATGCGCGCCGCGCCGCCACTGGCATTGAGAAAGTCGGCATCGCCCAACACCGTCACGCCATCGTTGGTGAGGAAGCATCCCCACGTAGCACCCTGACGGCTCAGCGCGCGCCCAAGCGGCGCAGCGATGTGAACGGCGTCAGGAGTGGTCAGGTGCAACAAAACGTCCATGGCTCGATCCTTAGTTTTTTTCATACAGGTCATCGCGCATGGGCGCGGTGAAAACGGTTTCGCGACTTAAACTGCGCGACATGCCGGGAGATGCGTTTGCCTGGGCACGAAACGATTTGTCGAACATCAGCACACGTTGTTGCCCGGCACGGTGCAAAAGCACTCCGACTTTTTGCACAGCGGCTTCAGACTCGCCAATTAACAACACGCTTTCTTCACCCGTGAGGCCCACTGTGCCCAATAGCCAACGCAAAGCGTGAAAGCCGATAGCCTTGCCGGTGGGATCGATGAAGTGTCCCAGCGGCAGGCACCGCGCATGAGGGAGCGACCCGTCCATACAAGATTTTTCATCCCTAAGATCGATGACACGGCTCTGCCCACCCTCGGATAAGTCGCTGATCGCGGCCAAGCTGACGGCGTCACGAGCGGACGCATTGCCTGCGAAAGCCACGCAACACGTCAAGGCGATACGGGACACCCGGCCAAGCATTTTTTCAGCACCCCCCAAAGCGAATTACGGGGGCCACCCCAGGCGCTTTGGCGGCGGGTGGGTTTTCGATGTAATACGACATCAATTCTTCAATCGGCAGTTCGCCAAAGCCCTTACCGACATCAACGCTACCCATTTCATAGGCGGGCATTGGCTTTTCTGCCGCAGCGATGACTTCACCATCCATAGCGGCAAATGGAAACGCCACAACCGCCACCAACAGCGACACCGCCAGTGAAGCGATGCAAAAAATTACACTGTCTCTATCCATGGTGCGGCTCCCTACAAGGTGTTCTTGAGAAAACTGATGTACATAACGCCAAATGCCAATACAGCCATGATGAGTTGTGCGGTGGTTTCAAAGTCCATTGTCCGAATGCTCCTCAATCGCCGCGATAGTGACGGATCAGGGTGTTGACGCTGACCGCCTCCCCGGTTTCGGGGTGTTCGACCTTCGACGTGAAGTGCGCCACGCCATCACGGTCCATACGCAGGCTCGGCGGCGGCGCGATCAGCATCGCCACGATTCCTCCCACGGATATCAACAGCGCGCCCCAGGCATAGATGCTCATGGCAATTTTCGACATGGCGATTCTCCGTGCGTTTATTTGGTGGATCAATCCTTGCGGATGTAAATTTTCCAGCAGCGCGCGTCTTTGACCGTTTCCAGGTGAGTGGCGCTCATCTCGTCGCACATCGGCGGCAGCGCTTCCATGGAAGATGGATTGTCGACCATCACTTCGATCACCTGGCCGACGTCGATCTGACCGACGGTCTTTTTGGTCATCAATTGCGGGCGCGGACAGCTATCGCCAATGCAATCGACAACTTGAACGACGGTATAGGTGTTGCCGTCGCTCAGGGTCACATCGTGGCTGGCGGCGGCTTCTTGAACTTTCGGTTTTTTGCTAAACAATCCCATGGTGTTTCTCACTCTAACTCAAAGATGTTGGTTGCTTATTCGGCGGGGGCGACATCATGGCTCTTCGCCACGTCGCGGTGATGGCCGGCTTGGATGGCTTCCTTGCGCAAGATCGCGCGGTAAATGGCATACAACACGCCAATTTGGATCAGACCGAAAAAGATCGCGGGGATACCGAATTTTTCTTGCAAGGTCGCCGCGTTGGAATAGCCCAACTGCAAGGCCTCCAAATTGGGTTCGCCGGTCATGCTAATAGGTGCAGGCGGCCAGTAATTCACCGACCACACCAGCGAGAACAAGAACATACCGACGAACGTGAACAGCAAGGCCCACAGCGCACCGACATTGCCTTCACCGGTTTTAACCCACGTTGAAACCGTGCAGGCCCCGGCCAACACCATACCGACGCCGAAGATGAACAACCCCGCAAACGTGTTCAAGCCGACGTCGAAGTGCATGGTCTTGCCTTCGCCAAAGGTGATAAACAGGGTAAACCCGAACGTCAAAACCATCATCGCCACCAACAGGGCTTTGGTGTTGCGATAGGTGCTGAACAGCATCGCATCACGCAGGGCGGCGGTGTTGCAAAAGCGCGAACGCTGAACCAGAAGCCCGACGACGGAGCCGAAAATGAAAGCAACCAGGCATTCGCCAACGACAGACATGTCTCAGCCCTCCAGAATTTTTTTGTAAATCATCGAGCCAACCCATGCCCCCGCGACGATACCACTGATGGCAAGATAACCGCCGAGGTTCATTTCCGGGGTCAAGCCGAAGAAGGTTGAGACGTTGCACACGAATGCCAGGCGGATACCCACCCCCATCAGCAACCCGCCGATGGTGATCATTACCCATTCCGACATACGACGGGGAAAGCGCAGATAAAACTCGTTGCTGAGCTTGGCGCCGACAAACGCTCCGAACAGCATGCCAAGGCTGATGTAGATTTTCCAATACCCCGCATCGGGGACAAATACGAGGTTCCAAAACGGCAACCGTTTAAGGTCGTCGCCCATGAACACTTCGGCGATCAGACCGGTCATCATGGTCTCGCCGCCGCCAACGGTCCACGCGCCGACAATGAGGAATAGAAAGATATCCAGAACGGCGATGGCCAACAATGCGATGACCGGATCGAGAGTCTTTTTAAAGAACTCCATAGGCCAGAAGCCCCCCACTTTAGTACTTTGTTTTTCTGAACGGCATTTTCCACCGCGTTAAATAAAGTCTAGGCCCGCTGGAAAATCGAGTGGTAGTAATTATTGCAAACGAAGGTGATAATTACGAGCGCATCATCGCAAGGCAGTGCGCTAGCATCATGAAACCTGCCGTTTACCAAAAAAAGAGGCGCAAGGGCATGTCAATTTTCATCGAAATAGAACCGGATAACTTTCTGGGGCACATGTTCGCAGCCTGTTCGACCGATCAGGTTAACGAATTCATTCCCGAAAAACGCGGGTTTCGCATCCATGGGCACAGCACCACAATTCGTCTTGAAAAAGTGTTTTGGACGGTTCTGGAAGACATGTCAGAACGCATGAAGCTGACCTTGCCGCAATTGATCATGCGCATTCATGACCAGTGCCTGGTGGCGAACGATAAAAACATCTCATCGTGTTTGCGGGTCATCTGCATGAAATACATGAATATTTATGCCTAAGCAGCATAATGCCGCCTGTCTAACGTCAGCGCCCATGGGACAAACTAGCGGCATTGCATAAGAGAGGATTTCTAGCTCATCATAATGACCCGTAGGGGAATGAAAATGAAACAGAAATCGCAGACACGGCAGACCGGTGCGGCCAAGGCGATCAAGGACATCCGCCGGGCACCGCACAAGCAGTACTCGGCAGAAGAGACGCCCTAGCGCGCCTTCGGAAACATCGTTTCCAGGGGCAGGTCCGCATTGTCCTTGATGGCCTGCGTGGCGAGGAGACCATTGCTGAACTTTGTCGTCGTGAAGCGCGTGAGTTAAAAGAAGTCGTTGCCGAGCAGACGTTGGATAAGCTGGGCATTCCCCGTACCACGTTTTATCGTTGGTACGATCGCTATCAAGTGGCTGATCCGGAAGCTTTGGAAGATCAATCGCCCAGGCCGTCACGCGTCTGATATCGTATTTTTGATGATGTGCGCCAGCGCATTGTTGGCCTTGCGCTGGATACGGAGATGCTGGACCTTGCCCTACAAGCATCAGGATGTGATCAGGCTCACGTTGTACACAAACCGAGGCTGTTCGGACACAGGGTCTAGTTACGTGTCTGGTGAGTTAGCTAAATGGCTTGGAGATAAAGGAATAGGGCATGTCAGGGGTGCGCCATATCATCCGCAAACACAGGGCAAGATTGAGCGATGGCACCAGATCCAGGAGAACCACATCTTGCTGGAGAACTACTGCTTCCCCGCAGACCTGGAAGCGCAGATCGGATCGTTCGTCGATCACTACAACCTTCATTGTTACCACGAAAGCATCAACAACCTTACACCCGTAGATGTCTACTTCGGGCGCGCGCAAGAAATTTTAAAACAACGCGAAAGGATCAAGCTGAAAACGATGAAAACCCGGCGCTTGCAATGCCTCCGTTTGTCCCATAGGCGCTGACGTTAGACAGTCTTAACCCTATGCTTTTGTAATGAAGTTTACTTAATGGATGGCTACTTATACGTACTCAGCAGACAGCATGTAAGGGTTTCATTCACTTCCGCAAAACAGAGACAAATTCGAATTCGTCTGACAGCACTTAAAAGAGGCAATGTTAGCGAACTTCCAAGGCCAATATCATAGATCGAATATCCTCAGCTAATAGGTAATCTGCTGGAACCAGTTCTTGCACCCGACAGGTGCCCTCGGACTCCAGCCTATTAATTTTCTCGCGATATTCCATTTTTTCAAAAACACCCTCGTTGATGGTCACACAAACGGTGCCACCGGGCTTCACAACACGGATAACCTCATCCAAACCACCAGGCCCCACATGACCGTGCGTGAAGGTGCCAACGCTTATCGCCGCGTCATAGGTATCATCGGCAAAATTTAGACCTGCGATCAGGTCTGCTTCAAACAGACTTCCATATACCCTCTTGGCGCGGGCCTGCTCCAGCATATCCGGCGATAAGTCAATACCGTCAATCTGATCAAACCCGGCATCCACCAACGCCTGACCCGACAGCCCTGTTCCACAGCCCACATCCAGAATTTGTGCCGAACGGTCTTCGAAGTGGCGAACAAAAACATTCACAGCTTCCCTGGGGGCGACGTATTGCAGGTCCTTTCCCGTAAGGTCCTCGTCGTAGGTTGCAGCCCAATCACGGTAAAGATTACGAATATCATCGGCATTTTTTACGGTGTAAGCGCGGCGCAGCATATCGCTTTTGGCGATCATCCTATTCATTCTCCTTAGTTCAAAAATTTTCTGGAAGATTGTACCACGCCTGATGCAGAACCAAAAATGCACGCCTAATCAAACCACGCCACAGGGGGTGCGGCGTTTATAGCCACTAGGAGGTCATATACTGAAGGACTGTAGTTCTCCTCATGGCGAAAAGCAGACATCTAATAATTGGGTTTGTGACCGAGTCCGCTCTGAGGTTGAAAGCGGACAATATTTCAAGCGTATTATACGCTACGTCATCTCCCCACCACTCTTTCACGCAAATAAAAACGGCCTAGCCATTTCTGGCTAAGCCGTTGATAATGTTGGTTGCGGGGGGTGGATTTGCTCAAGCTCCTGCATTCAGCCGGAAAGCTTAATATAAGGTGTGTAAACTGGGGAAAAACTATTATTTGGCGAGTATCGCGTGGACCCAAGAAGCAGCCTTTAGAACCCGCGCATCATCCCCAGGCCGCCCAATAATCTGCACCCCAACAGGCATCCCCGCCGCACCGATCAGGCCCGGCACACTGACACAGGGCACGCCCAACAGACTCCATATACGGTTAAAAACCGGGTCGCCTGTCGCCTGTAAGCCTTGTGGGGCTTCTCCGGGTGCACTTGGGCACATCAGAACGTCACATTCGCCCATAATATTATCCAGTTCAGCACATGCTGTCGCAGCCTGCTGCTTAGCCACATCGTACATTTCAGCACCCAACTCAGCACCCACCTCAAACCGTTCGAGATACTTGGCGCTAACTTGATCGCGATGATTGGTCACCTCATACAGTCCGCTAAAACTCACCTCATAATCCATAACCTGTGCCTGAACCACGGCAAGACTTGCGTAAGACATGGGTAACTTAACGTCCGTGACTTTGGCACCGGCTACGCCAAGCGCAGCGGCTGCGTCACTCAGCAGCGCCTGGGTTCCCGCCTCAGCGTGGTCCCATTCATGTGTCCTGCAAAAACCAATCCGGGGTGCCCAGTTTTCCAGGATATCCTCAAGCACCAGTGCTGGACGTCGACCGATAATCGAGGCCAAATAACCCGCATCCTGAACCGTGCGGGCAAAGACGCCGACATGATCCATGGACGGTGCCAACGCCCGCACGCCTGCCAGCGGCAACACGCCGTAAGTTGGTTTATATCCCACAACACCGCAAAACGATGCCGGTCGCACAACCGAGCCAGCAGTTTGTGTACCAAGTGCCGCGAAGATCTGAAAATCGGCCACTGCCGCAGCCGAACCGCTGGATGACCCACCAGGAGTTCGGCCCGGATCGTGCGGATTGGCCGTTTTTCCCGGACCGAAATACGCAAATTCCGTTGTTACCGTCTTGCCAAGGATGATACCGCCAGCATTGCGAATTCTGCTCACACACGCTGCATCCCATCCGGGACGGTAGCCATCATAGATAGGCGACCCATAGCCCGTGGGCATATCCACGGTATCGATTAAATCCTTGATGCCAACGGGCACACCGCGCAAAGGACCAACAGCCCCCTGCCCGGCCGCAGAGCGGGCGGCATCACCAGCCACATGCATCCACGCCCCCACCGCCTCATCACGTTCCGCGATACGTTCCAGGCATGACTGAACCAGTCCCTCAGCCGTCAGCGTGCCATCTTCAATGGCTTTCACGGCCGACAACAAAGATAACGTGTTGGGACTGCGGTTCATCAAGAACTCCATTTCTCGGCCAGCGTGCGATAGACATCAACGGCCTGTTCAATTCGGGACACATAACAATATTCATCGGTCTGATGCGCCATTGCGGCTTCACCTGGACCCAAAATAACAGTTGGCACGCCACCATATGCAGGCGTCAACGCCGAAGCATCGGTGAAGTAACTGGCGGTCTGACTGGTGATCGCTTCACCCAACACTGTTTCCATCAAGCCAAAGACTTCTTGCATCCAGCCATCACGAGGATCAGTCCAAACCCCTTCCACATTGACCGTGGATTCAATTGTCACCTCGTCACCCAAGTAAGTGGCGAGATGCGCCTCGACTTCGGAATTTTTCTGCCCCGGTATGGTGCGCACGTCAATACCGATTTCCGCATAATCTGGAACAGAATTGATGTTGAGCCCACCCTGAATCGTACCGACATTGATGGTCGGCCCGCCCATGACCTCGTGGCGCGCAACGTTGAAATCAAAATCTTCCAATTTTGTGACCGCACGCGACGCTTTATAGACGGCATTGACGCCGAACTGAGGCATGGAGCCATGCGCCGTGACCCCGTCCGTATGCGCCTTCAGCCACAAGGCTCCCTTGTGGCCGACGAACGGGTAATTGGATGTCGGCTCCGCGACCACGATGGCCCCCGCTTCACCCAGGGCGCTGCCCAGACCGGCAAGATGAAAGGCGCCTTCACATCCCGTTTCTTCACCCGCCGTAATCACCAAAATCACTCCCGGCCCCTTTTCCAAAGTCGAGGAAATACTGGTCACCGCAGTAACGAAAGCGGCTACACCACTTTTCATGTCGCTGGTGCCACGTCCGAACAACTTGCCGTCAACGATCTCAGCCGCAAACGGGTCTATGGACCAATCTTTATGACCCAAGGGCACTGTGTCGATATGACCAGTGAAGCAGAGCGGCGGACGCGTCTCATTTCCACCGATTCGCGCCACTAGACTTGTGCGCCCAGGACCGAAAGCATGGTAGAAAATTTCGAACCCACTTTGTTCTAAAATCGTACCGAGGTATTCAGCGCAGGCTTGTTCATTACCCGGCGGATTGATGGTGTTGAACCGAACCAACTTCTGCGTCAGTTCAACAGCATCGATAGAGACATCGGCCATTGCATGGCTCCTTGCGTCTTTAAAAAAGGCCCTCAGCCGAAATAGGCTTCATGCACTTCCGCGTTGCGAGACAGTTCATCTGCAGTGCCTTCAGCCACCACATGCCCCTGTGAAAGAACATAACCGTAGTGGGCGATGGCCAGGGTCTGGTGGACATTTTGTTCCACCAGAAAAACAGTGGTGCCCTGCTCATTAATGCGCCGAATGATATTAAAATTTTCCTTCACAAACAGTGGCGACAAGCCCAGAGAAGGCTCATCAATCAACAAAACTTTCGGATCGCTCATCAGGCCGCGACCAATGGTCACCATCGCCTGTTCGCCGCCCGACATGGTGCCAGCCAATTGGTTTTTGCGTTCATGCAGGCGTGGGAAAATTTCGAACACACGCTCCATCCGCTCGCGAATGACGGCTTCCGATTTTTCCTGAAACCCACCAAGGCGCAGGTTTTCAACCACTGTCAACTTGGCAAACACCCTTCGTCCTTCAGGGATACACGCAATGCCGGATGCAATCACCTTGTGTGTGGGCAAGCCCACCAAGTTCTGCCCACCAATTTCAATCCGGCCTTCATGTGGGGGCGTCAAACCCAAAATTGCGCGGATCAGCGTCGATTTGCCCGCGCCGTTGGAGCCCAGTAGACAGGTTATCTTGCCCGCCTTCACGGACAGCGAAACGCCTTCGAGAACATCAGCGGAATCGTAGGCGGCATAGACGCCGCTTACTTCAAGATTGCTTGTTCCAGTCATGGTCATTCCACCCCCAAGTACGCTTCCTGGACCAATTTGTCAGACGCCACCTCGCGGTAAGTGCCTTCGCAAATTTTTTGTCCAAAATTAAGAACGACACAGCGATCCGTGACACGCTCGATCATGCCCATTTCGTGTTCGACCAAAACGATGGACAATCCGTTGATACGTTCGCGTACCACCAAAATATCGTCCATCAACTGGCGAGTTTCATCTTCCGTCATACCCGCCGATGGTTCGTCCAAAAGCAACAAGCGGGGGTGACTGATCAGCGCGCGACAAATTTCAATGCGGCGACGATCGATCATGCCAAACGTACCGACAGCCTCCAGCATCCGTCCGGCGAGGGGTGGATCGAAAATGGCCATCAGTTCATGTGCGGCCTCAAAGCTCTCTTCCATCTGACGACGAAAGGCCTTGCGCTGAAAGATGTTGAACATCAAACCGTGGTTCAGGTGTTGATGGTTGCCAATCATGATGTTGTCGAAAATTGACAGCTCGACACACAACCGTGAACGCTGGAACGTCCGTGCGACGCCCGCCTCACACACTTTCTGCGCGGTCCAATTGGTGATATTTTGCCCCAGCAATTCAACCTCGCCACCATTTGCGGCATATATTCCGGTCAGTACATTGAAGGACGTCGTCTTACCCGACCCGTTGGGTCCGATCAGACCGACAATCTGCCCCTCATCAACTTCCATATCAAAATGATCCAGCGCGACCACGCCACCAAAACGCTTGGTCAAACCGCGAAAGGCCAGAACCTTGTCATGTCCCTTTGTCATATCAACCTCTCCAGCCTGGAACGTACGTACGCAGGCCACGGGGCAAGAGCCCCTGAGGCCGGAACAGTAGAATGAGAATCACCACGATGGCGTACAGCAGGAATCGGTACTCTTGAATTGCCTGAAGTTTTTCGGGAAGCAATATCACCAGCCCTGCGGCAATGACCGTTCCCCATGGGCTACCCATCCCTCCCAACAGAACAATGGACACCAGGATCAGGGAATCGCCGAATGCAAAGTTGGTCGGCGCAATAAAGCCAAGCATCATCGCAAACACGGCACCGGCCATGCCAATCAGAAAATTGCCCAACGTAAACGCCGTGATTTTCCAACGTTTAATGTTCACGCCGAAGCAAGCCGCAGCCGTTTCATCCAACCGCACGGCATCCAGGCTGAGCCCGACCCAAGAGCGTTCGATGCGCCGGGTCAGGATAAAAGCCAACACCGCCAGGGCCAGACCAATGGCGACATAGTTCAGGTAGAAGGAGAGTTCAATCTCAGCACCGATTTCGATGTTGCTGTTGAAACTCCAGCCCAGGATTTCCATGCCGGGAACTTTCAGTCCCTGCGGACCGCCAAGGGTATCGTTCACTTCCAAAAAGGTTTTAAACATAATGCCGAAAGCGATGGTAACCACCGCCGCGTAGTGCCCACGGGTACGCAAGACCGGCAAAATCAGGATGGACCCAACCAAAGCCGCAATCACACCACCGAGCACCACGACCAGTAGGTGCGGAACTGCCGTATGCTGGTTCAGAACGGCCGCCGTATAGCAACCGACCCCAAAAAAACCCGCACCCGCAAAATTGACTACACCTGTATAGCCAAACTGCATGTTCAGCCCAAGGCACGCGGTCAGATACAGCAGCACCGTCGCGATCATCAACAGCGGAAAATGATCTTCACGGAACCAGAAAGCCACGACCAGCGTGGCAAGCAACATTGCGCTGTTCATCAGCGGTTCATTGCTGGCGAAGGCTTCCGATATACGTGTGGAAATCCCCATCCGCGCCGACACCACCACCGCAATCGCAGTCAAAACAATAAGGCCGAGAATTTCGATCTGCGATTCAATCGCGACAAACGTAATCAGGAACACCGTCCCCAGAACAATTGCCACGAAGCCAATCAACATATCCATAGATTTATCAGTCATGTTGATCACACCCTCTCACTCGACTTTTCGGCAATCAGACCGGTCGGGCGCCACACCATCAGTGCAATCACGACCGAAAACGCAAACACGTCTTTGTAGGCACTTGAAAACGGCAGCGCGACGGCACCTATGGTTTGTAGACCTGCAAACAAAAAGCCGCCCAAGATGGCACCATAAATGTTACCCAAGCCGCCAATGATCGCAGCACTAAAGCCAATGACGCCCAACAACAGGCCCATACCGAAATTGATTTCGTTGTAATACAGACCGTTCATTACGCCCGCAAAAGCCGCAACGCCGGACCCCAGCGCAAAGGTCAACAGCACGATCAATGTGAAATTGATGCCCATACACTTGGCCGTTTCCTCGTCCTGTGCAACGGCACGCATAGCGAGACCCATCTTAGTTTTGTTGATCAAGATATGAACACCGACAATGACGAGCAGCCCGCCAAGCAGCAAAATCATGCTGTCCGCACGCAAGGTAAAGGAACCAAAGGCCCAAGAATCAGTTGGCAGCAAATATGGAAAGGGCTTGGGGTTGGATCCGTCCGGGTAAAAAAGCCGGACCGTTTCACGCAACACCGTCCCCAACATCAAAGTAATCAAAAGAACGTTGAGTGGCGGAGCCGATTTCAGCGGCAAGACAAGGTATCGGGCAATCACTGCGCCCAAAAATGCCATCGAGCACACGGCAGCGACCAAGACGCCGATCAATTGCACAAAGGCATTGTCAATGCCCAGCGCAGAGATACCAAGGTAAGTTGAGAACCCTGCAAACGTGCCGACCATCAGCACATCGCCGTGCGAGAATTTAATGACGTCAAGAACGCCGAAAAACAGTGTAAAGCCGACGGCGACAAGAGCATACATCATGCCCAGCATCATCCCGTTAACAACAAACTGCCCCAGAAGGCCCGCATCCATGGCCATCCCCTTCAAGTATCTAATAATCAGTGGAAACATGAGTGGAAAGCGATACCCGGCCCGACAAAAGTCGGACCGGGAACCGATAGAAAATGACTACATTCCTTGAAGTTTACGCTTTCCAGAAACATATTCGCTATCTTCCCAGACAACCCACTTTCCATCCTGAACGACATACTTGGTGATGGCAGCAACCGTATTCTGGCCGTGGTCATCAAAAGTAATCTTGCCGACGATGGAATCGCGATTGGCGGTACCGTTCAGCATTTTGCGTACTTTTTTGCGGTTGGGACCGACTTCCTCGATCGAGTCAAGCAGCAGGTTCATCGCGGCAAAAGCAAACGGGCCATAGGCTTCGGGAGATTCCGCATAGCCCTGATCCTTATACTTTTGAACGAAGAACTTACCGCCGGGCAGCTTGTCAACCGGTGCACCTTCGCGGAAGGCGACGATGCCTTCGGCAAGTGGACCCAAGCCAGCGATGAACGCATCGGCCATGATGCCTGAAGTGCCCTGGAATTCGGCCTTAAGACCCAATTTCTCCATCTGAGAACGGATACGCACACCGATCGGGGTCAAGCCACCAAAGTAAATGACTTCAGGGTTCAGCGCCTTCGCCTTGGTCAGCTCTGCGGTAAAGTCCTGCTGTTCTGCCGTGACACCGAATGTGGCGAGAATTTCTCCCCCATTCTTCTTCAGTGCTTCGCTGAAATACTTGTTATGCCCTTTGCCATAATCGGTCGTGTCGTGGATGATAACCCATTTCTTATAGCCTTGCCCGGCCATGAATTCGGCTGCGACATCATTTTGATTGATCATCGTACCGTTAACGCGGTGCACTTCTTTGTACGTGTTGCCATACGTAATATCCGGCAGAACAGCACCCCAGACGATCACAGGCAAACTGAACTTGTTGTAAATGTCCACAGCACCAATTGCCACGGCAGAGCAATAATGCGTGACGGCGCCGATTATTTTTTTATCGGATGCGGTCTTGGTTGCGACCTGAACGCCGACGTTCGGTTTACATTCATCATCCAATGCGACCAGCTCGTATTCGTACTTTGCCTTTGCATCAGCATTGCGAAGTTGCACGGCCAGATCTGCGGAATTGCGACCGCCAATACCGTTCGCCGAAACACCGCCGGTCAGCGGGCCGATGAACGCAACTTTCACTTTATCCTTAGCTTCGGCAAAACCGACAGCAACGGAAAGAACCATGGCGATCGTGAACGCCGACATGGTTGTTTTTCTCATAATACTTTTCAAAACTATGCTCCCTCTAGGTTTCAAAGAACGCTGCGATGATAAGAATGATGACCGCCCCAATAGCATGAGAAGAACCGCCCAAAGCCATCAGGCTCTGATGCACCCCACTTCACAACCGTAGCCATCAGCCACAGATACGAACCAACCTTCGCATGCAAAAAAGTGTGCCATGCGCCGCCCAGAGAAAGACTGAATGAGGGCTATACATAAGTCAAGTAACTTGACTTATACGAAAGATACATTCCGTATGCTGGAATGCATCACTTAAAATGTGGGGGGGGTATTTACCCAAAGCACGCGAACCTCAGCCTTGCCTAGGTTCCGATAGCCATGTGGTAGATGGGAGGGAAAGTGGAACGAATCTCCAGGATTGAGATGATAAACCTCCCCATCCACGTCCAATTCAAGTGTCCCTTCCAGCACAAAACCTAATTCCTCACCTTCGTGGCTAATGGGGCCAGAACTACCACCACCAGGACTGACAATATGGATTGCACCATAAAGAAGGTGGCCACCAGAACTGGGAATCAGAGATTCCAGGCTGACGCCCTCGCCCGGACGAATGGCGCTCATCTCAATAACAGGACGGGCGCCCGCACGGCAGACTATGCCGTCCTCGTTCTCGCTGAAAAGCGCGGAAATGGACGTCCCCAGAACACCAACCACACGATGAAGAAGCTGAAGGGATGGCTTGACCTTGTCATTCTCAAGTTTGGAAAGAAACCCTTCCGAGCATTCAACTTGCTTAGCAAGATCGGCGAGCCGTAGCCCCTTAACTTTCCGTGCGTGACGTAGTTTCACCCCGATCGGAAGGGAAAAATCATTCATTGTCATTAAAACCCCAAGTATCACGCGCTACACTGATTTAGCCAGCTCGCATCCAGTACACATAGTACACTGCCTCCCGAAAAGATAATTGGAAAGAGGGCAAACATACAGATAACTTTGCCAACTTAAAACGTAGCTCTGCACCTCAGCCCTCCCTTATAAACCTTCCACACCATTTCGTTCGCCCCATGCGATATACAAACATTCGAACCCATTCCGTCTACAGAACCGGTGCGTCAAATACCTTGCTCCAGCTTGCAGGAACTTGATGTTAGGCGCATACCCTATGCTTACCCGGTGATTTTGGTGTGGTGTGCCCAGAACAGCATAAAGCCGCTAACTCTATGAGTTAGCGGCGGTGACCTCAATTGATCGACGCAACACATTAACTCTTAAAAAAAAGAGATGGAGTGTTGTTATGAGCTACAGACGTCGGATTTATTTTACGAACGAGCAGAAGTCTGAGATATGGGATCGCTGGCAACGCGGCGAGTCCATGAGTTCCATCGGGCGTGGGTTTGACCGGGATTCATCATCGATCTATCCGTTACTTTCTCGCACGGGCGGTATTCGCCCTCCGGATCGCAAGCGATCAAGGTTGGCGCTGACGCTTGGTGAACGTGAGATTATCTCGCGTGGCGTCGCGGCATGTCAGTCTATGCGTGCAATTGCCAGAGATATTTGCCGCTCGGCCTCTACGGTCAGTCGTGAGATCGACCGCAATGGTGGCTATGATCAATACCGTGCCGTTGCTGCGGAGAGCCAGGCCTGGGTTCGGGCCCTGAGACCAAAACCTTGCAAGCTGGCAGGGAATACATTTTTGCAATGTGTGATCTCAAACAAGCTTACACTTCATTGGTCACCGGAGCAGATTGCCGGTTGGCTGAAGCGAACGCACCCAAACAAAGAGTGTAATCAGGTGTCACACGAGACGAGCTATCGCAGCCTATTTGTTCAGGCGCGCGGCGTGTTGAAGAAGGAATTGCTTCAATACCTGCGTTCAAAGCGAACGATTCGACGGTCCAGACATGCCTCCTTGAAACGTGATGGGCTGGGCCAGATCAAAGATGCCATATCCATCCGGAAAAGACCGGCCTCGGTGGAGGACCGAGCCGTTCCCGGTCACTGGGAAGGAGACCTTATTGCGGGTTCAAAGAACAGTTATATTGCCACATTGGTTGAACGGCATTCGCGCTATGTGATGCTGGTCAAGGTTGCGAACAAGGATACGCAAAGTGTTATATCGGCCTTGATAAAACACTCACACAAACTGCCGAGGGAACTCTACAAGTCCCTCACATGAGATCGTGGTAAAGAGCTTGCGGACCACAAGCGCTTCACGCTGGCAACCGATATTGATGTCTACTTCAGTGATCCACAAAGTCCGTGGCAACGCGGTTCAAACGAGAATACGAACCGTCTCCTCAAACAATACTTTCCAAAAGGAACCGACCTGTCCGTACATGCGCAGGCTCATCTATACAAGATCGCCCGCCAGCTCAACGAAAGACCGAGAAAAACATTACAATTTGAAACGCCAGCAGAGAGATTTAACGCCTGTGTTGCATTGACCAGTTGAGGTCACCACCCATAGCGGACATTTACGTAGATATTGCTGTGGCGAACCATGAGCAGTAACATTTCCCGTATATTCCTGTAAAAGGTGCTCAATCTTTGGTGCCCCACATGAAGCATTTTAGGTGCATATGATGATGTTGCGTTTATCCATCAGATGGTTCTTTACGAGCACACTAGCTGTTCTATTTCTGACAATGGGAAGTGCTGCTGTTCAATCCTCTGAATCCCATCAATGCTCAAGCTCAGAAGGCTTAAAAGTTTCGGACTTTCGCTTCCAAAATTACATATCGATCGTCGAAGAAGGTTCGATCGAAGACATGGGGGATACGGATGCGATTGAGTCATTTCTTACGTGTCACTTCCAAGGGCGAAACGTTCAAGAGTTTTGGGAATTCTTTGAGCAACTCGTAGATTGGCAAAATCAGAGAGATGACGAAGAAAAACAGTGGCGCCAGTTGGCGTTGCAGAAGCTTGTCGACGTTGCAAACTCCGAGCTGCAGCCCGGCGAAAAACCAATAACAATGGAGATGATGCAGGAACTGGCCGATCTAAAGGAAAAATTCTTAGTTCGCAGTATCGACAAGGATCGGAACGGTCGTACTGTTTTCCGCTATTGCCACTTGTTGCCAGAGCAGATTGCAATGAGATTGGCAGAGACTGGTCATGGTTTTTGGATGGCTCTGTTGACCGGTCCTATTTGCTGGGAACTTAGGCTGCTTGAAAAACCAGACGGCTCAATTGAGCGTGTCGAAACCATCGGAACTCCATTTGGGCCGTGGCCTTAGAATGTCCGCTTCTGGGTAGAAGCGGAAGTCTTACACCCTGTGTCATAAGCTCCGCTTTGGGGTTACAAGCCGACCTTCCTGCCCAGAACACAAAACAAAAAACCCCCGACTCTTACGAACCGGGGTGTCAAATGTTGGCGGTAGTGGGGGCAAACAATCACCGCGGAATTGACTCCGCGGGTATCATTAAAGCCACCAATGAATGGACTAACGCTGTGCAGAAATGTCCGCTCTGCGCCATATAACAGACCCATGTAGTGTGGCCCTCTAGGTCTTGTATGACCCTGGGCGAATGGGCAGTGATCAAATGTGAACCGAATTTACCGCAGTCATTCACGACAAAGCCCGCAACCTATTGAGGTTGCGGGCTTTTAATTTGGTTGCGGGGGTAGGATTTGTTCAAGCTCCTACATTGAAACAGAGCATATAATCATCTTGTAGAACAGGTCGCTCTCCTTCGGGGCCAATGAACGAGCCGCCACTCTATCCACTTTGTTTTATTGGGTTCTCTGCTCGCAAATCGTAAAAAAGCCTATGCAATGCAAACAGCAATGAAACATCGAGATAACTCGGTGCGCCAAATGATGAGTGCCTAGCCCTAATCCACTTGCGGAGCGTTGATCAATTCTGCGTATTTGAGGATGTCCATAGGCGGATACAGCGCAAGTTTGCGCGCGGTATCCATATTGACGATCAGAGAGGACCTTTTAAGGCGTTCGATTTCCAGTTGGTCAGGTGCGACGTGATCCACGAGAACACGCTTGGCTTGAAGAGCTGCAAGTTGCCCGACGTTATAATACCGATTGGCAATCGCCAGAAGGCCATGCGCCTCGGTCACAAAAACTTCCGTTCCGGAGACCACCGGCAGATCATACTGGATGGCCAACTTGGTAAACTCTTCACGCTTTGAAGAAAGAAACGAGCTTGATCCGACATACAGGAAGTCTACATCGCGCGCCGCGACCTCAGCAACCACCTCCCCGAGGGAGGCTACGACTGGTTTACCGTCATCCCCAAGAGGCACCATCCCCTCGACCAGCTCAAACCCCAGTTCTTGCGCGACTTTGCGCATAGCCTTGATGCTCAACATGGCATTGAGCTCGTTCGCATTGTAGATCATGCCAATGCGGCGAAATGGCCGATAAGATCTAATCGCCTTCATATGCACCGACACCGGCGCGCGATTGCGCGTTCCGGTGATATTCGTTCGACCAGATGATTGGTAGCTATGCACGATTTTTGCACCGACCGGATCTGCTACAATCATGAAGACGGCTGGAATCTCAGTAATATGGCGTTCTGCGTTGGTATTTTCATAAGACCCCAACATGGCGAGCGAAACACTTGTGCCCCAAGTGACGACAAGGTCCGGCTTCATCTCTTTAGCTTCACGCACAAACCCCGCAAGACTGGATTTATCGCGTTCAGCATTTCGCAACGTAAATTCAACAGGAATTTGGTTGTCACGAAAATAAGCCTGAAAGCCCTTACAAGCATCTTCGCAGCCGCGCCACAGCACCATGTAAATCCGAAACGGTTGACCATTTTCCGCCGACGCCTGCACCGGCGCCAAGATCGGCAACATCACTGCCCAAGCTAATAATACGATCCGCAACGTCATGATTTGCTCTCCTCGGGAATGGGAGTTTGTGACCGAAAGAAAATAACCCCAAAGGCCACTGCGGAAACGGACACCAAAATACCCATTATGGTGATCGCCTGTTGGAAGCCGTATAGGCTCACAAGCAGACCCGCCATAAACGGCCCCAAGAAGCTGCCGACACGTTCCATGGTCCGCAACACCCCCAGAACGGCTGTCCGCCCAAGCACCGCCATATCCCGCTCGCAGATTTCCATGACAAATGCGATTTGCGGTGCCTTGGTGATGGAATGCGCAAGCCCCATGATGCCAACCATGAGTAAAACAGCCCAAATACTCTCCCAGTCACTGAACAGCCACATCCCCGCGCCGGAAAGACAACTCCCAATCGCAAGGCTCCACTTTATGGAGCCGACAAAATCGACGAGGCGCGACATAACGGGTCCAGCAAAAATAATAATCACCGAATAAAGCATCATAACCCGACCGATTTCCGCTGCAGACGAACCGAGCTTAAACAAATAGAGGGGAACGATGTAGTAGAGGAACCCGGTCAAGATGATTTTCGAAGGAATCGCCGCCAACAACAGCACCGCGACAAAGCTGTTATTTCGGAAAATGGCAAAGCTACCGCCTTTCGGTTTGTTTTCCGTTGTCACCGCTTCGGTTTCGGGGGCGTCCGTGTCCACCGCCAACATCCGCCATGCGGCTACACCAGCGACGGAGGCAAACACCGCAGCGAGGAAAAACACCGTTTGGAAACCAACGCGATCGGCCAAAATACCGCCGATCGCGGTACCGCACATGGTCGCGCTCATCAAAACGCCGACAAAGACCGCCATACCCTGAGCGCGATTTTCCCGCGTCACGATCGCGGCAATATACCCCTGACAGGCAATTGTGATCATCGCGTAACCGAACGCCGTGCTGCTGCGCCACAGAATGATTTCATAAATGCTGCCCGCAAAACCGCAACCGATAAATCCCGCAATCGCGGGAATTAGACCGATGAGGAATATCTTGCGGCTGCCGAACCGGTCAGCCCACGCGCCCGCGAATGGCGTCACAATCGCAATCACCAGCATGTATAGGGCGATCGGCAGGCCGATCACCATGTCTTGCGATAGATAGGGAATCGGTTCGTAAACCTGCTTAACAAACAAGGGCAGGAAGGATTTCTGGAGTTCTTCGGCAAAAGAAAAAATGAACAGCGGTATCCGCGCGTCAACGATGTCGCGGTCAAAATATCGGTTCATGTTGCCCAAGCGATAGCGCACGCCAATTGTTTGTATGGCATTTGCCGTCCCGGTCGTGGCCCCGGAAAGAGTTTCGAGCAAACCTTTATAATTATCGTTCAACTGCCGGGTTTTCATCGATAGAAATTCGGCAATTTGGCCGATAACATCCCCACCTTGTCCCACGATGTATTGACTGAAGTCTCCCTTACCGTAGCATCCCATCAACCCCCTCAAGCGGCTAATGGGGCCGGTCACATAAAAGGCGACCAACGCCAGAGAGATTTCGATCGCGACGAGGACCGCGACAATCAAAATGATCATTAGATCGGCATAAACGTCGTTCAATTGGCTCTGAATAAAGTACTTATCGACACCAATGTGGATGAGCCCCCAGAGCATCTCTGTATTTTCTATCGGCACAGCAAGGTCGTGTACATCTTTCAATTCCGTAGTCACATTGGCGCCGACATCAGCATCCACGCCACCGACACGGTCACTCGAACTGAAAAAAGATACTTTTTCCGGCGTGACGTGCCCTGCGCTATAGAGCATTTTTCCAGATGTTTCCGTAATGGCGATGTATTTCAATTCCGGGTAACGTGACAGGATGTTTTCCAGATAAGGCTCAACACCGACCAACTCATCGAACGGAATACCATGCTTGACCGCACGTTCGATATCGTCGGTGATCGTCAAACCGACCATCCCGGCCTTTTCCCCCAACTCTGGGGTCAGAGACTTCTCAAACTGATTCAGGGCGTAAAACGACAGCACCGCAGCAGAGAGAACGAGCGCGATGCTTACGATCGCAAACAAACGCCTGCTTAGTCGTTTTGAAAATGCATCTGATGTGGTCGTGCTCATGCCTGTTCCCCCACACGACTGGCTGGTCCACTTTGGGTCTTTTGGATGCTATCGGAAACGCCATCAATCTTCCCAACAATGGTATTAAGCTGCGCCGCGAATTCATCGGAACGCGCCAATTGAGAAATTTGGGTCGGGTCAGGGCTGAGCACGCCCTTCAACGAGGTTTCCATAGACACATAAGACCGGCGTAACTCTTTAAACCCAAAGAGCACGCCCAACGTCAAAAACAACGCAACAACACCAAAGACAGCAATGGTCGATATCAATAAAGACCGTAAAACAGATGTCACTTTAGTATGATAGCCTGTCTTATCGTATTGCATAACCATACCGCCAACGGCCCGATCGGCACCGTTGTAAACTGTCATCCCCGTCACAAATGCACTGTCATTGTCCGCGTTCCAGATGTCCGCTCCCGCATCGCGCGTTTCAGTGAGGTTCTCCAAAATATTCGTACCGACCAGTCGTTGTACGTACAACTGGTCCGTCGAAAATAAGATTCCGCCCGATTTGTCGAAAACGTCGATTCTCGTAATGGCAGGATCAAGACCCTTGGCCCGGGCAATAATTTGCGGCGCCAGCCTGATTTCATCCAGAGGAAGCCCCAGCTTGAGTGCGCCTTCAATCGAATCACCAATGCTTTGGGTGATTACACTGAGACGCGAGCTTGTTGTGTCCGCAAGAATTTTTGAGAATTTGAAATAGTTCAGCATCAGGAGCAACCCCAGAACCAGCGCAAGGACGCAGATTGCACTGGCGATGATCTTGGTTGTGATCTTCATGCTTTATACCTTTATTCTACAACGGGGGACAAAAGCAGGAGCTATAAACAACGGCTCTGCATTCGTACCCAATAACCGATCGTCCATTTCTTCGTAACTGCCACATTTCCCCCACGACGGCGTGCCGATAACCGATACTCAGTTCGTGAAGATGAAGTTTTGGTGACTGCCCGTTGCTCGTTCGCTCGTTCGTGTCATTGAAACCCAATGTCCCTTGAATCGCGAGGGGCCTGGCAGCGCGCTTGCACCAACATACTTTCTGGGCGCACCGCTGGAAAAGCCCCTATTCACGAGAAACTATGCCTCAACCCACTGGTGTGTGTCCAATGTATTTGATACTTGCGAGCCACACCACTCCCACACATACAATTGGCCTATTTACTTCTTTTGTTGCAAATCGTTATCTTGCCTAGCATGAAAGACTTAACTGCACGGCAAGCATGCGGGAAGCATTTTCTTTTCTACTTGTAAGTTTGAATGCTAAGTTGCATCAGACATGGGGCAAAAACCCAATATGCGGGGGACAGCGCAATTATGAATACAAGATATTCCGGGCAGCATGCCGGGAGGGCAGCTCTGTGAATTCCGCCCTTCTGTGCTATTCCCTTGTCGCAAGACAACACGGTAAAACCGTCAGTATTGAGCAACTCAAAAAGCAGTTCAACATTGATGAACGATCCGTTTCCAACAACATCGTCATCGAGCTGGCGCGTGCCGCTGGTTTAAAGGCCCGCGCCAAGCGGTTCAGTTGGAAGAAGCTGTCCACCGGTCGCGGTATTTTTCCCGTTATCTTGCGCTTGACCAGTGGAGAATGTGTCATTCTGGTCGGTTTCAAGCCAAACGTGAAAACCGAAGACTTGAACGCAATTATCCTCGACCCGGTCAACAGCCAATCGGAACTCAGACACCGGACCAGGGAAGAGTTGGAGCAAGCTTGGGACGGTGACGCCATTCTGATCCAAAAGCCCAGCAAGGCCGATGGTGATACTGGCCCCGTGAAATTTGGCGCATCGTGGTTTCTTTCTAACATCATGGAGCAAAAAGGCTTTTTCCTGCATGTGGCGCTAATTTCCTTCATCCTGCATGGCCTCAGCCTCCTCACCCCGCTGTTCTTCTCCATCGTGCTCGACAAGGTCATTTCGACCCAGGCGTATGAAACCCTGCATGTCCTGTTCGCCAGCATGGTCATCGCGCTGCTGTTCAATTCCGTGCTCAGCTACATCCGCTCGACATTGCTGTTATACGCGACAGGCAAGATCGATATTCGCCTGGCGCAGCATTCATTTAAAAAACTGCTATCACTGCCCCTATCCTATTTCCAGACGACCTCCGTCGGGGCGCTGAACAAGCACTTATCGCAAACGGCCTCAATTCGCGAATTTTTCACCGGCGATTTGCTGTTGACGTTGCTGGAATGCACCGCCCTGTTCGTGTTCATCCCGGTTTTGTTCATGTATTCGCCACAGCTCACGTTTGTTGTGCTGGGCTTCACCGCTCTGATCTGTCTGAACGTGGTCGTCAGTGCCAAGGCGTACAAGAAGCGTCTCGGCAACCTGTACCGGGCCGAGGCCGATAAACAGTCCATGCTCTACGAAACGGTATCGGGCATCGAAACGGTCAAAGCCATCGCCGTGGAGCCTCGCCAAGAGCGAGATTGGCTAAATCGTTGCGCCGAAACCGTGCGAATGCAATTCACCGTGTCCAAATACCGCACTATGACCTCTGAAATCAGTTCTTTTCTGCAAAAACTGATGATGGTCACCTTGATCTGGATTGGTGCGCAGCTTGTTTTGGATAAAGAAGTTTCCATCGGTGTCCTGATCGCCTTCAACATGCTGTCGGCGCGCGTCACCGGACCACTTGTGCAGTTGGTCTCCCTAACCAATAAATTCCAGGAAACCGCACTGAACATCAAGATGCTGGCTGGTGTCTTGAACCAAAAATCGGAAAGCACCCGAGACAAAGGCATCTCACCGCCAGTCGATGGCTGGATTCAATTTGAGAACGTCAGCTTCCGCTACAGCGCAAACGGCCCGATGATCCTTGATGGCGTCAGCTTCTCTGTCGATGCTGGCGAGTGCATCGGCGTTGTTGGGCGAAGTGGCTCCGGAAAAAGTACCCTAGCGAAGCTTACTCAAGCGTTCCATTACGCCAGCCAAGGCATCATTCGTATTGACGGCTACGACATCCGAGAATTTGACCTGCCCTATTACAGAAGCCTTTTGGGTTCTGTGCCGCAGCAGAGTTTTGTATTCAAGGGCACGATTTTCGACAACATTGCCAAGTCCAAACCTGACGCCAACCTGGAAGATGTTATCCATGCCGCAAAAATGGCTGGCGCCCACGAATTTATTGAAACCATGCCGCAAGGCTACGAATCCGAGCTGGAAGAAAATGCCACCAATCTATCCGGTGGTCAGCGCCAACGCCTTGCATTGGCGCGTGCGCTTCTAGCCAATCCAAGAATTCTGATTCTTGATGAGGCGACCAGCGCCCTGGACCCCGAAAGCGAAGACCGCATCCGACAACAATTCAGTGAAATTGCCAAGAACCGCACCGTTTTGAACGTCTCGCACCGCCTTCATATGCTTACGGGTATGGATCGCATCATGGTTTTGGACCAAGGTAAAATCATCGCCTTCGATTCCCATGAAAACCTATTAGAGACCTGTTCGCTTTATGCTGATCTCTGGTTCAAGCAGAACCCATACCTTTTGAACCGGAGCGCCTAAATGGTCGATACGACACACCCCGAGCTCGCGACCATAAAGTCATTCTCCGATGGTGATGTGGTTATCAAGGAAGGCGCAGAGGGCTATCTTGCGTACACCGTTCTTGAAGGTAGCGCTGACGTCGTCAAGTCCTCTCCAACCGGTGCCATCGTGCTTGCAACGTTGGGGTCCGGTGAACGTTTCGGTGAAATCAGTGCCCTGACCAAGCGTCCAGCAACAACCTCAGTGATTGCCCGCGGATTCCTTTCTGTCGAACTGCTCAACCGGGAATGCTTGCAAGAACAGCTACGCAACGACCCCGAATACGCCACCAACATGTTCGACACCCAAGCCGATATTTTATCGCGTAACCAAGCAACGCTCATCAATCACTACACTGACATTTTGGACAAAGGCCGGGGCAAACCGTTCACGCTTGTCGAATGGCTATCTAAAGACCGCACCATCCAGGCATTTGAGCCTGACCACATTCGCATCGAGCAGGAACGCCCGCCCCTGGCCATTCAGGCCGCAGGATACCTTGTTTCGGCGTTTATTCTTTTCACCATCCTCTGGTCATATTTCGCGACTGTTGATGTCGTTATTTTGTCGCGCGGAAAATCCGTTGCCTCCCACGATAGTGTCGGCGTACATGCCCCATCATCCGGTCGTCTGGTCAATTCTATTTTCCGTGACGGCATGGCTGTTAAAAAAGGTGATGTCTTAGCCAAGGTTGATCAAACCTTGGAAGAAATTGATACGGCTCTGTACCAAGACAGACTGTCGTTCCTAAACGCCACAAGCGCGCGCTTGAATGCGGAGCTGCGTGGCGCGGTACCGGATCGCTTTTCCGAAAACCCAGGTCATAACAAAACACAGCACGCTCTGTTCGAAGGTAACCAGGCCGCATACACCGGCACGTTAGACGAAAAACGCACCATCTTGGCGACGCTTGAAGAAAAAGCCGCCCGCAAAAAGGATGAGACCGTTCTCCTTTCGCGCACAGTTAAAGACAAAGAAAAACTTTTTGCGATGGCGCAAGATGTTTACCAGCGCACGACGGAGGTTTTCCAACGCGCCACCATAGCCCAACAGCGCTTGCTGGAAGAAAAGCAAAAACTATCTGCGGCCCGTCTGGATTTCCAGCGAGCAATTACAGACTACAAATCGATCAGCGGGCAAATCAAAAGTACCCAACTGGAAATCGAACAAATTCAGAAAACACGTACCGCCACGCTGCAAAACCAAATTGCCGAACTATCTAAGGAAATTTTGGACATTAAGGCTAAGCTCGACCGCAGTCATGCACAAGGACGTCTGGTCGAAATTAAAGCCCAAATAGATGGTGTCATCGTTGAGGCCAGCAGCAAGGTTAACGGCTCTTTGCTTCAACAGGGTGAGGTTTTGATGAAAATCCTCCCCAAAGATGAAAAGCTCGACTTCGATGTCGATATTTCACCTTCCGACATTGCCAAAGTCACCGTCGGAAATGCTGTGAATATCAAGTTGGATGCATTGCCGTTCGTCAAGCATGGCATGGGGCTTGGCCGCATCAAGTCAATATCTGCAGACACATTGGAATCCGACTTAAGTGGAGAAAAGGGTCGGTTCTATCGAGCTAAAATTGAAATTTTGCGTAGCGACTTTGAAAACACCCCGGAAAACTTCCGTCTCTACGTCGGCATGACCGGATCCGGTGAAATCATTGTCGGCAAACGTCGCGTCATCGAATACTTCATCTATCCCATTATTCGAAACGTAAAGAGCAGCTTCCGAGAGCCTTAAGTTCGTTCCGGCACAGTCCGCACAAGCATCACTCTGCGCCAGCTTTGCGGCAGCGCTGGGCAAGATGTTGCAAAGGCACGTCGCCAGGAATGCTCTCAAGTAAAGCTTCCGTCATTCGCAAAGCCTCAGCTGGGTTTCCACCTTCAAGGACCGACACCGCCTCGCCGTGAGCGCGCAAAACATTCAGAACCTCATTCGTAATAGGACGGCTTTTTTCCGCCACCAACTCATATACCGCCACGCCCTGTGCTCCGGCGTTGGGAATCGCTGTGCCGAGGAAACGGCAATGGAAGTCACCTGCAACCTGCTCATATGTGCTGGCGCTGATAATAATTTCCGTACCGAAGAAGCTGTTGAGTCCCTGAAGGCGAGATGTGAACGTCATGTTATCGCCAACGATGCTATAGCTGAGACGTTCTTCGGAACCAATATTGCCGACCGCGACAGGGCCTGTGTGAATGCCAAACCGGGTACGCATAAGTGGTTTTCCAAGATCAACCCATTTGGGGTTTGTCTGGTTTAACATTTTTACGGCTTTCAAGGCCGCGACACACGCATGGTATGGGGCATTGCTCAACGGATCGGGTCGCCCCCAAAACGCCAGAATCGATGGGCCAACATACTTATCCAAGGTGCCGCGTTCCATACTGATAATGCGTGTCATACGGTCGAAGTAATCCGACAAATGCAACAGCAACTCGTTCGGCGCCATATCCCGTGAAATCGTTGAAAAATCGTCGATATCGGTAACCAAAATGCTCAGTTCCGCAATGTCGCCCCCGGCCCGCGCCGGTTCGTCGGACTGAATCAATTTCTTGACGATTTGCGCCGGCACAAACTTGCGGAAGACTCTCAAGGCTTCGACCGCCGACATGATTGACTTATTCATGTCGTAAATTTCCTGAACACCGGAACTGACGCCACGCACCTCGTCCAGTTCAAACGATGAGATAAACTTCGCCTGCCCTGACAACTGGGTAATTTGCTTAGAAATGCGCCCGGACAGATAAACAATTGCACCCAACGCCATAAGCGCAATCACGATCGCAAACGCAGTAGACCAGAAAATGGTTACATAAACCGTTGCCAGCAAATCTGCCTTGGGAATGACCGTGACCACTTTCCAATTCCCCCCGATGGGGGAAAACGGCACGACACTGCTGATATAGTCTTCGCCATTCACATTGAAATCGTTGGTTAAGTCACTTGTTTGCATGTGAATACGGTAAGCGCCAATGGCCGCTTCTGAGTCCAAATCAGTCAGCGTTGACGAACGAATTTCGCCCGTTTTTTCATTCTTAACCGTTAGCTTCCTTAGATCCGGGTAGGCGATGATTTTTTCGTTCTGGTCGACAATGTAAGCAAAACCGTTCTTTGAAACTTTTTGCTTGGCGATGAATTCCGAAATGCTCGAAAGCGGTGTGTTAACCCCCACCACGCCAATCAAATCGCCAAGAGTATTCATAATCGGATACGTAACACTAACCCCCAATATTTGGGCCGCATTAAAGACGTAAGGCTCCGTCCAATAGTTCTGCTTTGTGGCCTTTGTTATCGTGTACCAAGGGTGAGTGCGTGGGTCGAACTTGGGAATTCGTGTCGCGCTGTCCACCGTGTTGTAATCACCGTCCCGATAGAGCCAGTGTTCAGATGGCGTTTCGGTGCTGCGATCAATATAGCGTGTGGTCAGGCGGGGGGTGCGACCGACCTCAATATAGTTTCCTTGTGGGTCCGCCAAAAAGAAACTCTGCATCGCAGGAGTTGCTTCTAAAAACGGCCACATGTAGCGCCAAATGAGTTCCCGGTTGTCAACTGCGTTGGAATCGGAATTGACCACGCCGGACAGAAAATTGGCCGCGACCTGCGTGTGTTTTGCCGGTCGGCTCAAAAATCCGTTCGTTTCCTGAATGATTCCATCCGACACTTCGGCGGCCAAGCGCTCAGCCAAATCATACACCATCCAGGTTGCCCCGGTATAAAACACGATCGACAAAGCAGCGACGACAGGCAGGATCAATGCCAAAAAATATTGAATGATTAAATATTGAAATTTTTGAGTCTTACCAAACACAACTTCATCCCTCGTCCGCAAATATCGCGCTCAAGCGAGCCTGCTACCTCACACCTCTCGCATGCAAGCAGGGGGCAAGAACCAATGAGGTGCAATGCCCACCAGCCTCGCCCGCAAAGCTAGCACAAAAAACACTTCCGTAAGACAGTAAAATGACGTTTTATCAAAGTCTTCTAGTGCATCACGGCTATATGACACAGACTTAAGAAAGCCCTATAATAACGGCGCCCCTTATACACACTTCGGGTCGCACAGGAACGACACATCAGGAGGGAGAGTTAGGCCGCTCCCCCCCCTCAGGCCCCTTCTGACGTAGACTATTTACGGCACCATGCCGTTGCCGAGAAGCATTCACACGCAGAACACAACAACTTCGGATGCAGACTATGGTGCCCACTTCAGATGCAACAACTCTAAAGGGCGATGTGGTTGGCGGTGTACTCTCCGCCATTATCGCGCTGCCCATCAGCATCCTCTCTGGTCTGCTGGCTTTTTCTCCCCTTGGGCCTGACTACGTCGCCGCTGGTGTTCTCGCTGGACTGACCGGGGCTTTTCTCATCAGCCTGACGACGACCCTATCCGGCAGTTCTCCTATACAGATGTCTGGCCCACGCAGTTCTCTCGCCATGATCATGGCTGCCGTTCTGGTTGGGATCGACGGCACCTTGGTTTTGCCGACAACCGTTGAGCACCGAGAGCTCATCATGTTGGCCTTGATGTATTTGTGCCTTGTGCTTGCGGGGGTATTTCAGGTTTTATTTGGGTTTCTAAAACTCGGTGGTGTTATCAAGTTTGCGCCTCGTGCAGTCATTGTTGGATTAATCAATGGCTTTGCCGTGATGATTCTCGTTAAACAGCTCCCCGTTGCGTTCGGCTTGGAAGATTTCAAAGACATCGCGACACTGCTTCTTGGACAAGAACGCTTTCACTGGCTGCCCTTCTTGGTGGCCGGGATCAGCATCGTCTCATCACTCATGACGTCACGCTATATTCCGACCTTACCAGGCTCCCTCGTCGGCTTGATTTGCGGCATGGCCACCTATCACCTGTTTGCGCCGGGGGGCGGTCACAGCGCTGACTTAATCGGCGCCATCCCACAGTTATCCCTGGAACTGCCGCCTCACCTCTCCATTTGGCTCAGCGGTTTGGCTGCCGATGCCAGCCTTCTGCCTCTTGTTTTCAATTTGATTTCAGCAGCCCTGGCTTTAGCATTCCTAAGTTCGGCCATTTCTCTGCTCAGTTTAAGCACGATCGAATCGCTGTCCCACAAGCGTTACAACGGTAATAGAGAATTGTTGGGTCAGGGATTGGCCAACATCATCTCGGGTACTTTCGGCGGTCTTGCGGGGGGTGGGTCAACCATACGAAGTATCGTAAATTACAAGTCCGGTGGCCGGACCAGAAGGGCGGGCATTTTCCACGCAGCGTTTATTATCTTTGTCTTGCTTGGCTTCTCAGCCGTAATCGAGCTCATTCCCTTATCGGCCATTGCCGGGATTCTCATTGTGATCGCCATTCAGATGTTTGATAAGGAAACCCTTCGGCAAGCCTTCTCACTGACGCAGAAAAACACAAGTGGCACCCGGGAATACATTGCCCCCAACGTCACCATCATCTTTCTTGTCATGGCCCTCACCTTGTCAGTTGATTTCGTCGTAGCCGTCGGGGTTGGCATGATTGTCTCGTCCTTGCTGTTCTCAGCGCGCATGGGCAAAATTGTCATACGCTCTCGCTACAAGGGCAATAGCCTGCGTTCCAAGACCTCACGCCCGCGCGAAGCTCTCCACATTCTGGAAAACAGCGGTAATGCCATCGTGGTGTTTGAGGCACAGGGGCCAATTTTTTTCGGAACGGCGGATCAACTGGCCCAAAAAATCGAAGACTCCCTCCAAGGTACGGATATTATCATCCTAGATTTGCGTCGCGTAACCGCCATTGATGATACCGGTTTTAGAATTCTCCACCGCCTCGAACATACGCTTTCGGAACAGGGCAAATCGTTTTTCCTCAGCCACCTTCATGAAGAAAGTCCACTCTGGGCAGCGGTCAGCAGCCAAGCCGGTGTTCGACGAAACCTTGGTTTGCAAGCCTTCATTGATAATGACAGCGCCTTATCACGCGCCGAAGATTTGGTGCTCGCCGATCAACAAGAAGGTGGCCGCTGGAATCTTGAAATCCCCTTATCGAAAATCGATATGTTGCAGCAACTGAATGATGAGCAGATTGCTTATCTGGACGAAATTTTAGACATTCGCCACTACCGCAACGGCGACCAAATTATTGGCCAAGGCGACACCACCACAGATATGTATTTTTTATCTGCAGGTGCCGTCAGCGTGGTGATGAATGTCACGGGAAGCCAGCGCACCGTGCGTCTTTCCGGTCTGCGTCCCGGTGTGACCTTTGGCGAAATGGGCATGATCAACGAGACTGCGCGTTCGACCAGTGTGATTGCAGATCAAGACGTATCGTGCTTCGTCTTAAGTCGCGATGCTTTCCACAGGCTGGTCGATGAACGCTCAGATATTGTTACCGTTCTGCTGATGAATATGATGCAAGAAATGTCGAACCGTCTCCGTATCACCTCGGCACAAGTCAGCGAATTGGAACAGTAGGCATAAAAAAGGCGCGCCCCCAGAACCTGAAGGCGCGCCTTTAAAAATAACTCAATGTCCAGTTAGGACTCGCTTTCGCGTCTGTTGAGCAATCCCTTGTCGACCAACTGATTGATGACCTGGTCAAAGGCCGTATAGGTCTGCAAAAATGCTTCCGGCGTCAACAAGACACGATGGTTATGCTGACGGGGCGGATTGCCCTTCGTGTCACGCTCACCGTTCGTGTAATTAAAAAAATCAACACGGACAACGCCACCGGTGATGGAAATATCCATCACACCATCACAAAATGTGGAATCCATTTACTCTATCTCCCTAAGTAGATGCGTTATAGCTGTTACTCGTCAGCCGTGCTGGCAACAGCCGCATTGGCGCGAAGATTCTGGGCGATTTCCTGCATGAAATCGACCATTTGTAAAAACTGCGGTGTCGCCATGGCAAGTCGACACACGGTTTCACGACGCTGGTATTCGTTGGTGGTATCGATGCCGAGCGTGAAGAAGTTCACCTTGACGCCAAGGCCTGTCTGCTGAATGCCGTGAACGCCATCCACGTAGAATTCTTTGTCCCCCGCTTCGCTACCAAACAGCTCAACAGTTTGCCCATCTTCTTCAATCGAATAAATTTTACGCGCCATTCTCATTTTCTCCGTTGTCTTAAGTTGTCTACTGTTTTGTGGTTACAGGTGTCGAGGTATCCTCGGTGCCCGCATCGCTATCGCTGGCCGTTGTGTACGTATCCACATAGGCCATATCGCCCTGCCCCCCAGAATCCAGGTCTGCGAGAGCCGTATCTTCAAGGCCGTCGCTCAACAGGTCCGACATTTGATCGACCTGATCACCAGTCAGATCAAAGTCATCCTTATCTTCGGAATCTATTTCTTGCGCATTATCGAAAATGTCTTCGAGGTCCAGCTCTATGCCACTTTCCCCCAAGCGCAGCGTTTCAACCATCTCACCTTGAGAAAGATCGATGGTTACCGCGCCCCATTCGTTACCGGCCGCATCCGTGAAGCGAAGGTTGAGGAATTCTCCACCTTCGTCATCTGCTTTAAACGCGGCAATTTCCAGGTTTTCAACCGACACTAGGTCATCGAAAAAACCGCCACGAATTTCCAGAACATCGTTGGAACCGCCGGTGTCGACGATGGTGTCATCACCTTCCCCCAGGTAATAGACATAACTATCGCTATCATCGCCACCCATCAGCAGATCGTCGCCGACACCGCCGGTGAGTTCATCTTGTCCTTCACCACCTTCAAAGGTGGACCCGGTCAGGAAGCTTCCCACCGCATCGATGGCGCCCGTTAGAACTTGCGACAAGTTGTCCATGATATCGCCGAACATATCGGCCATTTGCGCAAAGGCGGCATCGACATCAAAAACAATGTCCGACGCGGCTTGGGAGTTAAAGAAGTCAATCGCACCGAAGCCCGAACCGATCAACAGATCGGAGCCAGAGCCGCCGTGAATGAATTCATTTTGGCCCAAAGAAAGAATGGTGTCGTCATCAGAGCTAAAAGCATCAATCAGGCCGTTGTCGATACCGATGCCACCATAGACATGACTGCCCACCCCGGAGCTGAGGATGAAGTCGTCACCAGTGCCGCCCACAACAGCGCCCATTGCGCCGAAGCTGAACACAATGTCATCGCCGCCGCCGCCATAAATGGCGTTCCCAATGCCCGCAGCGAACACCACGTCCGCACCGCTACCGGCATTAATGACGTTTCCGCCACCCAACGCGAACACGCTGTCGTTACCATCGCCCATGTTGAGCCTGTTGAGGCCGCCCAGGGCGTAGACTTCGTCGTTGCCCGCGCCAGCATCCAGTTTGTTCATTTCGCCAACGATGCCCGCGACATCGTCGCCATCGCCCAGGTCGATGGTGTTACTCATGCCTGCGACCAAGACGGTGTCGTTACCGCTGCCTGCGTCAATCGTGTTGGTGGCACCGCCGACATAAACCGTGTCATGACCCGCGCCAGCCGATACCGTGTTGCTGGCACCCGCGATAACGGCGGTGTCGTCACCCGCGCCGAGATCGACCTTGTTGGTCATACCCGCGACGAAAGCGTTATCATTGCCGGCACCCATAGAGACTGTGTTGTCTTGGCCAATGACAACCGCATTATCATCGCCCGCACCAGCATCGATTTTATTGGTTTGTCCGGAAGCCAGAATATTGTCGTTCCCGCCGCCACCTTGGACTTGGTTGTTCTGCCCGGCGACCACGACCGTGTCGTCGCCATCACCGGCATCGACCTTGTTTTGTTGACCTGCGGCAATAATCGTGTCGCTGCCTTCGCCGCCGGATATTTCGTTGGCGATACCGGCCGCGATCAGGGTGTCGTTTCCTTTACCGCCATCAATCTTGTTTTTATCACCAGCCGCGATAACGGTGTCATCGCCAGCGCCAGCGCTCACCTTATTTTCCCTGCCTGCGGCAAAGACGGTGTCGTCACCGTCACCACCCGACAGCGTGTTCTTGTTGCCCATGGCGACCATCAGGTCGTCACCGGAACCGCCGGACAGCAAATTTTCCTTGCCCATAGCAACCATCAAGTCGTTGCCGTCGCCACCGGACATATTGTTCTTTTCACCCATGGCCAGCATGGCGTCATCGCCTTCGCCACCAAAAGCCGTGTTCTGCTGCCCGGCCAGCAACATCACGTCGCCGCCGTCTTCCATGAAGTTAAATTCGGGAATGATATCAAAGTTCATATCAATGGCGACATTGGGCATCGGCACATCGATATCGATGTCGGGCATGGATATGTTGGGGAAGCTGAAGCTTGGCAACGAGAAATTCGGCAAGCTGAAGCTTGGCCAGTCGATATCGGGCCAGCCGAAGTCCGGCAAACTGAGATCCGGAAAACTGAAGTCCGGCAGACTCAGATGCGGGAACGACAAGTCCGGGAAATCCAAACTGGGCAAGCTGACGTCCGGCCAACTGACGTTGGGCATGCTGAATTCCGGCCAGCTCATTTCCGGCCAGTCGATGTCCGGCCAGCTGAAATCTGGAAAATCGAAACTCGGCCAACTGAAATTCGGGATGCTGAAGTCCGGGAAGTCGAAATCCGGGAACCCAAAATCAGGGAAATTGAAACTCGGCGCGTCGAACGTCGGTATGCTAAAATTCGGCATGCTGAAATTCGGCATTGAGATATCAGGGATAGAGAAATTCGGCATCGAAAAATTCGGCATGCCGAAATCGGGCAGGCTGAAATCCGGGACACCAAAGCTTGGCATGCTCAGGTTCGGCCAATCAACCGACGGCACAGAAAGGGTCGGCACATTCAGAGTCGGAAGACGAACTTCCGGAATGCTGATCCCCTGAAACTCCATCTTGGGGATGGTGACCTGCGGGATATCAATATCCGGCAGCTCCGCAAAATTTATGTTGATATCAGGGATATCGGGCAAGTTGAATTCATGCCCCTTGATGTCCAGAACCGCACCATCGCCGAAGACAAGATTACTATTGCCCGCAAGCACCATGATGTCAGAGCCATCACCACCCAAGGCAATGTTTTTATCGCCTACACCAACAATAATGTCGTCGCCGGAACCGCCGTCTAGATAGTTTTTCTGCCCCACACCGACGACCACATCGTCGCCTTCGCCGCCCTGGAGAATATTTTGCTCGCCCGTGCCGAAGACCATGTCATTGCCGTCACCGCCCAGCAGGAAATTCTTATTGCCCGCACCGCTGATGATGTCATCGCCGCTACCACCCATGACCATGTTGGTCTTGCCGACGACGCTGATGATATCATCGCCTTGGTCACCGAACACCAAGTTGTTCTTGCCGACCGCCGTGATAATGTCGTTACCGTCGCCACCAAGAACGACGTTGAGATTGCCCACCGCCGTGATGATGTCATTGCCGGCCCCGGCCATGACGACGTTGTTCATGCCCGCGGTGGAAATGATGTCATCACCGCCATCCGCTGCGATGAAATTGTTTCTACCCAGCGTCGTGATGATATCGGCATCGTCACCCGACAGCACGACGTTGTTCATGCCGGCGGCGGTAACAATGTTTTCGCCGTCCCCGGCCGCAACAAAGTTGTTGTTGCCCGCAGCGGAGATGATGTCATCCCCGTCGCCGGTGAGCACCGCATTGTTGGCGCCCAAGGCGGTCACGATGTTGTCGCCATCGCCTGCGGAAACGAAGTTGTTACCGCCCATCGTGGTGATGATGTCATCGCCGCCGTTGGCAAACATGATGTTGTTCGCGCCGATGGCGGTCAGGATGTTGTTGCCGCCGCCCGCCAAGAAAATGTTGTTCATGCCGATGCCGGTCATGATATCGCGGCCAGTTCCGCCAGCGAGGAAGTTATTCATACCCAAACCGGTGATGACGTTATTACCGTCACCTGCCAGCAACACGTTGGTATTGCCAACGGCGGTCAGAACATCGTTGCCGCCTTCCGCCGCCACGAAGTTACCCAAACCGGCAGCGACTACGACATTATTGCCCGACCCGGCATGGATCAGGTTTGCGGCGCCCAACGCAACAACCGTGTCATTACCCGACCCGGCAAGAACGACGTTCGCCAGCCCCAGTGCAAGCACCGTGTCATTGCCCGATCCAGCGTCAATCGCATTGGCGCCACCAGCCGCGACGACGAAATCATTACCTGATCCCGCGCCAATCACGTTTGCGCCACCCAATGCGATCACACGGTCGTTACCCCAACCGGCGTCAATGACGTTGGCACCGCCAAGGGCAAAAATAGAATCGTTGCCACCGCCGGAATTGATAATGTTAGCGCCGCCAAAGGCTTGAATGTCGTCGTTACCCGACCCCATTTTGATGACATTGGCGCCACCATATGCGCGGATAACGTCATTACCACCTTCGCCATAAATTTGGTTATAGCCGCCGTAAGCGTAAACGGTGTCGTTGCCGGAACCCGCATGGACGATATTCGCGCCGCCATAGGCGCGGATGTAGTCGTTGCCGCTGCCACCATAGACCTTATTATAACCGCCATAAACCGCAATGTTGTCGTGACCGAAACCGCCATCGACGACGTTCGCACCGCCATAGGCGCGGATGTAGTCGTTGCCGCTCCCGCCATAGACCTTATTATAACCGCCATAAACCGCAATGTTGTCGTGGCCGGAACCGCCATCGACGACGTTCGCACCGCCATAGGCGCGGATATGGTCGTTGCCGCTCCCGCCGTAAACCTTGTTGTAGCCGCCATAGACCGCGATGTTGTCATGGCCGTAACCACCATCAACGCGGTTCACGCCGCCATAGGCGCGGATGTGGTCGTTGCCGCTGCCGCCCCACACCCTGTTGTAACCGCCATAGACCGAGATGTTGTCATGGCCGGAACCACCATCAACGCGATTCACGCCGCCATAAGCGCGGATGTGGTCGTTGCCGCTGCCGCCCCACACTCTGTTGTAACCGCCATAGGCGTACATAACGTCATGACCGGACCCGCCGGACATGGTGTTAGCGCCACCGACACCTTTCATCCAGTCGTTGCCGGACCCGCCGTACATGCGGTTCCACCCGCCATAGGCTGTCATGCTGTCATGACCGGAACCACCATCCAAATAGTTCGTCGCGCCATAAGCTTTCAACGTGTCGTTGCCACCACCGCCATACAGCCAGTTGGCGGGCATGTAGCCGACCAAGTAATCGCTGCCGCTTCCGCCATGCTTGTACGGCGATGGCGCATATCTGTTGTAGACTTTTACGACGGCTTTAACGACGGCGCTCATGGTAACCTCGCGGTGCTGTGACCAAATGATGCGTTACCCTACCCAACAGGCCCGCGGTCTTTATATAGGTCAGTTGTACTAGGCACGTAGGAGTAGATAAAAAAGCTTTTCTTTCCGTACGTTTTCTTCCACCTTGTGCGGGCTTTGAAGCTCCGAGATATGCACCAGACTCATTCTCGGAGCGTGGAGGGGGTAAGCCGGGCACAAAACAGCAAAAAGCATTGCAGCCCATGTATACAGCCAAATATGAGGAGGCTCCGGCGTCAATATCGCCGGAATCTGAAGAAGGGGTTTGATGTGAGTGTACTTATACAGGTTGGCGGTTTGTTACGGCCAGAGGCCGATCAGGACGCCTTAGCCGAGGCTACTCGTGATTTTCTCGGAAAAATAGAAACTGTTCCTGGTTTTCAAAAAGCCGTTCAGTTGGTGAACCCACTCACCCGTCATTTCCAAGGGCTGGTTTATTTCGAGAATGATGACAGCGCCGAATCGTTCCTTAAAGGCGATGACTTCGCCCACTTCAGCGTATTCGAGTCTCTTGCTACCGGCGACGACATCGTGCTCGCCCGTATGCATGTGATCGAGTAGGCCGATAGCATGGACGCGCGCATTCTGATTGTCGGAAACCCTGGATTGTTTTCCGAATCGCTCACGGTCCTTCTCACCCAGCGCCACCGCGAGATCGCCGTAAACCATGTCCGCTTACCGGATGAGGCTTACATTTTGACACCCCACGTCGCCGAGGCGGACCTGGTCATTGCCACCGGCACATCGTTCATTGAAGACGAGACCGCCCCATTGGTTTCGGTCATGCGCAAACAATTCGATGGGCCACCCTTGTTGGTTCTGGCTGACGCGCATGAGGGCGGCCCACATGAGCTTCCTTCCGGACTTGGAAGCGTAACGCTGTTGCTGAAAGAGCGCCCACTCAGTGTCTTCCTTCAGGCTGTGCAGGACGCGCTCAGCGCAAGAAACATTTCCTTGCCGGGCATAAAACGGACCCGCATCAAACTCACCGGCAGAGAGCACGAGGTTCTCGATGCTCTTTCCGAAGGCAAGTCGAACAAAGAAATTGCCAAAGGTTTAGACATCGCCCCCAACACCGTCCGCGTTCACGTCTCTGCGCTGCTACAAAAGCTGTCCGTCAGGAACCGGGTCGAGGCGGCCATCATGGCCCGAGAACAACATCAACTCTCCCCGTAATTTTGGTCGAGATTTAGAAAAAGGCACGGTAAAAAATGTTCTGCGTTCAACTCGCTGGTGTATTAAAACCCGGAAGCACAACGCCCATCATCAAGGTCCACGCCGCCAAAAGAAACGGCATCATTCGTGAGCACGGCCTTCAGGGCATGGAAATGTCCATGAACGACAACACAGGTCAGACGCAAATCTTGTTCTACGTGGAAACGGAAGAAGATGTGCGCAAATTTCTACAGAATTTCGAGACCACAATTGCTCCATACAGCCCCTTTATCGAACAGGAAAATAGGCTTAACATCGCCACCGTGACGGCGTATCACTCAATTTGACCGTCACGCCTGCTTGGGGACACTCTTGGTTTTGAATCTCAAAAAAACAGTCAATGTTTTGGCCTGTGCTGCAATGTCTGCACTGCTCTCGGGGTGCGGTTACTACTCGGACCTGTCACGGGTTGAGGACGTTTCACGCGAACGTGTGAAACGTATCACCGATATTTTGGCTGAAACCGTTAACCGAGAAAACACCCGCTACGGCATGACCGAGGTCATTTTTTATGCCTTCGCCAACAACGCCGAACTCACCTTGCTGCAAAGCCAATTGGATACTAACGCCTCTCGGCGCTTGACGCTTCTGCTTTCCGACCTGCCAACCGTTGACGGAACGTGGGGTTCGACGATGCGCAGCCGCCCCTCCCCGCGTGAAGACGAACACAAACATACCCAAAAAACCAACGTGGCCATCAAGATAGACGCGGCCCGTTTATTCTTAAATCAGGCCGAAAAGCTACGCACGGAAGCCGACCGAAAAGTTCTCAATTTACGCTTGCGCAACAGCTTCAATAATCTGGCCATGGAAGCCATGGCGAACTACGCCTTTATCGTTAACGCACAGCAAATCAAACGCAATGTGCGCCAACAATTGCGCGCATTGCAGGACGCAAAAAAGAAATCCGCGCTCTTGGCCGATGCCCTTTTGCAAGATCCATTAATTTCGCTCAGCTACCGCAACGGTATTCAGACCTTGGCTGATTCCCTGCGCAAGTTGGAAGCTCAGGTCCGGCAGGCCGAATTGGCGCTGTTTTCAAGCCTGTCGTATCAGTTCGGGGGGCAACTGGATGTTCGTGATGTCAATTCATCCGCGTTCATTCGTGCCGTTGGCGGTTTGGAGCGTGACGATATCATCATCCACGCTCTCAGCTATCGCAGCGACCTTAAGGTCGGTGACTATAACGTCTACAAAACCGAGCTCGACCTGGAAAGTGCGGCCCTCAACTTTCTGCCCGCCATTTCGCTTGATTCCGTGCTCAATGTGGACAGTTCACGCGTCCCCGTCGATCGGCGTTTCTTGACTGCAGGGCTGAACATATCCTTGCCACTGCTTGACCTCCTTACGCAGCCCTATGTGATGGAGCGAGCCGAACAACAAAAGCTACAGGCTCAACTGCAAGCGATTGCCCGAAATTTAGCCGTTGTTGCAGAAATCGATCTGGTGCAGGACCGTCTGCGCGAAGCTGTCGCCGACTTGATCAGTGCCAACGCCATGCTCAAAACGCGCAACGAAATTCTTTCCGTTCGCGCTGGGCGGGCGGTGCAGTCCGAACAAGATGAACTCGATATGATCCGCGTGCGCGCCGAAGCCGTCGAAGCCGGCATTCGAACATTAAACGCCAAAACAATATTATTTCGGGTGGCTTTGCAGGTCTACGTCGCAGCCGGGTACGATTTGTTCCCTGACACCTTTCTCAATATCTCTCCGTTCGACATCGCGAAAAGCAAAGATGCCCTATTGCCTAGCCTTGAAGGGCACTTAAGCCAAATCATGGCTGGTGCCCTGATTGCCGCGCCCGCCCCAAGCGAGACGGTTCAAGTCGGCGAGCAATAATAGCGCCGTGCAAAACGATATTCACCGTCATCATTGGCAAACACCGCCTTCGCCGTGGTTCCCTGACGAAACAGGTTTTGCAAATCCCACATCACATCCCCGCCGTGTCCGAACGGCGCGATAATTTCCGTCATCCAAAGGTTCGGGCCGCTGGCCCATTCCCACGGCTGAATGCCTTCGTCGATATTTTCCAACCGCGTATCCGTCGCGTCATCGACCCACGCCCAATTGAAGAATGCCACCGGCCAATCGCCCACCATATACAGGCGGAAATTGTTATGGCTTACGCATGGATAGAAACGTGCGAGAACCGTGCTTTGGCGGTAATGTCGGTGGGGCTTGGAAAAATACAAAAGCCAATGTATCGCCCCTAAAATTTTCAGCTTCTCCGCCGGGGAATGCACATCTGCATTGCGCAGCGCTGGTCCCGGCGCGACATACGGTTCGCCGTCATAGCCGATGATGGTGTCGATCGATGCTGATGCCAAGGCTTCGCGATGGCTATCCTCCACCAAATGCGCCAAAACGATGGGACCTAGAGAAACCATTGAGAGGTCTAACCTTGATGAGTGACGAACACGTCGATAAAATCATCGACGACCCGCAATTCTTCAAATTTTTCGCGCGGGACAAGGATGCCGAGTTCCCGGCTTAGCGTCGCCACGATGTGCACAACGTCAATGCTGTATGCTTCCAGATCATCCCAGGTTTTTGCGGTGTCCACCTCATCGGTGGTGATCTCCAGGGTTTCCGCTATTTTTTCGACGAACGCCGCTTTAATCGTATCTCTGCTCATGTGGGTACCCTCTCTATTCGCTTGCCGTCACGGGGCTATATCCAAACCGCCGGTTACCGGCAGCACCGCGCCGTTGATAAAGGTGCTTTGTGCGCCGCCAAGAAACTCAACAATGTTCAAGACATCTAAAGCCGTCATCATGCGCCCGGCAGGGCAAAATTCGGTCCAAAAGGTTTGCAGCTTGTCAGACACCTTGCCGCCTGCCAGCCCCGTATCGGCCAATCCCGCCATCAGCACGTTACTGGTCACCCCGTACTTTCCGTACTCCCTGGCCAGTGTGGCGGAAAGCCCTTCCAGACCAGCCTTCGATGCTGCATACGCGACATCGCCGGTCATGCCCCGCGCAGCGACGGACCCCAAATGAACAAACCGACCATGTTTCACCGCCAAAAATGGTTCGATGAAGGCGCGTGCAACATAGAAGGACCCGTTTAAATTGGTGTCGATCACCTGCTTCCAATCCGCTGTCGACAACCAAGCCGCAGCCTTTGGCGCGTGGACCGCGGCATTGTTGATCACCATATCCACACCACCCAGTTGACCCTGAGCCGCGCGCGCGACACCGTCCACCGCATCCGCATCACAAACGTCCAACATAAAAGCTGCGCAGCGCCCCGTCGCTGATGACAAGTCACCGACCAAGGTTGCGGCACACTCTTCGTTGGCATGATAGGTGAAGGCAACATCATGACCGCCTTCGACAAGCCCGCGCACCAAGTCCTGCCCAAGACTGCCCGTGCCGCCTGTGATGAAGACCTTCATCGCTTTTTCCTCTGCCCATCTCTCATTTCAAAAATCATGGCGCAATTGTAACCACCAAAGCCGAAGCTGTTTTTCAACATAAACGGACTCTCGACGTGTCGGACCGTATCACGCCCTTGGTCCCAATCACAGTCTGGGTCCGGGTCTTGGTAATTGAGCAATGCCGGTAAGGTTCTCGCTTCCAATTGCTTAAGCGCCAACACCGTTTCCACCGCCGCCGCCGACCACAAGGTATGCCCCAGCGCGGCCTTAGGTGCCGTCACCGGGACTGGCGTATCCAAGGCAGCGAACACTGATCGAATGGCTTCAATTTCAACGCGGTCGCCCAACGGAGTCGAGGTTGCATGGGCACTGATGAACCCAATTTGCGAAGTATCCACACCAGCTTGAGACAGGGCCTCTGTCATTGCACGGATCTGGCCATTTTTGTTAGGCGCCGGCTCATATTGCCCGTCAACGCAGGCCGCAGCTGAGCGCAACAGCACACAGGGACCGCTTTGATCGGCAGGGTCCAAGCGCTCGACGATAAAGCATGCCCCGCCATGAGCAGGGACGAAACCTTTGCGTCCCCTTTCGAAAGGCCGGGAGGCATCCGCAGGGTCACCATCTATGCTGTCTTTCACGATCGCACCGATCTGGGCCAGGGCCTCCAAATCCGGCGCGGGTGGGACGTACACCGGGGCCAGCACATAAACGCGATCCAGGTGCCCCGCGTTGATTTCCATCATCGCCGTGCGAAAAGCTTGCGCGCCACTGGCGCACGCCGCCCCCACCGTATGGGATGGCCCGGTTATGCCCAAAACATCCGTCACACAAGACGCATGCGCGGTATCCAGGCTGAAGATGGAAAACAAGGGATCCATCAACAAGGGCTCATCGTCGTATTGGCGGTGATTGTCGCGAACGTGGTCGCGGTTCAGATTATGCCCCGCAACAATCACCCCGGTGCGGTGCGGTGCGATTTCGCTTTGCCCGACCTGGAGCCAAGCCCGGATGGTCAACCACAGAGAATACTGTATCCCTCGGGGCGCACGGCTGGCAATCCGGCGCAAACGCGCCCCCATATCTTTGGGCAGTTCCGCCCGGATGTCTTGCAGGGCTTCGACAATGGGGTACTCGCCCAAATCGCCGCCGATTTTGGAAGCGCAGCTGTCTTCGACCGCGCCCTTCCACAGCGTAATCGCAGAATGGCCATTTTGCACGCGGCGAAACAATTCATCCGGATCATCAGCCAACGGTGTCAGCACAGACATTGCGCGTATGACGACTGCGCTCATCAGGTCGCTCCCTTTACCACCATCTTACGGCCAGTTTCCGTGCAATTCGGCTTCACGTCCCGCCCCTGAAATGGTGCGGACCACACGCCCCGCACGTCCCGGAGTAAGCCACCGAATAGGCGTTCCCGGTTCGAACAGGTCATTCAATACTTGGTGGGCAATCGAACAGGAATAGGACGGTAGGACTAGACAATCAATCAGCCACAAAAATGTCCCCGCTTGACGCTCCTGCGCCGACAGCGCAAACCGCCCCAGGCGATAGCGGTGGTCGGTATCCTCATCAAGCCAGGCCCAAGTGACAAACCCCGCAGGCGCTTCGTCTTCTTGATACAATGCGCCATAGCCGCATTCCAAAGCGGAAAAAATGCGTTGGTGAAAGTCCTGTATAGGCCACTCGATGGCGTACGCGTTCTGGTGAGAGAGCCAAGACGCCGCCCCAACCGTAGAAATCAAAGATTGGGCGAGTTGATCGCCCGCCGCCGTCAGTATGGCTTCGCGTTGTCTTTCCATTTGTCTATATCTCAGCTAAGCCTGTTAGATTATGAACATCAACGAAACCGTGCTGATTGCCAACCCCGAAACCGTGCACGCCACTGGTGTGCATCCCGCCATGTTATCCGCCGATCAAGTGGCCGTCCATGTCTTGAATGTTTCGGGACCAGGACTTTTGACCCGAAACGAATTGCGATCAACCGTTCGTCCCCAGCGCGAGATGATTATCAAGCGATACGCAGCTACCGACATCGGCGTCATGAACAGCATTGCCTACGGCCAAAATGTCGCAGTCCTCGCCGTTCGATTCCGCCACCCCGTTGGCATTGATATTGAGCCCCTGAGTTTTGCGCCGCGCGCGGATATCGCCGAGACCTTCTTTGCCTCGCATGAACAGGCACTGTTGCTTGGCTATCCGAAGGGCCCCGCCCGCGAAGACGCCTTTCGCCACCTGTGGACGCTGAAGGAAGCAGCGCTCAAATGCGCCGGGGGAACGGTTCCGTCGAACCTGGGCGATGTCTGGGCGCAAACCGCACCGCCAACATCGCTTCCATCCAAGATACCCCTCGGCTGGAGCGAACGCTTCCTCAAGGCCCACGACGCACTCAAAAAAGACGTGCCCCAATCAGCCTTGCTGTTCAGGCCCTGCGCCAATCACATCGCAGCGGTCGCCTTTACAAACGATGCTTAATCCAAATGCCGTCTCGCAAAGCAGACCTCAACGCACTTCGACCTGACGGATAACGGAGAACATCTTTTCGCCACGAACCAAGGCCGCCTCGACGCGATAAAATCTCAGCGGCCATGCGGGCGCTTTCCGGCGCAGCCCTCAGCCTCTACAGTAGCCCCAAGGTAGCCCGGCACATAAAAACGGCCTAGCCATTTCTGGCTAAGCCGTTGATATTATTGGTTGCGGGGGTTGGATTTGAACCAACGACCTTCAGGTTATGAGCCTGACGAGCTACCGGGCTGCTCCACCCCGCGATAATTGTGTTGGGTTCTTTAAACAAAAACCCGCCCCGTGACTGCCGATA
>Ga0316202_10000232_pt1 | contig 78341 bp, 65 predicted proteins | sample 3monrhotite_MG_FD_204934 | JGI IMG/M metagenome (GOLD analysis project Ga0316202, IMG submission 204934) | Microbial mat bacterial communities from mineral coupon in-situ incubated in ocean water Damariscotta River, Maine, United States -... | ecosystem: Environmental > Aquatic > Marine >...
TCCCCCTTCGCCTGGCTCCACCCCTAGGGTCCGCCGTCCCTCCTCTTCCAGACGCCCCGGCCCCCTACGGGTGGCCTGGGCGCCGCCATGTACGCTCACCTCGCGAGGGCCGTTTTCGGCGTCTGAGCGGGTGGTGCAAGAGCCCTCCTGGAGGCGTCTCCTTTAAACGTCATTGGGGGACGGGTGGGCGTGGCGTTCTTGTCCAGCCAGACCGAGGGTTTGCTAGGACGCCTCAGCTGGGCGATTGGGGACGTTTCCTCGCGGAGCCTCCCCTCATGAGCCTCGTTCCAACCTCGGGCCCAGTGCGTAAGCGCGCGTCCTCTGCTTGCATGAGATCGTGGGGCCTTCGAGACGGAGCAGCCATGGCCGACGACAGCAACATTCTCTACCCGGCCTTGGGAGCGGCGCTGATCGGGGCGCTCGCGGGGGCGCTCTTGCCAGTGATCTTGACCTTCGCTTCGGGTCCCAAACACAAAGACCCGCGCTGGAAGCGCGAGCGAGCGCGCGAGCGGCAGGCGGCGAGCGCCTCTTGGGCCAGCAACGATAGCTTCGGCTCGGCGGCGCTTCGGGGGCTGATCGGCGCGGCGTTGGCCGGAGGCGCGGCCTTTGGCTACCTCAAGAGCCCTTACGCCCCCCCAGCGCGACTAGCTGGGCCTGACATCTCTTGACCACGCACGTCTGATCCTGTCGTCGCCGGTTCCAGGCGTCCTTGCTGTGAGGATACTGAGCCGGCGGGTTCTACCTCCGCAGGACTCCTCGGGACACCTCGCCTATGGGCACTATGGATCGCTGGCTGTGTAAGCGCTTTCTGAGCGCCTACCTCCTCTTTGTCTGCTCAGGTGGCTTCCTCTACCTGATCGTCGACCTCTTCAGCCGCTTCGAGTCCCTCTCCCACCACCCCGCCGGAGTCGCGCAAGCCTTCCTCGAGCGATACGGGACCATGCTCCCCGAGCTCTACTTCGCGTTGAGCCCCCACCTAGCCCTCCTGGCCGGACTCTGGACCGTCGTGACCCTCGTCCGCAAGCGAGAGCTGATCTCGCTCTACATGGCCGGCTACGGACCTCGACGCGTCGCCGCCCCGCTCCTCTTCATGGCAAGCCTCCTCGCCGTCGTGGCCTGGGCCGACAGGGAGCTGCTCCTTCCCCGCCTCGGCGGCCTCCACAAGGCACGCGAACTGCGGCAGCTCCGCGAGGCTGTGCGACCCGTCGCCGACGGACACGGCGCTAGCCTCTCTGGCCTGTTCTATCTCCCCGCCACGGAGACCCTCGTCTTTCCCCGCTACGTCGTTCTTGGCCCCAAAGGACAAGAGGTCCTGAGCGTGTTCGGAGAGCGCGCCACCTACGACGAAGAGCGAAGAGCCTGGCGCTTCGAGGGAGGCTTCCGGGTCCAAGCTCGACCCGCGGGAATCGCCCGGCCAGCCAGCGAGTCGAGCGCCCTCGTGACCCCCCACGGACCCGGCGGCGGGTGGGTCGAGACCACCATCCGCCGCTCCGACGTCGAAGCCTCTATCGTCTCGCCGAGCTATCTCAGCAGCGATCAGCTCCGCGAACAGCTCGAGCGCACCCCAGGCTTTCGCAGCCTGGAGATCCAGATCTACGAACGCTATACCCAACCCCTGGCCGGACTCGCCCTCCTCCTCGCAGGACTCCCCCTCGTGCTCGGCGTCGCCAGCGGAGGGAACCTCTACCTCAGGGGCCTAGGCTGCCTTGGACTGGGGGTCCTCTACTTCTTCGGAGCTGCGATCTGCCGCGAGCTCGGCGCGCGCGAGGTCCTGCCAGCCCTGAGCGCAGCCGGTCTCCCCGTCCTCGTGGCAGGAGTCGCGGGCGTCATCGGGTTCGCCCGCGCGTGACGCCCTGGCTCGGAGCCCTGTTCCTGGTCCTGGCCCTTCGGGGCCTCGTGAGAGCTTGGGCTCGATTCAGCCCACCAGAACTAGAGACAGAGGAGGGCACGACCGAGGTGGGGCCGGCTCCACCAACACCCCCTGAACTGATTCCTCTCCTTGGCCTCCCGCACCCTCTCTCCCCCTTCGGAGTCGCGATCCTCGGAGTCGCGATCCTCGGAGTCTGCGATCTCAGCCTTGCCGCAGCCTGGGGGCTAGTGGCAGCAGCCTGCGTGTGGCCTTGGCTCCTCCGTCGCCGGCTTCGCGCCACGGACACCCGAGAGCTGACCCCCGAGGACAAAGCAGGCCCGAGCAAGCGGCTCCGGCTGGCCAGCGTCCGCGCCTCGGGTCGCATGGACGTGCTCTGGTTCTACGCCCTCCCCATACTCCTCCCGAGCTTGGTCCTCCTCGTGCGAGCGCGGACGTGGCGAGGAGCGCTCTTCTCCGCGGCCTGCGTCCTGCTCCCGCTGGCCCTCGTCCTCGTCCTGGCACGACGAAAGGCAGCGGCGGCAGCGAGCGCGACCCTGGCGTCGGCCCTCCTGCTCGGACTCTGGGGCGCGGTCCCCCGCAGCGACCCGGGAGCGATCGAGAGCCGCTTCCTCAGCGGGCGACCCGCGACTTGGACTCCCGCAGCCCTGGTCCCCGAGGAGGACCAGTTTCAGCTCGGGACCTTCGTGCTCCCCCTCCTAGACGCCCACGTCGACTGGGAACAGTCGGTCCGCGTCCGCCAGGTGTTCGGCTCGATCTACGACCGCGTCGCTCAAGACCCCGACCTGGCGGGGCTCCCGAGCGCCCTCTCGGCGACTTACCGGGACATGGCTGGCCTCGAGTTGCCACGACACGCCTACTTCTACGTCCCGGAAGGACCCGCTCCCGAGGGCGGCCACCCGGTCCTCCTCTTCTTCCACGGCTCGCTCGGAAGCTTCCAGGGCTACCTGGCAGCGCTCCGTCCTCTCGCCAAGCGGGAAGGCTTCGCGATCGTGGCCCCCTCCTACGGGAGCGGACTCTGGCGGCGAGAGGCAAGCGCGCAGCGGATCGAGGAGGCCCTAGCCCTCGTCGCAGCAGATCCGCGCCTGGACTCCGCGCGCGTCGTAGCGGTCGGCCTCTCGGCAGGTGGAAGCGCCGTCTCGCGCGTCGGGGCCAGCTTCCCCGCGCGCGTCCGGGGCCTGGCCTTTCTCTCGCCCATGATCGAGCCGGCGCTCTTCGCCGAACCCTGGCGCGGGCGCCCGGTGCTCGTCGTTCATGGGACGAGGGATCGCAGGATCTCGGCTCGATTCGTCGAGGGCGCGGTCGAGGAGCTCCGCGCGGCCGAGGTCGAGGTTCGCTACGTGCCGATCGCGGGTCAGGACCATTTCCTCTACTTCGCGGACACGGAGCGAGTCAACGCAGCTCTCGGTGACTGGCTCCGTCTGGTCGTTCCAAAGTGACGTCCGACGAGGGTGGGGGAGCGATTCCCAGTTGGCCTCGCTAGGGTAGGGGCGTGGACGCTCTCGACATTCTCGTCGTAGACGACGAGCCCGGCGTGTGCCGCGCGCTCGCTAAGGTGCTGACTTCTGCCGGGCACGAGGTGCGCTCGGCAGCGAGCCTCAAGGAGGCCCGCGAGGAGCGGACGCGCCGAGTTCCCGACGTCGTGTTCCTCGACCTCAGGCTCCCTGACGGGAACGGGTTGAGCCTCCTCGAAGAGCTCAAGCAAGAGGTCCCCCATGTCGAGGTCGTGATCGTCACGGCCCACGTGGACGTCGACCTGGCGCGCCGCGCGCTCTTGCTCGGGGCTGTGGACCTGATCGAGAAGCCCTTCTCCAGCAGCGAGGTCGTGGCGGTGGTCGAGGGCGTCGTCGGTCTCCCCGACGCCCTCCGCCAAGAGGAGAACGAAGCCCCAGGAGCCTTGGTCGGCAACAGCGCCAGCTTCGTCCAGGCCTGCCACGACCTGGTGCTCCTTGCCGCGGCAGAGCGGACGCCCGGCCTCTTGGTGGGCGAGCTCGGGACCGGCCGCTCTCTCGGGAGCCGGGCGATCCACGAGGCTAGCCCTCGCTCCGAAGGACCCTACCTCGGCGTCTCGTGCGTGACCCTCAACGCAGCGCAGCTCTTGGGCTGCGAGCCCGGGGTCCTCACGGCCGCGCCTGAGGGCCAGTCGGGGTGCCTCGAGCAGGCGGCGGGCGGGACCTTGTTCCTGAGCGCGATCCATGAGCTTCGCCCAGAGCTGCAGGGGCTCCTCGTGGAGTTCCTCCAGACGGGATCCTTCCGCAGGGTCGGCGGGCTGCACCCCTGCCAGGTCGACGTCCGGATCGTGGCTGCGACCCACCTCGACCCAGAGCTCCTGGCGAAGCACCTCCGGGAGGATCTCTACTATCTCTTGGCGGTGATGCCGATTCGCCTACCTCCCCTCCGCGAGCGCGGTGACGACGTCGTGCTCTTGGCGCAGCACTTCCTCCGTGAGAGCGCCGTCTCCGTCGGCCGAGGCATGACGGGCTTCAGCGGCCAGGCCTTGCGCAGACTCCAGAGCTATCCCTGGCCAGGGAACGTCCGCGAGCTGAAGAACGTCGTCGAGCGGGCGGTGATCCTGACCCACGGGAGTCGGGTCGAGCTGAGCGGACTTCGCCTCGGGGAGGGCGAGGACTCCGTCGAGGCCGAGGTCCGCCTCAACCTGCCCGACTACCGGATCGCGAGCGCCGAGCGGGCGCTGATCCGGCTCGCCTTGGAGGAGACGAAGGGCCACAAGACTCTCGCGGCCGAGCTCTTGGGGATCAACCGCGCGACCCTCTACAACAAGCTGAAGGCCTACGGGTTGGCCGCGCCGCGCCGTTCACCCTCCAGCAGCGGCGTCGTCGAGCCGGACGAGGACGAAAAACAACAGCCCCCAAGAGTTTGACCTGCCTGAGCGCCCGAATTAGCCTTGACCTAACTCCTGCAGGGGAAGCACGTGCGAGTCACGTTTCACGGTGTGCGCGGTTCCTTCCCGGTGTCTCACCCAAAGGTCAGCAAGGTTGGTGGCAACACCTCCTGCGTCTCCTTAACGGCGCCAGGCGCACCGACCCTCATCTTTGACGGGGGGACGGGACTCCGCCGCTGTGGTCGACAGCTCATGAAGGAGGAGTTCGGCGACGGGACAGGCGAAGCCTGCTTCCTGTTTAGCCACACCCACTGGGATCACATCCAGGGCTTCATGTATTTCGAGCCCTTCTACCGCGCGGGCAACAAGGTCCAAGTCGTCGCGCGCGGGAGCCACGACAAGCGCCTCCAGCAGGTCTTTGCTGGACAGGTCGAGAGCGACTACTTCAGCTACGGCCTCGGCGGCCTCAAGGCCGACCTCAGCTGGCGCGGCGTCCAAGAGGGAGACTGCTTCGAGGTCGGGCCCTACAAGATCTCGACGGTTCGCCTCAATCACCCCGGGATCGCGCTCGCCTATCGCGTGGACTACGGCGAGAAGTCCTTCATTTACATGACCGACACCGCCCCCTACGACGATCAGCTCTTGGGCGAGGGCTTTCACATCCGCAAGCCGGACACCGACCCCAAGATCCTGGCTCAGATCGAGACCTACGGGGCCCAGGTCGAAGAGTTCGTCAAGGGCGCGGACTTCCTCCTCTACGACACCTTCTTCACCCTCGACCAATACAAGGCGAACCCCCACTGGGGCCACAGCACGCCAGACGAGGGGATTCGGCTCGCCCGCCAAGGAGGCGTCCCGCGCTTCTACAACTACCACCACCACCCCGAGGCCTGGGACGACGACCTCGAGGGACGTACTCGCGATTACCAATGTCGCCTCGGCGGCAGCGACCTCGAGATTGGTCTGGCGCGCGAGGGTCAGTCGGTCGACATCTAATGCGGTTGCGCTTCTGGGGAGTTCGGGGAGCCCTGGCGGCGACGGGCGCTGAGTTCCAGCGCGTGGGCGGGAACACGCCCTGCGTCGAGGTCCGCGATCGCGACGACGAGCTCCTGATCCTGGACGCTGGAATTGGTGCCTACTGGCTCGGGCGCCAGCTCTTGAGCGGCCCCCACGGTCGCGGCCAGGGCAAGGCGACCCTCCTCTTCAGCCACACCCACTGGGACCACATTCAGGGCTTCCCCTTCTTCGTGCCGGCCTTCATTCCCGGCAACGACGTGCGCGTGTTCGGCGGCGGCGTCGACCACCTCGAGGACACCCTCGAGGGGCAAATGGACCCGACCTACAGCCCCCTCGTGAGCCTCTCCAACCTGGGCGCCCAGGTCGAGATCGGCGGACTCGAGGAGAACCCGGTCCTCGAGGTCGGCGCCATGCGCGTGACCCACGCGACCTTCCCCAACGGACCGCACCAGGTCGTCGGCTACCGCGTGGAGGAGGGGGACCGGAGCCTCTGCTACATCTGCGAGGTCGACCACCCCCCCGACGGCCTCCGGGCCGAGGTCGTCGAGCTGGCCCGCGGCTGCGATCTCCTGATCCACGAGAGCTACTACACCGACGAGGAGCTGGACTCCCTCCCCCCGAACCTCAGCTTGGCGGGTGAGCTCGGGCCGCCGCCGGCGGGGCACTCCAGCTACGGCCAAGCCACGAGCGTAGCCCTCGAGGCAGGCGTCAAGCGCTTGCTCTACTTCTATCACCACCCGGATCGGGAGGACGACGCCGTCGACGCCCAGATCGCTGCCCAGCGGGCGCGCGTCGCCGCGGCTGGAGCCACGCTAGAGATCGAGTCCGCCCGCGAGGGAACCGAGATCGAGATCTAGGCAGCTCGCCTTCGTGCTGAGCGGGAGCGAAGAGCAGGCCGAGCAGGCCTTGATCGACTACGCCCTCCAGCGGGGCTACCTCCAGCCGGCCCAGATCGCCCAGGCCCGGGCCGAGGTCGCCCAGGCTCGCTCCCGAGGCCAGGCCCTGGGGATCCTCGGAGTTCTGGCCCAGCGCCTCCCCGCGCACCTCCACCCTGAGCTGAGCGCCGTCTACCAGCGCTCGAGCAGCGGACGCCTCCTGCAGCAAATGGGCCCCCAGAGCGGGGTCGTGACCCTCGGCGGAGCCGGCGCCCCTACGGTCTCGGGAGCCTCAGGGCGGACGCCCGGCCAGGCGGCCGGAGGGGCCGCCCCCGGCGCGAACGCCCACGAGGTCGTGCGTGGACTTCAGGAGATCTGTCAGCGGATCCCCGACTTCGCCCCGCACGCAAACCTTGTCCTGGAACGACTTGCGGAGTTGGGCCGGGGAGGCATGGGCGCCGTCTACCGGGTCCGAGACTCGCGTCTGGGTCGTGAGGCCGCCTTGAAGGTGATCCTAGGAGAGGCAGACGAGGCCTCGCGGATCCGCTTTCGCCGCGAGGCCGAGATCACGGCCCGCCTCGACCACCCCGCGATCCCGCCGGTCTACGAGGCCGGGACCACGGTCGCGGGCGAGGCCTACATGCTGATGCGCGTGATCGAGGGCGAGACCCTCAGCCTGCGAATTCAGGACCTCCAGCTGGGGGGGCTGGATCGGGCTGGAACCCGCGACCTGCTCCAGGTGCTGGTCAAGGCAGGCGAAGCGGTCGGCTACGCCCACGGACAGGGCGTGATCCACCGCGACCTCAAGCCCGACAACGTCATGGTGGGTGCCTTCGGCGAGGTCCTCGTGATGGACTGGGGCCTGGCCCGCGAGGAGGGCAAGGAGGAGGTCGCGGCCGTCTTGGAGCTCGGCCGGACGAAGCTCGACGCCGACGAGGCCCAAGCTGCGGGGTTGACCCAGGTCGGCTCGGTCATGGGCACGCCGGGCTACATGGCGCCTGAGCAAGCGGACGGGCTCCCGGCCGACGCGCGCTCGGACGTCTATGCCCTGGGCGCGATCCTCGTCGAGGCCCTGACCGGTCGTCCGCCGGTCACGGGGAAGGGCGTCCTCCAGGTCGTGCTCGCGACCGCCGAAGGGAAGATCGAGCTCCCACGAGACCGTCGTCCGGAGACACCCGCGGAGTTGAACTCGATCGCCAAGAAGGCTCTGGCCCTCGAGGCTCGGCACCGCTACGCCTCTGCCGAGGAGTTCGTGGCTGACCTGCAGGCTTACCTCGCGGGACAGCCGGTCAATGCGCACGACTACAGGTTGGCCGAGCAGATCCGCGCACTGCCTGGCCGGCACCCTGGGCTGACCGGGCTCTTGTTGATTGCTCTGCTCGCGACGCTGGTAGCGGTCTTGGCCTTCGCCTACCGCGCCTCCGAGGCAGCGAGGCGAGAGGCAGTGATCAGCGCTCGCCAAGCGGAGGAGGCTCGACGCGAAGCGGAGGAGAGCCGCACGGCGGCTGAGCGAGCCAAAGCGGCTGCGCTCCGCAGCGCCAAGCAAGCGGAGACTGCGCGAGCCGACGCAGTCGACGCCGAGCGCGCGGGCCGCTCCTACAGCGACGATGCCAAGCTGCGGCGCCTCCTCGACGAACAGCCGCTCCTCTCGGGTCGGCAGGGTCCGCTCAAGGCCTGGATCAAGCGCGCCGAGGTGGTCCTCAGTCGCCTCGCGGGGCACCAAGCTCGAGCCCGGGAGGTCGCCGCGCCGAGCGAGGGCGAGCTGGAGGCTGCGCGGGAGATCGAGCGAGACGTCTTGGATCACCTCCTGCGGCACTCCAAGATCGTCGAGACGGCGCTGATCGTTGAGCGCCGGCGCCTCGAGCAAACGAGAGAGATCGAGGCCTATCACCACCGCGCCCAGACACAGCGAGCCTGGCGCGAGGCTGCAGAGGCCATCGCTGCCACGCCTCGCTACCGCGGGCTGAAGCTGAAGCCGATCCTCGGCCTCTACCCCAAGGGGCCGGATCCGACCTCTGGGCTGTGGGAGTTCTGGCACATGGAGTCGGGCCCCGATCCCCTCCGCTCTACAGCGGGGCACCTCCAAGTCTCGAACGAGTCTGGGATCGTGTTGGTCTTGATCCCCGGCGGCGAGTTTCGAATGGGGCACGAGCGGGACGGGGACTCTAGGCCGGTCCACGAAGTCCGAATCGAGCCCTTCTTCCTCTCTAAGTATGAAGTCACTCAACGACAATGGGGCCGGATGACCAATCGTCAGCCCAGCGAATACGGCGCAGGGCTCACGATCTCGGGGACGAAGTTCAAGATCACGCACGCTCACCCAGTCGAGCGCGTCACCCGCGAGGAAGCTCAACACGGGGCAATGAGGGGAAACCTCCGCTTGCCCAGCGAAGCTGAGTGGGAATACGCAGCGCGAGCGGGGACGACGACCCCCTGGCACACAGGCGCGACGCCCGCCTCGCTCGCGGGCGCCGTCAACTTGGCCGATCAGACCTTTCGCCGCGGGGGGGGGAAGGTCTGGGTAGAGGTCGACGACGGTCAGCTCCTCCACGCGCCGGTAGGTAGCTATCCCCCCAACGCCTGGGGGCTCCACGACATGCTGGGCAACGTCTGTGAGTGGGTGCAGGACGTCTACCTCTACGGCTATCGCGAAGCGCTCTCGACGGGAGAGCCCTGGAAACGTTACGCCGACGGGACCGCCCCCAGCTTCGTGTTCCGCGGGGGGAGCTTCGCCTCGATCGCGGTCCAGGTGCGCTCGGATTACCGCGCCGCACAGTCCATAAGCTTCCGCAGCAGCGAGCTCGGCCTTCGCCTGGCCCGCTCACTCCAGGCCGACCCCTCCGGGTTCTGAGACACGCGCCAGCCCCTCAGCGGATCGGCGAGCCCTCCAGGAGCTCCTCGGCCTCGCGGCTCGCCAGCAGCCCGCCGATTTGAAGCTGACCCTTCAAGCGCGTCTTGCGCCGAAGGCCCGGGAAGGTCGCGGCGTTCATGACCATGGTCGCGTGACGAATGTGCCCGACCAGCTCCTCGACCTCGGCGTGAGGGATAAAAGTCGGCTCGTGACCTATCGCGAGGAGGCGCTCGTGGATCCGCTCGCCTGTCGTCCTCCAGCGACCGTCGGGCCCGAGGAAAGGGGCGAAGCTCAACCCGTAGGTCTCGAGGAGCTCCCTCCGATAGAGGGCGTGGCAAGGGCGGACGTAGCTAGCCTCGGGCGGACGCTCCTCTCGGCGTAGCCACTGGAACAAGCGCTTGACGCGCCCACCCGGGAACTTGCGCGCCCCGACGTGGCTGGCGCCGCAGGCCAAGCCCGCGACCCAGCGGCTCAGCCAGCCCTCGCGCCGCGCCCAGGCGTCGGAGTCGAGGGTGAACACATAGGGCGTCTCGCTCAGCTCGAGGCCCAGGTCGAGGGCCGCCGCGTGCTCAGGAGCCCCGTCGTGCTTGGGGTCCTCGCGGGTCACGAGCTGGATCAGCCCCTGCTCCGCGGCGTCCTCGAGGGTCTCGCGCGAGGCGTCGTCCGAGGCGTTGTCCACGACCAGGATCCGGTAGGGGTGCCGGGTGTAGCGGATCAGGCTGGCCAGGCAGACCCGCAGCAGGCCGCCGGTGTTCCAGTTCGGGATCACGATCGTGACTTCAGCGCTCACGGACGCGACCTCGGATCAGGCGCCCTAGGTGCCCGGGGCGTCGGGGATCAGCTTGCCCGGGTTCAGGATCCCCTGCGGGTCGAAGGTCTGTTTGATTCCGCGCAGGAGGCGCAGCTCGGCCTCGCCGAACTGGAGGGGCAGCAGCTCACGCTGAATGATCCCGATCCCGTGCTCGCCCGAGATCACGCCGCCCAGCGCCACGATCCGCGTAATGATTCCGGGTCCCGCGGCGGCCAGGACCTCCTCCCAGCGCTCCTTGCTCAGCTCGTCGCGGAGCACGTTCACGTGGAGGTTCCCGTCGCCGGCGTGGCCGTAGCTGAGGGCCCGGACCCCGAGGGGCTCGAGGACGGCGTCTATGGCCCGAAAGGCGTCGGGGATTCGAGCCCGCGGGACCGAGACGTCATACTCGCGATAGTCACCCAGGGACTTCACGGCCTCGCCCATGGCTCTCCGGATCGCCCACAGCTCGCGCGCTCGCTCGGGGGTCCCCGCCAAGAGGAGGTCCGTGGCGCCGAGCTCGTCGAGGCAGAGCTCGCCTAGGCGCTCGGCCTCAGCCTCGACCACGTCGCTGTCCTTTCCGTCGACCTCCAAGAGGAGCGAGGCTTCGGCGTCGTGGATCTCGGCCGGGAACTGCTTGCCGAGGTGCGCCTCGGCGGCGTGCAGGGCGCGCTGGCCCAAGAGCTCGCAGGTCGTGGGCACGATCCCGGCCTTGAAGATCCCAGCCACGGCCGCCGCCGCCGCGTCGAGGGACTCGAAGGGCGCGAGGAGGGTCCGGGTCTCGGTCGGGAGGGGGATCAGCTTGAGGGTGACCTCGGTCACGATCGCCAGGGTCCCCTCGCTGCCGACGATCAGGCGCACGAGGTCGTAGCCGGTCACGTCCTTGAGGAGCTTGCCGCCGAGGCGCATGACTTCGCCCGAAGCCAAGACCGCCTCCAGACCGAGGACGTAGTCGCGGGTGATCCCGTATTTCACGCAGCGGGGGCCGCCGGCGCACTCGGCCACGTTCCCTCCGATCGCGCAGGAGCCCCGGCTGGCCGGGTCGGGGGGATAGAAGAGGCCCTCGGCCTCGACGGTCTCTTGGAGGACCTGGGTGATCACGCCGGGCTGGACCACGGCCACGAGGTTCTCGCGGTCGATCTCGAGGATCTCCGCCATGCGCTTGGTCGAGAGCACGATCCCGCCGCGGACGGGGATCGCGCCGCCGGAGAGGCCGGTCCCGCCGCCGCGCGCCACGACCGGGACCCGGTGCTCGCTCGCGAGACGCAAGACCGCCGAGACCTCGTCGGTCGAGCCGGGGAACACGCCGACCTCGGGCGCGGAGTAGAGGTCCTCGGTCCAGTCCTTGCCGAACTCTTGGATCGTGGCCTCGTCGGTCTTGACGTTGTCTTCGCCGACGACCTCGCGGAGGGCGCTCAGGAGGGCGGGAGTCACGGCCTGATAGCTACCAGGGCCGAGGGTCTGGGTGCTGCTGCTCACGGGGGGGGCTCCTCGCTCAGCGAGTCGAGACGGATCGGGCGCGCTGCTCGGAGAGGCAGAGCTGGAGGATCGTCTCGTTCAGAATGGATTGCGGGTCGCCGCGCTCGCGGAGCGCAGCGTCTGCCTTGCGGAGGATCGCGTGGCGCGCGCCGAGGGCCTCGCGGTCCGCGCCGCGGGCGCGCTCCATGAAGAGGCCCTTGTCGCGGAACACGCGCAGCTCCTTGGTGATCTGGTATTGCGGCGCCCCGCGATCCAAGGCCGCGCGGGCCTTGAGGAGGCGCGACAGATCCCAGCGGATCGTGGGGAGCAGGATCATGGCCACGCCCTGGGCGTCGCGGACTCGCTGCCCGCCGCTCGAGACCATGCCGTCGCGGAGCATTTCCCGGAGGAGGAGGAGGGCGCCTTCGGTGTCGCCGCGGGCGATCTTGTTGATCAGGGCGAAGCTGTCGGCGTGACTGCCTTGGCTGGCGAGGGCCTCGACGTCGGCCACGCCGATCTCGCCCTGGCCCGCCGCGGCGAGCTTGCGGACCTCGGCGTCGATCTGCGTCAGCGGAATCTCCTGACCACCGAGTCGCTCTAGGAGCGCCATGTCCGCGCCGCGCGCGAAGGGCCGCCCCCAGTGCTTGGCGCGCTGGCGGAGGAAACGAAGCAGGGCCGAGTCGTCCCCGTAGGACCCGCAGTCGACCTCGGTCAGCTTGGCGGTCACGGTCTTGATCGACTTGTAGCGCTTGTCGAGCTTGGGCGCTACGAAGACCAGGGTAGACGTGTCCGGAGGAGACGAGAGGAACTTGGCCAGGGTCTCGCCGTGCTCAGCCAGGAAGCCCTTGGCGTTCCCGTTGGGTCCCGCGCGGTCGACGATCACGAGCCGGTGCCCAGCGCCGAAGAAGGGCAGGGTCCGGACCTCGTCGAGGACCGCCGCTAGCTCGACCTTGGTCCCGTCGAAGACCTGATACGAGGGCCCGATCTCGTCGCCGAGGAGGACGCGTCGGAGTCCGGCCAAGGCCTCTTCGCGGAGGAAGGCTTCGTCGCCCAAGAGGAGATAGGCCGGCTTGCGATCGCTCGCGAGCGTTCCCTCGAGGGCCAAGGCCGCGAGCGCTGAGCTCTTCTTCTTCCCTCGACCTCGTGCAGCCACGCGCGCCCCTCCAGGCTGGTCGATCACTCTATATCCTGAGCCGGCCTGCAGGTCTAAGTCGAGCCGGGTTCAAGAATCGCCGCCTCAGTGGGAGCTTGGAGTAGGGGCGTCCTCTTGTTCTTCGCTCTGAAGATCAATCACAGTGCCGTCTTGGAGCCGCACGACTACCTCAAGATATGCCCACTCGTCATTGCCTGCCGATTCGTCTTCGACTCCGGTGGCGTGGATCTCCAGGACGCCTGTGTCTTTAGGTCCCCGGAGTAGGCCGCTCAGGACTGCATGCTTCTGCATGCCTGGAAATTCTCTGAGGCCGCCGGCAACCAGTTCGCTGACGATCGGTTCTCCTAGGGACTCTCTGACCTTGGGGTTTGCCAACGCCCAAGCGAAGCCGTCTTGGTAGGGCTTGCTCGCCCTCAGCTCCTCCCCGCTAGGTGGGATCAACAAGACGCAGAGCCCAAGCCCAGCAAGGAGCGTCAGGACGGCGAGGACGGCACAAGCTGACTTTCGGGCGGAGGAGGGTGTTCGGGTCTCGGGTTCGGAGGTCGAGTCGTCGCTCATCAACTGCAGTTTGGGATTCTGCACTGCCTTCGTTACATGCGGGGCTCCCAGCGAAGGGCCGGCCCTCGCCCATCGCGCTCCCCCCCCGACCAGAACCCAATCAAAGCTCGGCGCTTGCTCGATGGACGATTCGCTCTGGTGCCTCTAACCCTTGCCCTGCAAGGCGATGCGCAGACCTCGCCCGGGGGTGTCGGTGGGGCTGCGTATCTTCCCGGCACGCGACCCGGGTCATCTCTCGGGCCGTGATCAATTCCCCGGATCTACCGGGGCAGCCCTTGTGAGGAGCCAAATGGCCAACCTGAACCGTGTCTTCATGATCGGTCGCCTGACCCGCGACCCCGAACTTCGTTTCCTCCCCAACGGAACCCCCAAGGCCACTCTGCGCTTGGCAACGAGCCGCGAGTACAAGAGCAAGGACGGCGAGAAGCAAAAGGACGTCTGCTACGTCGACATCGTCGTGTGGAGCCGTCAGGCCGAGATCTGCAAGCAGTACCTCGCCAAGGGTCGCCAGCTCTTCGTCGAAGGGCGTCTGGAGTATCAAGAGTGGGAGCGCGACGGCGTTCGCAAGTCCAAGCACCAGATCGTGGCTGACCGAGTTCAGTTCCTCGATCGTGGAGACAACACCGGCGAAGGTGCCGGTTCAGGTGGCTATCAGAGCGCGAACGCTGGCGGCGGCTACGGCGGCGGCGGCGGCCAGAGCTACGGCGGCGGTGGCGGTGGCCAGAGCTACGGCGGCGGCGGCGGCTATGGCGGCGGTGGTGGCCAGAGCTACGGCGGCGGCGGCGGTGGCCAGAGCTACGGCGGCGGCGGAGACAGCTACGGCGGCGGCGGCGGCCAGGGCTACAGCGGCGGCGGCGGTGGCCAGAGCTACGGCGGCCAGACTTACGGTGGCGGCTCGCCCGCTCCGGCGCCTGCCGAGAGCGAGCCGCTCAACCAGGCCATGGGCGTTCCTGACAGCGACCTGCCTTTCTAGGGCTTTGCCTTCCTGAGCCTGCCGGTCTTGCCTGCCTGTTCCAGGCGGCGACCCCTCGAGGGCGTCGCCAGGGACACGCGTTGACCGGCCGTCTGCCCTCGCCCCAGGCGAGGGCCTGAGGCACCCTTGGATCAATCTTCGAGTTCTTCAGAGAGCACGGCTCCCTGGACAGAAGCCCTCGTGACCGAGCGTGGGCTCTTGCTCCACGGGGACGGTGTGGCCTGGTTGAGTCAGGCTGAGCCTGGCTCCGTCGACCTCGTCGTGGCCGACCCGCCCTACAACGCGGGCAAGGTGGCCTGGGACAAGTTCCAGAGCCTCGAGGACTATCTCGAGTGGACTCAGGTCTGGCTGGGGGCAGCCCACGCCGCGCTCAAGCCGACCGGGACGCTGTACCTGACGGGTTTCCCCGAGGTCGTGGCCCAGATCCTGGCCGTCGAGGCCGGGCGCTGGGCCAACGTGCGTTGGTTGACCTGGTACTACCGGAACAAGGCCAACATGCGCAACGACTGGGGCCGCTCTCAGGAGGCGATCCTCTGCCTGCGGAAGGGCAAGCGCTTCACCTTCAACACCGACCCTGTCCGCGTCCCCTACAACCAGCACACCAAGCGCTATCCCGAACGGACGCAGGCCAAGAGCTCGAAGTACGGGGGCGAGCGCAAGGAGCGCTGGAAGCCTCACCCCTTGGGAGCGAGGCCTCGCGACGTGCTCGAGGTCCCCGTTTTGGCCAACGGAACGGGCGAGAAGACGGCCCACCCGACCCAGAAACCCCTCGAACTGATCCGTCGGCTAGTCCTGTCCTCGAGTGACGAAGGAGAGCTGGTCGTGGACCCCTTCTGCGGGAGCGGGACCACGGCCCTGGTCTCCGAAGTCCAGGGGCGTCGTTGGGTGACGATCGAGCGAGACGCAGGCTACCTCGAGCTGGCGAAGGCTCGCCTCCTCGACCCCTCTGCCTATTCTGGCGCCCAGACTCGGGAGAGCGCAGCTGAGACGAGCGCTCGACGGGCCAAGCTCCGCTAGACAGACGGCGATGGACGCAGCCCCCTGGGCGCAGGCGCGAGGCCGCAGGGAACAGTCGTGGGCTAGAGCCGGGGCGATGGGCGGGCAGGGGTGTCCGTGGTCCTCGGTAGAACCGAGCTAGGACGGGAGGGACCATGGGAAAGGGTTCGCGGCTCGGTACGGGCCCCTGCGCGAAGCAGCAGGCGGAGGCGGACCCTCCACCCCTGGACCCCGCTCCTCCCGAGAGCCAATCCTGTGCGGGGACAAGGGACGCCTGGAGCCCCTTGATTCGGAGCTCGCTGGTCGCGGAGAGTTCGAGGTCGAGCTCAGGTCGTCGCGAGCTGCGCTCAGCCTGGGGCGAGGAGCCACTACACCCCCGCAAGAGCTCCTCGCGCCGACTGCGCCTGACGCAGCTCGTGGAAGAGCGCCGCGAGCGGAAGAGCTAGCCGAGTAGGACCTCAGGCCCTCGTCGCCGGCTACTTCTGTGGCTGAGAGCGCTCGGGGCGTCGTGAGCGGAGGACGAGCTTGACTCCGGTGCGGAGGGGGAACACCTTCCGGCCCCAGCCGCGGAAGCGCTCGTAGGCCTTGTTGTCCTGATCCTGACTGAGCAGGTAGAGGTCGCCCCCGAGCTCCTTGGGGACCGAGCTCGGGTAGCCGTTGGCGCGGCCCGGGTAGAGGTAAGCCGGCAGGGGCCAGTATTCGGAGCACACGACCGAGAGCTTCTTGCCTGCCACGACCTCTCGGCGGAGGTGCTCGAAGAGGGCCACGGCCCCGCGGTCGGTCTGGGCGTAGACGGGTCCGTAGCGGGAGTCGTCGGGGGACAAAACGTTCAAGCTCCACTGGAGGCGCCACCAAGCAGCTTCGGGGCGCCAGTGGGCCCAAGGGTCTTCCTCGTTCTTCGGGGCGCGGACCACGAGGGGCGGCTCGCCAGATCCAAGGTAGGGCCAGGAGGGCGAGGCCACGAGCGTCGGCCAGGTCGTAGCGCGCTCCCAAGACTCGATCTGACGCGCGGGCTCGGGGGGGACGGCGGGGGCGATCAAGAGCAGCGTCGCGAGGAGGGCTAGGACGCCCTCGCCCCAGCCGCGGCGCCAGCGACCGAGGAAGCGACCGAGGGCTCCCACGCCGATCCCCGCCAACAGCGCCAGGGGCAGGATTAGGTTCACGACCAGCCAGGGAGTCTTGTAGGCCAGGACCGTGTAGACCGCGATGGTGCTCAGGCCCCAGCCCAAGATCATGAGGTCGCCCGCGCGGCGGCGGAGGGCAGCGACCACGATCCCGAGCGGCGCCAGGATCAGGAGCGGCGCCTCGAGGCGCCAGAGGAGCTTGAAGTAATAGGGCCAGGGGTGCTCGTGACCGGTCTTCTCCATGGCGACGCCGCGCTTGACCCAGTGGTAGAGCGAGGACAAGAGCCCCGTCAGGCCGGGGACGCTGCTGAACAAGGACGAGAAGAGGATCACCATCAGCGTGGCTGCCAGGTAGATCGCGATCAACCAGGGACGACGACTCGTGGGCTGCTCACGCCAGTAGCGCTTCAACTCGTGTCGAAGGCCCCAGAGCAGGTAGACGCAGAGCGCGAGCAAACCAGCCCAGAGGACCCCCACGGCGGGCGCCGGCGCGAACTCGATCAGGCGCTCGTAGGCTTGCCAGGAGTTGTCGCTCTCGCTCCCGAGGACCAGGACGCGGCCCCCCATGCCGATCAGGTAGCCGACGGCGACCAAGAGTAAGAACGCGACGGCCGGAATCCAGTGCGGGACGGGCGGATACCAGCTGGCGGTCTTGCCCCAGGTGTCCTTGAAGGACCTCCAGCCCCAGCTCAGGCGAGCCCGAAGCCCTCCGCGAAGCTCCTTGGCGAAGAGGAGCGCCAGCCCCAGACCGCAGACGTAGGCGCCGTAGCTAATGACGGCCGTCTCCTTGTTGGCGTAGGCCAGGGCCACGGCTAGAGCACCCGCGGTGGGGAGCCAAGAGCGCCGTCGCTCGGAGTAGGCCACGACCACGATCACCACCGCTAGGACCGCGGCCGCGAAGTAGGTCTCGTGGATCGCCGTCCGCGCGACATAGGTCGAGATCGGGCTGATGGCGAGGAGCCAAGCAGCGCAGGCCACGCCGGCCCACCCCATGAGTCGCCGGAGCGGCAAGAGCAGGAGCAGGGTCAGCGCGCCGCAGAGAGCCGGCAGGATCCTCAAGCCCAAGGGAGTCGATCCCCAGACCTTGAAGGGCAGGTAGCCGAAGAAGTAGAGGAAGGGGCCGTGGTAGTTCGTGGGGTCGTAGTGGTAGCGACCCTCGCTCATGAGGCCGAAGAGGAAGTGGGCGTTGACCCCCTCGTCGTGGTGGAGCGGCTTGGCGTCCAAGTAGGCCAGGCGGGTCACGAGGGCAAACCCGAAGGCCGCCATGAAAGCGAGGGCCCCCAGCCACCGAGCCCAGGGGCGGCCTTGCTCTGCGGGGAGGGCTCGCCAGACGGTCTCCTCTGCCTTGGCCCCTGGGGCCTGAGGCGCCGAAGCGTCAACGAACTCTCCGGCGGGTCGCCCCTCCTTCGAGGGCGGGCTAGCCGTCTCTAGTGGACTTCTTTGCTGGTCGACGTCTCCAGGCGACTCCGCGGGCTCGTCCAAGCCAGGGGTGGCGATCCACTCTGACGCCACAGAGAGAGGCGCAGCGGCCGCGCCGCCGACCTCGTTGGCAGCCGGGCCGCTGGCGGGGCCGTCGCTGCAGGCGGCGGCGTCGCTGCTGGCGGGGCCGTCGCTGCTGGTGGTGGCGTCGCTGCTGGCGGGGCCGTCGCTGCTGGTGGTGGCGTCGCTGCTGGCGGGGCCGTTGCTGCTGGCGGGGGCGTCGCTGCTGGCGGGCGCGTCGTTGCTGGTGGGCTCGTCGCTGTTGGCAGCCGGGCTGTTGGGGGGGTCGCTGCTGGCGGGGGCGTCGCTGGCAGGCACGTCGTTGGCGGGTGGGGCCGAGCCTGCGCTCGCAGGCTCGGCCGCGATCTCGACTGGTGTAGAGGCGGCGTCGGCAGGGGCGCCCTGAGCGTCGCCCTGAGCGTCCGGCTCTTCCTCGCCTACGCGAGGAGGCGTGTCCTCAGTTGACACCGAGCAGCCGGGGGAGGTCTTCGAGGAGGCCGGCCTCGGCCGCCTCCTGAGTGGGGCCAAAGCTGATCACGTCCAGCTTGCCGGACTTGGCGAGGGGGCCGGTGTTGTAGAAGGCGAAGCGGCCTCGCCCGGTGCTGGGCCGGTAGAGCTCGTCGCCGACGCGGGCCAGGATCTCTTCGAAGGGGACGCCGACGAGGTCAGCGTGCTGGAAGTCCTGAGCCCGGTAGGGCGGGCGGGGCCCCTTCACGAGTCGGTCGACGAGGTGCATGGGGGTGCTGGTTCCGCCCCAGCGGCCGTTGCACTCCGTGAAGCGGATCTGGAACTCGCCCTCGGGGTCGCCCAGGACGAGGAAGTCGAAGGAGCAGCGCCCGACGTATCCCAGGGACTGAAGCGCGGCGCACACCAAGAGCGAGCCTCGGGCTAGGGCGTGGTTGACCGGAGCCGGGAGCCCGCTCGGGCGGCTCCCGAGGAAGACGCGCTCTTCGCCCTCGAGGAGCTGCTCGTAGAGGCCGTCCAGGCGAGGCATGCCGGCGCCTTGGGCCGGAATCCAGATCTGGCTGGAGGGACTTATGGGCGTCGCCTCCCAGGCCACGACCAAGACCGGCTCGATCTGATCCCACTCGGTCTGGCGGAGGAACTCCTCCACCCGGGGCCGGACCCGCTCTGGCTCGCGGAGCTTGGCTGCGGGGAAGTGGAGATTTCCCATGCCCGAGGCGCAGCGCGTTCGCTTGAGCGCCACCCGCTCGTGGCGCGTCGCGAGATCAATCAGGTGCTGGACGAGGACGTCGACCTCGCTCGACTCGCGGGTCTCGACGATCCAGCTCGAATCGAGGGTTCGTTCGACGCACTCCGAGAGGAGGGCCTTGTCGTTGGCGACCCAAGTCGCGAGGGGCGGGGGCGAGAGCACGTGAACGGGGAGCGAGGTTTCGCTCGCGATCTTGGCCGCCAGGTCCCAGACCGGCTGGATTCCCATGTAGGGGTCCACGCTCAGACCGCCAGCCTCACGTGTCCGCGCGCAGATTCGCTCGAAGGCCGGACCCTGGGAGCAGGCCTCGGCTACCTCCATGCGTCCTCCGACGACGTCAGCCTGGACGAACTCGGAGGTCCCGAGGCCGAGGACCTCGCTGCAGTAGGGGCCATAGCCAGGAGTCTCGGGCGTGACCGCGGCGTAGAGGTCACCGTCGCCGGCGCGGACTCTAGCCCGGTGCTGGTATTCCTCGACGCCGACCACGTTGACGAGGAAGGGGATCGCGGAGATGTCGTCGAGGACCAAGCGAGGAAGAGCTGGGGCGCTGGCCGGCCAGCGCTGGGCCTCGAGGGGCGCTAGGGACTCAGCCAAGCCGAGGCGCTGGCCCAGGGGCCGAACGGCCTCCAGGGCCCTGGCGTAGTCCTCAGCCCCAAGGCCCAGGTCTTCCCAGGTCGCCCCGAGCTCTACTCGCTTCGTCGAATCCGCCATGCAGCCGAGCAGTATCACCGCCTGCGAGGCGAGCGCCACCCCGCGTGCGGTTAGCGAGAGCGCTCGCGCGCTGCGGCGCGGGCGCTCCCAAGCTTGGCGAGGGCGGCGTCCAGGCGCTGGCTGTCGGCGGTGGCGCGCTGGGCCGAGAGCTTCGCGGCCCAAGCCAGCCGACCCCGGGCCACGCTCTCGCTCGAGGCTCGGCGAGCTCCGAGGGCAGCAGCTAGCCAGGCGGGCCGGAAGAGCGCATGTCGGGCCCTGGCCCGGAGGGTCCGAGCCATGCGCGCACTGCGGATCGCCTCGCGGGCCATGCTGAGGTAGGCCTTGACCTGTTCTCGGCGGACTTGGCCCCCAGCTGCGCCGTAGCGCTGAGCTCGCTGGCTGACGCCCAGGAGGGCCTCGGCCAGGGCGGCGGCCTCGCCGCTGAGGAGCCGCGCCGAGCGGAGCTCGGCCGCGGCCTGCGCCATGGAGGCCTTGGCGCTCGAGACACGGGCCAGGAGGTCTCGCGAGCGGCTAGGGATCGCGCTCAGGTGGGTCGCGAGAGCTTCTGCCTCGCTCGCAGCCTTGCTCTTCGCCCGCCGGGCGCGCTTGGCTGTCTTCCAGGCCAGCTCGTAGCGACGCTCGGCTTGCCAGAAGCGCAGGCCCGAGCGGGCGCGGGCTAGGCGGGCCCGGGCGGGGCTCTTGGTCAAGCGCTGGGCGCGGCGGGCGCTCTCCGAGGCGTGCTTGGTGAGCCTTCGCAGCAGCATTCGCTGCTGTCGCGCGCGGACGAGGGCTGGGCGGGCCTGAGCCAGCCAGGCCCCACGGCGACGCGTCAGCTCAGCCTGGGCCTCACCTAGGAGGCGGGTCAGGACCTGGACCGCGGACGCGCTCTGGTCCTTGCTGGAGCCGGCTCGAAGGGCGCCCCGCCGAGGCTCCGCCGCGAGCACGCCTTCGGCGAGGCGGGCGGCTTGGAGGGCTGCGCCGAGGCTGGTCACGAGGCGCTCTTGAGCCGCTAGGGCTGTGGTCCCTCGAACCCGGGCCAAGGTCTGTCGGTGTGAAGCGAGCACGCCGCTTAGGCGCAGTCCAAGAGCTCGAGCGCGACCCTGGGCCTTTGCGATTCGAACCTCAGCGGCAAGCCCAGCGGGGAGTGCCGCCAGAGCGGCGCCTTCGGCTTTGCTGAGGCGCTCCTCGAGGGTCGGAGGAGCCGCGTGGAGGCGACCTCGGGGCGTGAGCACGAAGGGGAGGGGCTTGGCCTTGGGCTTCTTGCCCTTCTTCGCCTGCTTGGGCTTGGGGCGAGCTCGGACTTCCCAGAGACGAAGGTCGCCCTGCCAGTCCCCGGTCACGATCAGGCTGGGGTCGCTGCGAAAGCGAGCTTGGAGGGGGAGGTCCGGGAGGGGGCTGGACTGAGCCAAGAGCTGACCCTGGACGCCCCAGAGCTTGATTCGGCGGTCTCGTCCTGAGGTGACTAGGCGCCCGTCGCGGGCGAAGGAGGCGTCCAGGACGCCGGCCGGGTGAGCACGGAGCTTCTTGACCTCTTTGCCTTCGTAGGGCTCGAAGGCGCGAATCCAGCCGTCTTCGCAGCCCGTGACTAGGAGGTTGCTGTCGGGGCGCCAAGCCAGGGCGCTGACGCGAGCTGGGTGGGCCGGGAGCCGCAGGTAGCGCTGAGCGCTGCGGGACTCCCACACGAAGACCCCGCCGGCGCGGTCGGCCGTGGCCAGGAGGACTCCGTCGGGGCTGTATGCGATCGCAGTCACCCAGTCCGTATGGCCGGCGAGGACTTGCTCAGGTTCGCCGCGGCTGGACACGAGGCGGACCTTGCGATCCGGCCCTCCGAGGGCGAACTGCGCCAAGTCCTCACGGAGGTCGCCGGCCAAGAACACGTCCTTCCCAGCGGCGTAGTTCAGGAGGGTGCGTCCCGTGCGGACGTCGTAGAGTCGAGCCCGGCCCTCGCGAGCTGCCTCTCCGCCGAGGGCCAAGAGGTGTCCTCCCCGCCGGCTGAAGCGGAGCTCATGGACGCGTCCAGGGAACGCCAGGGCTCCCAAGAAGGGCCGAGGGCCCCAGCTCTGCTTGCCCTTGACGACTTGGGGGAAGGCGTAGCTCAAGAGCTGGTCGCGAGCGCCGAGGACGAGGAAGGGGGCGCCGGGGCTCGTGTCGAGGGCGATCGCGGCGTCGGCTCGGTGCTCGCTCGGGATCGCGTCGAGGGGGAGGGCCAGAGGCAGCGGCGCCTCGCCGCTGACCTTGGGGAGCTCGAGGGCCATGCCGGGGCGGGCCACGCTCTTGAGCGGCTTGCTCTTGGCGTCGCGGCGAAGGCCGCTCGCGATCCAGCGCTCGAGGAGCTTCAGCTCCTGCTCGTTTAAGGGCCCGTCGCCGCGAGGCATGAAGGGTTGCTCGAGGCGAGCGACGACGCGGTAGAGCTTGCTCCCGCTCGCGTCCCCCGGCTTGACCACGTCCCCAGAGGCGCCACCCCGCAGGATCGCGTCGTAGGTGCTGAGGTCGAGTCCACCCCCCTGATCCTCGTTGTCATGGCAGACGGTGCACTTGGCCTCGAGCAGGGGTGCGAGCTGCTCATAGGTGGGGTCCGCTGCCTCAGCGAGCGAGGCGAGCGAGAGGCTCAACGCGAGTAGGAGGGCAGCTCTGGCCATGGCCCGCATACTAGCGAGGGAGCCACGAATCTCAGCGCTCAGAATTCAGATTCGCCCAGACCCAAGGGTTTGGGGAGCGAGGCCCGCATTCCACGAGATCCAGGATCCCCCCACTCGGCGCGAGACCCCCCGCGCACACGAGAGCGGAAATGAATCTCCGCAGCCAAGCTGGGGGGTCGCAGACCCCCCAGCATTACGGCACGAAGAAGGGGAGGACCATCCGGCGGCCGTTGCGCTCGATCATGACTGCGAACTTCTTCTGGCCCTTGAGCTGCTCATACATGCCCTTGCCGGCGTCGACGCTGCGGCCGATGGGCTGGCCGTTGACCGCGATCACCTTGTCGCCTTGGCGGAGGCCGACCATGCTCGCGAGCTCGCTGGCCGGATCGAGCCAGGTCACTTGATAGGCGGTCTGGCCGTCCTTGGTCTCGGTGAACTTGCCGCCGCCGCTCTGGACCGTGTTCCAGGTGTCGTTGAACGACTGGTATTTCTGGTAGACGAACTTCGAGACCTTGCGCGGGCGGTGGTAGCTGACGCCGGGCTGTTTGCGGAGCCAATCGATCCCGGGGATCGCTTGGTCTGCGGGAGCCAGCTTGTTGGTCGTGTAGTACTCCTGCGACTTCTTGATCCCGGCCTTCTTGACCGCGGCCTTGGTGGCGGGGGTCGCGGGCTGTCCGGGGGCCTGCCCAGCGACGGGCGCGTCGGGGATCACGACGACTCCACGAGAGGGGCCGCCGCGTCGGGCGTTGAGCTGGGCCAGCCAGGCCTCGGTCTTGATATCGCTCTGGACGGCCACGTCGGGGACGCCGGAGCGGAGGCCGCCGGGGAAGAGGACCGCGAGGGTCACGACCCCGCCGCCCACGGCTAGCACGGTCATGAAGACCAAGGCCAAGATCAGTTTTTCGACGATCTCAATGCGCATCTGTCCTCCGGTTGCCTGTTGCGCCGCTGTAGGGCTGGGCCCGGAATCAGGTCGAAGCCTATCCGGGCTCTGGGGCCTGGGTCAACGCCCGTTCTTTGGCAGGAGCCGCCGAGTGGAATGACGCATGGGGCTCGACCTAGGTTTAGCTCGGGTTGCTCTGGCCCCTGAGAGGGCGGAGGATATGGCCCGCGAGGAGGGCGATCCTGGAGCGCCAACGAGAAGAGATCCTGTTCAAGGCCGTGGGTTACGGCCTCCTGCACCGGGAGGACCTGGTTGAGTTCAAGGCCGCGGGTGCCTCTCGGCTTAGCGTGTGGGACGCGCTCTCGGCCTTTGGCCTCGGGGAGAGCGAGCGGGCGCTCCTGACGGGGAACCTCGAGAGCCTCCAGGGCGCCACTTTCGAGGGGCGCTATGTCCTCTTGAGTGAGCTCGGCCGGGGTGGCATGGGAATGGTCTCGCGGGCCTTCGACACGACCCTGAACCGTGTCGTGGCGCTCAAGCGCCTGCTCCCCGAGGCCGCCTCCAGCAACGCTTGGGATCGCTTCTTCCGCGAAGCGCGCTCCTTGGCCCGCCTCGACCACCCCAGCTGCGTCCGGGTCTACGACTACGGGGTCGGGCAAGAGAGCGAAATGCCCTACATGGCGCTTCAGCTGGTGTTGGGGCGCTCACTGCGGGATCGCGTCAGCGACCCGGTTCCGGCGAGCTGGGAAGAAGTGGCCCGCTGGGGGCAGCAGCTCGCCGAAGGGCTAGCGGCCTGTCACGCGGTCGGGCTGGTTCACCGCGACATTAAGCCGGGCAATATTCTCCTGGAGCGCTCGAACCCCAGCCGGGCTCTCCTCGCCGACTTCGGGATCGCGTTCGCGGTCGGAGAGGGCGAGCGCCTGACCAAGACCGGCGGGTTCCTCGGGAGCTATCTGTTCTGCGCTCCAGAGACCCTCGACACTCGCACCAACACTGAGCCAAACCCTCGCTCAGACCTCTACTCCTTGGGTCTGAGCCTCTACGTCGCGCTGACCCACGTTCACCCCTACGACGCCAAGTCTCTCCCGCGGCTCCTCAGTCGCATGGAGGAGCCGATCACGCCCGTCCAGGAGCTGGCGCCGGACACTCCCGACTGGCTGGCGAGCGCGATTCAGCGCTGCCTCGAGCGAAAGCCCGAGGCTCGCTTTCGCGACGCCGCGGATTTGGCCTATGCCCTCGGTGCTGGCCAGTCTGGTTCCTACGGCGTGGCCGAAGTCCTCCCCGAGTCTCACCCTCGCGACTCGGGCCGATCGCGGTGGTCCCTTGCGATCGCAGGCGCGCTCCTCTTTGGTGGCGGACTGCTGACCGGGCGCTCCATGGGTCCAGGACCCGAGGCGGCCCCCGGCTTGGCCGCAGCCTCTCAAGCCCCGAGCGCTTCTGCGACTCGAGTCAGCGCTGCGCCCGCAGCCCCGCTGGCGACACCAGCCGCCTCGCCTCCTCCAGCCCTAGCCACCTCGCCTTCTCCGAGCGCGAGCGTGAAGGAGCAGACGCTGGTCCACGTTCGCGGCAACGAATACCGCAACGTGAAAGACGGCTCGATCCTGATCAAGATCCCGGCCGCTACCTTCGTGATGGGCAACAGCCGCCCGACGCCCGACTCCCCAGATCTAAACGAGGCCCCGGCTCATTACCGCTCTGTCGGGGACTATTACATCGGGAAGTTTGAGGTCACCCGAGGACAGTGGAGGAGGTTCTGCGAGGCCACTGGCCGCGAACTCCGTTTGCCTCCCAACCTCTCGGTTAGCGGGAATGAACAGTCGGTCAGCGCTGAACACCCAATGGCAGGCGTTGGACTCGAGGGGGCCAAGGCCTACTGCAAGTGGGCCGGTCTTCGCCTTCCCATTGAGGAGGAATGGGAGTATGCAGCGCGCGGCTCTGATGGACGGCTCTATCCCTGGGGCAGTCGTTGGCTGCCACAGGGTCGGCGCCTAGCGAACGTTGTCCAGTCCCTCGAGCCCGGCGAGGCGCCGATCTTGCAGCGGACCGGTGTCTCCCCCCTGGACGCGTACCCTGGCACGGCGCCAGTCGACAGCTTCCCGGAAGGCGTCTCACCCTTCGGCTGCTTCAATATGTGCGGGAACATCTCTGAGTGGGTCTCGACGCCGCTGGCGGCCTATCCCAGTGGGAAGCTCTATGAGAAGTCTCCTGCAGGATCGGCGATCCTCCGTGGAGGCGACTTCTCCCTCAGCGCGTGGAGCAGCCGGATCTCCTCGAGGAACGTGGCCAACCCTGCTCCAGGAAACAGCGGCCATGGCTTTCGAGTCGCGCGGAGCTTTGACTGATCGCTTGGGTCAGTCGCTAGGGACTGGAGACCACGACTTCGTCAAAATAGGCGACGTCGCCTGAAACTCCGAGGAAAAGCTTGCTAGTTCCGGTACCGAGGAAGGCCGGAGTCGTGGCTAGTTGGCGAGTGAGATCAGCGCTGAATGATCCAGTCACACGGTTGAAGTCAATCGCGAACGTCAAGGTGCCGGCGGCGCTCCGCCTGACCCTGACCCGGTGAATACCTCCGAGCGGCAAATTCCCAATCCCCGAGATCGACCCAGGTCCACCGTTGACTACGAGATCAATCGTGCCAGGTGAGGTGAATCGCATCTTCAGGTAAACGGCATTGGTCGGATCGCCTGGGGGGCCTGAGCCGGAGCCGACCCCGACGTAGAGGAACGCCGCCCCGCTGGGAGAGCCCCAACCGAAATCGGCTTCGAAGGTGAAGGCGCGTGTCGCGTAGTCCGAGTCGGTAGTCAGGGCCAGGCCGACATTCGCGTGCGCAGGTGCCAGCAAGTCGTCTGCGAACATGACGAAGTCGGCCAGGCTAAACGTTAAGTGGACAGGCCTGTTGAGGTCAGAGAAGGACTCCGTGAAGACGGGGCCGAGATAGTCGTAAGCGCCCCGGTTCTGATTGCCGAGGCTGTTCGCCACGGTCACCTGAACCAGGCCAGAACCATGGGCTGGAGTCACGCAGGTCAAGGTTCGATCGTCTATGACCGTGACGCCCGTCGCTGCCGTACCGTCGAAGAGCACTTGCAGAGGTCCGGGCGCCATGAACCCACGGCCCACGATGGTGACCGTCTGCCCACCCGCCTGGGGTCCGCCTCGTGGCTGTGAGCGAAGAATTCGGAGCTTGGGCTGGACGAGGTCGCGAAGTTCGACGTCATCAATGTCATGCCCGGATGCCGTGGTTCCCACGAAGAGCCGCGAAGCGTTGGGGGTGACGCCAGGGGCGGCTCGCGTTAGGAACAGTGCGCTGGCGCCTACTCCGGCGAAGGGGCCGCCGGCGTAGTTGAGGTGGCGATCAAGTGAGAGTGTGCTGCCGTCTCCCTGGAGCCGAAAACGGTGCGTACCCGTCCCAATCGATCCAATCACCGACTGATAGATCACGCCGCTGGGTTCGGTCGAGATAATTGAGAGAGTTCCCGTCGAGCCAGTCCACTGGACGCGCCAGCCGAATGAGTTCTTGGGCCCATTGCTGATAGCAGCGTCGGGTGAGCCTTCTCCGATCCCGACGTAGATCGTCGCAGCGACGCTGGGCATCGTGACTGAGACTTCGAAGCGGAAGTCGCGAACTAGATAGTTCGAGGCGACAGACCGGAGGGACCCCCGGTGTGGGCCCGGCAGGAGATCTTCTGATCGCGCCGCCCCCCAAGACGAGATCTCCAGTCGGATCTTGAAGGCGCGCGTCGAAGCTTGCTCCGGAGAAGTCCTCATTGACGTAGTCGGCTAGGTATTCCACTCCGTTCGTGAGGTTCCCCGAGCCCGAGGAGTTTGTGGCCTGAATATCCAGGAGAGTCGTCGCGGAACCAGCGTAGGCGGGGGTGCGAAAGCTAAGTGAACTCGCGCTGTTGGGGACAACGTTAGTCGCGGCTTGACTGCCCAGCATGACCGACATCCCGTGCCCGAAGTTGGTCCCCTGAATCGTGACTAGCTCGCCCCCTGTTGCCAACAGAACCGAACTCGAGACGCTCGAGATCGTGGGAGCTCCTGCAAAAGGAGGGGTAGTTTGTCCAGCGTTGGCAGCGATCGAAGAAGTCGAGATCGCTGAGAGCGTCACGAGTTGGTACTCGTAGGTCCTTCCTGGAAGAGCCGTCGCATCGGAGTAAGCCATGGTTCCCGCCGGGAGGTCCGCGAGAGTGGCCAGGGGCTCTGAACCGAATCGCCGCAGGACGCGGTAGCCCGACTCGGTCGTGGCCAGGTCCACCCAGCCGAGCGTGGCTCCAGCGGAGGTCGAGGACAGGGTAGGGGAGCCAGGCGGAGGGGGTCCAGTTGCTATGGGCTGGGTCTGAACGAGGGCGGATCTAGCCCCAGCTGAGCCGAGGGCCTGAACGGAGAACACGTAGCTTCGCTCGAGAGGCAAGACCTGAGTCAGTGTTGTCGTGTTGCTGACTGCAATTGTCGATCCATTGTCGCTGCGAGTGACTTCGTAGCTGGTTGCGCCCACAACCGGCGTCCAGGTGACGAGGACAGTGTCGGGGGCGGAGAGAGTGGCCGACGTGACAGGGCTCGACAGACTCCCGACGCTTCCCCCCCCGATCGGTGGCGTGCTACCTCCTCCTCCTCCTCCCCCTCCGCCGCTCTGAGGAGGGGGGGTGGTGCCGCCGCCATTGGAAGGAGGGCCGCTCGCCGGCCCTCCACTCCCGCTAGATCCTCCGTCAAAGGCGCCGCCCGCGGCCACACCCAGAATCGCTAAGGGTCCACATCCCGTGAGGAGGAGGCTCGCGCAGGCAAGCACGAAGCTGACAGTCCGCATGTGTAGTGACCTCAAGAGACGGTTGTCCTCAGAGGCTATTCTGACAGAATCTGCTCGGCGATGGGGCGGCGGAGGATGAAGTGTGCGGACTGGATCTCCAGGTCTTCCTCAGTGAGGGGGCCGAGGTCGGGGTGGACGTTGACGGAGTTGGGCGGCCTAACGCGGTCGAAGGAGATCTCAACAACCTCGAAGCCGAGGTCGGCTATTAGGCGACACCATTGGGAGTGCCGGAGTCGGTTCGTGTAGTCCCGGGACCGTTCACCCTCATGCAGTCGATCCCACTCGGAGGTCGAGAAGCGGAGGAAGTCCCACCCAGCTGGCCCCCGTCCCCGGTGGTCCTCGTAGTCGATCTGGTGGAGCGCGTATCCACCTGGGCGAAGGAGGCGCAGCGACTCTGAGAGGGAGTGTCGAGGATCGCGAACGTGTTCTAGGACAGCGATCGAGAACACGAGGTCTACGGACCCCGTCCCTAGCCCCTCGCTCTCCTGGCGACGTTGGATCAAGCTGGAGGGTCGAACGGGATCGGAGGAAGTGTCAATAAGAGACGAAATGTCGACGTCAGCCTGTTCGCGGAAGTAGGTCTTCGCGAGCTCGTAGAGCGGCGGCTCTAGGGTTGGGCCCCAAGGATCGACGCCGACATAGGTGGCGCCCCGAGAGGCGATCAGCGCTGCGAGGCAGAGCGAGTTTCCGGGGCCCAACTCGCAGACCTCCAGGCCCTGACCTATCTCGACCTCGACCTTCGCTAGGTGCGACTCCAACCCGTGAAACACGCGGAGGGCGTAGGGAGCGAAGGCTGGCTCCTGGCGCCACAGTTCGAGGACGCTCTGGCAGAGTTGAGCTTGACGCGCGGTGTCACTGCGCGCGATCACGTCCTCCAGCAGGTCCTTGAGGGTGCTCTTACTAAAGCGAGGTTCTGCTGCTCGGAGCAATTCGATAGCTCCCTGGACGAGGCGCTCGGGACCAGCTCTAAGCAATGAACGCTTCGCTAGGTTCTTGGAGGCTTGGAGAGCTTGCCCCAATCGTGATCGTGAGTTGTCGGTCATTGCTGCTTTTGACTAGGGCGCGAACGTGGAACCCAAGGCTACGCCTTCCCGTGGGCGCCAGCCACTAGGACTAACTCCGCGTTGCCAAGAGGGTCACCCCGAAGCGGGCCATGCACTTGCCCTTCCAGCGGACGCGGTGCATCAGGCCGAGGGCGCGGGGGCTCTGCTCGATCGCCTGGAACCAGCGCGGGCTGAAGCGGAGGTGGCGGAAGGGGAGGCGGTCTTTGAGGCCGGGCACCGGGAGCACGGTCCGGAGCTTGGTGTAGCCGCGGCGGCGGAGGTAGGGGACGAGCTCGCTGTAGGTCGACTCGGTCAGGTGCGTGCCCTGGCTGGGAACACGATTGCTGTAGCTGCAGTCGAGGACTCGGGTCACGTCGGTCGGTCCGAAGAGCCGGTTGGGGAGGAGGAGGATCAGGCGTCCTCCCGGGCGGAGGACGCGCTCTATGGAGTCGAAGTGTGCGTCGCGGTCCTGGGGCGCTAGGTGCTCGAGGACGTTGTCGGAGTAGACGAGGTCGAAGTCCTCACGCCCAAGCTGCTCGGGGCGGAACTCGATCACGTCGCCGGCCACGAAGCGCACGCTGGGGTGGCTCGGGAAAGAGGCCTCGCTGACGTCGAGGCCGACCAGCTCGCCTCGGTCAGAGGCGTCGAGCTGGCGCGCCACCGAGAGCAGGAAGGCCCCAGCGCCGCAGCCGACCTCCAGGACGGACTTTCCCTTCAGCTCGCGGGCGAAGAGGCGCACGAAGGGGTCCTTGGGGTTCGGCGCGTCGGGGTCTGCCGGTCGCTGGCCGTAGATCGCGTGGACCTTGGGGTAGACCTCGCCGTAGAGCGCCCGGCGGGCTGCTGGGTCCTTCTCGGCCATGACCTGGGCGTGGAACTCCTGCTCGACCTCGAAGGCCTCGATCAGGCGCTCAGGCGCGATCCCCGTCTCGCGGGCCAGCTCGTGGGCGCCGGGGTAGCGGCTCTCGTCGATCCGGCTCACGCCGCGCCCTCCTCTTCGCTCGTCTCCTTCTCGGAGGATCTGTCTTCGGTGGTCGTCACCGAGCGACGCGGGAGCTCGTCCGGGCCGGCCTCGGGTATGTGCTCGAGGTAGAGCGCCCGGACCGCGCTGACGTGCTCGTCGATCGTCTCGACGCTCCAGGCGCTGGTCGGGATCGGGGGGAAGATCTCGACGCTGACCTGGCCTGGGTTGATACGTCCTCCTTTGAAGACCTCGACGCCGCCCTTAATGATCACGGGGACCATGGGCGCGCCGCTCTGGATCGCGAAGTGGAAGGGGCCCTTCTTGAAGGGGAGCAGCTTGCCGTGCCTGCTCCGCGTGCCCTCGGGCGCCACGATCGTGCAATAGGTCCCCGTCTTGAGCCGCTCCGCGACCTCGTCCAGGAGCTCTTGCCAGCTCTCCTTCTTGTCGCGGCGGATCATGGGGTGCCCGCCCCAGAGCCACATCCAGCCCAGGAAGGGGATCTTGGCCAGCTCGCGCTTGCCAAACACCAGGCAGTTCTTGGGCGCGAAGCAGGCGTTCAGGAAGAAGTCGAGGTTGCTTCCGTGGTTGAAGGCGTAGATCGCAGGCAGCTGCCCGAGGTTCTCGCGCCCCTTGAAGACCACCTTGACGCCCATGGCCCAAAGGGTCCCGTAGGCCCAGACCTTGGAGTAGATCCGCGTGACGTTGATCCGCCAGGTGTGCGACCACGCGCCGAGGATCAGCGGCACGATCAGGAGCGCGAAGAGCAGGATCATGAGGTTGACCGAGACGAAGCCGGTCCAGATCTTGCGGATCATGAGTTCTCCCGCCTGAGTAGGCGACCTGAGGAGTCTGGCATGCCAGCCCTCCTCGGGTGCCCTCTAGCTGGTGAGCTGCGCCTTGAGGCCCTCGGCCGCGCCGCTCACGACCGCGTCTAGGCCCGCGACCTTGGGGCCGCCCGCCTGCGCCAGGTCTGGGCGTCCGCCGCCCTTGCCGTCGACGTGGCTGGCGAGGCTCCCGACCAGCTTGCCCGCGTGGACGCGCTTGGTCAGGTCCTTGGTGACCGCCACGATCAAGCGCGCTTTCCCGTCGTCCTCGCCCGCGAGCACGACGACGCCCGAGCCGAGGCGCGTCCGGAGCGTGTCCGCCGCCTCGCGCAGGATCTTGGGCTCCGCCGTCGCGACCCGCTTCGCCAGGAGCTTGACGCCCTCGACGTCGAGGATCTCGTCTTCGCCGCCCGAGCTACCGCCCGCCGCCAGCTTGCCCTTGAGATCACCGATCTCCTTGGACTGCGCCTTGAGCTGCTGCTGCATCTTCTCGATCCGCTCCAGGAGCTCGTGGGGGTCGCCGGCCTTGAGGGACTCCGAGGCCCGCCCGACGGTCTCCGCCAAGAGGTGGAAGTGCTCGATCGCGCCGGTCCCCGTGACCGCCTCGATCCGGCGCGTTCCGCCGCCGATCCCCGTCGCGCTCGTGATCGCGAACAGGCCAATGTCTCCCGCGCGCCGAACGTGGGTCCCGCCGCAGAGCTCCGACGACTTGGGACCGACGTCGACGACGCGGACCTCCGCCCCGTAGTTCTCGCCGAAGAGACCGATCGCGCCGGTCTCGCGCGCGTCGTCGAGAGACATTTCCCGGGTCCGGGTGTCGGTGTTGCTCAGGACGTGCTCCGCGACGCGGCGCTCGATCTCCTGGCGCTCCTGGGGCGTCAGCGGCTTGCTGTGGCTGAAGTCGAAACGGAGTCGCTCCGCCTCGACCAGCGAGCCCATTTGCGCAACGTGCTCGCCCAGGACCTCCTTGAGGACGTGGTGCAGGACGTGGGTCGCGCTGTGGTTACGGCGGATCGCGTCGCGGCGGACGACGTCTACGAAGAGCGAGTAGCGTTCGCCGACCGTCAGCTCACCCGTGACAACCTCAGTCCTGTGGAAGTGGGGGCCCCCGGTCGGCTTCTGGCAGTTGATGATGCGGCCGAGAACCACTTTGTTGACGACGATCACCTTGCAGGGAGAGGGTGTCCTTGGCTGGAGGGGGCACAGAAGCCCGGTGTCGAAGGTCTGCCCGCCGGACTCCGCGTAGAAGGGAGTCTTGTCGAACACCAGCTCGACCGTGTCCCCCGTGGACGCTGACTGGACAGACGCCCCGTCCTTGAGAATCGCGCGTAGCTCGCAGCCCTCGGTCTCGGTGTGCTCGTAGCCGAGGAACTCGCCCGCGTCGGGGAGCGCTCCCGCGATCTCGAAGTAGGAGTCCGAGACGCCCTCGCCCGCGCCGCCGACCGCGCCCTTAGAGCCCTTGCCCTGGGTCTTCTCGATCCAGGCTCCGACCGCGTCCTCGTCGAGGGTCAGGCCCTTCTCGCGCGCCATGACGCCGGTCAGGTCGATCGGGAATCCGTGGGTGTCCTTGAGCTTGCCCGCCGCGGCCACGGGGAACGCGGTCGCGCCTTCCTCGAGCTCGGAGAGCGCGTCCTCGAAGTGCTTGAGGCCCTTCTTGAGGGTCCGGCGGAAGGTGGTCTCCTCCGCCGTGACCTGCGCCTCGATCATGGCCCGCGCCGTCAGGAGCTGTGGGTAAGGCCCCTTGAAGCGCTCGACGAACTCCAGGCACACCTTGTGGAAGAAGAGCTCGTGGATCCCCGCGGTCTCGCCGAAGCGGATCGCGCGGCGCATGATCCGGCGCAGGACGTAGTTCCGACCGCCGTTGCCAGGCGTGACTCCGTCCGCCATCAGGAAGGCCGTCGCTCGCGCGTGATCCGCGATCACTTGGAAGGGCGCTTCGTCGGGCTGTGGGCCCGAGACCCCCGCCAGCTCCTTCGCGGTGTCGACGAGGGGCTTGAGGAGCTCCGTCCCGTAGTTGCTCTCGACTCCCGCCATGACGCAGGACAGGCGCTCGAGGCCCGCGCCGGTGTCGACGCAGGGCTTGGGCAGCGGCTCGAGGGTTCCGTCGGGCTGCTTGTCGTATTGCATGAACACGAGGTTCCAGATCTCGGTGTAGAGGTCCTCCTCGTGCTCAGGGCCCTTGCCGGGCTGACCCGCCGTCAAGGGCGCCTCTTGGCCGCCCTTGTAGATGTGGATCTCGGTGCAGGGCCCGCAGGGGCCCGTGTCGCCCATTTGCCAGAAGTTCTCCTTCGCCTGGCACTTGTAGATCCGTCCCTCGGGGACGCGGCTCTTCCAAAGCTCATACGCCTCGGAGTCCCAGGGCGCGTCCTCGCCCTCGCCCGAGAACACCGAGACGACCAAGCGGTCACCAGGGATCCCCAAGACCTCCGTCAGGAAGGTCCAGGCGTAGTCGATCGCGTCCTCCTTGAAGTAATCACCAAAGGAGAAGTTGCCCAGCATTTCGAACATGGTCTGGTGGCGCGGCGTGAACCCGACGTTGTCGAGGTCGTTGTGCTTGCCGCCCGCCCGGAGGCAGACCTGAGAGCTCGTGGCGCGGGTGTATTCCCGATCGTCACGACCCAAGAAGGTGTCCTTGAACTGGACCATGCCCGCGTTCACGAAGAGCAGGGTCGGGTCGTTTTGAGGGATCAGCGAAGAGCTGGCGACGCGGCTGTGCCCCCGCTCCTCGAAGAACTTCAGGAAGCGCTCACGGATCTCGTGCGCGCCCATGCGGGGGATTTCGGTCATGTGATCTCCGCGGGCTTCGCCCGCGCTCTTGTGAGTGTTCGCTGGACCGGCCGAGAGGGGGCCCGGGTCACCGACCCAGCCCTAGCCTCGGCCTGTCCGCGAATCGCTTAGCCGAAGCTGATTCCCTGGGCGAGGGGGAGCTCGGTCGAGTAGTTGATCGTGCAGGTCTGGCGGCGCATGTAGGCCTTCCAGGAGTCCGAGCCAGCCTCGCGGCCGCCGCCGGTCTCCTTCTCGCCGCCAAAGGCCCCGCCGATCTCGGCCCCGCTGGTCCCAATGTTGACGTTCGCGATCCCGCAGTCGCTGCCGAGGGCGCTCAGGAAGCGCTCGGCCTCTAGGAGGTCGCGGGTGAAGATCGCGCTTGATAGTCCCTGGGGGACGTCGTTGTTGAGGGCGATCGCCTCCTCGAGGTCGTCGCACTCGACGAGGTAGAGGAGGGGCGCGAAGGTCTCGGTCTGGAGGATCGGCATGTCCTTGGTGGCCTTGACGATGGTGGGCTGGACGAAGTTGCCCTCGGCGCAGGCGCCCTCGGTGTAGCGGCCGCCGCCGACGAGGACCTCGCCGCCTTGGCTCTTGGCCGTCTCTATGGCCGTCATCATTTGCTCGACGGCCGTCTTGTGGACCAGCGGGCCAACCAGGGTCCCCTCGTCGAGGGGGTTGCCGATCTTGACCTGGCCGTAGCTCTTGACCAGGCGCTCGGTGACCTGGGCCGCGACCTCGCTGTGGAGGAACACCCGGCGGGTCGTGGTGCAGCGCTGACCGGCGGTGCCGACGGCGCCGAAGAGGATCCCGCGGACCGCGAGGTCGAGGTCGGCCGAGGGGCGGACCACGATCGCGTTGTTGCCGCCCAGCTCCAGGAGGCAGCGGCCGAGGCGCGCGGCCACGACCTGGTTCACGATCTTGCCCATCCGGCAGGAGCCGGTGGCCGAGATCAGGGGGATTCGACGGTCGGCCGTGAGCGGCTGCGCGACGTCCTCCAGGGAGCCGATCAGGAGGCCGCTCAGGCCCTCGGGCGCGCCGTTCTTGGCGAGCACGTCCTGGGTCAGCTTCTGGACCGCGACCGCGCACAGGGGCGCGAACTCGCTCGGCTTCCAAATGCAGCTGTCGCCGCAGACGAAGGCGATCATGGCGTTCCAGGCCCAGACCGCGACCGGGAAGTTGAAGGCCGAAATGATCCCGACGGTCCCGATCGGGTGCCACTGCTCATACATGCGGTGGCCAGGGCGCTCGCTGTGCATGGAGAGGCCGTAGAGCTGGCGCGAGAGGCCGACGGCGAAGTCGCAGATGTCGATCATCTCTTGGACCTCGCCGAGGCCCTCCTGATAGATCTTGCCCGTCTCGAGGGCGACCAAGCGCCCGAGGGCGTCCTTGTGCTCGCGGAGGGCGTCGCCGATCTGGCGGACGACCTCGCCCCGCTTCGGAGCGGGCCAGGTCCGCCACTCTTGGAAGGCGGTGACCGACTTGGCGACTACGGTCTCGTAGTCGTCGGCGGTCGCCTGGCGAATCTTCCCGATCACGGCGTTGGTCGCCGGGTCGAGGGACTCCAGGAGCTCCCCCGTCGTGTTGAGGAAGGGGCCTGCGGCGGCGCCCGGGTTTTCGGCTTGTAGGCCCAGCTGGGCGAGGAATTCGTGGCTGCTCATGGCGCCTCCAATGGGGCGCGCACACTACCAGAGGAGCCGCGCCCCTCCGACCGTGGCCGTTGGGCTGGAGCGCTCGCAAGACGGGCCCTTCTGCTCTTCTGAGGGTGGCCGCCGAGCCCCCCCGCTGAGAGAATTCCAACCGAGCGACTACGTCGAGAGCGACCCGTGCCGAGAGGGGCCCCGAGCTGCTTTCGCCCCGGGATCACCCAACCCCGTCACGTCGTCCAACGAAAGCAGCGTTAGGGCCCCGGGCCAAAGGCTTAGGGGGTCTGGGGGAGCGCAGCCTCCCCCAGTAAAGGAGATCCCCATGAGCAACGACCCCAACGATCTCCTCAAAGAGGCCCTAGCGCAGGTCGATAACGACCCCCGCCGTGTCCTGGCGCGGCTGGGCCTCGACTACGAGTCTCAGATCGAGGTCCGCCAAGCCCTGGTTCTGGGCGGCGCTCCCACGCCTCGCTATCTGCGGCGCTCACCGGACCTCCCGGCGAGCTTGGAGGCGATCCCCTACACCCTCAGCCTGAGCAACCCGCGCTTGCTCCTGACGCCCGCCCTCGGAGGCGACGTCGGCGAGTGGATCGGGTTCCTGGAGGCCCTCGTCAACGAGGACGAGGAGCTCCTGATCGTGGGGGCCGAGGTCGAAGACACGCCCCTCTTGCGGACCCTCCTGGTCAACCTCGACCAAGGCGTGGTTCGGATCGGCGTCGCTGGCGCAGGAGAGCACACGATCAAGGACCTCTGCGAGCGCTTGAAGGTGATCACGGGCGCCGCCCCTGATCACTTCCGCATCGACCCCCACGTGGCCCCCGACGTCCACGTTCGGATCGCGCTCCCCCTCGTGGAGTTCGCCTACGTCCGCCAGCACTCGACCCTGGTCTTCCCCAGCGAGGACCAAGACTGGGGCGACGCCCTCCAAGACGTCGCCGTGATCTACGTCGGCGGTCGCGACGTGGACGACCAAGAGGCGCGACTAGAGTCCTTGGCGGACGCTCTCCGGACTGGCTGAGTCCGGTTCGGGCGGCGGCGCCGGAGCCTGGATCCCCCACCGGATTCGCAGCCAGGCGATCAAGCCCCCCACGAAGGCCGCGGCCTGGACGATCGTGTCTGGGATGTCTAGGACGAGCTCGGGAGAGAAGGCGCCCGACCAGGGCCGCTGAAGGACGTAGTAGACGGCGCCGGCCACGAGGGCGGCTGGCACCAGGACCGCGACGAGGGTCCCGGCCCAGCGCGCGGGCGCTTTGCGAGCACGCCTGAGGGCTCTCGGCGCGAGGAGATACCAGGCCGCCAAGAAGAGCAGGAGCGCGCCGCTCTGGGCCGGGTAGATCTCGAACACGGCCCACCAGCGAGGACGGTCCTTGCGCCTTAGCGCGTCGCCGATCCGCGTAAAGGCCTGCTCGTAGACCTGCGCGTCGGACTCGCTCTGAGCGGCTCGATATCCCGCGAAGAGCAGCGGGAGCGCGGGCTCAGCGGGGGCCGACCCTAGGTCACCTAGGAATCCTGCGATCGAGACTCGAACCCTGGGGTCGGGGTCGCTCTCGAGGGCTGTCACGAGGGCGGAGTGAACGGACCTCGAGCTCCAGCGGAAGTGCTCCGTGATCCACTTCGCCGCGAGTCGCCGAACCCTGGGGTCTGGGTCGTTCTCCAGGGCCCAAACGCACTGGGGCTGCATTCGCTCGTGGTAGCGCCCGAAGCAGTTGAGCGCGGCCAGGCGGACCTCGACGTTCGGATCGGTTCGGAGCGCCTTGATCAGAGGGGGGAAGGCGGGCGGCCCAAGGGAAACGAGGAGGTCGTCTATTCCTAGTGCCTGCTCCCAACCCACGCGGCGAACGCGGTCGAGAGCGGGCTGCAGCCCGCGGAGCCCGCGGCGGGCCAAGAGCTGCGCCGCCAGCCTGCGAAGGTTCGGGTCCGCCAAGCTCAGCCCCTTGGCGAGGCCCGCGTTCCCCTCCGCCCTGAGAGAAGCCAACACGAGCAGCGCTCCTTCCTGAGAGCGTCGTTGGATCCGGCTAGGTGGCTGATCCGGCTCTAGGAGTCGACTCAGAGCCTGCGCGCTCAGGCGTCGTTCGGAGGCAGCTGTGGGAAGGGCGATCAGGGCGTCGATCGCTGTCATGGCCGTCGCCGAGTCGACGCTCGCGAGGTCCCCGACGCCCTTCTGGAGGCGATCTTCGAAGTCCCCGCCCAGGCAGAGGCCCGGGAAGAGGAGCACCAGGAGCAGAGCACAGGAGCTGAATCGAGCCGCGTGTTCTCCGGCTCGACGGGCGAGGGCCGCCTCCCCTTGTCGGAGCTCGCTCACGTCGCAGAAGTGGGTCTTCGGGGGGCTGAAGGTCGACATGGGGCCGATCCTAGCGTGGACGCTGGCTTGCGTCCGCGCAGCGCGCGAGGCCGGTCGAGCCCAATGCGTCCACGAAGGACGGTATGCCTGAGCGCGAGCGTTGGCGGGATTCAGCTCCTGCGCCAGGTGTATACTCGCTGGGGACCCTCGGCGAGGGCGAGTCTTCGAGAGACCCATGGACCAGAGAGCACGGCTGCGGCAGGGGGGGCTCCTCATCGCGATCCCTTGTGTGATCGCGCTCGCGGCCCTGACCTTCATGTCGCCGCGCTTCCTCGGGTCTCAGGTCGACGAGTTCCACTCGGTCTGGCCTGCTCAGCGCCTCTTACGGGGCGACGTGCCCTACGTAGACGTGTTCACGCACCGGCCCCCCGTGGACATTCTCAGCAACACCCTCGCCCTCGCCGTGATCGGGGAGACGCTGACCGCGTCTCGGCTGCTGCAGGTCCTGAGCATGGTGATCGCGGCCTATCTCCTCTTCGCGCTCCTGCGTCGCTGGGGCGCGAGCGACTGGGAAGCCGCAGGCGGAGCGGTCTTACCGACCTGTCTCTGCTTCGCGATTTGGCCGCTCCCCAGCGCGCACTGGCAATCGCTCCCCTTCGCCTTGGGCGCGATCTACCTCTTGGAGTCCGCGCGGAGGGAGGGCGAGCCGAGCTCGCTCCCGCGCCTTGTCGCGGCGGGCGCGCTGGCGGGCCTGGCGGGACTCACGATCCAGACCGAGGGCGCGGTGGCTTGCGCTTGTCTCATTCTCCGAAGCCTCGGCGGGACGAACCCACGCCGCGAGCTGCCTCTCCTCCTGGGAGGGATCGCGCTGCCCGTCGTGCTCTGCGCGGTCGTCCTCCTCGCCTACGGGATCCTGGGCGCGGCCTTCGACTGCGTCGTCTACTTCCCTCTCTTCAACTACAAGGCGGGCTTCAACGAAGTCTCCTTTCTCAGGAGCGTCTCCGAGAGCTTCTCCTTCCTCTACGAGACCTACGGGCTGGCTGGGCCGGCCCTCGTGACCGTCGCGCTCGCGCTCCCCCTCGGGACCCTCGCCTTCGGCCTCGGCCACCTCTATCGCGATCGGACACGTGAGAACGCGGCGGGCTTGGCGTGGCTCCTGGTGACCTTGGCGGTGTTCTTCAAGGGTCGCGCGGACCTGATCCACCTGATGTTCTTCCTGCCCTACGTGCTCGTGGTTTGGTTCGAGTTCGCTCTGCGGAAGTCGACGCCTAAGGTCGCTCGGAGAGTGAGCTGGGCCTGGCTGGTCTTGGCCCTCCTCGCCGGCGCTGGGCTCCTGGTCACCTCGTGGAGCAGAGGAATCCAGCCCAAGCAGGCCCTCTGGCTCGACTTCGACTACCGCCAGCGGGTCAGCCGGACCCTCTCGGTCCTCCCGCCCGACCTCCGCGAGGCGCCGCTCCTCTCGCTCCCCTACGGCGCCAGCTACTACTTCTTCCGCGAAGCCGAGGCCCCAGGGATCGACTGGCTCCTGCTCCCCTCGCAGGGCTACAGCCTCCCCGAGCACAGTCAGCGCCTGGCGACCTGGCTGGAGGAGAAGCAGGTTCCGGTCGTGGTCTTGGCGCGGGCACCCAACGGCGTCGGCTTCTTGAGGGAAGAGTCAGCGCTGAAGGGATCCCTGCAGAACTACCAGCTCTACGCCGCGGTGGGCGATCGCCTGGTCTTCGTCAGGAAGAGTGTCCTAGAGGGACGCGTACCAGCGCAGACTCCCCGCTGAGCGCGAGCGAGTCCTGAGCTGGAGCACCCCCTCTCGCTATCGAGTTCCTTTGGGCCTCGGGAGGACCCTCGTGCAGTGAGGAAGGAAGGCCTCGAGTGCTTCAACCACGTCTCTGGGGTTGAGGGACGAGGGGTGCTGATACACGAGGTCGAATCTCTCGTCAGGGAGGCCTGCTGTGCCCCTGGTGACGTTGAAAGTGTTGGCGGCCAGGTCGAGGGTTTCAAGTGCTGGAAAAGTAGCGAGGACCTCTAGGAGTTCGTCCGTAATCGTCGTTCCTCCCCCTAGCTCGAGTCGTTCGAGGTTGGGAAGTCCCGCGATTGACTTGAGGCCTTCGGCCCGAAGTCCGCCTGGAGCGGTCAGACGCCGGAGGGTTGTCAACCCGCCAAGGGAGTGCAGGTCCTCGACGTGGACTCCGTCAATGGAGAGCTCTCGGAGATCGCTGAGCGCTCCCAGCGGAGCCAGGTCCTCCGCGCGCAGATCTCGATGGCAACCCAATTCCAACCTCTGGAGCCGAGTGAGCGAGGCCAACTCCGCGACAGCCTGGGCGTCGAGGGCACAGGAAAAGAGTGTCAGGTGTTTGAGTGCTTGGCAGGTCGCTAGCGTGCGGATTCCCTGCGCCGTGATCGGCCGAGTCGCGTAAAGATCCGGCCAGAGCCGAAGCGAGAAGAGTTGCGGGAGATCGACGAGGTGAGACAGGCCGACGTCGGTGACGCTCGTTCGCTGCAGATCGAGCCACCCGAGCTTCCGCAAGGTCGCCACAGACTTAAGGCCTCGATCTGTGATTCGGCGGCACTGGGTCAGGCTCAAGAAGGTCAACTCAAGATCCGAGAACGACTCCAGCAGTCGATCGTCGATCTTCTTCTTCTCGAAGCTCAGCCCGGGGATCGACTCTTCGATCACTAGCTCGCGCAAACGGTCGAAGCGAACTTTCCCTGGCGGGATCGGGAGTGCCCACCACGTGCAGTGAGGGGGAATCTGGATCGACTTGTCTCTCTTTCCGAGAGTGCGTCCCAGGCCCCGAGGATTCCGGGCACCAGGTTTGAGCACCTGGACCTGGAGCGGGAGCTCAGACTGAAACTCGCGTGCTGGGAGTGTCCTCGCTTCGAGCATTTCGCCGGAGAGAGGTTGCCCGGCTCGTTCTCGTTTGAGAATGACCTGTTCGAGCAGCACGAGGTCGCTGGGGTTGGCCAGCCACTCTCGTTCAAGGCGTCGCAGGTTGTCGTCACTCACGAAGCCAGCTGCCTAAGGCAGAGCGGCCTTAGCGTCGTGATACTCGCGCACGAGCTGCTCCACGATCTCGCCAATGCTCTGGCGCTCGGTGATCTCGGCCACGCCATGACCGGCTGACCAAATGTCCTTCCAGCGCTTGGCGGCGCCGACGGGGTTGCGGTCGGGCGCGGTGTCTTGGGGGATCGTGTCGGCTATGAAGTTGGCGTAGACGCCCGAGACCTTGTCGGTGTAGACGATCTCCTCAGGTCCGGCGCTGACGACCTTGTCCTTATAGGCGTCGACGGCGCCGCACTCGTGGCTGGGGATAAAGCGCGTGCCGAGGTAGGTCAGCTCGGCGCCCAGGGCCAGCGAGGCCAGGATCTGGCGGCCGGTCGAGATACAGCCGGCGGCAATGATCGGGACCTCGAGGTTGGCCTTGAGGTAGGGGATCAGGGCGTAGGGGCTAATGCGTCCCGCGTGGCCGCCGGCTCCGCCCGCGACGCCAATGATCCCGTCGACGCCTGCCGAGGCGGCCTTCTTGGCGTGCTTGAGGTTCGTCACGTCGTGGAACACGTGACAGCTCTTGGCGCGGGCGCGCTGCACGAGCTCGGTCGGGTTGCCGTAGCTCGTGAGCCAGACCGGGACCTCGAACTCCTCGCAGAGGGCCACGTCGCCGGCCAGGCGCTCGGGGTCCGTGAGCCCAATGGTGAGGTTGATCCCGAAGGGCTTGTCGGTCTTGCTCCGGATCCACTCGAGGTCGGCGCGGAAGCCCTCGAGGGTCCGCGCGTTGAGGCTCGGCATGGAGCCGAGGATCCCAGCCTCGGCGCAGGCCACGATCATTTCCTTGTTGGAAATGATGAACATGGGCGCAGCCACGATCGGATAGCGGAGGCCAAGGGTTCGGGAGAGGGGGGTGCTGAATTCAGTCATGGGGCGGATCTTAGCGTGGGCTGGCGCGCGGCGACCGGTATGATCGAGGCGTGATCGAGGCGCCGCCAGATACCCGACCGATCCTCCTCTACGACGGCGAATGCGGTCTCTGCGATCGCACGGTCCAGACGATCCTCGACCTGGACCCCGAGGGGACGATTCGGCTGGCGCCCCTCCAGGGCGACACGGCCCGCGAGGTCCTCCTGCGCCACGGACGCGACCCCGAGCCAGCCGAGGGCTTCAAGAGCCTGATCCTCGTGACTCACCACGAGACTCCCCAGGAACAGATCCGCGAGGAGTCGAAAGCTGTTCTCGGGATCGGGCGCTCGCTGGGCGGTCGCTACCGCAGCATGGCGCGCCTGGGTGAACTCGTCCCCGGCGGCCTGCGAGACGTCCTCTACCGACTCATTGCGCGAAATCGCCACCGCTTCTTTCCGGCTCCCGAGGCCTGCCGCGTGCCGACTCCAGAGGTCCGCGAGCGCTTTCTGCCCTAAGATCAGGGCTTCCGTAGTGGTTGGGGTGGCCAAGTCGCGTCCGATTGGGCAGGCTGACGAGGATCGAGGTCGGGCATGGCGGAAGAAGGTCAGTCGCTGCAGGAGTCGGTGCGCGCGTTGAACTTCGCCATCGAGGGCGGAGACCTCGCCGAGACCCAAGCCCTAATTGCCAGGCGGCCGCAGGTCGTGAACCATGCCCAACCTCTCCTGGAGGCCTGCTGGTTCGGCAACCGCGAGGCGGCGCGCCTCCTCCTCGACGCGGGCGCAGACGTCAACGCCAGTTCGCGGCCGAGCGGCGGTCAGCGTCCCCTGGCTCAGCTCTGCGAGTTCCACGAACGCGGGGTCTGGCACCCTCCCCACCGCGCGGTGGCTGAGCTCTTGGCCGAGCGCGGGGCAGACCCAGGCGCGGTCAGCAGCGAAGGTGATCAGACACCACTCCTCGTGGCGGCGGGCAAGGGCAACCTCGAAGCGGCGGGGTTCCTCGTCGAGCTCCTCGGCAAGCACCAGATCACCCCCGACGTGTGGGAGTCGGCGTCCATAGGCGGCGTGACCCGCGTCCGCAAAGCGCTCCTCCTTGACCCTGCCTGGGCCACGCGGGTCCGGGCCGCTGGTGCTGGTCACTTCCACATGCGCTGGACCCTGCTCGGCTTGGTCGCGCGCTCGTGCCTGGGAAACTACGACGAGGAGTCCGCGGATCGTCTCGCCGACCTGGCCGAGATCCTGATCGAGGCCGGCTCGCTAGTTGGCTCCTTCGACAGCGAAGGCGAGGAGGTCCAGGCCCCGGTGGCGGCCGCGGCCAAGGCCGGAAACGTGGCGGTCCTCAAGGTCCTCCTCAAGGCAGGCGGGATCGCGGACGAGGCCTTCGCTCACGCGATCCAGTCCGGGCGTCAAGAGATCCTAGACGTCCTCGAGGGATACCCGATCGACCTCAATCAGCTCGGCAACCCCAAGACAGGATCGACCCTTCTCCACGAGTTGGCGCTCTGGGGTCGGTTCAAGAGCGTGAAGTGGATGCTCGAGCACGGTGCGGAGCCCAACCCTCAGGACGACCGCGGCATGACGCCCCTCCACTACGCCGTCCGACGGGGCTGCGACGTCGCGGCGATCCAGACCTTCCTGAGCGGAGGTGCCAACCCTTGGCTCGCCGCCCGCGACGGCAAGACCGTCGTGGACCTCGCGCGTGAGAAGAAGCGGACTCAGCTCCTTCCACACCTCGAGGCGGCTCCGCGAAGCTGAGAGGGAACTGCGTGCAGAGCCAGTGGGTGTTCGCCGGATTCCTCGGGCTGGTCGCGGTCTTGCGTGTCGTTGAGCTCGTCGTCTCAAGACGAAGGCAGGGGGAGCGCGAGGCCGTGGCGGAGCCTGCGCTCTTCCCGCTGATGGTATTGGTCCACGCGGGCTTGATCGCGCTCCCGGTGCTCGAGGTTTGGGCGCTCGAGCGGCCCCTCCTGCCAGCCCTCGCGATCGGAGCGGGGGCCGTGCTGGTCTTGGCGACCTGCCTCCGCGTCTGGACGCTGCGGACGCTCGGGGTCTCTTGGAACGTGAGGGTCGTGGTTCCCCGAGAGGAGGGGATCGCGACCTCGGGCCCCTACGCCTGGATCCGCCACCCGAACTACCTGGTCGTGATCCTCGAGATCGCGGCGATCCCGCTCTTGCACACGGCCTGGTGGAGCGCGCTCGGGTTGACGCTCCTCAACGGATTCGTCTTGTGGCGACGGATCGCGGTCGAAGAGGCGGCGCTGGGGGAGGTCCCAGCCTGGCGAGACGCCATGCGGGAGAAGGCACGCCTGATCCCAGGCGTGTTCTAGCCGAGGGGAAGGGCTGCCGAGGGCGGCCAGGAGAGCAGGCAGGAAGGTCCTCGTCGGTCAAAGCGGGTCCGATCCGCTTGGTAGAATCCCACCCAAAAAGGCAATGGGGGGGCTGGAGGGCACTCTTCGCAAGCCGCAGGCCTGCCTCCTACCCTTGCGCAGGCTTGGGGTTGCGTGACCAGTTGCCCCTGAGCTGCGATCGTGGATCAGGTGCCTTCACGAGCCCCTCGAGGCGAGTCCCGCGATAGGCTCCTCTCGGAGGACTCATGACCGAGGACGCAGCCCGCGCGCCCGACACCCAAGACGCCGAAGCTTCGGCCCAGCCCGGCGCTGAGCGGGACCAGACCCCCGTCGGAGCTCCCGACTCGGACAGCGCTCCGAGCGGCGATTTGGGGCCTTCGTCAGCCGCGATCCAGGAGGCTCTGCCCCCCGTCGCGGCCAGCGAACCGACGCGCCGCGACGTCCTAGCCAAGGCGGCATGCGCGCTCGGAGCCTGCGCATTCGCGGGCGCAGGGGGAGTCGTCGGCGCCGCCGTCGTCGGGACTCCGCTTCAGGGCGGAGAGGGGAAGACCTGGTGGTGCCCGGTCGGCCCAGCGGAGGAGTTCCCCCAAGGGCCCCGCAAGCTCCCGGTCCGCGCGCCAGGACGCGACGCCTGGCGGCGCTTCGCAGACCGCTCGCTCGGGCGCGTCGTCGTCGTCAAGGAGGGCGACGAGGTGCGCGCCTTCTCCGCGGCCTGTCCCCACAACGGCTGCGACGTCTCGATCGCCGAAGGGGGCGTCGAGCTCCTCTGCCCTTGCCACCACAGCCGCTTCGCCCTCGACGGAGAGCGGATAGAGGGCCAATCCCCGCGCGGCTTGGATCCCCTCGTGACGCGAGTCCGCGAAGGACAGCTCGAGGTGGAGTGGCAGCGCTTCGCCCTCGGAATCCCCGAACGAAAGCCGGTCTAGGCAGCGTGAAGGTCATCCGCGCAAGAGCAGTGCGAAGCTCAGCCCCTCGGGCGCCGCGGCCCCTGGCGGGGCGACCCGGAGCGGGCTCGTGAGCGAGCCCCAGCTCAAGGCGTCTCCTGGTGTCGCGGCCCGCAGCCTCGCCTGGCTCGAGGCTCGCGTCGGATTCGCGGCCGGACTTCGTGAGGTCCTGGCGACCCCCTTGCCTGGCAAGGCCCACCTCGGGCGGGTCAGCGCCGCGGTGGTGGCGGCCGCCTTCGCGCTCCAGGCCCTGACGGGAGTCGGCCTCGCGAGCTACTACGCCCCCGGCACCACCAGCGCCTGGGCGAGTGTGGCGCACGTCGAGGACGCGGTGCTCCTGGGCAGCTTCCTCCGCGGGCTCCACGTCTACGGCGCGAGCCTGATCGTGGTGTTGCTCCTGCTCTACCTCATGCAGCGCGCCCTCCGCCTCGACTTCGGCGGCCGGCTGGGGTGGTGGCTGGCGCTGACCTTCGTCCCCCTGATCTCGGCCTTTTCGCTCACGGGCTACCTCCTGCCTTGGGACCAGCGAGGCTACTGGTCCACTCAGGTCGCGACCTCGTTGGCGGGCGCGACGCCGCTGGTCGGGCCGGCTGCCCAGCGCGTGGTCCAAGGCGGGAGCGAGCTCGGCCAGCTGACGCTGACCCGGGCCTACGCCGCCCACACCGTGCTCCTGCCTCTCCTCTTCGGGGCGCTCCTCCTGGTCTACCTCCGGGTCTGGCGGCGAGAGACGTCCTTGGGGGACGGGAAGGGCTCGGCCGCCGTTGAGCCGCGTGAGGGCTACTGGCCGCGCTTCGCGACCCGCGACGCCGTGGCGTTCTTGATCGGGGTGGCGGTGATCGCGGGCCTGGCCTGGTTCGTGGGAGGTCACCTCGAGGCTCCGGCGGACCCCGAGGTCGAGTTCGATCCACGCCCCGAGTGGTACTTCATGGCGCTCCGCCAGCTCCTGGAATACGCCCCCGAGCCCTTCGGGAGCCACGTCCTCCCAGGGGTCGTGTTCCTGCTCTGGGCAGGGCTGCCTTGGATCGCCGAGCGCCGCCGGGGCCTGGCGCGAGGCGTGGCGGTCGTGAGCTTCCTCCTCTGGCTCGGGCTCCTCGGGCGCGGGTTCCAGCTCGACGCCACCAGCTCGCGCTACGCCAAGAGCCAAGTGGTCGCCGCCGAGCGGGCGGAGCTCTCGCGTCTCTTGGCGCGTGAGGGCGTGCCTCCCGAGGGGGCCTCGGAAATGGTCCGGCGCTACCCGCCCCTGCGGGGCGAGCAGCTCTTTCGCCAAGAGTGCATTCGCTGCCACAGCCTGGAGGGCCTCCCCCGGGGCGGCCCTCACCTCCAGGGATACCTCTCGGTCGATTGGCTGGCCCAAGTGATCAAGGAGCCCCGCCACCCTTCGCTCTTCGGCCAGACCAAGATCGACGACATGGACCCCCTCTCCCCCGAGGGCCTGCCCTACCTGATCCCCATAGCGACCTTCGTGCGCTCCCTCGACCCCAGCGTGACCGACCTCGATCCAGAAGTCGTCGCCGCGGGACGTAAGGCTTACTTCAAGGAGGGCTGTCAGAGCTGCCACGCGCTCAAACCGAAGGTCGAGGAGCTGGGCCCGAACCTCTACCAATACGGGAGCCCGACCTGGCTGCGGGAGTTCCTCGAGAACCCCGGCGCGGATCACCTCTACTGCGACGTCAACGAAATGCCGCGCTACGACGAGCTCCCGAGCGAGGACCTCGACGCCTTGGTGGTCTACCTCCGGACCCTCGACGGCGACGCCTACGAGAAGGCGCCCAAGGGAGCGAAGGCCGCCGCCAGCCCGACGCCAGCTCCGAGCCCCTCAGCCGCTCCAAGCCTCCCCCCGCCTGGCGACGGGCCGCGGTGAGCGGACTGCGCCTAGCCGCGCTCCACTTCACGCCTCGCTTCGGCGAGGTCGAAGCCAACCGCGCCCAGCTCCTCTCGGCCCTCGAGGGCCTGGGCCCGGTGGACCTCGTGGTCCTCCCCGAGCTCGCGACGACGGGCTTCTGCCTCCAGCGGGAGCAGGCCGAGGCCTGGGCCGAGGAGGCGGCGGGCGAGACGGCCCAGGCCCTCAGCGCCTGGGCGAGGGAGCGAGGGGCCCTAGTCGCCTGCGGGCTAGCGCTCCGCGAAGGCGAGCGTCTCTCGAACGCCCAGCTCCTCTTCGAGCGCGACGGGAGCCTGGCGAGCGTCTACCGCAAGCGTCACCTCTGGGGTCACGATCGGCTCTGGGCGACTCCCGGCGAGGGCCAGGGCGCGATCACCGAGACCAGCCTCGGTCCCGTGGCCCAGCTGATCTGCGCCGACATAGGTCACCTGGAGACAGTGATCGCCCTCGCCCACCGGGCTCCGCGGGTCCTCGCCTTCTCGACCGCCTGGGTCGGCGAGGGCGCGCCCTTCCCGACCTCGTGGCAGGTCGCCCTCCGCCTCCTCGACCCCGCGCCGATCGTGGTCGCGAACCGCGGCGGCCAAGAGGAGGGAGTCCTCTTCGAAGACCCGAGCGCGATCCTCTCCTTCAGGCACGGAGGCGTCGTTGGCCGGCGAGGTGCTGGCCCCCAAGTCTTGACCTTCAATGTCTGAGGGCCCTCCGGCATGGGAAGACCAGGTCTCTGCCCTCTACGAGCGGCGAGCCTCGTGGGGCGCGAAGCTCGGCTACCTAGCCTGGTTTCTGGGATCCCTGGTCGTCGGCGTGGGTTGGCTTTTCCTTCTCGTGCCGACCAGGGATCTCCTCTTCGCCGCGACGAACTCTAGGTCAGCGGTAGGGGTTACGTCCCTCACCTTGACCGGACTCTCCTTGCTGCCCCTCTTGGGGTGCTGCTATCTCGTCGTGCGCTTCGCGCAGACATATGGGTCGGCTCGCTGGAGCGCGTATGGGGTCTTGGTCAGGAGCCCCCTCACGTTTGGTGGCGAGAGACTCCTGCCTTGGTCGGCGCTGCGATCGGTCGGTCTCTGTCGAGGAGGCGTTCGAATCACCACCGATCGACTCCGGCGCGTTCCTGAGGCGCTGGTCTTCTGTCTGATACCAACTCTCCCCGAGGAGCGTGAGCGCGTCTTGAGCGAAGTCGCTGCACGCGCGGGGCTGCAGGCGGAAGAAGCCACCTACGGTTCAGCCAAGACCTTCGGGCCGGTCTACCTGGCGGTCGTGCTTTGGCTTGTGGTGTGGTTCGCGAGCTTTGGCCTCTGCGCCCTCGCTACCGAGCGCTATTGGGGTCAAGAGGTCAGCGGTGGAGAGTTCGCCTGGGTCACGTTCCTCTCCCTGGCGGCGGTTGGACTTGGCTGGGCGTTGTATTCCTCCGGATTCGGGCTCGTCGACGTGTTCCCAAGCGCAGACCCGCAGCCTTTCCTCTGCCTACGCGGGCAGCCGGTCGAGTTGAGCGCTGTCGAGGCGGCCGGTGGCGCAGGGCGTGCGGTCTGGCTGAGGGGGCGCTCGGGCTCAGGGAGTCGCGAGTGGAGGTTCCGCTTCGCGTTTTCCGAGGAGGTGGTCGACTTCTTAGCGCTGCTCGAAGCGGCGGGGGTCCCGACTCGCGAAGACCTCCCCTATGCCCAGCGGGCCTTGCCGCGCGCACTCGCCGTAGCGACGGCAGTCGCGCTCTTGTTGGCGTTGAGTCTCGCGCCGGCCTTGCGGGCCTGGAGCGCGCCCCTCGAGTTCTCCACTCATCTCGCCGACAGCTTCAAGCAGCGCGCGATTCTTGTCGGTGAGGTCGGAACGGGCCGTGTGCCGCACTTGATCTTGTGGAGCGGGGACGAGGTGATTCGGGCCGAGGGCCTCCGCCATGTCCGTGGGGAGCACTACACGCGGTCCTTCGGTGACGGGGTGCCGTACTCCGGCTTGAAGATCGACTTCAGCGCCAGAACCTGGCGTGACCCGCGCCTGCGCGAAGAGGGGACGCTGGCGAGGGTCATGTCGGCGCAGGTCGCCGCAGTGGGGAGCGGAGTGCGCCTAGAGCCGCTGCCGGACGTCGATCTATCCGGCCTCCACGAAGCCGCTACGACCTCCGAGGGCTTCCTCCAACTCTCGATCCTCGGGGTCCCGACCGGGCCCGTGCCCTTCGCCTCCGACTCGCAGTTCAGCCTGCCCACCTACCTGGAGCGCAAGCTCGGCTCGCTTCCTCCCGGGCCGCTGAGGGACTTCGTCAGCGGACGGAGCTCTCAGCGCTTCTATCACTTCCAAGGGCCCCCTCATGACCCAGAGCAGTGGGTCGCTGGGGTGTCCCATGGAAGCGTGCTGTGGGTCGCGATCGTTCCCAAGGGGCAGAGAGTTCGGTTGGTCGGCCGGACCATGGGCTTTCAACTCGGGAGGAGCAGAAGAGGAGCTGAGCTCCAAGTCCCAGCTGGAGTCTGGCGCATGGGGCTCGAGGGAGAGCTCAGCAGGACCTCGCTCGAGGTGCCCTCCTTGGACGAGCTCCGCGAGGTCCGCAGACGAATCGAAGGAGGAGCGACCAGCGAAGAAGTGCTCGCGTCGCTGAAGAAGGCCCCCTAGCCCTCACCCGTTGAATCACGCCCTCAGAGTGCGCGAAGTCCACCGGAGCGAAGCTCCAGCCAGGGGAGCGCGAGGCGGGAGGGCGCGACTCGCCCCGTCCACCCGCTCTCCCCGCGTCGCGCTTCCCCTGGCTAGTAGGCCTTGGCGAAGATCACGCGACGCGCGGCCGGCTTGCCCGTGAAGAGGCAGGTTCCGGGCTCGTCCTCGACCCCGAGGGGAATGCAGCGGGCCGAGACCTTGAGCTTCTTGCAGAACTTGACGACCTCCGGCCCGCCCGCTGAGTAGCAGAGCGCGAACCCGCCGTGGGGTTCGGGCTGGTCCTTGTTCTCCGGCGTGAAGTAGGCCGTGAACTCGTCGAGGTCGTCGATCACGCGGGTGTTGGCCTCGCGGTGCGCGAGGGCCCGGTCGAGGAGCGTCTGCTGGATCTCGTCGAGGATCGTGGTCGCCTGAGCCACGAACTCGTCACGGGGGACACTGCTCTTCTCCTTGACGCCCTTGTCGCGGCGGCCCATGAACACGGAGCCTTCGTTCATGTCCCGCGGCCCGATCTCGAGCCGGATCGGGACGCCGCGCTTGACGTGATGCCAGGTCTTCTCGCCGCCGCGGAGGTCGCGGTCGTCGAGTTCGACGCGGAGCGGAGCCCCGTGATAGGTCTGGGTCTTGAGCTCGGCCGCGAGGGCCTTGCAGAACTCGAGGACCTCGTCCGCGGTGTCACCGCGGAGGACCGGGAGGATCACGATATGACGCGGCGCCAGCTTCGGCGGCAGCACGAGGCCGTCGTCGTCGGAGTGGGTCATGATCAGCGCGCCGATAAGTCGCGTGGAGACACCCCAGCTCGTGGTCCAAGCCAGCTTCTGGGTCTCGTCCTTGTCGAGGAACTGAATGTTCGCGGCCTTGGAGAAGTTCTGGCCCAGGAAGTGGCTCGTGCCGGACTGCAGGGCCTTTCGGTCCTGCATCATGGCCTCAATGGTGTAGGTGTCGACGGCACCCGGGAAGCGCTCCTCGGGAGTCTTCTCGCCCTTGATCACCGGCATCGCCATGTAGTCGCGCGCGAAGGTCTCGTAGACGTCGAGCATCTTCAGCGTCTCTTCGACCGCCTCGGCCTCGGTGGCGTGGCAGGTGTGGCCCTCCTGCCAGAGGAACTCAGTCGTGCGCAGGAAGAGTCGCGTCCGCATTTCCCAGCGGACGACGTTCGCCCACTGGTTGATCAGGAGCGGGAGATCTCGGTAGCTCTGAACCCACTTGGCGTAGACCTCGCCAATGATCGTCTCGCTCGTCGGGCGCACGATCAGCGGCTCGGCCAACTCGCCAGCCGGGACCAACCCGCCGTCCGGTCCTGCCTCGAGGCGGTGGTGCGTGACGACGGCGCACTCCTTGGCGAAGCCGTCTACGTGCTCGGCCTCCTTCTCGAGGTAGCTCTTCGGAATGAAGAGGGGGAAGTAGGCGTTGACGTGGCCCGTCTCCTTGAACATGTGATCAAGGGTCTGCTGGACGTTCTCCCAGATCGCGTAGCCCCAGGGCTTGATCACCATGCAGCCGCGGACCGGCGAGGCCTCCGCCATGTCGGCCGCCTTGACGACCTGCTGGTACCACTCGGGGTAGTTCTCGGCGCGGGTCGGCGAGATCGCGGTCTTGGCCTTCTTGCCCTGCTGCTGCTTCTGCTTGCCTTGCTTCTGCTTGCCTTGCTTCTGCTTGCCTTGCTTCTGCTTGCCTTCGTCGGCCATGGAGGTCTCTCGTCCCGTGTGGCGGGAATAGGTCCCGCGAGCGAGCGGGGAGGATACGGGTTGTTTCAGGGAGGGGCGAGGGCGGGGGGAGGGGCCTCAGCGCCAGTCCCCTGAGCGGAGCAGGCGGCGGACCTCGCTCCGCCGGACTCGTCGCGACGCGTCGAGTAGGTCTGGCCTCGACCGGGGCGACCTCGGTCTGGTCTGGCGAACCCTACGCGCACCTGGCCTTGCAGGGCAGGACCACCTGTCCATTTCGATAGGCAGGCGGGTCTGAGGGTGCCCCGAGCGCTTGTTGTGACGCTTGGGTTGAGCACTACGAGGCTCGCGAAACCCGTCTACGCTCGTGCCCAGACGCCTCAGCGCGACGGTCAGCGCCAGCGCAGCCTCTACGTCCCCACCGCCAGCGCGCCGTTCCAGCTCTCGGAGTCGTTCGTCCATGCTCCCCCGACGAGAGGCGCCGGCGCTCCTGTCGAGATTCGAGATCGGCCTGAGCGAGCCTTCCGGAAACGAAGACACGCGCGAAGCGAGGCTTCGCGCGTGCTCCGATTTCTTGGCCTAGACCAGCTCGAGGCTCACGACGCCCTTCGCGAGGAAGGGCTCCCAGGTCTCACGGTAGTGGTCCTTGGCGACCGAGAAGCTCGGACGCCAGGAGGGGCGCTTGGGCTCCGTCCGCAGGGGCATGCCGGCCTCGCGAGGAGTCCGGTCCGCCTTGCGGTGGTTACAGCGCGAGCACGCCAGGACGCAGTTCTCCCAAGACGTGGGCCCACCTCGCGAGCGAGGGTGAACGTGGTCAATGGTCGAAGCTTCGACCCGCTTACCGCAGTACTGGCAGGTCTGGCGGTCACGCCGCTCGAGGTTGCGCCGCGAGAAGCTGACCCGGCGACGGGGCTGCTCGGCGTATTCCTTGAGGACGATCACGTCAGGGACCGGCAGGGAGGCGCGAGGGGTCCGAACCCGGCGGGCCGCTTCGCGGTCCAGCTCGCACCAGGCCTCGAAGTCCAGCAGCTGGTAGGTCTCGGGGTCTAGGACCCAACCCATGTCGCGCAAGACGGTCGAGATCGCGACGCCGACGCTCAGGACGGCGACGGGTTGCCAGTTTCGATTTAGCACCAGGACGGGCTGATCAACGATACGCGTCATTGCGATTCTCCGTTCGTGAGGCAGGTCTGCCCGTTCACAACAGCCTCGACGCGAAGCTCAGGGCTTCCTGTCAAGACGTGTTGCCAAGAGTCGAGCCCAGCTTGGCAGCGCGAACCCACCGACGCAGCGATACTGGAGGCCTAGACCCAAGCCGACGAGATCCCATGACCTCTACGACCCTCCTCCAAGCAGGCCTCCTGACCCTGCTCCTCCTCGGACCCGTCGCCGCGCAGGACTCCCAGCCCGCGAGCACGAGCAAGACCCTGGGCGAGGTCCTCAAGGCGGCCCGCGAGGCCAAGGTCCTGGTGGAGGGGACCCGACGCGAGTATTTCAAGGGCAAGAACCCGGGCGTGGCCCTGGTCGACCACGAGACGACCGTCACCAAGGAAGGCCTCAGCTCAGCCTTCACTGAGCACGCGCCGAGCGGGGCCTTCGTCCGCTCGACCTATCGGATCGACGCCGAGGGGATCCTCCAAGAGGTCAAGATCGAGCGTGGGACGCGAGACAGCTACCCCGACGCGACCGAGACCGTGAGCTACCGCCGAGAGAAGGGCGAGCTCGTCGAGGTCAAGGAGGGGCCGGTCAAGGAGGGAGAGCAGGCCGAGCGCAGCAAGCTCCCGCAGAACGCGATCCCGATGTCGACGGTGACCTTCCTCCTCCCGACCCTCGCGAAGCACCTCCCCGCGAAGCTGGAGTTCACGCCCCTCTTCGAGGCCCAGGTCCACACCTCGACCATGGTCCTGACGTGGGGCGAGAGTCAGGCCGCGATCGTGGTCGACGGCCAGCCCGTGATCACCATCGACGTCGACGGCAAGGGCGCGATCAAGCAGCTCAACGCCCCCGGAGACAACGTGATCAAACAGCTCACGGCCGAGGAGGCCGAGGCTGCTCTAGCGAAGCTGCGTCCGGCCTAGGGGGCTCGGGCCAGCGCACCTGCGGCTCGGCGGCTAGGCGCGCCGGGATCCCCTGTTCGCTGAACCAGCGGACGACGTCTTCGGCCAGGAAGAGGGGCTTGAGCTTCCAGGACGTCTCCTGACCTTCGTGGCGCAGGACCAGCTCGTAGCGCTTCCCCCGGACGAGGTCGATCAGGAGGTTCTCCGGGAGGGGCTGGGCGCGGATCTCCTCGATCGAGCTCCAGGAGCAGACCTGAACCCGCTCGTAGCCACCTGAGGCGTAGGGCTCCACAGGCGTCAGGTGGAGGACCTCGGAGCTCGTGCACACCAGGACAGGTGAGAGCTTTCTCTCCAGGTCGTAGAGCGTAGAGCTCACGGGGAGAGCGCACTTCGCTTGGTCGACTCCGACTTCGAGCACCCCTCCGACCTGCGCGACCCGATAGCCTCGTCTGGCTGTAGTGAAGACTGCATAACCGGCCAGGGAGGCCACGCCCAGGCCGAGAAGCGCGAAGGGGACTGTGCTCTCCAGGGCTCTCGCCCAGCGCTCTGGTAGGGAGAGTTGGCTCCCGGGCGCGGATTGCATTCCGCTCCAAGCAGCCAGCGCGACCAGCGCGGCTAGGGCCGAGAGTCCAACCGCGACGAAGTGGCTACGGAAGAGCGCCCTGGCACCCTTCGCTCCAGGATCGAAGGCCTCGATCCCCGCCTGCGAGAAGAGCTGAAAAAGGTGTTCTCCACGCCGAGGCGTCGCGCTTCGTCTAGCGGCCCTCGAGCTGGAGGCGCGCCCGGAGGCGCGCGTTCTCGACGGCGAGGCCAATGTGGCGGGCCAGGGCGGTGAAGAAGGGGAGCGAGGTCTCGCGGACCTCGTTGTCGCCCTTCTTGGCGTCGACGTAGAGGACGCCGATCCGCTTGTTGTCGCTCCAGAGCGGCGAGCAGAGCAGGGTCCGCAGGCCGAGCTCGCGCATGGACTCAGAGGTGTCCTCGACGTCGTCGCTCGTGACTACGAAGAGGGGCTCGCCCGAGCGCATCACGCGCTCGGGGATCGAGCGGCTGAAGCGCTCCTTGAGCTCGAGGGTCTCGTGCCCACGTCCTCGCGCGACGATCGTGTTGAGGGCCCCGCTCTCGTCGGCGAGCATGATCGCGCCGCGCTCGGCTTCGCTGGCCTCGATCGCCTTGTCGACGGCCAGGGTCATGAGCTCCCGCACGTCTTGGGTCTTGCTGATCGCGTCGAAGGTCTCGACCAAGAGCGCGACGTTGGTGTAGTCCCGCGCGAAGTTGCCCGTAATGATCCCGGCCAGGCGGTCCTCGCGGGGTGCTATGGCGGTCAGGTCCGGGTCCCAGGTCTCGAGGCGGTTCCGGCCCTGCTGCTTGGCGCGGTAGAGGGCCTGGTCCGACTTACGGACGAGGTCCGCGGCCGAGGTCGCGTGGGCGGGGCAGCTCGCGGTGCCGATCGAGGTCGTGAGCTTGATCCCCTCGCCGAAGTCGTGGTCGGCGACGGCAGCGCGGATCTTCTCGCCCGCGATCTTGGCGCCCGCCTCGTCGGTGTCCGCCAGGATCACGGCCACCTCGTCGCCGCCGTAGCGGAAGCAGAGGTCGTCTTGACGCATGACCTTGTGGAGGAGCTGTCCGACCTCGCGCAGGACGGCGTCGCCCATGAGGTGTCCTCGCGTGTCATTGACCTGCTTGAACCCGTCCAGATCGAGCATGATCATGGAGTAAGGGCTCCGGCTCGTCTCAAAGCGACGACGCGCGTCGCGGAGCGAGCGCTCGAAGTGCCCGCGCGTGAAGAGCCGCGTCAGGGGGTCGGTGATCGCCTGGCGGTAGAGGCGCTCCTTGAGGAGGGCCGTCGTGGCGTGGTTGGCCAGGGTCAGGAAGAGGTAGAGGTCCTCTTCGCGGAAGCTGTAGGTGTTGGCGTCGGAGTCGAGGTAGATACAGCCCAGGAGCACGTCCTTGGCGTTCTCGGTGTAGCGGCGTCGCTCGGCCGAGGCCTTCTCGACCTCGCCCTCGCGGCGCGGGGGCTCGGCGTAGCTCGTGAGGGGGACGCACATGGCGGAGAGGAGGCCCATGTTGCGGACGCTGGCGCTGAGGCCGGCGGGGGCGCGGTCGGCGATGCTCGGGAGAAAGAGGGGCTCGGCGCTCTCGACGACTTGGTCCACGATCGAGCGGGGGACGTCGAGGCTGGCGTCGATGGCGCGTCCCTTGTGGTCGCGAGCGAGGCGGACGTCGAGGCCGCCGTCCTCGTTCTTGAGGAACACGATCCCGCGTTGGGCGCGGGTCAGCGAGATCGCGGTGTCGAGGACGGTCTCGAGGACGCTCTCGAAGTCGTTGCGGATCGTGTTCAGGAGCGCGCTGGTCTCGCAGAGGCGGCGCCAGCGCTCGAGGAGGTCCGTGCTGATCGGACCCGACTCGGGGCGCGCGGCGAGGGTCGTTCCGCCGCCTGCTGCCAGGATTCGATCCAAGCGCGCGATGACCTGTTGGAGCTCGTCGTCGGTCTGGGGCACGGGTCCTCCTCGAGGGCGCGGGGCCAAGGCGAAGAGGATAACCCCTGAGCCGGACCCACCGAGAGCGCGAGGGCCCCTAGCTGGGACAATCACCACCTCCGAGCCTCGCGAGGACCCAAGGGGTGAAAGTCCGGGCGATCAAGGAGCGACGGGCAGCAGCACGCCGGCTAGCCTTTCTCCGGCTGCTTGGCGTCGGAGCTCGATCTGGGCTAGCGTAGCGATTGAACGGAGCACGGACTCGAGCGTGAGCGAGCAGAGCGAAGAGGAGGGGGCTGCCCGAGGGGGCGACGAGGGTGCTGCTCGCCCCGGCCGGCGCAAGCCGCCACCTCCGCCCGCTCGGCGCGCTGGCCGCCGGCCCCCGCCCCCCCCGCGCCCCACTGCGCGCAGCTCTGGGCGGACTCGACGCCCTCCGCCGCCCAAGCCTCGGGGAGCGCCGCCCTCGGGTGAGCGCCGAACTCCTCCGAATCCGCGCCCCGCGACGCGCCGGACCCCGCCGCCCTCGCGCCGAGGGGCGCCGCCGCCGCCAGGCGCGCGCCGCCCTGCGTCGAGCTCAGAGGGAGCGCGCCGCCCAGCTCGCGCGCCGCGGGTTCACCCGAGCGCCGAGAAGCCGCCCAAGACCCAAGCACCTGCGACCCCTGCCAACGAGCCAGAGCAGCCAAAACCTCGCAAGCGACCCCGCCAGACGGGTAAGCAGATCTTGGCGGAGCTCTTCCAGCGGGCCGAGACGATCCGCGAGACCGGGCGCCACACTCGAATCCTCAAGCCTGAGGACTCCCCCATAGCCCCCGCCGTCGAGCATCCAGCGCCAGCCGCAGAGCCAGTGGCCGAGGCACCCTCAGCGCTGGCCGCGACTAGCGAGTCGGCCGCAGAGCTCGCGCCGTCCGCTGAGCCACAGGCTCCAGGGGCGCAAGACGCAACTGACTACGCGGCTCAGCAAGTCGCAGCCGCCGAGGCCCAGCAAGCGGCCCAGCAACCGGCGGCCTACCAGCAGCCGCCTGAGTTCGACCCCTCCATGACTCAGCGCTTCACGCGGGTCTTGGGTCCGATCCCCGTTCCCGTGACCGAGTCGCCAGTGGCCTGGCTCGAGGGTGCGGCCAGCGGCCCCGGCTGGCTTGAGGGCTCCGACGAGGTCCCGGCAGCCGGCTGGTTGGGCGAGGAGGCTGCTCCGCCTGCATGGCTCGACGAGGAGAGCGAAGAGCGCGCGGCTTGGCTCGCAGAGGGGGCGCCCTCTTGGGTAGAAGGAGAGTCCGGCGCATCGTCTTTCCTGGACGAGGCGGACGCCTCCTCGAGCGCGAGCTGGATCGGAGACGACCTGGGCTCGACCGGGTGGCTCGACAACGCCCAGCCTCAGTCGAGCTGGCTGAGTTAGACCGGACCCGAGCAACCAATGAAGAAGGCCGAGAGCAGCGCTCTCGGCCTCTTTCTTTGGAGCGCTCGCTCGAGCTGCCTACTCGCCGGCGTCGTCCGAGGGAGCCTCGGCTGCGGCCGTCTTCTTGGTCGCCTTCTTCTTGGTCGCCTTCTTCTTAGTCGCCTTCTTCTTGGTCGTCTTCTTCTTGGTCGTCTTCTTCTTGGCAGCCTTCTTCTTGGTCGCCTTCTTCTTGGTCTTCTTCTTGGCAGCCTTCTTCTTGGCCTTCTTCTTTTTCTTCTTCTTGGGACCGGCGGCGCGGCGGGCCAGGATCAGCTCCACGGCCTCCTCGACCTTGAGCTCCTCTGGGTTGACGTAGCCGCGCGGGAGCGAAGCGTTCGTCTCGCCGTCGGTGACGTAGGGGCCGTAGCGACCCTTGAGGAGCTTGACGGTCTTGCCCTCTAGGGCCTCGACCTCTTCGAACTCCTTAATGCTCTTCTGGGCCGCTCGGCCGCGCTTCTTAGGCTCGGCCAAGAGCTTGAGCGCGCGCTCGAGCCCGATGGTCAGGAGGTGATCGTCCTCGGTCAGGCTGCGCGTCTCCTTGCCAGCCTTGATGTAGGGGCCGTAGCGCCCGTTGAACACCTGGATGTCGTTGCCCTCGGTGTCTTGACCCAGGGTCCGGGGGAGGGTCAGGAGCTTGAGCGCCGTCGCGAGGTCAATGGTCTCTGGGCTCATGTCGGCCAGGAGCGAGACCATCTTGGGCTTCTCCTTCTTGGCCTTGCCCTCTTCGTCCTTAGCGTCGCCGAGCTGGACGTAGGGGCCGTAACGTCCCGTCTTGACGTAGATCGGCTCGCCGGTCTCGGGGTCCTTGCCTATGGGCTCCTCGGCCCGGGCGCCGGCCTCGAGGAGTTCCTCGGCCATGGCGATCGTCAGCTCGTCGGGCGCGAGGCCCTCGGGCAGGCTGGCGCGACCTTCGCCGCGCTGGAGGTAGGGACCCCAGCGACCGACGCGCACGATCACCTCTTCGCCTTCCTTGTCCTTGCCGAGGGGGATCGAGCACACGGTCCGAGGATCGATCTCGTCGACGGCGGTGGCGAGGAGGGGCTTGAGCCCGATCGTCCCGTTGCCGAAGTAGAACTCCTTGAGGTAGGGGATCGACTCACCCTGGCCGGCCGCGATGGCGTCGAGGCGATCCTCCATGCCGGCGGTGAAGGCGTAGTCAATGAGGTGGGTCATGTGATCGTGAAGGAGCTTCACGACCGCGAAGGCCAGCCAGGTCGGGACGAGGGCGTTGCCCTTCTTGAAGGTGTAGTCGCGGCGAATGATCGTCTTGATGATCGAGGCGTAGGTCGAGGGACGGCCGACGCCGGACTCCTCGAGGGCCTTGACCAGCGAGGCCTCGGTCAGGCGCGCGGGCGGCTGAGTCGTCGACTCCCGGGGGGTGACCTCCTTGGCTCCGAGGGTCTCGCCCTCAGTCACGGGCGGGAGGATCCGCTCCTTCTTGTCGTCCTTCTCGTCGTCGTCGGCCTCGTCGTCGGCGCTCTCTTCGTAGGCCTTGAGGAAGCCGGGGAAGTCAATCGTCGTGCCGCTGGCGCTGAAGATCGCCTCGCGCTCGCTCCAGGCGCTCTTGGCCTTGATCGTCATGCGACGACCTCGCGAGTTGACCATTTGGCAGGCCATGGTCCGCATCCAGATCAGCTCATAGATCTTGCCGGCGTCCGGGCCGAGCTTGGCGGTCACGTCGGAGACCTTCGGCAGGGGCGAGCCACTGGGGCGAATCGCCTCGTGAGCCTCCTGGGCGTTCTTGCTCTTGTTCTTGTAGAGGCGCGGCTCCTCGGGCAGGTAGTCCTTGCCGTAGAGGTTCTCGATCTCGGTCCGAGTCAGGGCGATGGCGTCGTCGCTGAGCTTGACCGAGTCGGTTCGCATGTAGGTGATGTAGCCGTTCTCGTAGAGCGACTGGGCGGCGCGCATGATTCGGTCGGCGCCGAAGCGGAGCTTGCGGTTGCCCTCTTGCTGGAGGGTCGAGGTCGTAAAGGGGGCGGCGGGCTTGCGCGAGACCGGCGTCTCCTTGGTCGAGATCACCTCGACCGAGTTCGCGCCGAGGGCGCTCACGAGGGTCGTGGCCTCCTCGCCGAGGAGGTGGAGCTTCTCGGTTCGGACGAGCTTGCCCGTGTCGGGGTCGAAGTCCTTGCCGCTGGCGAGGCTCTTCCCGTCGACGGTGTCCAGGCGAGCCTCGAAGCTCTTGGCCTCTGAGGTCTCGAGCTGGGCCGTGATCCCCCAGTAGTCGGCCGAGACGAAGCTCAAGCGCTTGCGCTCGCGCTCGACGACCATGCGGATCGCGATCGATTGGACGCGGCCGGCCGAGAGCTTGGGGCGGATCTTGCGCCACAGGACGGGCGAGACCTCATATCCGTAGAGGCGGTCAATGATCCGGCGCGCCTCTTGGGCCCGCACGATCTGCATGTCGATCTCGCGGGTGTCCTCGAGGGCGTGGAGGACGGCGGTCTTGGTGATCTCGTGGAAGACCATCCGCTTGACGGGGACGGTGGGCTTGAGCAGCTCCAAGAGGTGCCAGCTGATCGCTTCTCCTTCGCGGTCCTCATCAGTCGCGAGTAGGAGCTCGTCGGACTCGGCCAAGAGCTCCTTGAGCTCTTTGATCTTGGCCTTCTTGTCGGGGTGCACGACGTAGAGGGGTGCGAAGTCGTCCTCGACGTTGACGCCGAGCCGGGCCCACTTCTCCTTCTTCATGTTGGCCGGGATCGCGTCGGCGTTGGGAGGGAGGTCTCGGACGTGGCCCACGCTCGATTCGACGTGATACTCGCTACCGAGAATGCCCCGGAGGGTCTTCGCTTTGGTTGGCGATTCCACGATCACGAGCTTGGGCATTTGGGCTTCTCCTAGGTCCAACCCGAGCCCGTTCGGCTGCAGGGGGGGCCCTACCGTATAGCCGGAATCTCGGCCCTGTCCATCGCCCCCGAATTGGGGCCCTGGCCTAGGACGGCCGCTCAGGCCTTGCCAGCAAAGGAGTTAGCTGGCCTCCTCGTCCGGGTCCTCGGAGCTCCTGCAACCCAGCTCGACGCCTCGACTACTCCGAGCGACCACGCCCCGTAGGATCCGAGCGCCCGAGAGGAACCCCCAATGTTCTCCTTCTTCACCAAGAAGCCCCAAAACCTCGTCCCCGCTGCTGACGCCCTGCCGGGGCGCGAGACCCCTCTCAGCGTGCCTGAGGTCCACTTCGTCAACGGGAACCGGATCCAGGCGCCCTTCCCCGAGGGCCTAGACTCGCTCGTGATCGCCATGGGCTGCTTTTGGGGGGCCGAGCGCCGCTTCTGGGAGCAGCCGGGCGTCTACTCGACCTCGGTTGGCTACGCCGGCGGCTACACCAAGAACCCGACCTACGAGGAGACCTGCTCGGGCCGGACCGGCCACACCGAGGTCGTCCGGGTCCACTTCGACCCCAGCCAGACCTCCCTCGCCGCCCTCCTCAAGGTGTTCTGGGAGAGTCACGACCCAACCCAGGGCATGCGCCAGGGCAACGACGTGGGCACCCAATACCGCTCGGCGATCTACGCCACCAGCGAGGCCCAGCTCGCCGCCGCCCAGGCCTCGGCCGAGGCCTATCAAGCCGGCCTCAGCGCGGCCGGTCGCGGAGCGATCACGACCGAGATCGCGGCCCTCGACACGTATTACTACGCCGAGGAATACCACCAGCAATACCTCGGCAAGAACCCCAACGGCTACTGCGGCCTCAAGGGCACTGGAGTGGCTTGCCCGATTCCCTCCCAGGGATAGGGCGTGGCGGTCTCCAAGCGTGGTCGGCGGAAGGTCGTGGTCGAGGGAGAGGCCTTCTACTGGGGACTGAAGGTCGAGGATTGCCCCTGCTGCACCTTCGACAGCGCTCAGCCGGGTGATCACTTGCTGACGATTCTCCCGGACGACAAACGCTTCCGCCTCTACTGGTTCGTCGACGCAGCGAAGCGAGGCAGGGACTCCCCTCCCTTCGTGGTCACACGTGACTCGAAGCACTTGGACCTCGATCGCTGCGAGGTGCCCGAACAGATCACACCGCGCCTGATCGCCTTCCTTATCGAGGAGGCCCTGGTCCTGACCTCCAGCTAGGCGCCGCCCTGGGCCGAAGAGGGAGCATGCCCAAAGTGATCGTGCTCCTCTCCTTGATCCTCACTTCGGCTGTGGCGAGCGCTCCGCTCCTGGGTCGCGTGCTGGATCAATTGGTCGGCCCTGAGTGCTGCTGCGGCGCGCGAGGAGAGCCCGGTTGTTGCGCAGGCGGCTAGCGGCCAGGGCGTTGAATCGCGCAGGCATTGCCTAAGCTGAGCTTGTGAGTCAAACCCACGACGCGATCGTGATCGGCGCGGGCCCCGCCGGGTCGAGCCTGGCGCTACGCCTGGCGCAGCAGGGGCGGAGTTCCCTCCTCCTCGACGGGGCGCGCTTTCCTCGCCCCAAGGTGTGCGGCGAGGGGCTCATGCCTCACGGGCTCCACGCCTTGGCCGAGGTCGGCGTGGACGCTGCAGGGCAAGGTCAGCCCTTCTCAGGGATCCGCTATCGGCTCCCCGACGGGACCGTGGCCGAGGGACGCTTTCCAGGCGGCGGGCAAGGCGTTGGGCTCGAGCGGAGCTGGCTCGACACCGAGCTCTTGGCTCGAGCCGAGGCCGAGGAGCGAATCGAGGTTCGGACCGAGACCTGGGTCCAGACCCCGCGCCTCGCCGCCCCCGGCCAGCTGGCCGAGGTCGACCTCCCTGACGGCTCCACGGCGCGAGCGCCCGTCTTGATCGCCGCCGACGGGTGTCGCTCGCCGACACGTCGGGCGCTGGGCCTCGAAGCACCGGCCCCCAAGCGAATCCGCTTCGGCGTCGGAGCCCACTTCGACCACGCGTCCCGGGAGGACCCTTTCGTCGAGGTCTTCCTCGGCGCGGGCTACGAGCTCTACACGACGCCCGTCAGCCCGACGCGGACCAACGTGGCGCTCCTGACCGACGAGGACTATCTGCGGAGCGCGCTCCAAGGTCGCCTCGAGGAGGGGCTCCTCGAGGCCCTGCGCGAATCGTCTGGACGCGGGCCAGCCTTGGCCGAGGCCGAGCGAGTCGGCAAGGTTCGCACCATAGGTCCCCTGGCGCACCAAGCCCTACGCGCCCACGCCCAGGGCATGATCCTGGTCGGCGACGCCGCGGGCGCCCTCGATCCGATCACAGGGGAGGGGCTCTCCATAGGCCTCGCCACGAGCGCCATCGCGGCCGAGGTCTTGGGCGGCGCCTTCGCGGCCAACGACTTCAGCGCTCGTCGTCTAGCTGCCTGGACCCGCCGCCGCCGCCAGGCGATTCGCGGCTTGGAGACGTTTACTCGCGCGCTCCTCTTCCTGAGCGAGCGCCCCGAGCTGGCTGGCCGCGCGATCCGCAACCTGGCCGAGGCCCCCGAGACCTTCTCGCGCCTCCTGGGCGTCGCCGCCGGCGGCTCCCTGAGCACGCTCCGCTTCCGCGACGGCCTCCGCCTCCTGGCTGGCGTGTGAAGCGCTAGATTGGTCGACCAGCCAAGCGAGGCGACATGGGACGACCGAGTAATCGCGCGCAGCGGCGCGGAGAGATCGTGGAGGGGCTGCAGGCCGTGATGGCCCTGCAGGGCTACGAGGCCGCCTCGGTGGCTGAGGTCGCGCGGGCGGCTGGGCTCGCCACGGGGTTGGTTCACTACCACTTCAAGAGCAAGCAGGAGATCCTCCTGGCCCTGATCGAGCGTCTCGGTGCGGCGATCGAGGATCGCCTCGCGCCTTGCTTGGCCAAGGCTGCGACGCCCCGGGCCAAGCTCGAGGCGCTCCTCGACGTGCACCTCGCTCGTGGCCAGGGAGACCCGGCCGCCTTGGCTTGCTGGGTCGCGATCGGGGCCGAGGCGATCCGCCAACCCGAGGTCCGTGAAGCCTATGGCGCCGTCCTGCGCCGGCGGATCGACCTCATGAGCTCGCTCCTGCGCGAGGCCTTGGCGGCCGCCGGGCAGCCGACTCGGGGCGCCAAGGCGGGCGCGGCGGGCCTCTCGGCGGCGATCGAAGGCTACTTTCAGCTCGCGGCGGCCGCCCCCGACCTCGTCCCTCGCGGGAGCGCCGCGCGCAGCGCCAAGCGCATGCTGAGCGGCCTCCTCTCCTCCTAGGTGCACCCTCAAGTCCTTGACGCGTTCGGAGGTTGTTTATAGGTTGGGTACCCAGGAAAGGTCCGGCCGTGAATGAGAGAGACTTGGCGATCCGGAGGCCCGTCTGGAGCTCTTTCCTGGCTCTGCTCCCCTTGGATTGCGAGCCGATCGACCCGGGCGAGCTGGAGCGCCTAGCCGCTCCCCTCGCGCGGAGCCCCTACTCGAGGCGGGAGCTGTGGCGCGTCTTTTGGGACGAGGTGCTACCGACCTGGAATCGGGCCTGGCCGGACGGATTCTGCACCTGGGCTCAGCTTCACCCGCTCTGCCAGCGCGTGGCTGAGACCTTCCCGCTCCTCCGCTGGATCGAGCGGATCGTCTTGGGTGCTGCCATGGTCCTAGGGTTGGGGCTAGCTCTGCTCGGCTTCCTCAACCCGCTGCTCGTGTTCGCCTGGCGGTGGGCGGAGATCGTGCGCGACGCCTCGAGGCTGATCGCGAAGACCGAAGAGCTGAGGTCAGATCGCGCTGAGTTGCTGTCACCTCAGACGAAGGGAGAGGTCGACCAAGAGCCCAGCGTTGGGTGGGGCTAGCTCCGAGAGCCAGCCCACGCGCGGTAGAGTCGCTCCTCGCAGCGGAGTCCCATGCCTGTCGAGTTTGGTCCCTATCGCGCCGAGTTCTCGGCAATGGCGCTCTCGGCGGACCGAGAGCGGGTCTACGTGGGATCTCGGAGCGGGGACGTGGTCTGGGCCGAATGGAGCAGCCTCCGCAGCGGGGCCAGGGAGTGGGCTCGCTTCCCAGCGCCGCCGGCTCCCCCAGGCAAGATGAACTTGGCGGCTCACGTCGGCTCCCTGGCCCAGATCCTGTCCACCGAGAGCGGGCTCTACAGCGTGGCGTGCTACGGAACTCGAGCTGAGCTGATCGCCTGGGAGCCTGAGACTCACGCGCGCCTCGGGGCCGTGACCTATCGAGAGCGGGTCGGAGTGGTCAGCCTCACGAGCGGGCCCCGAGGAGAGCAGCTCGTCCTCGGCCTCGGCTCAGGGGGCGTCCGACTCGTCGGAGTCGGTGAACTCCGAGCCGCGTCCGAGGCGCCCCGCAAAAGACAGTAGGCTCTGAGCCCGAGGAGGACCCATGGCGAGCCCAGCGAAGACCCCGACCCGAGCCAAGGCCAGCGCCCTCGAGCGCGCCGCCAAGCAGCTCAACCGCGACCTGAGCGGATACAGCGAGCCTGACCCAGAGCTCGGCGTTCACTACGTCCTCAACCCCCTCGACTACGCCTGGAAGGTTCACCAGGCCTTCCTCCGTCGCTACGCCCCGACGGGACCGGATCAGGTCGAGGCCGTCTTGGTCGGCATGAACCCAGGTCCCTGGGGCATGGCCCAGACCGGGGTCCCCTTCGGGAGCCCGGACGTGGTCCGGGACTTCTTGAAGGTCACGGGGATCGCGGTCAAGGAGCCCGAGCACGTCCACCCCAAGCGGCGGATCGTGGGCCTGGAGTCGCCCCGGAGTGAAGTCAGCGGACGACGTCTCTGGGGCGGGGCCCAGGAGTGCTTCGGGACGGCCGAGGCCTTCTTCGCGCGCTTCTTCGTCCTCAACTACTGCCCGCTGGTCTGGCAGAAGGAGTCCGGCGCGAACCTGACCCCGGACAAGCTCCCCAAGAGCTACATGGCCGACTGCAGCGCGGCTTGCGACCGCCACCTGGCGGCGGCGCTCAAGGCCCTGGGACCGAAGGTCACGGCGATCGGCGTCGGCAAGTGGGCTGAGAAGCAGCTCAAGAAGGTGATCGAGGACGCTGGCCTCCCCAACGACGTCGGCTCGATCCTGCACCCCAGCCCGGCCAGCCCCATCGCCAACCGCGGATGGTTGCCTCAGGCTCGCAAGCAGCTCGAGGCTCTCGGTCACGCTTGGCCTGAGCCTGCCCAGTGAGCCCGCCCTTTCACCTCGCGTTCCCCGTCACGGACCTCGAGGCGACGCGCGCCTTCTATTGCGAGGTCCTCGGCTGCACGGCGGGCCGGAGCGCAGAGCGCTGGCTCGACCTCGACCTGCAGGGGCACCAGCTCAGCGCGCACCTGACCGAGTCCCGCGGGGACGCTGGGCGAAACCTCGTCGACGGCGACGGCGTTCCGATCCCGCACTTTGGGCTCGTGCTCCCTTGGGAAGAGTGGCAGGCCCTGGTCGCGACGCTGGAGGCCAAGGGCGTCGCCTGCGAGTTCGGCCCACGGATTCGCTTCGAGGGGGAGGTCGGCGAGCAGGCGACGCTCTTCGTGCGCGACCCCTCGGGGAACTCCCTCGAGTTCAAGAGCTTCAAGGACCCCAGCCAGCTCTTCGCGGTCTAGAGGGCGAACTTCCAGGGCGGGCCCGCGTCTATTAGGCGAACGGAGGACGTCGTGGATCAGGACCTGAGCGAACTCGAGCGCCGCGCGCGCGCCAACCCGGAAGACCGAGACCTCGCGGATCGCCTCGACCGAGCGCTCCTGCGGGCTGGGCGAGACGAGCAGGTCCAAGCTCGCTATCGCTTCAAGTTCCAGTGCCCGCTGCGCTTCGAGGACCTCCAGGCCAGCGGCGACGACCTCACCCAGCGAAGCTGCGCGCGTTGCGAGCGCAGCGTCCGCCTCGTCCGAACGCCCGAGGAGCTGGCCGAGCGAGTCGCTGCGGGTGAGTGCGTCGCGATCCCGCAGGACTCCCTCGCTGCGGGCTGCCTCGAGCTCGCAGAGAGCCCTGACGTGAGCTCCGCCTCGCAGCCAGGGCGCCCCTGCGTCCATGCCAGCGCGCTCCGCTTCGTGGACCTCGATCAGCTCGAGATCCCACGGGCCGCCCTCGAGTTGATCCCGCCGTCTTTCGCGCTCACGTACCGGGTCGTGCCGGTCGCGCTCTGGCCCGCCCAGAGGGAGGGCGCAGCAGAGCCTTTAGCCCTGAACCCGAGGACGGGGGAGGTCTCCTCGCTGGAGGATCCGATCCCCTGTCTCGAGGTCGCCTGCTCGCCCGAGACCTCCGCGACCGTCGTCGAGGACCTCGAGTTCATGCTCGACCTGGAGATCCGGGTCGCCCTCGCCAGCCCCGACGCCCTCGGCCGCGCCCTCGAGCGTCACTATCCAGACTCGGGTGAGTCGCCCTTCGATGTTCTCCTAGGAGACGTGGTCGTGGGCTGAGGGCGGCGCCTGGAGATGCGATCCTGGTGAGCCCCGGAGGTCCGCATGCGTCTCGCTCTCTCTCTGCTCCTGCTGGTCCCGAGCTTCGCGCTGGCCCAAGCCGGCCCTCCGGCGGCGAAGCCCGAGTCCGTCGAGCTGAAGGCTCCTGACGGGCTCAAGGTCCGGGCCGACCTCTACGCGGGCAAGGACAAGGGCGGGCCCGTGATCCTCCTCTGCCACCAGGCCCGCTCGTCGCGGGGGGAATACCGCAAGATCGCGCCGCGCCTCCAGGCCGCTGGCTACACCTGCTTGGCCCTCGATCAGCGCTCGGGTCAGGAGTGGGAGGGCGTCGTCAACGAGACGGCTCGCCGAGCCAAGGCCGCGGGCAAGGACCAGGGCTACTTGGCGGCGCGCCAGGACATAGAGGCGGGGATCGGTTGGCTGCGGCGCCAGGGCTACCGCGGCAAGCTCGCGCTCTGGGGCTCCTCCTACTCGGCGAGCTTGGTCCTCGTGGTTGGCGCCAAGAGCGAGGAGGTCAGCGCGGTCCTGTCCTTCGCGCCGGGCGAGTATTTCCGCCCCAAGACCGACTACGTCCGCAGCGCCGTGGCTGGCCTGGCCAAGAAGCCGGTCCTGATCGTGTCGCCTGCCAAGGAGCGCGGCCAAGCCGAGCCGATCAAAGCCGCGATCCCCTCGGCCAAGCTCGTGATCGACGCCCAGATCCAGCACGGCTCGCGGACCCTCTATCGCGGGGCCTTGGCCAAGACGCTCTGGACCCGCGACGTCCTTCCCTTCCTAGAGCGCGCGCTGCGCTAGGTCGCTCGGTGACGCCCGGCGACAGATCTCCTCCGGAAGACTCCAGCGCGGACCCCTTGGTCAGCGACTCCGTCGGCCCTTCCCGGGGGTCTGGTTCGCGAGGATCTGGCTCGCGGGGATCTGGCTCGCGGGGATCTGGCTCGCGGGGATCTGGCTCGCGGGGATCTGGCTCGCGGGGATCTGGCTCGCGGGGAGGCGAGCGGCGGGCGAGCGACGCCTTGGTCAACGGGCGCTATCAGATCGTGGCCAACCTGGGCGAGGGGGGCATGGGGACGATCTCGCTGGCGCGCGACACGGAGCTGGACCGCCTGGTAGCGCTCAAGCGGCTCACGGCGAGCTTCCCCTCACCCAAGAAGCGGGCCCGCTTCGAGTCCGAAGCGCTAGCCTCTGCGCGGCTCCAGCACCCCAACGTGATCCGGACCCACGAGTTGATCTGGAACCCGCGCGACCTGTGCCTGGTCATGGAATACGTCGAGGGCGAGTCCCTCGCTGAGCGCTTGGAGGAGGGGCCCCTGGGGACCGAGGAGGTCCTCCGGATCGCCAAGGGCATGGCCGCAGGCCTCGCGCACGCGCACAGCCAGAGCGTGATCCACCGCGACCTCAAGCCCGACAACGTGATGCTCGCAGACGACGGTCGCGTGCTCCTGATCGACTTCGGCCTCGCCAAGCGGATCGACACCTCCCAGGCTCTGACGAAGACCGGGCAGTTCATAGGCACGCCGACCTACGTCCCGCCCGAGCAGATCACCGAGGGCAAACACGCAGGCCCCCGGGCGGACATCTACGGCTTCGGAGCTTGCCTCTATCACATGCTCTGCGGGCAGCCGCCCTTCCTCTGCGAGAGCTTGGCCCAGCTCGTGAGCACGATCCTCACGATCCCCCCCGAGTCCCCGAGCAAGGTCTCAGAGGGCGTCGACCCTGGGCTGGCCAAGCTCTGCCTGCGCTGCCTAGAGAAGTCTCCGGACGACAGATTCCAGAGCGCGGAGGAGCTCGGCGCGGCCCTCGAGCGCGCGGGCGAGCAGCAAGGTGCGAGTTCGCGCGGACCTTGGATCTTGCTCGGGCTCGGCGTGGCCCTCGGGCTCGGGGGCGTCGCGGTCGCGATCTCAGACCCCGGGGTCGCGCCCCTGCCCCCGCCGGTCAGCGCGACGGTTCAGGTCACCCCGGAGGAGTCGAGAAGCCCCGAGGCCGAGCGCGGGCGCCTCGTGATTCGGCCCGAGCGAGCCTTCCGCGTCCCGGGCGAGCGCTACGGGAACCCGGAGTATTGCGCGATGCGGGTCACCCCCACGGGGAAGGTCTGGGTCGCTATGCGGAGCAATCCGCACCAGCTCTCGCGCTGGGACCCCGCGACCTCCCAGCTGGAGGCCAGCTGGAGGGTCGGGATCGATCGCGTCGCGATCACGCCGCGAGGGGACCTCGCGGCCCTCGTCGGCGGATCGACCCTGAGCTTCTTCTCGAGCGATCACGCCGGAGACGATCGGGACGCGGAGCGCCTCCTGCGCGTCGAGCCGCAGGGCTGGTTCCCGGGCTGGACGACCTGCGTCCTGGGCTTCTCCCCGGACGGAGCTTCCTTGGCGTTAGCGAGTCAGGCTGGCGGGTTCGCGATCCTCGACGTCGAGTCAGGAGAGATCCGTCAGCAGATCAAGTCAGATCGCTACTACCGGGACTGCGTGTTCACGGGCGGACTCCTCCTCGCGACCCACGACGGCGGGCGCCGAGGACCGGGAGGCATGCGGCTCTGGAGCGTCACTGGAGGACGAGAGATCGGCCGGCTGAAGTTCCCTATGGCCGCGCGCTTGGCCCTGCTGAACGACGGGAGGGTGGCCTTCGGCGGGAAGACTCGCCACGTGGGGGTCGTGGTGCCCAGCCCCAAGGGGCTCTTGGACCTGCGCTTCCTGGATCCGGGCGGGGGCCCTCCGCGGGCGGCGGGGCCTGACGAGCGCCCTCTGGGGCATAGGCTCCCCCTGATCTGTCTCGCGGCCTCCTCCGGCTCGCTCTACACCGGCGGAGGGGTCGAGGCGGTCGGGGGAAGGTCCGAGACCAGTGGCGAGCTGCGGCGCTGGGAGGCCAAGAGCTTGCGCCTGATCGAGGTCCTAGAGCTCCCCCGAGCGCCGGTCGCCATAGCACCCCACCCCAAGGGCGCCTTGGTGTTGACCCTCGACGGGACCGTTCACGTCCTCGAGTTCGAGGAGTAGCTAGCGCTCGCGGGTGCGCTCCCAGTCCAGCTGGTGGAGGCGAGCTTGGAGCATCAAGGTGGCTGTGTTGTCTCGGATCGAGGTCGCGCCGCGACCACCAGCGGCTCGGACGAGGGTCAGGAGCGTGCCGAGGGTCATCCCGCTGATCTCGCGGACCTCGGCTCCCTGGCTGAGGGCACGGACGATCTCGGGCCAGGCTCGAATCGTTCCTTCGCGAGTGCTCTGAGTCGCTCGCAAGAGCCAGGGGGGCTGATCGCGGGTCACGAGGATGGCAGCTGCTTCGGGGCGCGCCGTGCGCTTGGGAAAGACTGAGGTCGTGCGGCGATAGCCGGAGTTTCCGCGAGCGTTGGTCGACCGCCTCATCTTGCTCGTGATCTTGCTCTTCTCCTCGCAGAAGCGGGTCGTGAGGAAGAGGTGCGGCGCCTCGAGGTCGAGGAGGCGAGCTTCACCGGTCGGATTGCGCGCCTCCCAAGGCGGGCCCGAGAGGGCGCGGACCTGGAAGGGCTCCTGAATCGCGAGGACGTCGAGCATGGGAAGGAGGGTGGCTCGAACACCCGCCCGCTGAAGGCGCGAGAGGGCCTCCTGGCCAATGTCTGGGGAGTCTGCTCGCGCCAGCGGCTCGGCGTAGGGGACCTGGAGGCGGAGCCGACCGTCGTAGAGGGTGTGATCGGGCCCGAGGATCTCGGCCACGACTTGGGCGGCTTCCTTCGACGTGCGGGCCTCAGCGCTTGGCCAGAGCACGATCAGGGAGGTCTCTGGGCGAATGTTGGCTAGAGAGTTGGGCTGCCAAGAGCCGAGGCGGCGGGCCATGGCGACGAGGCGCGGGAGGGCGGCCAGACCGATTCGATCCGTGAGGGTTCCCGGACAACCGAGGGCTGCGCAGCTCCCGAAGACCTGGGCGCAGTCGGCGTGATAGAGCGCGCGGCAGTCGGTGCAGGCTACGCCTTGGTCGAGGTCGTCGAGGCAGAAGGGGCAGCGCGCGCTGGCGTTGCCTGAGGGGGTGTTCTCCTTGATACGAATCTGCATGTCGCTCCAGCCCGCGGATCGCCTCAGGATATCGAGCGCTTCCAGATTGGAGTGGCCGATTCGCCCGGCCCAGTGGTGATGCCTGCCTGGGACTTGTCTATCCTGCGAGCCCACTCGGAGCCGGCATGGTCAAGAAGCGTTCACCCTGGGATCCCCGCGTCTTGCGCAAGCGGCTCAAGGCACCCCTGCGCGCGCGGGCGCTGCAGAAGAAGTGGCAGACCGAGGTCGACCTGGACGCGCTCCGGGCCGAGAAGGTCACGATCGTGGTTCTGACCTACAACCGCTGCGAGTTTCTCCGCTGGTGCCTCGAGAGCCTCTTCGCGACCCTCCCCGAGCAGCCGCGCTGTGAGGTGATCGTGTGGGACAACGCGTCGGTGGACGACACCAAGGAGGTCTGCCGGCCCTTCGTCGAGGCAGGCAAGCTGCGCGTCGTCCACCACCCAGAGAACATCGGCACTAACGCGTATCACTTCGCCTTCAAGGAGGCCGCGCCGGACTCGACCTTCTTCGTAGAGATGGACGACGACGTGCTCTGGTTCCGCGAGGGCTGGCTAGAGGAGCTCTTGAGACCCTTCCAGCAGCTGCCGCGCTTGGGCTACCTCGGCGCGAACCAGATCGACGACGAGTTCACCGATATCGACAACCCTCTGACCAAGGGCGAGCACTTCTACAATCACGTGTCCTTCGCGGACGGAACAGAGATCGCTTTCGGTCCGACCCGTGGGTTTTGCGCTGCCACCCCGCGCAAGATCTATGAAGAGGTCGGAGGGTTTCCCGACTTGACCTCAACGGGGCAGCTCTTCGTCTCCGAGGACGGGCACTACAACCGCATGATGCGCAAGGCGGGCTACGAGCGCGGAATCCTGGTCTCGCTGCCGCTTTATCACGCGACGGGACCGAACTGCAACGCGGACTACTGGAAGCTCTTCGTCGACAAGAAGGAGGACACGGGGCACTTCCAAGACAAGAAGCAGTTCGACCGAGATCTGATCGTGCCGGGCTTCGTGGACCACTTCGTCGAGACCTATCGCGGCGGAGAGAGGTAGCCATGCCTCGCTATCCCCAGGCGAGTCCCCACGCGGCGGCGGTCCCGATCTCGACCTTCAGCGCCTTCGCGGCGCGCCTCAGAGAGGCCCAGCGCGACCCCGACTTCGTGCCCCTGCACCTCGGCGACACCTACCCCCTCCCCCCAGCCGCGGCCCGGCGGGTAGACCTCGACGACCCCGCGCTGCACCGCTATGGACCCGTGGCGGGTCAGGCTGCGCTCCGCGAGGCCGGCGCTGCGGACTTGGCTGAGCTGGGTCTGGCTTGGTCGAGTCCTGATCGGACGTTTGTCACGCCAGGCGCGACCGGCGGGCTCGATGTGGCCCTGGACGCGACCCTAGCCCCGGGTGACCGGGTCCTGATCTTGACGCCGACCTGGCCCCTGATCTTCGGGCTCGTCGCGCGACGCGGCGCCTATCCGATCCAGGTTCCGATCTCAGAGTCAGGGAGCCTCCCGACGCCGGACGAGCTCCGGGAGCGGATCTCGGCTGAGCTCTGCGGGCAGACCGTCGGGATCGCCTTCGTGAACCCCAACAACCCAGGCGGCTTCGCCTATACCCCTGCCCACTTGGAGGTGATCGCCGAGTTGGCCTGCGCGAATCAGCTCTGGGTCTATTGTGACGCGGTCTACGCCGACATGACCTATGCGCCCAAGCGGCGCGTCCTAGCCGAGCTCCCCGAGCGGCTGGCGGAGCGGACCTTCGTGGTCACCTCCTACTCCAAGAGCTTCGGTCTGGCGGGACAGCGGGTCGCGTTGCTCCACGCGCCCGAGGCCTGCGAGGGCTTGCCTGCCCGGCTCCTGACCCACACCTGCTACCACACCGGCAACCTGGCTCAGGCCATGGCCTTGGCGTCTCTCGAGGACGACCCGGCTGCCGCCCGTCGAGAGCGGGTGGACTTGGCTCGGTCGGGCGCGGCTCAGGCCCTGGAGGCGATCGGCGAGCGGGTTCCTGTCGCGGCCCCCGACGGCGGCGCCTTCCTGCTCCTCGACCTCCGCGCGCGCTGCGCTGAGGGCGCAGACGTCACGCGGCTCTTGGAGCAGAGCTTGGAGCGCGGGTTCTCGCTCGCACCAGGCGCCCCCTTCGGTCGCCACTTCCAGCGCTTCGCGCGGCTCTGCTTCACGGCGGTTCGGCCCGAGCGGCTGGCCGTCGGGTTGGATCGCTTCGTGACGCTCCTCGACGAGAAGCAGGGGTGAGCGAAGCTCCTCCTAGCTCTTCCTACGGAGTCCCTTCAAAGTCGTCACTCGAGGACCTGAAGCCAGTCCGTCCTCCCTCTGAGTTGAGCGAGGCTAACAAGGGTCAGGCCTCTCGGCGCTGGCCGCTCTGCTGTGGGTGCTTGGTGGCGCTGCTGGTCTTGCTCTCGCTGGGGCTAGGCTGGCTCTGGGTCGCGGCGCACCCGAGTCATGCCGGGAACGGCGCGCGAGTCTTGAGCGTGGAGCCCGAGGAGCTCGAGGACGACAACTACATCAGCCTCTCCTTGCGCTATCGCGAGGGGAAGCTGCAGTCGATCTCGAGTCTGGGCCACCTGTGGGAGGAAGACGCCCAGGGCGTGCTGCGTCCCGCGTTCGGCCTGACCGAGCCGGGGGTCTATTTCTGGCCGATCTCGGTCCAGGGAGAGTGGGCGGGACTTCCCGCGGGAGAGCAACTCTACGCCCGCAACCTGAGCACCGGAGAGCTGGACTCGATCGCTCTCGGCGACACCGAGAAGGTGATGCTCTCGACCACGGCCACGCGCGGTTCGCTCTTGGCGACGGCGAGTGAGATCGACGGAAACGTCCGCGTGTTTCGGATCAAGGAAGGCCAGCAGCTCTGGAGCAGTGCGGTCTGGCCGAGCAACACGGTCTGCATGACCTTTGTGGGCGAGGCCCTAGCCGTCGGGACTGATCGAGGGAAGGTCGAGCTCTTGAAGGCGCAGACGGGTGAGGGGATTCGATCGCTCGAGACTGGCCACAGGCGAGTGACAGCCCTCGCGGCGAGCGTCGACGGTGAACTCCTCCTCGTCGGTTGCATCCTGGGTCAGAAGGGGAAGGCGAAGGCGGGGGGCGAGGTCCAGCTCTGGGACCTCACGACGAGTGCCGCGAGCCCAAGCGCGACCTTCGTGATCGACAACGTGTTCGACGAGGTCAGCGCTTTGGCGATCTCGCCCGATGGCGCCTACCTGGCGGCCGGGCGCACCAAGGGCGGACTCCAGGTTTGGGATCGCTCGGGGGCTTTGATCGGGAGCTTCCTCCATGACGACAGCCTCCTCTTCCCCAAGCGCGAGGTCCTGGCGATCGCCTTCGACACGGATCGTGTGGCTTGGGCAGCGGGCGTGCAGGTCTTCGAGCGAAAGCTGGGCCAGTAAGCCGGTTCGGCCTCCAGCTGGCTGGGCCGCTGTCGATCCCGTCGGGCTGAGGGGAGGGAAGCCATTTGATGGCCTAAGGGACCCACCTCCGGTTGCCCTGTCCTCCTCTGGGGCTCAAACTGTCCACGCGGGGACGGACTCTCCTACCCGCGACGAGGTCCCGTGAAGCAGAAGTCCCTCTTCGGTCGTATCGCGCTCAAGAAGGGCCTCGTGAGCGAGATCCAGCTCGAGCGCGCGCTCCGCTTCCAAGAGGAGATCCGAGCCCTCGGTCTCGAAAAGCCCCTCGGCAAGATATTGGTCGCGGACGGGATCCTGGCGGAGGGGCAGGTCGAGGTGATCCTGCGGCTCCAAGGGATCAACCAGCGCGCCCAGGACGCGCGGCGCTTCGGTCGCATCGCGCTCAAGAACGGCTTCGTTGACCAAGACCAACTCGACGCGGCGCTGACGCTGGCCCAGGAGGAGGGCTTCAACCGCCCGCTCAGCATGGTCCTCCAGGCTCAGGGCGCCCTCGGCGCTCGCGTGGCGCGGGCGATCGAGCAGGCCCTGACCGAGGCCAAGGAGCGCGAGAGTGTGCCTCTGGATCAGCGAGGTGTCACTGGGCGACTTGCCAAGACCCTCGACCTAGAGGACGACGAAGACGAGGACGACGAGCACGATTGGGTCTCGGATTTTGGCTTCGCGGCGGTGGCGTTCCGCGAGGGGCTCCTCCAGATCCCAGAGATCGAGCGCGCCCTCGCTGAGCAGCTCCTGCACGCGGAGCCTCGTTCGCTCTCGGAGACCTTGGTTCAGCGCGGTGTGCTCCGGGCCGAGGAGGTCGTGCAGGTCGAGGAGTCTCTGGCCCTCGCGCGCCAGGAGCGGCTGCGGGTCCCGGGCTACGAGCTCTTGGACGTCCTGGGCTACGGCGTCACGAGTGTGGTGCTGCAGGCGCGCCACACCGTGTTGGACCGCGAGGTCGCGGTCAAGCTCTTTCGCACTGAGCACATCTTGGCGACAACGCCGGAGGCCCTCGTGGAAGAGGCCCGGGCTGTGGCGAAGGTTCGGCACCCGAACGTCGTGGAGCTCTACGAGGTCGGGAGGGTTCGACGGCGCGTGTTCTTCGTGATGGAGCTCGTGCGGGGGCCAACCCTCCTCGACATGCTTCGCAATGAGGGGGCCTTGAGCGAGGACAAGACCCTTCGCCTGGCACGGGACATGGTCAAGGCGCTGGATGCGATCCACGAGGCGGGTTTGATTCACCGCGACGTGAAGCCGCAGAACATTCTCCTGGACGAGGCTGGAGGCAACTTCAAGCTGACCGATCTCGGGCTGGCCTGTGAGCAGGGCGAGGCGGTGGACGAGGATCAGGAGGGGCACGCGATCTATGGCTCGCCCTACACCATGTCGCCAGAGCAGGCGAACGGCGCTCGCTCCGACGCGCGCAGCGACCTCTACGGCCTCGGCGCTACGCTCTTCTACGCCCTGACGGAGACGCCTCCCTACGAGGGTCAGGACACGCTCACGATCCTGATGGGGCACATGACCGCTCCGATTCCAGATCCGCGCGAGCGCGGGGGGGGGGAGATTAGTGAGGGCCTAGCCGAGCTGGTGATGCGCCTCCTAGCCAAGGATCCGGACGAGCGCCCGAGCTCGGCTCGCGAGGTCCTCTCGGCCGTCGAGGGCCTGCTCGCGTTCTGATCCACGACCCTTGGCGTGGGCTCGAGAGCGCGCGAGGATTCGGCTGCGAGGACGAGGACGCCATGCATGTGATCGCTGACCTGTGCCTAGTTCCCTTAGGGGTCGGGGTCTCCGTCTCGGAATACGTGGCGGCTTGCCAGCGGATCTTCGAGGAGGCTGGGCTGGCACCTCGAATGCACGCCTACGGGACCAACGTCGAGGGCGAGTGGGATCAGGTGTTCGGGGCGATCCGGCGGTGCCATGAAGAGGTCCATGGCATGGGCGTCCCGCGGATCAGCTGCACGCTCAAGTTCGGCACTCGAACGGATCGAATGCAGTCAAGGGCGGACAAGGTAGCCAGCGTTCAGGCCAAGCTGGCGGACGGGGGTGGTGAGTGACGAAGCTCACGACTCAGGATCACCGGCGAGACAGCGCGGGCTTGACCTACGTCTACGCGGTCGTTTCGCGGCGCGCGGGCGGCGTGAGCGTGGGCGTAAACCTCAATCCGAATCAGGCCTGCAACTGGCGCTGCGCCTACTGCCAGGTGCCTGGGTTGGTGCGGGGTAAAGGTCCCGCCATCGACCTCGAACTCCTCCGCAGCGAGCTCGATCAGCTCCTCGGGGAGATCGTCTCGGGTGACTTCATGGCGGAGCGGGTGCCAGAGGGAATGCGGCGCCTGAACGACGTCGCGTTCTCGGGCAACGGGGAGCCGACGAGCTCGCCCGACTTTGCGGCGGCGGTCGAGGTCGTGCGCGCGGCGGTCGAGGCGCAGGGGCTCTTGGGCCGGGTCAAGTTGGTCTTGATCAGCAACGGTTCGTTGATCGATCAGCCGCGCGTGTTCGGTGCGCTGGCGCCCTTTGCGGCTGCTGGGGGAGAGGTCTGGTTCAAGCTGGATCGCGCGACGAAGGCGGGCCTGCGAGAGGTGAACGACACGGCCGTAGACCCTGCGGACCACCTGGCGCGCCTGCGGCGCTGTGCGGTGGTCTGCCCCACCTGGATCCAGACCTGCGCCTTCGCTCGCGACGGTCTCCCTCCGAGCGACTCTGAGCGGGCGGCCTACCTAGAGGCCCTGGCGGAGTTGGCGCGAGACGGGGTTCCTCTTCGAGGGGTTCTCCTCTATGGGCTAGCTCGCGAGAGCCACCAGCCGGAGGCCCCCCGTCTCAGCGCGCTCCCAGGCGAGTGGCTGGAGGCCCTCGCCGAGGAGGTTCGGGGCATAGGCTATGAGGTCAAGGTCAGCCTCTAGGCCAGCCAACTCCTCCCCCCTCCAGAAAGGTAGCGGCTATGTCTCCGGACGACTTTATGCGCAGGTATGAGGCAGCGACGGCCGCCCATGACCTCGAGGCGACCTTGGCGCTGATCGCAGACGACGCGATCTTTCTCTTCAGCAACGAGTCGAGTCACGTAGGGAAGGGGGCGATCCGGGAGGTTCTGGAGGCGAACTTCGCGGCCATCGAGGCCGAGGACTACCGGATCGAGGGCCTCCGCTGGTTGCTAAGAACGGAGGACGCGGCCCTCGGGGTCTACACCTATCACTGGGCTGGCCGGATCCGAGGTGAGCGGGCGTCGGGGGGCGGCCGCGGGACTTGTGCGTTGCGTCGGGTCGGCGTTGACTGGCGCGTGGTGCACGAGCACCTCTCGCGCGGCTCTTTGGCTTGAGCCGGGTTCGGCCCTTGTCTCAGCGGCTTCCTCTCGTGACTCTGAGGGGGTGAGCGGAGATGGCATGAGTGAGGACGGGGCTCCCCAGGCTTGGGAGGTATATCGGACGCGACTCGACGAGGAGGGCCATCTGGCAGCGGTCCTAGTCGACGTCTCGATTCGTGGCGCTGACTCCAAGCGTCCCCACCTGGTGCGCGTCGTGGTGCACCTTCAGGAGCCGGACTACGACACAGGCATGCCGCACAAGGAGGAGTCCAAGGCCCTCTATGCGTTGGAGGACGAGTTAACGCCTGCCCTCGAGCGGGCCGGGGCGCGTTTGGTGGGGCGTCTCACGACCCAGGGCGTGCGTGACTTCGTCTACTACGCGCCAGGATCGATCTCCGAGGATCGCGTCCGCGACGTGCTCTCTCAGTGGCCTCGCTACCACTTCGACTTGACCCAGGAGGACGACGCGGAGTGGGCCTTCTATCACGAGATTCTGGTCCCTTCGCCGCGCGAGTGGCAGTCGATCATGAACGGCAAGGTGATCCACAACCTCAGTGAGCGCGGGGACACTCTCGACACGCCCCGAGAGGTAGACCACCACCTCCTCTTCCCCACCGAGGCTGCTCTCAAGAGCTTCCTGGGGGACTTGGAAGGCTTCACCTGCGTATCGAGCGAGGCTCAGGAGGACCAGGCGGGCTTTAGCCTCCACCTCGTCCGGACCCACGCGGTCGACTTCTCCACCGTAGACGCGATCGTGTCCGAGCTCACCGAGCGCGCCGAGGCCGTATCGGGGACCTACGACGGCTGGGGCTGCGCTGCCGTCGCCGACCCCAATTCCGATTGACGGCGAGCACGTGGCCGACCAGCGCCGCGGCCGCGACCCAGTGCGGGATGGGCCCTGCAGCAGACCAATGGTCCGATTCCGGTTCCCCCGGCGGCGCGAAAATCCAATGGTTCTGGCCGCTGGCGGCAGGCGCGGAGGGTCCGCGGGTGACGGATTTGGAGCGCAGGGCGGGCCAGTTTGGAGCCCTCGCTGGGAAGTCCGTACGTAGCTCCAGCGGGGCTGGGCCCCGCTGAGGTTGTTGAGCTGTGATTAGGTCATTTGGGGACGAGCTGGGCCTTGTAGAGCTCGACGGCTCGCCAGGTGCCCTCTGGGAAGAGGGTCGACTTGTCGTTCTGCCAACGCAGGAAGGCTGCCCGGACCGCACGGCGCCAGAGCTTGAGCTCGAGGCGCTTCTCCTTGGTGGCGTTGGTCAGGGCCGGGATTAGGCCGAAGCTGGGCCCCGTGCGCGAACCCTCGGGCGCTGAGAATGGGTCAAGGGTCTTGGCGGACTGGCGTCCCGTGTAACTGCCCGGACGCGCGTGGAGGTCGGCGAGGTAGGCGTCTAGGGCCCGCTGGAACTGGCGGC
>Ga0316202_10000233_pt1 | contig 77885 bp, 63 predicted proteins | sample 3monrhotite_MG_FD_204934 | JGI IMG/M metagenome (GOLD analysis project Ga0316202, IMG submission 204934) | Microbial mat bacterial communities from mineral coupon in-situ incubated in ocean water Damariscotta River, Maine, United States -... | ecosystem: Environmental > Aquatic > Marine >...
CTGTCCCTGGCCGCGCTGGGTCTGTCCCTGGCCGCGCTGGGTCTGTCCCTGGCCGCGCTGGGTCTGTCCCTGGCCGCGCTGGGTCTGTCCCTGGCCGCGCTGGGTCTGTCCCATGGGCTTGCCGCTGGAGGACAGCTTGAGGAGGACTTCGTCCATGAACGCCTCGACGCCGACGGTGATCGCGTCGGCCGGGTCGCCGAAGTCGTGCACCAAGGACACATGGTTTTCGTTTCCGTCGGTGTTGACCGTGTAGGTCACGCCGGCCGCCTTGAGGGCGTCGCCGAAGTGGAGGGATTGGTCCTCGGAGATCCGTTGTGGGGTCTTGCCGAAGAAGCCTGCGTAGACGACGTGGAAGGCCGGGTAAGACTGGCCTCGCTTGAGGTGCGTGATCGGCGAGGCGTTCTCTTGGGTCGCGAGGTCGGTCCCGAAGACCTTCTCTAGCGTGCGCTTGGCGGCGGGCCAGCCCAAGGAATCAGCGGTCGAGATCGCGCGCGGAATGTCGTAGGCCTGAATGTCGAGGGGAATGATCCCCTTGAGGAAGTTCAAGTCGAGCCGCTGGGCCTTGAGGTAGCTGGCGTCGGTGCCCAGGAGCGACACGAGGTGGGCGCCTGAGGAGTGCCCGACCAAGAACACCTTGTCCTTCGAGCCCTTGTGGTTCTTGATCTCGTCGTTGACCCAGCGGAGCCCAGCCGCAATGTCGGCGCATTGCTCTGCGTAGGTCGCCTGGGGCCAAGGGCGAAAGTTGATGCTGACCAAGACGTGCTGGCGGCGCTCGAGTTGATCCATGAAGGACAAGGCACGCTGGACCTCGCCCTTGTCGCCCTTCTGCCAGCTGCCGCCGTGGATATAGACCAGGACGGGGAGGTCGCCCCCCTGGTTCGGGCTGTAGACGTCGAGGCTGTGATACTTGGCGTCGACGCCTGAGATCGTCTTGTAGCGGACGTCGGCGAGCTCCTCGGCGAGGACAGGGGGCGCGGCGAGGGCGACCAAGGTCAGCGCCGCGAGGCACATGGATCGAATCGGGTGGGACATTTGAACTCCTTGATCGCAGGGGTTCTTGAGCGCGATCACCAGGAGATCCGAGGTCTCGGCGAAGTGTTTCGGGCTTTTTCTAACTCCTGTCGCAGAAGCTACTTGCCTCGGGCTCTCCCGAGCGATCGCTCCAGGCGACGCAGCTCGTCGGCGTATTCGCTCGCGCTCGAGCAGTAGTGCCAAGCTTCCTCGCGAAGAAGGTCGAGGAGGCGCCGCTTGGCTCGAAACACGAGGGTCCTGGCCCCGGCTGGTGAGAGGCCAAGGGCCTGGGCCAGGGCGGCCTGAGATTGCCCTTCGAAGAAGTAGGCAGAGACCGCCGCGTGGTAGCGCGGCTGCTCCGACTCCAGTCTGCGGAGCGCGATCTCGAGCAGGTTTAGCGTCCAGTGACGGTCGAAGGCCTCCTCTTGGCGCGCGCTGGGCTGGTCCCCAGGCTGCAAGGCTGCAGGCGCAACTCCGCCGCCGCGCTTCTTAGCCGAGCGCTTCTCGAGGTGCCGGCGGAGCAGGTTGTGGCTGAGGGCAAAGAGGAGCGAGCGGAAGTGGCCCTTGGTGGGACTCGCGTCCTCGAGCAAGCCTCGCTGGTGAAGCGTCAAGAAGACCTCTTGAGCCAGGTCTTCGGCCTCGCCGGGCAGGCCGTGCTGCCCGATAAAGGAGATCACGACGGGGCGATACTTGGCCACGAGGCGAGCCCAGGTCTCTTGGTCCCCGTCGCGGGCTCGTCCAATGTCGGTCCAGTGCGTGAGCGAAACCCTCATTTAGCGCCGCCTGAGCTCGATCGCGCGCAAGGCAGCGGCTTCTGGAGAGTCGGGGGCGAGGGAGAGGGCGGCCTTCAGCCGGCGTTGCCCCGCCGCATGCTCAGCCGGACTCAAGGGAGTCGCCGTCATGTGCCAGAGAGCCAAGGACAGGAGGGGGCCGGGCTCCAGGGGCGCTTCGCCCTGCGCAGCCTCTAGGTGTCGTCGGGCGGCAGCTCGCGTCGAGGGGGTCTTCGCGGCCCGAGCCCAGGTGGCGAGCAGGACGTCGCCTCGAGCGGCCTCCCAGCGCCAGCGGCATACGTCGTCGGGGGACGAAGCGGGCTCGGCGAGCCGAGCCTCGAGCTTTCGGAGAGCCTCTTGGAGAGGTTGGGGCGCGGGGCGGCGGTAGGCCAGGGTGACCCGCACCAGCCACCGGCAGCTCGCGGAGGAGATCGCCAGGGAGAGCGCTCCTGGGCGCTCCTGCGCGAGGAGGAGCTCGACCTGGGTCAAGAGTTGGACCGCCGACTCCATGCTGGGCTTCGTCTCGGCGCGCCTTAGCTCGACCAGCGCTAGGCCGAGGCTGGCAGAGGTCGATTTCGCCTCCCGAAACAGACCTGCGGCCCGCTCGAGGTCTCCCCTGAGGAGCGCGATCTGCGCGGCGTAGAGATCGCGGCGCGCGGTGTCGGGGCTCTTCCAGGACCAGACCCCTTGCTGCGCGGCCTTGAGGTCATGGGTGATCAGGGCTCGGAGGGTCGGGCTGAGGTCCTCGGCAGCGAGGGCCTTCTTGGGGTCGGGCTCGGCGAACCCGAGGCAGCGAGAGACGAGGCGCGCCTCCCAGTCCTCCTGGGGGGTCCCAGGGCGAGCGACCGCTCCGCCGAGGGGGCCGCTCGCCGGAGCAGTGGGCTTGGGGCCCGTGGGCTCTGGGCTCGCAGCTTGCGGGCTCGCGGCCTCCGCGAGGGGCTGGGACCTGCTCGGCGGGGGGGGCGACTCCGCCGAGTGACTCGAGACGAGGACCGTGAGGCCAAGGCCCAGAACCAGGAACGCGCCCAGCGCCACGCGGAGCGCTCCTTGTTCGGTGGCCGCTGCGGGCTCGGCTTGCTCGAGCCAGGCCTGGCAGCGCTCGGCGAACTCTGCCGCGCTCGGACGCTGATCGGGGCTCGTGCGGAGAGCCTCCAGGCAGAGGGCCACGAGGGGAGCTGGAGCCTGAGGCGCGAGGTCCGCGGGCGAAGGAAATGCGCCCTTCTTGAGCGAGTGGATCAGCTCGACGAGGGTCTCTGCTCCCTCGTATGGGGTCTGCCCGCAGAGCTCCTGGTAGAGCATGACCCCCAGCGCGTAGACGTCGGTGAGGGGGGAGACCTCACCTTGAAGCGCTTGCTCCGGCGACATGTAGGCCGGGGTCCCGACGAGGGCGCCTGTTCGAGTCAGGCGGGCGTCCCCACCCGCGAGCTTGGCGATCCCGAAGTCAGTCACCAGGGGACGTTCGCCGATCAGGATATTCGCTGGCTTGAGGTCTCTGTGAACGACGCCGCGCTCGTGGGCGTAGGCGCAAGCTTCAGCGACCTTCTGCAGCGCCTGGACGGCGTCGCGGAGGTCGAGGTTGGCCGTGGCCAGGGTCTGCGTTCCGCCAAACTCCATTACCAGGTAGGGGCGCCCGCTCGCGTCGTGTCCTACGTCGTGAACCTGGACGACGTTCGGGTGGCGGAACTCGGCGAGGATCTGAACCTCCCGGGCGAAGCGGTCTTCAGAGAGCCCCTCCCCGGCGCCGAGGAGCTTGATCGCGACCAAGCGCTTCATGAGCGGGTCTTCGGCCAGGAGGACTTGGCTGGTGGCACCCTCACCCAGGAGGCGCAGGGGCTGGTAGCGCCCGAGGGGAGCCAGCTTGGGGATCGCGAGCCCGTCCTCGAGCCAAGAGGTGGCCAAGATCTGTTCGGCGAGAGCGCTCAGAGGCGGCCGCTGAGAGGGGTGCGACATGAGCGGGAGGCCCGGCTGCTTGGCTGCGAGCCTAGTTCGGCTTGGGCGCGTTTAGCTCCAGCGCCTTGAGGCGTCGGAGCATGTCCTGGAGCGCCTTTTGGGTCTTGGCCTCGTCCCGGGCGCGGGCCCGCTCGAGGGTCCCCAGCCGCGCGCGCAAGGCCTTGGCCTCGGCTCGGAGCTTGGCCGCCGCTTCGCGGTCGGCTTTGGCGCCAGACTCGACGGTCCCGATCCGCTTCTCGAGGGCCGTGAGCTGCTGGCGCTGCTCGGCGATCTTGGTCTCGTGTCCTGTGACGACCTTCTTCTGCTCCTCGAGCTGGCGGCCCTGGCTCTCGATGGCGACGCCCTGGGTCTCGATCTGGCGATCGTGGGCGTCGAGGCGGCCCTCGGCCTTCTTGAGCCGGTCCGTGTGGTCCTCAATCGCAGCGTCGTGCTTCTTGAGCGACTGGCTTTGGGTCTTGATCTCCTTGGTGTGGGCCTTGAGGGTGCGGTCGTGCTGCCACGTCTTGACGTGGGGGAACGAGAGTGCGCCTAGGAGGAGGACTCCGCCGATTAGGAACAGGAAGCCGCTGGAGCGTCGTGACTCGCTCATGAGCTCAGCCCTTCTTTCGTGAGTCGGCGCTCTTGCGGTGGTCGAGGGTCATGCGGGCCACACGGGCCACGCGCTCGTTGGAGTCGTCGGTGACCTTCTTGAGGGCCCGACGCGCGCCGTCGGCCTCGGTCATTTGGCTCAAGGCCCAAGCCGCCGCGTGGCGGACGTCCTCGTGATAGTCCTTGCGCAGGAAGCCTGGCGTCAGGATCCCGGCCAAGACGGGCACGATCTTCTCGTGGTGGCCTCGGGTCAGGGCCATTTTCCCAAAGGCCAGGCAGCACTCTCGTTGGACCTCGACCAGGGTCGTGGTCTGGGTCAGCTGAATCATGCCGGCCATGGACTCGGGGCGCGCCATTTCGCCGAGGTGCTTGACTGCCTCGAGGCGGATCTGGGCCGAGCCGTGAGTCAGGGCCCACTGCAGGACCTGCTGGGCGACCTTGCCGCCGACCTTGCGCGCTTCGCTGAGGGTCGCCGACTGGACCTTCTGCTCGCTGTGGGAGAGCCCAGAGATAAAGACCGGGGCCGCGTCGCGGCACACGACGGCCGAGGCCCGGATCAACTTGACGGCGGCTTCGGCTCCCGTCTCGGGCGTCAGCTCCTTGCGGAGGGCGGCCTCGCTGGTCGGGACCAGAGCCGCCAGCATGTCGATCAGGAAGTTCTCGACGCGGCCGCGCTCGGTCGCGGTCAGGGCGGCTACGAGGCGCTCGACCGCTGTGTCACCCATGGCCTCGAGGACCCGGGCGGCCTTGCGGCGCTCCTGCTGGCTGCCGGCCTCTATGGTCTCGAAGAGCCGCTCGGTGCGGGGGTCGGCCAGGATCGCCTCGACCTCCTTGCGCCCGACGTGGGCCAAGTCGGAGGGCCCTGCGCGTCCGCCGCGGCGACGTCCCAGCGCTCGGGTCAGGCGGCTGGCCATGTCCCAGTCACCCTCGGCGATTTGGTCGACGATCCCCAGGCGAGCGCAGCCCGCGAGTTGTTCGAAGACCGTGACGTCGCCTTCGAGCTCGAGGGCGTCGACGAGGCGCTTGAGAGCGGCCTTATAGAAGCGGGTCCGAACCTCGCGCTCGCCCTTGGTCGCGAACAGGGCGAAGGCCTCGGCGACCTTCTTCCGCTCGCGGGCGTCCTGGCTGGCGAAGTTGAGCGCGAGTCGCTCGAGCACTAGGCGCGCTGCCTCGTGGGCCTTGGCGTCGGGGAGGAGGAAGAGCTTCTCCAGGGTCTCCGCAAACACCGGCACCGGCTCGTCCAGGAGCTGGACGGGCTTTCGCTCATAGAGGCGGCGAGCCTCGGTGTAGAGCGCGTCGGAAGGCCAGGTGAAGGTCTCGGGCAAGTCCGGATCCCGGGTCGGTTTGGGAAGCAGAACGTCCACAGGGGGCGCCTTGTCGAGCGAGAACTCAGGGATCCCCGCCAGACCCTTAGTTTCATCGCCCGCGCCGCGCTGCACAAGGGCGTGGGCGAGCTCGAACAGGGCTTCGCCCACGACGAGGTTCGGGAAGGAGCCGTCGCGGGCCAGCTCGTTGGTGGCCTCGTCGTCGCTGGGAGCCCGCGGAATCGAGGCTAGGCGGATCATGAAGCGCTCGAGCTCACGCGAGGTGACCTCGGGCAGGGCCAGGAATCCGCGCACTCGACCCTCGTTGAAGACCTGCAGGATCGCGACGCCGGCCTTCCCGAGGGTTCGGGCCTCGAAGGGAGTTCCGTTCACGATCAAGGTCTTGGGCTCGGCCTGGAGAGGCTGGAGGACGAGGCCGGGGACTTGCTCGAAGAGCTGGCGCAGGGCCCGCTCGAGGTGGGCTGCGGGCTGGCTCGGGGGCGGCGCGTTCGGGTTCGCGGCGCGCTTGCGGAGGAGATTGAGCGAGACCATGAAGTGGCGCACGATCTCCTTGAGGAGGGGGAGCTGCTCGTCGGTCAGGGCTGGCGCCGCCGCCGCTCGTCGCTTGGGGCGCTTGACCTGGACCGTGTCCCGCTTGTGCTTGAGGGCCAGGGCCTTCTGAGTCACGCCTAGGAGCTTGAGCTCAGCCTCCTTGGCGTAGACGCGCCAGAAGTAGCGCTCGAGGGGGACCATGACGGTGTGCTTGGCGCACTCGCTGAGGAAGGCCAAGAGCTCGAGGGGGCTGACGCCCTTCATGAAGGTCAGGCTCTTGATCGAGGTGACTCGATAGATCCCGACCAGGGCCTCTTGGTATTCGCCGCTGGCGTAGGCCGCGTCCACGGGGTGCCCGTTGAGGAGGAGCGCGTTGCCGCGGTGCCCGATGGTGAAGCCCTCGGCGTGTTGGTGGCAGCGCTTGAGGGCTTCGACCAAGCTCCTGAGCGCGTCCTCCACGACCTTGCTGCTCGTCGCGTAGAGACGAACGACCTTGGCGCCCGAGGCCAGGGCCTTGGCGACCCGGGGGAGCTGCGCCGCCAGCTTGAGCGAGGGCTCCTCGCTCAGCTCGGGGAGGTTGCTCCCGGCGCCGACCAAGATCGACTCGATCGCCTCGCGGTTGAAGAGGAGCTCACGCCGCTCACGGACTCGCTCCAGGACACGCTCGTGGGCCTCGCGGTCGCCCGAGCGGCTGAAGTGATAGGCCGCTGCGGCCTCTTGGCCCTCCTGCCCGTCGAGGACCTCGGCCACGCGCTGGTGGGCCTCTTGGCGCTCCTCGGTCTCGAGCTGGGAGTAGCTGGCTTCGCTGTCGGCGGTCGAGCGGAACTCCAGCTCGAGGTCGGCCTCGGTCCCCGCCTCGCGGAGGACCTTTTGGCGGACCGCCTCGGACACGAGGTCGAGGGTCTCTCCCTCGCTGCGCGGTTTGCTGCTCGACGAGCGGAGGACGTTGAACTCGAAGTTGGGCCCGACGACCGCGGCCTCGCTGAGGAGGCTCGCCGTCTCGGGATCGAGGATCGCGAGCCCCTGGCGCAGGACGTCCTCGAGGGTCACGGGGATCTCGCGCGGGAGAGCCTCGGCCACGCGCCAGCCGGTCTCGGTTCGCGAGAGGAGCTGGGTGTCGATCAGGTGCCGGAGGACGCCCTCGGTGTAGAGGGGGTTGCCTTGGGTGAAGCGATAGAGGTCGCTGGCCAAGGGCTCTGGCGGGCGGAACCCTTGGAGCAGGAGCTCGGCTAGGTCGAGGGTCCGCTCTGCGTCGAAGGCTCCTAGCTCGATCTTGAAGGCGTTGCTGACCTCGGCCTGGAGGTGACCGTGGAACCCAGCGTAAGAATTGTCTTCGAGGGAAGAAGCCCCCGTGCGGGCGCTGCCTATGAAGAGGATCCGACCGGAGTCGGGGAGCAGGCTCCGGATCACCTCGAGGGTCGGCTCGTCGGCGGCGTTGATCTCGTCGAGGATCACGACCAGGGGCGTCTCGGCGGCGAGGGCCGTGAGGGACTTGCGGAGGCCCTGGAAGAGGTTGACCGAGAGCTCCTCGGGGCTCATGGCCGGCCGGCGTGCGGCCGTTCGGCGTCGAGGCCTCGAGCCTCGGCGAACCCCGGACTCGTCGAGGGCGCTGTTGCGAGCAGAGGGGCGCCGGCGAACGCCAGACTCGTCGAGTCCCCGGCGTCCCTCCGAGGACTCACTCGGGGCCGGCCGACGTCCACGGCGGACACCAGACTCGTCGGGGCCGCGGGGGGTGCGGCGGACGCCAGACTCGTCGAGGCCCGAGCGGGGGGAGGGGGGGCCGCTGCGGCGGACGCCAGACTCGTCGGGTCCACGAGGGGGGCGGCGGACGCCGGACTCGTCGGGTCCGCGGGGGGTGCGGCGGACGCCGGACTCGTCGAGGCCCGGGCGGGGGGACTGGGGGCCGCTGCGGCGGACGCCAGACTCGTCGGGCCCGCGAGGGGTTCGGCGGACGCCAGACTCGTCTAGGCCGGATTCCCCGCCGGCTGGGGCCGGGCCCACTCCCGAGTCGCTGGGGGCGGGTCCCGTTGAGGAGTCACTGGTCGCGGTCGTGTCGGCTTCTGGCGCTGCGGGCTTGGGCTCTGGCTTGACGGAGCGGACGCCGAGCTCGCGCTCGAGGGCGTTGCGGTCGAAGCCGCCCGAGGTGCGCGCTCGGGGCGAGCCGCGCGGGGTGTCGTTGGTCTGGCTGGGCGCCTCGCTCGCTTCGGAGCTTTCGCCCAAGGGTGGGTCGAGGACCTCCTCGCTGTCGAAGAGGTCTGGGCGGGCGCGGCGCTCGCTGGAAGCGTCGTCGTTAGAGGACGAGCTGTCGGGTTGGACCCTGAACGAGCGCGTCGGCGGCGGCTCGCCGGACTTGGGGGGCGGCGCGCTGCGTTGGACGCGGTAGGCGGCAGTCGGTGGCGGCGGCTCGTCCTCTGGGCGCGCGGGCTCGGGGGCTAGGACGCCGTCCTCGTCGGCGCGGGTCGCGCTTGGGTCTGCGTCGTCGCCTTGAATCGGATTGGGGCTCGTGGGCGGCGGGCGCTGAGTTCGCATGGGCGCCGTCGGCGGGGGACGGCCTGGGCCTCCCCGGGAGACGTTGCCTCCGCTCGAACGCCGTGGGCGGAACACCGGCAGGATCTCGGCTAGGGCCGCCGCTTCCTTGCCGCTCAGCGGGGCACGCGCCGTGGTGTAGCGCTCGCGCTTGGCGCGGAGATAGGTCTCGAGGAGACCGCCTAGGGCCTTGTAGGGCTCTTCGCGGTGGACCGCGTTGCAGCGCTCGATCAAGACCGCGGCCTCGCGCTCGCGAGCGTACTTCACGATCTCGCTGAGGAGGCGAGTCTTGCCAGTCCCGGGTTCACCCTCCACTAGGAGGAACGCGTTTCGACCGTCGAGGGCTAGCGAGAGGGCGTCGTCGACGCGGGCGAAAGCCTCCTCGCGGCCGATCAGGCCGCTGGAGGGGAAGCCCGAGAGGGCCTCGAGGTCCGAGATCGTCTCGTCGCCGGCGGCGAGGTCGGCCGCGTTGGTGACCTTGTTCTTGCCGGTTCGCTTGGAGTGGTAGAGCGCCTTGTCGGCCGTCTCGGTCAGGTCGTCGCCGCCCGCAGGCGCGTCGTCGGGGAAGCAGGCGATGCCTATGGAGAGGCTCGGACGGAGCCCGTCTGGAAGCTTGGCGCCCTCGTAGTCGTCCTTGGCGACGGCCGCGCGGAGGGTGTCGGCCAGCTCGAGGGCCTTCTCTCGCGCCATTCCAGGGAGGACGAGGGCGAACTCGTCGCCGGCGTAGCGGACGGCGTAGCCCGTGTTCTCCGGGACGACCTCGAGCATGATCTGCCCGATTCGCTTGAGGCAGGTGTCTCCGCTGAGGTGCCCCAAGCGGTCGTTGACCCGCTTGAGGTTGTCCATGTCCATCATGGCCAGGCACACGGGGTCCGCGCCCGGTCCCCAGTCCGCCACCTGCTTCATGTAGCGGGCGAAGAACCGCCGGTTGAAGAGACCCGTCAGATCGTCCCGCCAGATGAGATCGAAGATCTCCTGGGACGAACTGCCTTCTTCAAATCCGGGAATGATTGCCATTCACCTCCCGCTGCGGCGCTCCCCCCAGAGCACACAAAGTCAAGAGCGAGTGGACCTTAACAACCCCACAGGTCCAGTCAACCGGGTCCAGTGCGGCGGATCGGCCGATTTCGCTCGCGCCTGAGGGGGAGCTAGCCCGATTGCTTGGGGCCCTTGAAGCGTCGGCCGCGCCCCTCTCGGGTCCGTTCGCCCACGTAATCCAGGATTGGGACGCCGTAGCCACAGCTGGTCTGGGTCTTGGAGACCTCGATCTCGACGACTTGGCGGGGCTTCTTGGCCAGGTCAGGGGCGAGGGTCGAGAGCACCGGGTGGTCTCCCTCGGCGGGGCGAATCTCGGCTCTTCCGTAGAGGCGAACGATCGCTGCGTCTTCGGCTTCGAAGCTCATGACCAAGACCGTGACCGGGCCCCCGGCTTCCGCGTGACGGGCGGTCTCGTTGCCGCTGCCGGGGTAGTCGAGGTAGGCGACTCGGTTCGGGCCTAGGACACAGAGCTTGGTCGCGCCCTTGGGGGACACGTTGAGGGGACCGATCCCGTGCGGGCCAGGTCCGAGCTCGGGATCGACGCTCGCGACGAAGAAGAGCGGCGCCGACTCGATCAGCGTGATCTGCTCCGGCGTTATGGCGTCGTATTGCTTACCCATGGGTGCCTCCTTTTACCTCTCACAACGCCGGGGCCTCGAGCAGGCGCTCAGAGCTCGAGGCGGCAGAAGGCTCGGCTAGCGCGCCGACTCTCGGTTGGATGGGGCTGAGCGTGGCGCGCTGCCGCCTGGCGCATCTTCCCCGAGAAGAGCTGAAGTGGGACGTGAACCCGGGAGGCCCAGGCTCGCTCGTTGTGGCCGTCGAGGGGGAAGGCTAGGTGCATGACGTCTCGGCCCAAGACGCAGCCACGCTCGATCAGGGCGTTGGCCATGCTGAGGGTGACCTCGTAGTTGTCGCTGGGCCAGCCGCTGTCGAGGTAGATCTTGAGGGACTCGTGTCGCCCGCAGCTGTCGCGTCGGACGCGCTCCATCAGGTCGTCGCGGAATCCGAAGGTGCTCGAGAGGCAGGCCGCGTTTCCGAAGAGCTCGGGGTAGGTCCAGGCGAGGTGAAAGGCCAGCACGCCGCCCAACGACGAGCCCATGACCGCGGTCCGGGCCGGCTCGGGCAAGGTCCGCCAGCCGCGGTCGACCCAGGGCTTGAGTTCGGTGCCCAGGGCTCGACCGTAGGCCTCGTAGCCGGGGGCCGTGTATTCCTCGAGCCGGTCCTTGGCGTAGACGCCAACCACGATCGCGCGGTCCATGAGGTTCATGGAGTTGAGCAGATCGAGGCTCTCGTCCAGGCCCCAGTCTTGGCCCAGGAAGGCCTCCTGGGGGAAGAACAGGTTGCGCCCGTCGAACATGTAGACGACCGGATAGCGCTTGAGGTAGTTCTCCTCGTAGCCGGCCGGGAGATAGAGGCGGACCTGGAGGGCGCGCCCCAGGATCTCCGAAGGGCACTCGATGACCTTGGTGATCTGACCGCCCTCGCCACTGTAGAAGTGCGGGTAAATGTCCTGTGGGGACTCGGAGAGGATGAGTAGCTTGTTGCTGCCAGCTGCCCAGCGGACCTGGCCGTCCTTGCGAATGCAGGGCTTGCAGAGCAGGTAGGGACGCGTGTGGGAGACGAGGAAGTCTGCGTGGTGCCCCTCTTCGTCCGTGGCAACCTCCTGGGCCTCGACGTCGCGGTCCCAGTCGAGCTCGGTTCTGAGCACGAGCTCGCCCTCGGTGAGGGGATAGAACACTCGGAGATAGCCGTAGTAGCGGACTTCGGACATGGGGCCCCCAGGCGCGACTCTAGTCGAGGGAGGAGCTCTCTTCCGACTCGGGATCGCTGCAGAAGAAGTCCAGGCCGAGGCCGCGGAGGGCGACTCGACCGAGGGCGAAGGCTCCGAGGCAAGAGACGACGCCTCCGGCGGCGGGCGCCAGGAGCGGGAAGCCGAAGCCGGTCTGGGCTAGGACCTCGAACATGACCCAGAATCCGAGTCCGCCTATGACGAGGGAGGACAAGCAGAGGAGCTTGGCGGGGGTCGTCAGGCGCTCCACGAAGGAGGGCTGTGGCTCGCTCTCGGGGGCGGAGTTCACGGGCAGAGCGAGGAGGCGAGGCTGGCGCCGGGGAGGGGACGGCACACGTTCTCGAGCTCGCGGGCCTCCTCTGGGCTGTAGAGGGGTCGGATCGCGTCCTGATCTGCGGCCAGGGCTCGCGCGTCTGGGTAGGTCTTGGTCAGGTCCAGCTCGAGGTAGCGCTTGAGCTCGGGGTGGAAGGCGCCGAAGGAGGTGCAGAGCACCAGCTGACGCTCGCCGATCAAGCCGACTCCGCGGGTGAAGGTGCAGTCGGGGAGGGCCTTGTTCTGCTCGAGGTCGAGGAGGTAAGGGTGCGGCGTGTGCCCGCTGACCAGGGCTCCGCAGTCGAAGAGGGCCGCGAACTCGCTGACGTCCTCCAGGGAGTAGTCCCCGTGACGGAAGCGGCTGTTGAGGACCTGGTGGTAGGGCGAGGCGAAGTATTCCTCGGGCCCAATGTTGCGGAGCTGACGCGGGTGGGCGGTCTCGAGGGCGCCCCGAAGGGACCTCGGGTCGTAGTCACCTGCTCCGCTGACTGGACCGGCGTGCACGATCGCGACTCTGGGTCCTTCAAGGACGACGACGACAGGTCCCGTCGTGATCAGGCGGAGGTGCTCGGCGCGAGCCCGCGGGACCATGTCGTAGGGGAGGACGTTGTTGGCCAGGACCGCGTCCCCAAAGGACTCTCGGTAGCGCTCGACGAAGCTCTGATAGGCGTCGATCCCGACCACGGGGAAGCTGTCGGCTGCGGGGGCGTCCAGGCCCTGGCGGAGCGCCTCGGAGTGCGCGGCCTCCAAGCTGACGCGGGCCACGTGGAAGTCGTGGTTGCCCTCGGCGTAGACGATCCGCTCGCCGCGCTCGCCGAGGCGCTCCTTGGCCGCCAGGAGGTCGTCCAGGATCTTGACGTCCCCGTCGACGGGGACCCGAGCGTCGATAGTCCGGTGGCGGAGGACGTCGGGGACGTCGCCCGTCAGGATCACCCACAGATCTTCGCCGGCCTCGAGGCGCTCGTAGGCGCGGCTTTGGCGGAGGAAGGCCTGCCAGTCGGCCCAGTTCCCGTGGAGGTCGCTGACCACGAGCGCCCGCCCGCTGGGCGGGACCCGGAGGACACGAGAAGAGCGGGAAGAGGTCATGAGCTCCCATGGTAGCGCCTAGGGCCGGGCTCGCTCGCGCTAGGGGAGGGTGGAGGACCCCCTGCTTGTTGCTCCTCTACTGGGGGCGACTGCGGAGACTGCCTTCTGATCGGCTTGGTCTGCCTGGCTGGTCTAGGGGCGGAGGCCGACGACGACCCGCTCGATCTCGCCGAGGTCTTGTTCGCGGCGGAGATCACTGAAGCCGACCTCAGCAAAGAAGGACTCGACCAGGGGTGCCTTGTCGAAGCCGGTCTCGACGGCCAAGAGTCCGCCGGGGCGGAGGGTGCGGAAGGCCTCCTCGACGAGGCGCCGCGTGAGCGGGAGGCCGTCGGCATCGAAGAGCGCCGAGGCCGGCTCGTGGGCGAGGATGTCCGGCGTCATGAGCTCGCGCTCGGTCTCGAGGACGTAGGGAGGGTTGCTCAGGATCAGGTCGAGGGAGCCGCTCTGGATCGGGCTGAGGAGGTCGCCTAGGACGAGGGCGACCCGATCCTCGAGCTCGGTCAGGGCCCGGTTTTGAGCCGCGATTCGGAGCGCGTCGGCGGAGCGGTCAATGGCGACGCCCCGCAGGTTGGGGCAAGCGGTCGCCAGGGCCAGGGCGATACAGCCTGAGCCCGTCCCGACGTCAGCGAAGCGCAGCTGGGCCTCGTCGGCTTCTTGTCGTGAGTTGACGAAGGCCTCGCCGACGTCGACGAGGACCTCGCTGTCGGGGCGTGGGATCAAGACGCCAGGCCCGACCTTGAAGTCGAGGCCGCGAAAGCCCCGCTCGCCAAGGAGGTAGGCCACGGGCTCTCGCTTCTCGCCGCGACGGCGCATGAGGGCTCGCAGCGCAGCCAGTTCGGCCGGCATCAGGGGGCGATCGTGGTCCGTATAGAGGCCCATGCGCTTGATCCCGAGGACGTGGGCCAAGAGGAGCTCGGTGTCGAGGCGGGCTTCGGGGACCCCTCGCTCCTCGAGCCAGGCTGTGGCGACGGGGAGGATCCCCCGGACGTTGGTGGGCTTGTCGCTCATGAGCTCCGTCCCGCGACTTGCACGGGGCAGAGGTTGTAGCTCGCCTTTCCGACAGGGCCCAAGCGGAAGCGCGGAGGTATCCTCAAGCCTGTCGCCCGAGGAGGTGCCCCGTGTCCGAGTCGAAGTCAGGCAAGATGCTCTTGATCGTGATCGTGATCCTGTTCGGCGGGGGAGGGCTCTTGGTCTACCCCATGGCCCAGTGGTTCCGTATGGAGATGGCGGCCCGGGACGCGATCAAGGACACCAGGCTGACTCGCTTTCCTGACGCCGAGAAGGTCCTCAAAGTCGAGGGGGAGCTGAAGAAGGCGGGCGCCGCTCTGGGCTTCAAGGATCTCCAGGTCACCCTCAAGCTGAGCCAGCGTCGGGTCGGCCCGGCCGTGATGTGGTTCCTAGCGGTGAACGTGAAGTCCGGCTCCAAGGAGTTCGAGACCGAGAAACGCGTCGAGACCGAGTGGCAGTCCGACGAGCTGGAGCTCCTCCGGGAGGGCGGCTGCGTCGTGTCCCGGCTGGGCGGCGACGACGACTGACCTCAGGCTCAGGGCGAGTCAGAGCAGGAAGGGCAGGAGGGTCCCGGCGGCGGCGACGCGCGTCAGGACCGCCGCGCTCAAGCGGCCGGTCTGCTCGTAGGCCAGGGTCGCGATCAGGTAGCTCGTCAACGCGGCGAGGAAGAGCTGGGGCTTGAGGCCGAGGAGGGCACCTGTGGTGGAGACGAGGAGCGCGCCGCCCACGGGTCCGAAGGCGCGCTTGGTCATGGGGTAGGCCCAGCCGCGGGCGAAGAGCTCCTCGGCCCACGGGCTGAGGAGGAGCAGGATTGGGAGGTAGCCTGGGTCGAAGTTCGCGTCCCTCGTGACCTCGAACCCCAGCTTGGCCTGCATGAGGAGCAGGCCTGGGAGCGCGATCAGCTGGACGAGAGCCAGGGGAAGGACCCAGCCCCAGTAGGAGCCGCCGCGAGCCGGCTCTCGCAGGGGCCACCGCCCGCGAGCCCAGCGATAGAGCGGGTAGGTGAAGATGATGGCTATGACCGAGAGCGGATACCCGGCCAACCTCGCGTCCATCCCGGCCGCGAGCAGGGCCGTGGCGACGGCGATGCCGAGCACGAAGTAGGTCGCGTAGCCGAGGAGCAGCGCGGTCAGGGTCCCCGCGCGCGAGGGACCCTGCCCAGGCGCGGCCACCTCCCCTCTTTGATCAGGCCTCGGGGCCGCATGCTCCGCCGCAGGGCCCCCAGTGGCTTGCCCCGCTTGGCACGCGGCGCAGGCCCCGTGCTCCTCCCAACACTCTGCGTGGTGCCAAGCCATGCAGCTCGCGCAGGCGCGCTTGTCGGCGGCGGTCCTGACCTGATCTCGGCAGAAGGGGCAGCGCGGGTGTTCGACGCGAAGGCTGAGCGAGGGCTTGGCGAGGGCAGCTGGACTCGCGAAGGCGCTCTTGATCTTGGTCAACATGGTCATTGGGGTCTCCTCAATGACCCCTTCGTGCGCCTCGGAAAATGTGCGGGGATCTTCCCTAAGTGGATTGCTGCCAGCGATCTCCTGCAGAGCCTCGAGCATGAGGCCTGCGTCGGCCGGTCGCTCCTCGGGCTCGTAGGCCATGCAGCTCAGGATCAGATCGCTGAGGGCGCGCGGGACACCCGCCCGCGCGAGGGCGAAGGCGTCGGGTCGCCCAGGGCGGGCGACGGCGCCCGTGAGGAGGTAGGCCAGCGTCGCGCCGAGGCCATACACGTCCACCCGCGCGTGCTGCGCGGGATCGACCTGGCAGCCGATCACCTCCGGCGGCGCGAAGGCCGGAGAGCCCGCCGCGGTGGCGGTGCCTTCGAGGTCGCGCGAGAGGCCGAAGTCCCCCAAGCGGACGCGCCCGTCGCTGCCGCGGAGGAGGTTCTCCGGCTTGATGTCCCGGTGGAAGAGCCCCGCGCCGTGCAGGACCGCGACCCCGGCTGCGGCTTGCTCGATCGCCTCCAGGGCCTCCTTCCAGGGGAGCGGCCCCTTGGCGGCGACCTGCTCGGCGAGGTTGCCCTCCTCGAGGTACTCCAGCGCGATCCAAGGGCCCGAGGGGCTCTGGCCGCTGCCCAGGGCCTGGAGGAGCGTCTCGTGACGACCTTGACGGCGGAGCTCCTCGACCCGCCTCAGCGCCTCGAGCTCGCGCTGATAGGCCTCTTGAGCCGCCGCCAGGAAGAGCTTGAGGGCCACCGGCCGCTGCAGTCCTGCCTCCTCGTGCGCGAGATAGACTCGGCCGTAGGAGCCGGCGCCCAGGAGGCGCTCGATCCTAAAGCCGTCGACCTGAGGTCTGTCCATGTCGTCACCCACTCTCAGAAGACTCCTTCGGGATCAGGCGAGTTTGCGCGGCCACTTTCGCAGATCCGCGCCGTGACGAGCCTGTGGTTCACGACGCGATCGGCCCTGTTCACGCCGGGTGACGAGGCCTGGGACGAGGTGGCCCGCTACGACGCGCCCCCCGTCGGCTCCTGGCCTGGCGCTACGGACAGGTCCTGAGCCCTTCGCGCCGAGAGGACCTCGCTCAGGAGGTCCTGATCGAGATCAAGGAGAAGCTCGCCCCTCGCTTCGATCGCTCGCGAGGCCGCTTCCGCGCGCTGCTGCAGACCGTGGTTCAGCGCCGAGTCGTAGACGAGCTGCGTCGCGTCAGGCCCGAGGGGCTGGGGGAGATCGAGCTGGCTCAGCTGAGCGCTCCCTCCGAGGCCGAGGTCGAGGCCCTCGACCTCGAGGCGGCCTTGGTCCGAGCCGTAGAGTCGTGTCGCGACGTCTTCAGCGGCGGAGCGCGGAGGGACCTGGAGCTCCTCCACGTCCTCGTCGACCGCCTCGTCCATGGGAGGAGCGCGACGGAGATCGCGCGGCGGGAGGGGGTCAGTCGGGACCGTATCGGGCGCCTCATGAGCAAGGCCAGGGCGGAGATCTTCCGTGCGCTCCTGGCCCACGAGCTCTCGCTCGAGGCAGCTCCTAGGCTCGAGGAGCACGTGACGGTCTTCACCCGGGCCCTGCGGAAGCCGGGCGAGTTGGAGGGTCACCTGTCGCTCCTTGGTAGCGATCTCGAGCGAGAGGCCTTTCGCGAGTTCTGGAGCCGCTTCCGCGCCGCCCTGCCGCACTTCGAGGGCGACGAGACCGCGGCCGGGCGCGAGCTGGCGGCGGGGGTCTCGCTCCTGCTCGGCTCCTGAGGGAACGAAGCCCGCCGACCTCGCTCGGAGCCCCCCGCCTCCAGTAGATTGCTTCTCCAAGCCCCAACCCCCAGGGAGCGACCATGGCGGTGCGCCCACAGAACTGCTTTCACGACGGTCACCAGGACGGCCTGGTCCCGCTTCAGCCCCTCGACCTGGCCAAGTGCAACACCGTGGACGACTTGGTCCGCGCCATGGCGCACACGGCCTTTGGCGGGCGCCAGGTCGGCGAGGGGGCCGACGTCTTGGAGGCCATGATCCGCGACCCCGGCTGCGGGGTGGTCATGACCCTCAGCGGGGCCATGACGATCGCCAAGCAGGGGCTCGTGATCACCGAAATGATCGAGCGCGGCATGGTCCAGGCGATCGTGAGCACCGGCGCCCTCGTGGCCCACGGAATGGTCGAGGGCGCGGGCCTGACTCACTTCAAGGTCGACCCCCGGCGGTCCGATGAGGACAACTACCGTGACGGCTACAACCGGGTCTATGACACCTACGAGCTCGAGAGCAACCTCGACGACTGCGAGGCCGCGCTTCGGACCGTCCTCACGAACCATGACCCCGAGGACGTCCTCTGCTCGAGCCGGATCCACGAGCTGATCGGGACCTGGCTGCGCGAGACGCGACCCGAAGGGCGGGGGATCCTCCAGGCCGCCGTCGACAAGGGCGTGCCCGTGTTCGCCCCAGCCTTCTCCGACTCAGAGCTCGGCCTCGACCTGGCCCTCTACAACCGCCAGCGCGTCAAGGCAGGACAAAAGACCTATCGCTACGACCCCTACCTCGACCTCGAGCGCTTCGTGGCGACGGTCTGCCCCTACGAGCGGCGCGGGATCTTCACGATCGGAGGCGGCGTCCCGCGGAACTGGGCGCAAGAGCTGGGCCCCTACGTCGAACTCCTCGCGCAGCGCGACCTGATCGAGACCCCGAGCCTGGCCCGCTACAGCTACGCGGTTCGGATCTGCCCCGAGCCCGTCCACTGGGGCGGCCTCTCGGGCTGCACCTATCGCGAAGGCGTCAGCTGGGGCAAGTTCGTCCCGCCCAACGAGGGCGGCCGCTACGCCGAGGTCCCTGCCGACGCGACGATTGCCTGGCCCTTGATCGCCAAGGCCGTCATGGAGCGCTTGGACGCCGACCCCGCCCCCGCCAAGCAGGAGATCAAGCGCCTCCCCCACGACGCGCTCTGGACCGGCGAGACCGACCAGTTCCCCGCCGGCAAGGCCCCGACGAAGGAGTCCTAGGTGGACCTCCCCGCGCTGTTCCGCGACCGGCGGACCGTCCACGCCTACGAGCCGGGGCGCGAGCTCCCGGAGGGCGCCTTGGAGCGCGCGCTGGAGGCCGCCCACTGGGCCCCCAACCACCGCTTCACCTACCCCTGGCGCTTCACCCTCGTGGGTCCCGAGACTCGAGCCGAGGTCGCTGAGATCGCGGTCCGGATCAAGTGCTCCAAGAAGGACCTCAGCCCAGAGGGCTGCGACAAGGTCAGGGCCAAGGTCCTCGATCCGAGCGCCATGGTCGTCCTGCGCCAAGTCCTCCACGAGGACGCCAGCACGCGCGAGGAGGACTACGCGAGCTTGGCCTGCGCGGCTCAGAACATGGCTCTCTCGCTCGCGGGCGAGGGGATCGGCTCCAAGTGGACGACGGGCGGCGTGACTCGGAGCAAGGAGACCTACGCCCTCCTAGGGCTCGACCGCGAGGTCGAGCGGATCGTGGGCTTCCTCTGGGTCGGCTACGCGTCGAAGGCCCCCAATCCCCCTCCGCGGCCGGCCTGGGAGGACCACGTCCAGCGCTTGCCCTAGAGCCCCAAGCCTCAGAGACGAGGTCAGATGGGGCGAGGCGTCCTAGCCCAGACAGAGCGACCGGTTAGATCCTGACGGCTCGCGGCTAGGCGGCTCACGCGAGAGAAGGTTAGGCCCGGGCCGGCGTGTGCTCATGGCGCTCTAGCAAGGGGCTCTCTATGTCGCGACTCTCTAGGTGCTTGGCTCTCGGTTCTCTTTGTCTCCTTCTCGGCCTGTCCGCAACAGGCTGCACCCTTTCGAAAGTGGTGAGCGAGGCCGACACGGCAACCGAGTTCGCCTTCGGGCTAGGCTTCCTCACTGGGGGGGCAGCCACGGGTGTCGCGACCGCGCCCCTTTCGCTCCCGATTGCGCTCGCGCTCAGTTCGGAGCCAGGCTTGTTCCACGGAGCCTGGGCCGACCTTTGGGTCTGTTTCCCCGGCTCGATCGTTGGATATCCCCTGGGCGTAGCTGTCGCAGCTCCCGTCGCGATCGTGGAGTATCTCTTCGTGCGTCCCGCGCACTTCGCCTGGAACCGCTACGGCCCAGGCACCAAGGAAGAGGTAGAGCCTCCTGCCTCCGACGCCCCCGAGTCGCCTGCTGACCTTGTGAGCGAGCCTCGAAAGTAGAGACCTGAGCCCTGGCTAGGTGAGCCGGCGAGAAGCTGGCGATCGCTCCTTGGAGGCTAGGGCCTAGTCCAGGAACTCGCGGAGGGCTGCGGCGAGATCGGCCGCGTTCGCGTAGCGAGCCGCGGGATCGCGAGCCATGGCGCGGAGCACGATTGCGTCGAGGGCCGCCGGGATCCCCTGGTCCGGCGCGCGCTCGGAGGGCGGGATCGGATCACAGGCCGCGATCTCCAGGAGGAGGTCCATGAGCGAGCTCGTGGCGTAGGGCAGCTGGCCCGTGAGCGCTGAGTAGAGCACTCCGCCGAGCCCGTAGACGTCGGTCCGAACCGAGAGCGGAGCCTGGGCGGTGCGAGTCTGCTCGGGCGCCATGAAGGCCGGGGTCCCGAGCATGTCGTCACCGGGGGAGGAGTGCTCGCCGCCGGAGGACGCGAGACCAAAGTCCACCAGCTTGGGGACGCCCTCCTCGTCGAACATGACGTTGGCTGGCTTGAGGTCGCGGTGCAGGACGCCTGTGGCGTGGACGGCCTGGAGCCCGTCGGCCAGCGCCGCCACGATCTCAGCGGCTCGGGTCGGCTCGAGTGGGCCGTCCTTGCGGAGGCGCTCACGCAAGCTCCCGCCCGGGAGGAACTCGGCGACGAGGAACACGTTCCCTTGCCACTCGCCCGCGCCGTAGCACTCGGCCACGTTGGGGTGGGCACCCGTCCCGATCTGACAGTCCACCTCTTGCTCGAAGCGCCGTCGGGTCTCTTCGTCGGGCGCCGGGATCGCCTTGAGGGCTCGGAGCTCTTTGCTGACTGGGTCCTCAACGAGGTAGACCGCGCCCGACGAGCCCTTCCCGAGCTTGTCTATGATCCGCTGCCCCCCGATCTGCTGCCCAGGCCGCCAGCCCAGCTGCCGAGTCGGCGTCAAGCGCTTGTTGATTGGCGGCCGGACCTGCCCCTCCGAGCAGAGCGTGGCCTCTGCGTCTTCGTCCTCGTCCTCGGAAAAGGGCGCGTCATTGGGCTGGTCAGGGGTCACCGGGTCTACTCCAGCCCCCAATCTAGCCGCGAGGGGTCTCCCCGATCAGGGCAAGATCAACAGCAGCTCGAGCAAGGGCAGCGCCCACCGCTCGTCGACGCGCTCGACAGGGCGGAGCTTCCACCCCCTCGCCTACCCGTCACCAAGCGGCTCTGCGACTCAAGGCGTAGCCCACAGCCCTAACTCCTAGAAGCGCGTCTGCTTGAGGAGTTTCAAGAAGTCCTTCTTGAGCGTCTTGGCGTGCTTGGGGTCGCACTCGAGCTGAATCACAGCCAGCGTCTTGTCCTCTTCCCGGACACAGACCGCGCACAGGATCGCGTGGGGCTTCTTGGTCCCCTCGCGGAGGGTCCCCTGGATCGTGAAGAACACCCCGGGCCGCTTGCCGAACTTGACCAGCTTGGGCTTCTTGAGCTTAGGCTTCTCGAACACGCCCTTGAGGTGTTCGATCTTGATCAAGGCGAAGGACTCGGTCGTGAGCGGCTGCTCGCGGTTCTCCTCGTCGATCCAGCTCCACACGAAGACCTCGGCCCGCTTGGCCCCGAACCACAGGCGAAAGCGGAGGTTCCGGTAGCCCTTGGTGTCCTCGCCTAGGCCTTCGGCCTTGAGTCGCATCTTCTCGAGGTCCACGAACTGCCAGCCGTCGTGGGGTCGCTTGAGGAGCATTTGCGGCGACTCGCACTTTTGGATCTCGCCTTGGAGGAAGGGGAGGGCGTCGTCCTTGTCGTCCGCTGAGGTCACGCTGAGGGCTCCGAGGAGGAATAGTCCTAAGACGAGCGTTCTCAAAATGGACCGCCCCGGATCGAGGCGTCTCATATCGGACAGTCCTTGGGAGACCGCCTGGCGAGGGGCTTTGGCGTGCAGGGCTGAAGTCTTCACAGGTCCTCCTGAGCAGGCGCCACTATACCTAGGGCGAGTCCTGGGGCGTCTCCGCGTCAGTGCTCTCTTTAATATCAGGTCCTCAGTTGACTCTATACTTGCACACGACCTCTGAGGACGTTATATCTGTGCGGTCCCCGCAAGACATTTAGACCACCTCACCAGAGAGCACCATGAACAAGACCACCCTCGCGCGTCTCGAAAAGAAGATCAGCAAGGCCAAGAGCCTCGAAACCGCGATCGCCGCCCTGAGCGACGTCGTCGCCGCCCAGGAGAAGGACGGCGAGGACAACACCCTCTGGGAGCTTCGTCTCCGCGCCATGCGCTCAGTGGGCGTGCTCCTGCCCCCCAAGCACACGCACCGCAAGGCGGCCGAGAGCGCCCTCGATCGGCGTCGGGCCTACAAGTGCCGCCTCCTGGGCGGCGTGAGCGAGTCGCGCTTCGAGAAGACCCTCAAGGACTTCCGCAAGACCGGCAAGCGTCCTCGCGTCCAGTCCATGCTCCGCTGGGCCCGCAAGGACCGCGGCGAGGACCCCACCCTCCTGATCGCCAAGGCCAGGCGCGCGATCCAGGACCTGCGTGACTCCCTCGCCAAGAACAGCGGCAACGACACCGCGTTCAAGACCGTCGAGAACGCCCTCGGGCGAGTCGACCTGAAGCCCAAGAAGGGCAAGGCTGCACCCAAGAAGGCTGCACCCAAGAAGGCGACCAAGAAGAAGGCTGCACCCAAGAAGGCGACCAAGAAGAAGACGGCCAAGAAGAAGACGACCAAGAAGAAGGCGACCAAGAAGAAGAGCTCGCGCAAGCGTCGCTAGGCTTCAGCCTTCTGGTTCCGCGCTGCGCGGCGTTGGGGTGTTCCCCGGCGCCGCGCTTTGCTTTGGTTCAGTCTTGCTAATCCAGGGACCCCGGCGGCGTTAGGCTGCGGCACTCCCCAGCGAGGTGACTTGAGCAGCGAGGACCAAGAGCAGCCGCAGCCTCCGGAGGCGCAGCCTCCGCGGGCTGGTTGGCGACACCCAGCCCTGGTGTGGCTGGCAGCGGCGCTCGTGATCGGCGGGGTCGTGGCCGACGCCGTCTACCGGGCGGGGCCCAAGCAGCGGACCGACCTCCCCGTCTACCTAGCCGGATCGGAGCGAGTCCTCGCTGGCGCAGACCCGCTCTACGCGCGCAGCTCTCGCGGTTGGCCCTATGTCTACCCGCCGACCCTAGCGGTCCTGGTCGCTCCCTTGCGTCCCCTCCCGATTCGGATCAGCGCGGGACTCTGGTGTCTCTTTAGCCTGGGGGTGCTGGCGGTGGGGCTCAGGCGCTGGGCCCGCCAGGAGCTCGTGGCGGGGGCAGCGGAGGGCGGCGCCGAGTCCGACCAGCCGAGGGGCCCCCCGGATCCCAGCCGGGTTCGCTGGGAGCTCTGGCTCCCCCTCGCGCTGATCGCGCTTCCGCTCCTGAGCGGGCTCCTGCGCGGGCAGGTCGGCGCGATCCTGCTCGGCCTAGGTCTCTTGGCCTGGTGCGACCTGCGGGCCGAGCGGGACCTCCGGGCGGGCCTGCTCTTGGCGCTCTGCGCCGCGATCAAGCTGACTCCACTCCTCGTGATCGTGGGGCTCTGCCTGGCGCGTCGCTGGCGGGCCTTGGGCGGCGCCCTCGTGGGGCTCCTGCTCTTCTTGGTCGTGGTGCCGCTCCCCTTCCTGGGGGTCAGCGGGACGGCTCAGGCCCTAGGCAACTTCGGGCAGCGCATGATCCTGCGTCCGCTCCGGGACCCGGGAGGTCACAACATGACCTCCAACCTGACCCACGTCCCTCAGAACCAGGCTCTGACCTCCCTCGCGGGTCGCCACCTGGAGGGCGCGCCCAAGCTGGCGGCCTTCGCGGTCTTGGGGCTCTTGGTGCTCCTGGCGCTGGCTCGGGCCGCCTATCGCCTCGACCTCAGCAGCTACGGCCTGCTGTGGGGGGTCCCGCTCTTGGTGGCGCCAGTGGCCTGGCACCACCACCACGTCGTCGCCTTCTTCAGCTTGGCGCTCTTGGCGGCTCGGCGCGCGCGGAGGATCCTGGCGCTCTTCGCGCTCCTGGCGGTGCTCCACTTCGCGGTCAAGGGCCTCCGTCCCTACGGATTGCTCGCGGCTGGAACCCTCGTCGCGCTCGCCCTCAGCGCGTTCCCCCTCGCGGAGAAGTCTGGTGGGGACGAGTCGAGAGGCGAGGAGCCGGCTCCAGAAGAAGCCGGCGCGACTGGCTGAGGGCCTACTACTTCACGTCGTCGCGAAGGACTTGCTCTCGGGGCTTGAGCTGCCCGTACTTGGCGTATTGCTCGGGGCTCAGGAGGGCTTGGAGCTTCTGCTTGGCCTCGGCGGTGTTCGTCTTGACCTGCTCGTCGAAGGTCGTGTCGGAGATCTTCTTGAGTCGGTGTTCGTCGACGAGGGCCATCCGAGCCGCGAGCTCGTCGTCGAGGATCTTGCGGAGTCGCTTCTCCTGAGCGGCGTCGAGGCCGACCGAGCTCCGGAGGTCCTTGATTCGAATGTCGTTGGCGTAGCGGAGGCGGCGCTCCCAGCTCTTCATGCGCTCGGTGTTCCTCGCCTCGCGGACCTCAGGGTCCTTGGGCTCGACCAAGGTCGTGACGCGACCCCCGCCGCGGCCGCCGCGGGCCTCTCGCTCTCGCTTGATCCGATCCGCCTCCTTGGCGGCCTCGGGTGAGAGGGGAGGAGGGGGAGCGGGGGGCAGGGCGCCTGGACCTCGGTGAGGGTTGGGGGCGCCCGGGTTGGGCGCCGTCCCGCCGGGGCTGGTGGGGCCGCTCGGCCCGGTCTCGCCAGGGCTGGTGGGGCCGCTCGGCCCAGTGACTGGCTCAGGCGGCGCCACGAGGGGCGCCTTCGAGGCTGAGGGTTGGACCACGGCTGGACCCTGAGCGGTCTCGCTCGCTGGGGTCTGGCTCTGGGAGTTGAGGCTCACGCCGACGCCAACGCCGACCACGAACACCAACCCCACGATCAACGCGACGGCTCCTGGCTTCATGACGAACTCCTCTCTCTCCGAATCTATCCGGCCAGGCTACCCGGCCGCTGACTTAGGTCACACGAAAGAAGGCCCGTGAGCTCGCGCTCTCCGGGCCCCCTTCCTCGGTCTGGCTGACCTAGTTGCCGGCGGGGACCTGCATGGAGAGGCAGTGGGTCGCGCCGCTGTAGCGAATGATCAGGGTCGAGTCGATCCCGACCGCGCGGTAGCCGAGAGCCTCGTAGGCCCGAAGGGCTGCGCGGTTCTTGGTGCTGTTGCGGTATTGGGGGACGAGGGCGATCCCGTTGGCCAAGACGCTGTTGCTGTAGGTCGCGAACTCGTCGTAGCTGTTGTCGACGTCGACGCGGGTCACCTGGTAGCCGAGGTCCTCGAGCTTGCGGGCCGCCGCGTCGCAGACCACGCTCTGGCGGTGCGAGGCGGGGTAGCGCGAGACGAGGGCCTTACCGTCGTCCATGATCCGCATGAACATGTCGACGTGGGTCGTGCCCTCGTCGATCAGGGGGCGGAACCACTCGATTTGGCTGAAGCCAAACTTCTCGAGCTCGCGCTCGATCCGGCTCCGGCTCATGTTCGGGTTGAACATTTGGACGCCGGTGCTGCACATGCTCGTGGTCCGACCGTCCGTGGCGTAGTTGCCACCCTCGAAGCCGACGCGGACGTCGGTCACGCTCCAGCCGCGCCAGTTGGCGTAGGCGGCGGGAAAGGCGTCGTCGCGGGGGCGACCGGGGTAGTACTCGGGGTCGGCGACCGAGCGGTTGCCTTGGCCGTCCTTGAGAATGATCGGGCCGTAATCACGCATCCAGACCGAGTCCAGGTCAGCGACGTAGATCTCGACGTCGTCGAGGGGCACGTTGTTCTGGACGAGCTCGAAGCGGAGCTGGCTGGCGACGCCCTGAGTCGTGACGGTGACGTCGCTCATGACGCCTGAGCCGGCGAGGCCGGTGAAGGCGTCGGTGTAGGTGTCGACGACCAAGAAGGTGTCGTTGCAGCCCCAGAGGATCGCCTCCATTTGGTCGTGCTCGGCAGGGGCCACGGGGTGGCTGGGAGCGGCGGGGGTCGTCGGCGTGGTGGGCGCTGCGCTGATCTGGTTCCCGTCGACCTGAGCCGCGCTCAGGGAGTAGGTCTGGGCCCCAATGAAGTTCTGCTCAGTCCACTGGACGATTCCAATGTCCTTGGCGAACCAGATCGAGGTCACGCCGGCGTCGGCGCAGTTGCCACCCTGGAAGGTGACCTCGGTGCAGTCGTTGAAGGTTCCAGCGACCGTGGTCACGCTTTGGCCGCGTTGGGCAATGGTGGCCGTCCCCGTGAGGCAAGGGGGGAGGTCGACGGAGCGACTCTGGCCTGCGGTGCCGGAGAGGTTGCCGACGTTGCTGTAGGTCTGGCCGTTCCAAATGAAGAGCCAGTCGTGGTTGTCGCCGGTGTAGACCCAGGTCTGACCCATGCCGCCGAACTGATCCCAGAGGCGCCAGCCGCCCTGGGTCTGCACGATTCGGCTCGTGATCTCCTGGCCAGACTGGCTGTTCTGGTAGCGATACCAGTCGCTGGTGTTGGTGCTGACGAAGTCGTTCGCCAGGACGGGGGCTGCAGAGAGCAGGACGCCGACCAGAGCGGGGAGCAAGAAGCGCTTCATGAATCCTCCATGTCCCTCCTGCTTTTGGCGGGGAGCCAGTGGCAGAGAGAGAGAGCCTGTGTCGACCGCTCCTCGATTCCTTCCAGAGTCCGAAAGACCCAGAGTCGAGGAGGCGATCGCCTTCGATCCGCAAACGCGGACACCTTCAGGCTCGTCTAGTGCAATCCGGTGGCCATACGAAGGATGGGTGGCGACAAGGACTTATCCGCCAGCCGTACGCCCAGATTCCAAAACTGGGAGGGGGAAGCGTGTCCAGGCGGACACAGCGTAGGTCCTTACATAGCAAGGCCTTACACAACCATGACGCGTGGCGGCGGAGATCAGGTTGTTCGCTGCGCGCACCCAACTGGGCGCAGTCGCGTGGAGGGGGATGCTGCGCTCCCGTCCGTTGCTGGTGGGCGGAGCGTCCGTCGGCGTTGCGATCTCGCGCTCGCTCGAATCGAAATCCGAGCCCAAGTTCGCGAGTTCTGCCGCGGCAGAATCCCTGGCAGTCACGAGATCGCTCGCCGACGGACGCCTCGTCGAGAAAGGGAGCCGTCTCGGCGCGCCAATGGCTAGCGCTTGATCGTGGGGTCGATCACCTCTTGGGGATCGTCGTCGCGGCGCTGATCAGGGTGCTTGCGCAGGAGGAGCAAGAGGGCCTGGCTGGCCTTTGCTCCCAGCTCCCCACCCTCAGCGCGGACCCGGCGGTAGTAGTGGAGGGCGTTCTTGAGCGAGGCCGACTCGTAGCAGCGGCCCAGGTAGAGCAGGGCCTCGGTCACGCCGCCCTCGCCGGCTTCGCGGAGGAGCTCGGTGGCGCGCTCGGCGTCGCGCGACCCGAAGGCCCCGCGGTTGTAGAGGCGCCCGAGCTCGAAGGCGGCCCGCGGGTCCCCCAGGCGGCGGCCGGCTTCCAGGCTCTGGCGCGCTCGGGTCAGGTCCTTCGCCACGAACTTGCCGCTGGAGTAGATCTGGCCGAGGGCCGTGTGGGCGAGGGGGGAGTCCTTGAGGGCGGCGCGCTTGAGCCAGGCCAGCCCCTTCTCACGGTCCTGGGGGACGGCTTGGCCGCGGAGGAACTGCCAGGCCAGGTCGACCATGGCCTCGGTGTCACCTTGGCGAGCCAGGCGCTCGCGCCACTCGAGGGCAGCGTTGGCGTCCTTGTGGAAGCCGCGCTCGCCGCTCACGAGATAGGTCGCGACCCGACGCATGCTCTCGACGTGGCCGAGCTTGGCGGCGGTTTGGAGGGCCTTTGAGTATTCCTTCCAGTTGGCGGCTGCGCCGTAGATCTCGGCCGCCGCGAGGTGGGTTCGCCAGGCGTTGGGGAAGGTCGAGTCCAAGCGGCGGATCAAGGTCCTGATCTCCCGCTCGCGGCGAGTGTTCTCGAGGTAGCTCTCGTGGGCCAGCTGGGAGTGGACCCAGAGCAAGACGTAGTCGCGGGCAGGCTTGCTGCTGACCTGGGCGAACTCCTGGGCGAACTCCAAAGCGTCCCCGGTGGACCCGTTCCACTGCGGGAGGAGATACTCGGCGTAGGCCAGGGCCGCGCTGACGTCGCCGCGATCGAGCTGGACGGCCCGGTTCTGGAGCCGCTGAGCCCGGTAGCGCGAGTCGTTCTGGACCGTCATGACCGTGATCCGGCGCGCCAGGACGAGGGCCAGGCGGGGGCCCACGCCCTGGGCGTATTCCAGGTCGCGGCGAGCGTAGTCGAGGTAGCTGCCCTTCTCGCTACGTGTCCGCGAGCGACGTTGGCGGCGCTCGATCCAGGCCTGGGACATGGCCAGCTCCGCCCGAATCAGGAAGGGCCAGGACGAGCGGGGCGACTTGCGGCACCACTCGTTGGCGAACCCGATCAAGCTCTTGGGATCCCGGATCGCGGCGGTCATGCCCTCGAGCTCGGCCTCGAGGGCCGTGGTCCAGCGACCCGCCAGGCGGCCCTCGTGCCTGAGCTTGTTGAGGTGAATCTCGAGGTCCCCGTATCTCCGCTCGCTCAGAAGCTGGATCGTTTGGGCGCCCGGATCGCCAGCCAAAGCCATGGTCGGCGCGGTCAAGAGGAGCAGGAAGGCGAGCTGGGCGAATCGAGGCATGGGACTCCTCCCCTGTTGTGACACGGGGCCGAGCCCTCTGCCACGGCTCAATCGTAGAGGTGGATCCCGCCTTGGGGGTCGGGGAAGGGCTCCTGCCCGGCGAAGGCCCAGAGCGGGGCCTGGCTCATGATCCGTCCGTTGCGGGCGCCTCTGAACTGGTGATCGCAGTCCGGGATCGAGACGAACTCCTTGCGGCGCGCGCTCGAGGCGAGGTCGAACAGGTGCTGGGGGAGGTCCTGGACGACGGCGTCGTCGGCGGCGGCCACGACGAAGAGCTCGCCTTCGTATCGCTCCAGCCCTGCCCGGAGGTCTGCCTCGCCCGCGTCGCCCGAGGGCGCGAACAAGAGGACTCCCGCGACGCGCGGGAGCTGAGCGGCCTGGGCCGCGATCGCGCTCGCGCCCGCTGACCAGCCCACGAGGAGGAGCTCCGGCGCCGCCTCGCCGCAGATCTCCCGCGAGCGCTCGAGGGCTCCCTCGACGACGCCGCGGAGGGTCGTCTGGCAGAGGGTCTCGTAGGGGAGGCCTGGGAGCATGGGGTTGCCGGTGCGGACCACCGCGCCCAAGCCAGCCTCGACGAGGTAGCTCGCGAGCTTGGCGTATTTGCGCTCATAGCCGTCGAGGGTCCCGTCGCAGCCCGGGATCATGACGACGATTCGGCGCGCGCGGGCTGGGTGGATCGCCACGAAGAGCTGGCGCTCGAGGGTCTCGTCTCCCCAGGCGAGGTCGAGGGTCCAGGTCTCTTCGCGCTCTTCCCCGCGATAGCTCTGCAGCCGCCTCTTGAGCCAGTCAAGCATTCCCGCTCCTTCGTCTCAGCCTATGCGAGGGGTCAAGAAAGGAGCGCGCGGTGGTTCCTTTCAAAGCCCGCGCTTGCGAGAGTGCGGGGGTGAACGAACCAGCCTCGACCGAATCAGCTTCGCCAGCCCGAATCTCGACTCCCTTCAGCGATCGCTTGGGGATCGACGTCCCTCTGATCTGCGGGGCCATGTATCCCTGCTCGAACCCCGAGCTCGTGGCCGCGGCCTCAGCGGCAGGCGGCCTGGGCGTGATTCAGCCTCTGTCCCTGGTCTACGTCTACGGCCACGACTTTCGGGCTGGAGTTCGCTTGATCCGCGAGCTCTCGGGCAACAAGCCGATCGGTCTGAACGTGATCGTAGAGAAGTCGGTCAAGGCCTACGAGACGCGCATGAAGCGCTGGGTCGATATCGCGATCGAGGAGGGGATCCGCTTCTTCGTGACCGCCCTCGGCGATCCGAAGTGGGTCGTGGATCGCGCCCAGGAGGTCGGCGGCGTCGTCTATCACGACGTCACCGAGCGACGATTCGCTGACCGGGCCTTGGAGCGCGGGGCCGAAGGCCTGATCTGCGTCAACTCGCGAGCCGGCGGCCACGCGGGCGGCAAGAGCCCCGAAGCCCTCTACGAGGAGCTGTCTGGGCTGGGGGTCCCCTTGATCTGCGCAGGCGGGATCGGGACGCCCAGCGAATACGCAGGCGCGCTCCAACAAGGCTACGCCGGGGTCCAAATGGGGACCCGCTTCATTGCCAGTCGGGAGTGCGGCAGCCACCCCGACTACAAGGCCGCGATCGTGCGGGCCAAGGCCGACGATATCGTCCTGACCGAGCGGATCTCAGGCGTGCCCGTGGCGGTGATCAAGACCCCCTATATCGAGATGATCGGGACCAAGGCCGGGTTCTTCGGGCGTCGCCTCCTCAAGGGGCGCAAGACCAAGCACCTGATGCGGGCCTTCTACATGCTCCAGTCGATCTGGCAGCTCAAGCGGGCCAGCCTCCAGGGCATGAACTACAAGGACTATTGGCAGGCCGGCAAGAGCGTCGAGGGGATCGAGGAGATCGAGAGCGTGGCTGAGATCGTGGAGACCTTCGCCGCCGCCGCCCGCGAGCTCGAGGTCACAGCGAGCGCCTGAGCGGGACTGACCTCGAGTGGCTAGGCTGCGAGCGAGATTCGGAGGCTTCATGTCGACTCGCTCAGCAACTCTGGCCCTAGCGCTCCTCGTTTCGGCCCTCGCGGCCGCCCAGGCCGAGGTCAGCAAGGAGCAAGCTCAGGCTCTGGGTAAGGAGTTCGAGTCCGCGATCGCGGCCAATCAGGGCCCCGCTAAGCTGCGTTCGCTCCTAGACAGCGCGGCGCTGCGGGACCGGGCCAAGCGGGGCGTGAAGGCGAGCCCCGAGGAGTCGGCCAAGTTCGATCGCAGCGTCGCGGGGCTGGACCTCGCTCCAGTCCTGATGCGGAAGGACAGCAGCTTTCACTTGGTCGCCTCCTTTGCGAGCGATCGCCCGCGCCTTCTGTTTCGCCGAGTGCATCACAAGAACCTGGCCCTGAGCTACGTGGAGCTCTTCTTGGAGGAGCGAGAGGGGAAGGTGCGCGTCGTCGACGCGGCGATCACCGGCAGCCTCATGAGCAGACAGCTTCGCCGTCAGTTCCAAGCCCTCGTTGGCGGCGACGGCATGAGCAAGGCCTTCTTTCGGGTGGTGGACATGTTTCGCCAGCGCAGGTTCGATCAGGTCCTCGAGGCCTGGAAGAACCTCAGGCCGGAGGAGCGCAAGCTAGAGGGAATGCTGGTGACGCGAGCCAACGCCCTGGGGCAGGTGGAGCCCTATGACAGGGCCGCCCACCTCGCTGGGCTGCGGGCGGTTGTCGAGTCGCACCCCAAGGCGTTAGCCGCGCTCCTGGCGGAGGTTGAGCTCCTCGCTGGCGCGAGCGACGTGCCCGCGACCCTCGCCGCCATAGACCGTCTCGAGGCCGTGGTGCAGGACCCCTACCTCGATATGCGCCGGTCCCTGGTCTTCTTCGACGCTGGAGAGAAGGAGAAGGCCCAGAAGTGGATGAAGCGGGCCCTCGAGCGCGATCCACGCCTTCGAATCAAGGATGAGCCGGGACCGACGGGGCCAGTCACTGATCCGGTCGAGGCGGCCTTGATCTACATAGGGGTCATGGGAGGCGCTACGGACGCGGGGCAGCTCGATCGAATCATGGACTGGAAGGCCTTTCATGCTGCCCTCGGCGCCAAGACCGCAGAGGTCAAGGCTATGTCCGTAGAGGACTTTGCTCGGGCGTTCAAGGCCAACATGGCTCAGCGACCGAAGCGTCTTGACGCAGCTCGCCTCGAGCAGCTCCGTCCTAGCCTCGAGGCCAAGATCGAGGGAGACCTCGCCCTCGTGAGCGCGCCAATCTTTCGTGCTCCGCTCAGATTCCACAAGGTCGGTGAGGCCTGGGTCTTTAGAGGCGACTGAAGGCTGCCAGAGGTCTTGTGACGTAAGGACTCCGGCCGGGTAGACTCCCGCCCACCGCGGCCGGCTCGGCCCGAGGAGCAATTATGAACGACAAGAAATCCGAAGGCATGAGCCCTGTGTTGAAGGGAGGGCTGGCCTGCTGCGCCTTGCTCTTGCTCTTGATCGTTGGCGGCTGTGGTCTATCGGTCTTCTTCGCTGACGAACTGGCGTCGTGGGCTCAAAACATGGCCACGGTTGACGGGCCCAAGACCGCCGCTAGATACGCCACGACGATCGGCACTGAGCTTCCCGAGGACGTGAAGCCGAGGTTCTCGATCGACACCACGCCGTTGCCAATGATGGCGAGCTTTGCAGCTACCGAGGACCCCAACCAGCTCACCCTGATCGCGATCAAGATGCCTGAGGACAACAGCCAACCGCTATCTGAAGAACAGATTGCTTGGCTGAAGGTCGTGGGTCCATTTGCTCCGCAAATGGTCCAGTTGGGCGTGAGCCTTCCGCCGGCTGAGGCTCAGCAAATCAAGGACACCGGAGCCGCTGAAGAGAAGGACCTAGAGGTGGAGGGCAAGATCTTCAAGATCACGGTGACCCCTTGCAAACATGGCAATGGAACCGAATTGAAGCGCGTTTACGTCAAGCTGAAGGGAAACGGGAACATCGGCCTGTTCGCGATCGGCTCGAAGGACGACTTCGACGACGATCTATTCCAAGCCGCCCTCAAGGGCGCGACCCCTCGCTAGTGTCGGACGGGAACTGGCTCGAGGTCGACGAGGTCGGCTTCGAGCACCACCCCGACCTCGCAGACTGGATGCATGAGCGCGGCTGTGGCCGCGCTCGTGTCGTTTCAGCGGCGCAGGTCGAGGGCAATCGCTGGACACTCCTGGAGTGCTTCCCCGGCGAACCCGAGGACCCCGAGCCGCTCCCTGAGGGCGGCGGATTTCGGGCCCTGGCCATGGGGGACGAAGCCCTGGCGGAGTCCGAGGACGCGGATTGGCTCGAGGCCCTCGAGCGCTTCGGCCAGGGCAACCAATCACGTTCGTGACACGCCCTTGACCAACGCGGGCCGCGCGCCCACGTTGAAAGGGCACCGGGAACCACGTCGGGAGGACCCGTGCCCAAACGTCTCGCCTACGCTGGCCTCGCCTTCGGAGCCCTGATCCTGATCGGGCTCATGAGCGTGTTCTTCGCCGAGGAGGAGCCTGAGGCGGCCGAAGGGGTCCAGGGTTCGAGTGGCCGGAGCCCGATCGGGGCTCCGAGCAGACCCCGGGGCGAGGCCCCCGCTGCTCGCTCGGCCACGCCGCGCGCGAGCGCGAGCCCGAGCGCCAGGGTCGAGGGGGAGCAGCCGAGGGCTGCCAGCGCCGCCACGCCGACCTCAGCCAGCCGAGGGAAGGGGAAGCGCAAGGGCCGCCGTCGGGACAAGCGTCCGCGGGTGACCTTGAGCGGTCTCGTGGTCGGACCCGACGGGCAGCCCGTCGCCGACGCCCAGGTCCAGGCGCGCACGCGCGGCCGAGGCGGCGGCGCTGAGGCCAAGACCGACGCCTTGGGTCGCTTCGAGCTGGAGCTGCGCTCGCGCAACGCCTGGCTCAGCGCTCGCCCGCCGACGGGGGCCCCGGGGCTCGCTCCAGCCGAGGGGATCGTGTGGAGTGGACCGGGTGAGGAGCTTCGCTACGAGCTCGGCGCGCCCCTCCGCTTGAGCCAAGGCGTGGCGCTGGTCGGCGAGGTCCGCTCGCTCGCGGGCGACCCGATCCCGGGCGCCACTCTCCGAGCCTGGGGGCGACGAAGCCAAGCTCGCGCGACCGCGGACGCCGAGGGCAAGTTCCGCCTCGAGGGGCTAGGTGAGGCTGCATACACGATCGAGGCCAAGGCCAAGGGCTTCGTGAGCGAGTCCCTCCAGGTCCCCGTGACCCTCAAGCGGGGCGGCGAGGCCAGCTTCAGCCTCTCGCCGGCGGGGTCGCTGCGCGGCGTCGTCCGTGGCGCCGACGGCCAGCCGGCGGCGCGGGCTGCCGTGTTCGCGTTCCGCGAGGGGGAGCAGCTCCTCCAGGCTACGGCGGACCGCGAGGGCAGCTATCAGCTCGAGAACCTCGCCCCGGGCCCTCTGGAGATCTTCGTCCGGAGCCGTGACCGGAGCCTGACAGGTCGCGTGGCGACACAAGTTCGGGTCGGCGTCCAGGCCAGCCTCGACCTGACCCTCGACGAGGGCGCCAAGGTCAAGGGCACGGTCAGCGATCGCGAGGGCAATCGCCTCGCCAAGTGGCAGGTCCGGGTCCGCAACGCCAGCGGCCAGGTCCGTCGCCGGGGCGAGAGCGACGCCTCTGGGAACTTCGAGGTCAAAGGCCTCTACCCCGGCACCTACACGATCACGGCCCGCCCGCCCAACAGCCGCGGGAACCTCGTCGAGGAGGAGATCGAGGTCACGAGCGGTGTCTTGCGCCACGACCTCCTGGCCACCCTCGGAGCTCAGCTCAGCGGGCGGGTTCTCGACGGCGAGGGCGAGCCCGTTCGAGCAGAGGTCCACGCGCTCCAAGGTGAGGACACCCTCGGCTTCGCGCGCTGCGACGAGGAGGGCGCCTTCGTGCTCCGCGACCTCAAGCCGGGCAGCTACACGATCTTCTTGCGCCGGCGCTCCCGAGACGAGGGCGAGCTCGTGGGTCGCCACGAGCTCGAGGTCCGCGCCGGTGACCAGCGCGAGGGCCTCGAGCTGAGCGTCTACCGCCCGGCCAAGATCCGCGGCCGCGTCACGGGGATCGAGGCCTCTCACCTCGAGGGCCTCCAGGTCCGCGCCAACTCGGTCAAGGGCTCCGTCAACCGTCGGGATCGGACGAGCGCCGAGGGAGTCTTCGAGCTGAAGCCCTGCTACGACGGCGAATACGAGCTGACCCTCAGCTCCTCGCGCCTGACCTTGCTGGCGCGGGACCTAGGCGTGCCGGGATTGGTCGTGGATCCGGTCCGCGTGCGCGTCGAAGGCGGACGCGACCAGGAGGTCGTGCTCCAGGTCCGGATCGCGGCGGAGGGTTCCGAGTAGGGCTCGTCGCCGAGCGGTTCGCCCCGCTTCGCCCAGGGACCACCCTCTGGATCGCGACCGAGCCTTCGTCGGGCGGAGCAAAGCAGAGCGAGGCGACACACCGCTGACTCAGGCGCGCAGGCCAATCAATCCCCGCCCTGTCTAGCGGCGGCGCTTCACCCAGGCCGCCATGCCCTCAACGTTGGTCTGAAACATGCGCGGCGCCGTGGCGTCCGCGCCCTTCGTCATGGCCTTCCACTTAATGAAGCCGACGTCGTCGCGCTTGGGCGCGGAGCCAAGGCCGTAGGCGATCAGGCCAGGCTTGCTCAGCCAGCAGCCGTGGTTGTAGTCGCTCCGCATGCCGCGGCGCTTGTCGAGGCGGTCGGTGTCGCTGCGCAGCACGCTCCAAGCGACGCCGCTCCAGCCGTCGCGCTCGGCGACACGCTCCATGAGCAGCTCGTAGTGGATCGCGCCCAGGACTGGGATCTCGATCCGCTGATAGAAGCGCTGCTGAGTCTCACCGTCGAAGCGCTCGTCGGGAACTTGTCGGCACTCGACGACGGCTTGGGTGTTGCCCTTGTAGTTGTTCACGTCCCAGGCCGCGGCCTCGACCTCGGCCGGCTCGACCCCGGCCACGCTCATGACGCCGAGTCCCTCCCCTGTGGCGCGGCCGCCGTGCTTCCAGCTTTGGAACTGAAACTTGCTGGGCGCGCTCTTGGGCAGGCGCGGAAAGACTCGCTCTAGGAACTCGACGTGCTCTGGGGTCACGATCCCTCGCTTTCGCCCTGGCTGGGGGCTGCTCGCCTTGGTTGGGAGTCGCCTAGGTTACTGGACTCAGAGAGAGGGGCGGAGAGCCCGCGAGCGCGGTTCCGCCAGGCCCCTCGCCGCGTTAGGCTGGCGCCCCTTCCGAGGAGGACCCCATGGTCGACACGGTAATCAACAGGCTGATTCGCGACGTCCCCGACTTCCCCAAGCCCGGGATCGTGTTCAAGGACATTACGCCGATCCTCTCGGATCCCGGCGCTATGAGGCTGGTCTATGAGGCCCTCGCGGCCCCCTACCTCAACTCGGGCGTGACCAAGGTGATCGGGATCGAGTCGCGCGGGTTCATCTTCGGGACCCCCCTCGCGGATCGCCTTGGGGTCGGCTTCGTGCCGATCCGCAAGCCGGGCAAGCTGCCTTGGAAGTGCGTCAGCGAGAGCTACTCCCTCGAATACGGCGAGGACACCCTCGAGCTCCACATTGACTCCATTGGACCCGACGACAAAGTCGTGATCGTGGACGACCTCCTGGCGACGGGCGGGACCCTGGGGGCGGCCTGCCGCCTCGTCAAGGGCCTCGGCGCCACGATCGTGGGCTGCAGCGTCGTGATCGAGCTCGGGTTCTTGGAAGGCCGCGCCAAGCTCGCCGACCACAAGATCCACAGCCTCGTCACCTACTAGGGATCGGGCGCTGAGGTCGGGTGTTCCAACCTGAGGAAGAACACGCCGAGCTCGTCGCGGGCCTGACCGAGCAGCAGCGCTCGGCGGTCATGCACACCGACGGTCCGCTCCTGATCTTGGCCGGGGCCGGCTCGGGCAAGACCCGGACCGTGACCCGCCGGATCGCGCGCATGGTCGCGGACGGGATCTCGCCCGACGCGATCCTGGCGATCACCTTCACCAACAAGGCCGCCAGCGAAATGCGGGAGCGGGTCGAGGTCCTCCTCGAGGACCCAGGCGAGAAGCTCCTGATCCGCGAAGGCGAGAAGCGTCCCCAGGTGACGGTCTCGACCTTCCACGCCTTCGCGGTCAAGCTCCTCCGGCGCTACGCGGACCGAGTCGGCTACAGCCGCAAGTTCGCGATCCTCGATCCAGGCGATCAGCTGGGGCTGGTCCGTGAAGCCTCGGTCGCGGCGCGGGTCGACCCCAAGCGCTTCAAGCCGGCGGACCTCATGCACGGGATCGGGCGCGCCAAGGAGCGCCTCGACGACGCCCAGGTCAACAAGGAGGCCCACACCGACCTCCAGCGCGCGGTGTGCGCGGTCCTCCCGGTCTATCGCGACCTCTGTCAGAAGCGCGACGCCATGGACTTCGACGACCTCGTCGGCAAGGCGGTCCAGCTCCTCGAGGAGGACGAGGCCGTGTCCCTCGCGGTCCAAGACCTCCTCCGCTACGTCATGATCGACGAGTATCAGGACACCAATCACGCCCAATACCGCCTGGCCCGGGCCCTGACGCGGGTCCACGGGAACCTGGCGGTGTGCGGTGATCCGGACCAGTCGATCTATGGCTGGCGCGGCGCCGACATGGCCAACATTCTCCGCTTCGAGGAGGACTTCCCAGGGACCAAGCTCGTGCTCCTCGAGCACAACTACCGCTCGACGGCCACGATCCTCAAGGCCAGCAACTACCTGATCGAGCACAACGGCGAGCGCAAGGAGAAGCAGCTCCTGGCGACGGGATCCGAGGGCGGGGCGATCGAGGTCGTGGCTTGTGTCGACGGCGAGCAGGAGGCGAACTACGTCGCCCGCAAGGCCAAGCAGGCCATAGACGACGGCTATCCGGCGGGCGAGATCGCGGTCGTGTTCCGGGCCAAGATCCACGCCCGGGCCTACGAAGACGCCCTCGTCCAGCACGAGGTCCCCTGCGCCCTCTCGGGCGCGACCTCGTTCTTCGAGCGAGCCGAGATCAAGGACGCCCTGGCCTGGATCCGCCTAGCGCTGAACCCGCGCGACGATATCGCCTGCCTCCGAGCGCTCCGCCAGTTCGGTCGGATCGGGAAGCGGACGATCGACAAGCTCCACACGGCTCAGCGCAGCGAAGGCTGGTCGCTCCTGGAGGCGGCCCAACGCGGCGAGCAGGTCCCGGGCCTGACTGAAGTCACCTGGCGACGCTTGCACGTGTTCGCGGCCAAGATCGCGTCCCTCGCCGAGCGCGGCGAGCAGGGCGTGGAGGCCCTGGTCACGGGGGCGGTCCAAGAGCTCGACCACCACCACGAGGCCGAGGACGTCCGGGCCGAGATCCGACGCGAGAACCTCCTCAAGCTCCAGGGGGCGGCGATCTCGGCCGACCGCCGCGCCGCCCAGGAGGGGCGGGTCGCCCTCGCTAAGCGGGGTCGCGAGTTCCTCGACCGCTTGGCTCTGATCGACGCCCAGGATCGCCAGAACCTCGACGCCAAGAGCGAGCAGCTCCGCGCCGAGCGGGTGACCCTGACCACGGTCCACGCGGCCAAGGGCCTCGAGTTCGGCCTCGTGTTTTGCGTCGGCCTCGAGGAGGGTCTGTTCCCCCACTGGCGGGCCCTGGCCGAGGGGCAGGTCGAGGAGGAGCGGCGCTTGGCCTACGTCGCCTTCACCCGCGCCAAGGAGCGCTTGGTCCTCTGCTACGCGGGTCAGCGGGGCGGCCCGACCTTCGGCGAGGCCAGCGAGAAGCGCCGCGCCAACATGCGCCGCCAGCCCTCGCGCTTCCTCTACGAGCTCCCGGGGGACCTCCTCTACGACCCGATCCTGCGCGAGCCCATGGAGCTCCCTGAGCGCGAGAAGGTGTTGACCCCCGAGGACCTCGTCCAACGCAAGGGCGGCGGGCCCGTGCCCAAGACGCCGCGCCTGGCCGAGCGGGGGCTCAAGCGGAAGGGCGCGGCGACGACCAGCAAGACCACGGGCGGGGTCGCGGTCCCTCGCTGGGCGCGGGGCCTGACCAAGAAGGGCCGCTAGTGTCGCTCTTCGCGCGTTGCTACGACCGCTGCATGGCCGCCACCGAGCGCGGCGGCCTCGGCGAGTGGCGGCGCGAGCTCCTGGCGACGCTGACCGCTGAGGGTGACTCCCCCGAGGTCTTGGAGCTCGGGGCGGGGACTGGCGTCAACCTGGGACACTATCCGCCCGGCTTGGGACGCCTCGTCCAGACCGAACCCGACCGCGGAATGCTGGAGCAGCTGACAGAGCGGGCCCGCGGGCGCGGGACCGAGGCCGCCGGCGCGAGCGCGCTGGAGCTCCCCTATCCGAACGAGAGCTTTGACGCCGTGGTGGTGACCCTAGTGCTTTGCACCGTCCCCGATCCCAGCCGTGCGCTCCGCGAGGCGGCGCGCGTCCTGCGGCCGGGGGGGCGCCTGCTCTTCATTGAGCACATTGGCTCCAGCGATCCCAGCCTGCGCCGCTGGCAGGGCCGGGTCGAGCCGGTCTGGAAGTTCTTCGCCGGTGGCTGCCACCTCACGCGCGATCCGCGTCCGCTGCTGGTGCAGGCCGGCTTAGAGCTCGAGAGCTGTCAGGAGGACCACCTCCCCAAGGCGCCGGCGCTCGTGAGCCCGGCGATCCGCGGCGTGGCCCGCCGCCTGAGCTTCCGCTCGCGCGCTTAGCTCGCGACTATTCGCGTAGCTCGACTTCTCCCAGAAGAGTCCCCCGAGGACTAATAACTCGGAGCCTGGCAGGGAGCTGGACGCGGGGGAGCTTCAGGAGGACTGGAGCGGCAGCGAGGCGGAGCTCGTCGCCGGAGACCTCGTCCTGGTCGGTGCTGGCTAGAGCCTCCGCGTCAAAGCGCAGGCTGGCGCGCGCGCCGTCTCGACCCTCGAGCTGGAGGCCGTAGCGCCCTGTGGCTCCGCGGAGGCGAAAGGGGAGCCCAGGCCTGGCTTCGACGTAGAGGACTCTGACGGAGTTGGCGCTGAGCTCGAGCTGGACGAAGAGGGTCCCAGCTTGGGTGCGTCCCTCGAGACCCGGGGGCGGGAGAGCAAGGGCAGGTGGAGCAGGGCTCGCCTGGGGGCTGCTTGAGGGGAGGCTGCTTGCGGGGCGGGTGGGGTTCGGAAGGGGCGAGGCCGCGCTCTGGGCGGGGCTCGGGGAGGCTCGGGGCGCGCCAGGGGGGAGGGTGAACAGGAGCCCGGCCAGGATCACGAGGGCGCTGACGCCGAGGGCTACCTCGGTCCGCCCTACCACGAGCCTTCGAGGGCTCCGGTCGCGCCGCGCCGAGGGGGGCGTGCGGCCTCCGCTCGGGGTCCGTCCAGCTCGAAGCTGAAGGTGGACTCGAGGGGGTGCGAGCGGACCCAGGGGGTGGTGTCAGCGACCACGACCCTGAGGGAGGTGAGCGAATCCACGAGCGCGTGAGGAACCCGCAGGCTGAGGTGAGCCCCGCGATTGGCCTCGCGGATGAGCAGTCTCAGCGCCGGACTCGCGCTCTTGGCGGACCAAGTGACTTGGCGCGTGATCTCAGGAATCGCGCTCGCGACCCGGAAGCGACGGAACCCCTCGCCTGCCTCCTCCTCGACCCGAGTCGGCGTCGTCATGGCGTGGAGCGCGACCACGAGCGCTTCGCGGCAGGGCTCGCAGAAGGGCCCGTTGCGGAAGTAGCGCATGCGGCACATCGACTTGCGCGGCCGATAGACCCCAGCGGGGGCGGTGAAGCCTCCCTCCCAGGCGCTGACGCCGCGAGTGTTCGGGCGCGCGGGGACCGGCGTCCCGGGTTCGATCCAGCGCTGCCAGGGGAGGCTCTCGAGCTGGCTCGCCGGCGCGACGTTGGGGCGAGGGTCGCCCAAGAGGAGGCGGGCGGCTTCCTCAGCGCTTCGGCCGGCAGCGCGCACGTATTCGTCGGCCAGGTTCGCCAGGGTGTGGCCAAGTTCGTGCAGGATCGTGTCGGCCGTGTCCACGCGAGACACGAATACGACGTTGCCAGAGCGCATGCCAATGTCTTGATCCGTGTTGCAGAGCACGATCATTTTGTCGACGTCAGGAGCGCGGAGCGCTGCTCGCTGAACGCGCGCCCAATCGGCGCGGACCATTGTGCCGGCTCGCTGGCGGGTCCCAAAGAGCGTGGCGTCGGGGCCGCCGGCGCGAGGAACGATCCCCGAGGAGCGGGTCGCCGAGAACACGGTGTGGACGTTGAAGAAGCGTCGGTAGCGGCCGTAGAGCGGGTGGCCTGCGATCGCCTTCACGATCCCGCGGGCGTCGGCCGCGAACTGCTCGGCCTCGCTTGCGGTATATCCCTCGGCGAGGACGACGAGGTCGACGCGATCCTCGGAGGGCCCGCCCCGAGCGAGGGTCTGGACTTCCTGCGCAGAGGCCGCGCCGACGAGGGCGAAGAGGAGGGCGATCAGGAGGGAGATTGTGGAGCGAGGCTTCAGAGCGTTCAGAATAGGCCTCTCGAGCGCCTCGAACCAACCTCAATCGCGACCGGGGCCCCCCTTGGGGAGCTAGGCCGCCTTCTGCAGGAGGGGGAAGGGGAGCCGTCCCGAGCCCTTGCGGGTCTTGGGCGTCTCGCCGCCGGCGTCGGCGGGGGTCCAGATCATGACGCGGGTGCTGGCGACCGAGGCCGCCAGGCCGAACCCGATCATGACCGCGACCAACGAGGAGCCTCCGTAGCTGACCAGGGGCAAGGTCAGCCCCGTGACCGGCGCGACGCCCAGGGCCATGCCGACGTTGACGCTGACCTGCATGATCACGACGGAGAGGACACCTGTCACCAGAAGACGCCCCTCCATGTCCCGGCAGTTTCGCGCGATCTTGGCCAGGGCGCAGAACAGGAACCCGTAGAGGCCGAGCAGGAGGACGCCGCCAATGAAGCCGAAGTCCTCGCACACCACGGCGTAAATGAAGTCGGTGTGGCGCTCGGGCAGGAACCCGAGGGGGCCTTGGGTTCCCTGGCGGTAGCCCTGGCCCGCGAGGCCGCCGTTGCCAATCGCGATCACGCTCTGAGTCGTTTGGTAGGCGCCCTCGAGCTCGTTGGCCTTGGGGCTCAAGAAGCTCAGGATCCGGTCCTTCTGATAGCCGCGGAGCAAGAAGGTCCAGACCACGGGGAGCATGGCCAGACCGACGCCAGCCAAGGTCATGAGGTGACGCCAGCGGGCGCCGGCCACGATCACCATGGCGAGGGTGATCGGGACGAAGGTCAGCGAGGTCCCGAGGTCGGGCTGGCTGGCGATCATGAGGAAGGGGACGCCCGCGATCGCACCGATCGTGGCGAGTCCGCGCCAGGTCTTGATCCGAGGCCCTTGGAGCGCGATCGCGTGGGCCAAGGTCAGGATCAGGGCGTATTTCATGAACTCGCTCGGCTGGACGCGGATCGAGCCGAGGGAGAACCAACGTCTTGCGCCGTTGACCTTGGTCCCGATCACGAACACCATCGCCAGGGCGAAGAGGCCGAGGACGTAGATCGGCAGCGCCTTGCGGGTGATCCGGTCGTAGGGCAGGAGCGAGAGGACGAAGAACACGCCCAGCCCGGCGCTGGCCCAGATCACCTGGCGCTTCATGTAGCCCATGAGGTGCCCGTCGGGCGCCAGGCTGGCGCTCCCGAGCACGAGGAGCGAGACCCCGATCAGGGTCAGGCAGATCCCCAGGAGCGAGGTCGGGTAGCGACCCATGGCGCGGCGGAGGTGGCTCACCGGAGCTCGCCCCCGCGGGACTTTTCGTAGGCCTCGAGGAGGGCGCGGGTCACGGGCCCGCACACGTCGCCGCCGTGGCCGCGGGTCCGATCGACGACGACGGCGAAGGCGACCTCGGGGTTGCTGGCGGGGTAGTAGCCCATGAACCAGGCCACGTTCGGGTTGTCGCCCGCGCGCTCGGCCGTCCCGGTCTTGCCCGCCACGTCGAGGGAGCGGAGCCCGATCGAGCGCTTGCTGGCCGTGCCGCGCTTGACCACGCGGCGCATGCCCTCCTTGACGTTGTGCAGGACGTCGGGATCGAGGCTGACCTCGGTCAGGCTCGGGGGCTCGTTTTGGAGGATCCGGGGGCGCGCGAAGCGACCCTCGCCGCCCACCAGCGCTGCGATCGCGGCCACTTGGAGGGGCGTGGCCAGGACGTCGCCCTGGCCGATAATGCTGTTGCGAACGTCGCCGGTTCGCACGACGCGGTCGCGGCCGTAGTTGCGATACCAGAAGGCGGCGCGGCTGAGGCGCGCGCGGGCGGCGCCAAAGGCTGCGGGGTCGAAGACCGGTGCTTGCTGAATGTCGTGGAGGCGCTCGACCCAGGCTTGGAGGGAGCGCCCTTGGCGGAGGTAGAGGGCCTCCTTGTAGTTGGGTCCGGGGACGAGCCCGGCCTGCTCTGAGGGGATCCCGAGTCCGATCGGCTTGCCCATGCCGATTCCTTGGCCCCAGCGCTGGATCGGGGCCAGGCCGATCTTGTCGGCCGCGCGGAAGAAGAAGATGTTGCAGGAGCGCTCGATCGCGCGCTGCATGCCGATTCGCCCGTGGAAGCCCTCGCAGGTGAAGCTCCGTTGGTTGCGGTGCATGCGCTGCTGGCAGACCGTGGTCCAGCCTGGGGGCAGGGCCTCGACGGGCTCCTCGCCTTCAGCCAACACCGGCGCCGGTCCGCCGGGGAGGCCGTCGGGCGAGGTCATGGCGAAGCAGGACAGGATCTTCCAGGTCGAGCCGGGGGGGTAGGCCATGGTCGCGCGGTGGAGCTGGGGCCGGCGGGGGTCGTCTCGGATCCCCGCGAAGTAGCCAGGCTCCTTGAAGCGCCGGACCTCGTAGCGCGGGGCCGAGGCCAGGCTCAGGACCTCTCCGCTGCGAATGTCGAAGAGGACCGCGGCGCCGCCAGCGCTGGGCGTGCCGTGGCGCTGGAGAGCTTCGTCGAGGGCGGCCTCGGCCGCGCGCTGGACGTCGACGTCGAGGGTCAACTCGAGGTCTTCGCCGACCTGAGGTGCCTCCTCGCGAACGACGCGGCGGACGTTCCCGCGCACGTCGCGGACGACGACCTTGGCGCCGGGGTGGCCGCGGAGGCGCTTGTCGTAGTGGCGCTCGAGGGCGGCGCGGCCGTATTGCTCGCGCAAGAGGCGGAGGTCGTTGGGGAGGGGCTCGGTCGAGCCAGCCAGGAGGTCGAGGGGGTCGCCGTAGGCGTCGAGGATCCGGTTGGCGGCGAGGTCGCGGCGGCGCTCCTTGGGGCTGGGCTTGCCCATGAAGCCCAGGAGGTGGACGGCCACCTCGCCGAAGGGGTAGCGGCGCACGTGGCGCGACTCGATCTGAACGCCAGGGAGCTCGAAGGCTCGCTCGCTGAGGCGGGCCGCGACGTCGAAGTCGGCGTGGTCGCCTTCGGCCACGGCCACGGTCTCGCGCCAGGCCAAGAGGCGCTCGTCGCGCTCCTCGAGGGCGTGGACTTCGTCGACTCGCGCCTCGACGCGGCTTCGCAGCTCGGCCACGGGGACCTCAGCCAGCTGGCTCAGGCGAGCCAGGACCCGATCGCGTCGCGCGAGGACAGAAGCTTGGCAGACCAGGGCGGCGCCGTCGGCGTCGAGCTCGGCGCGGAGGTGAGGGATCCGACGCGAGATCCGCTTGGCTCGGCCGAACTCTTCTTTGGGGTAGCGACAGAGGACGACGCGGCCCTCCTCACTCTCTGGGTCGCGAGCGATCTCGAGTCGGAGTTGCTCGCGCGATTCGCGGAGTAGCCGCAGCGCTTTGACACGCGGGATTCGGAGGGTGTAGGCGACGGGCGAGACGAAGCTCAGGGCGGGGTCGAGGTCGGGGAGGTCGAGGGTCACGACGCGAGCCGGGAGGTCAATGGCCAGGGGGCGTCCGCCGCGAGCCAGGATCGGTCCGCGGCGCGGTTCGAAGACCTCGATCTTGCGGCTCCGGCGCTCTGCGCGCAGGCGCAGCTCCTCGTGGCGCTGGACCGTCAGTCCGTAGAGACGCGCGGTCAGGCCAGTCAGGAGCAGGAGGCCTGCTCCGGTTACGAGATCGATTCGGCGCCGGCTCACCGCCGACCCCAGGGCTCGTCAATGGTCGTCTCGGGGGCCAAGGCCCGCGCGGCCATGAAGCCGAGGGGCGCGATCAGGGCGCTGAAGAGCGCGATCCCGGCCGCGTGCCAGAGCAAGGGCCCCAGGGGCAGGCGGAGCCGGAGGCCCACGATCGCGCCTGCTGCTCCGCGCTCGGCGAGGGCGAAGAGCAGGACCAGGAACACGCTCATGCCCGGAATGTCGAAGTCACCGACGCGCCGGATTCCGCAGACCACCGTCGCGAGGATCGAGTAGCGGATCGCGCCCAGGCCCCAGGGGGTGGTGCTCGCGAGGTCCAGGCTCGCGCCCAGGAGGGCGGCGAAGAGCACCGCCCCCAGCGGCCGCCGCGTCCACGCCGCCGCGACGGCGGCGATCACGGCGACGTCTGGCGCGATCCCGGACACGGCGCCGAGGTCCGCGACGCCGTAGCGGAGGAGCAGAACCCAGACCGGCGCCGCGAGCACGACCAGGGGCCGCAGGAGGCTCGCGAGGCCTTCGTTCATGCGGGGTCCTGACGGATCACGATCACGACCCGCCGCAGCGACTGCGGATTGCGCAGGGGGTGGACGAGGGCGCCGGGCACGCTGGCGCCTGCCAGGCGCTTCTTCTTCCCCACGACTCCGATCAAGGCCGGCAGCTCGCAGAGCACCGAGGCTCGCGAGCAGAGAATGCGCTCGCCGACGCGTGGTTGGGGGGCGGGCGCCCGCTCGTCGAGGATCGCGGGCTCGAAGTAGAGGCCGCGTCCAGTCCCTCGCAGGAGCCCCTCCACGGCGCCTTCGGCGCGAGGGATCGAGGCTCGGATTCGGAACTCGGGGTCGAGGACGAGGCGGACCTCGCAGGTCGTGCGTGAGACCTGAGCCACGCGTCCGATCAGGACGCGCCCGGCCAGGACCGGCATGCCGTCTCGAACTCCGTCCTTCTGTCCACGATCGAGGGCGATCCTATGGAGGAAGTCGGCGGCGCCCTGGAGCGGCATGACCTCGGCTGAGACCAGGCGCACGTCGGGGTCGGCGACCAGGACGTGGCTGGCGCCCTTGGCCGCCTCCAGCGAGCGCTTGACCTGAACCAGCTCAGCCTGAAGGAGCGCGACCTGGTTGTCCGAGGCGTCCGAGGCCACCTCCGGGGCGCTCTTCCCCAAGAGCCGCTGGGTGGCGCCGTGGGCGTCGAGCAGGAACCCGCGGGCGCGTTGCCGGATCGAGCGCGGCAAGAAGGCCATGCCCAGGCAGAGGAGGACTACGCCCCAGTGCCCACCCGGTCCTCGCCTTCTCCGTCCCCGTCGCGCCACGCACACTCCGCCTCCTGGCAAGAGGAGGTCTCCCCGTCCTATCGGTCGCGGAGTGGCTCACCTTCAGTGGTTCACCAAAGGGCCCGGTTCGCTCTGACGGGCGCCGTCAGCGGGTGGGCTGGAGAGGCTAGGCGCTCAGGCTCTGGCGGCGAATCCAGCCAAGGGCGCCCAAGGCTAGGAGCAGGCTCCAGGGCCAGGGGGCGGGTGAGGAACCGATCGAACAGTCCTTGCCCTTGAGCTTGATCACCCGCTGGGGCGTGGAGGCGCCCAAGGGCGGGCCACCGCCGCTCAGTGCCTTGTTGGTCAGGTTTAGGGAGGCGCTTCCTCCAGGTGCCGAGGCGGTCACTGTGTAGGCACCTCCCGTCGCGTTAGCGCTCGCCATGACCCTAGCCTTCCCCTGAGCGTCCGTCGTCACAGGGCTTCCCGTCAGGGTCGCGCTGGCTCCTGTCGTGGGCGCGCTGAAGGTCACCGTCACGCCAGCCTGCGGCGCACCGCCTAGCCCGGTTACCGTGACCTCGAGGGGCTGAAAAGAGTCCCCGGGGAACTGGCTCTGGTTGTCTCCTGCGCTGACCGTGACGGTCAGCATGTTGGTCAGGCTGAAGACTTGAGACAGGCTCCCGGTGGCCGCTGTGACCGAGTAGGCACCTCCGGTTGCGTTGGCGGTGGCCGTGGCTTGAATCTCGCCGGCTGCATTCGTCGTCGAGGGACTCAGGACGACGCTCGCGCTGGCTCCGGTCGCGGGAAGGGTGAAGCTGACCGCGACCCCTTGGAGCAGATTCCCGAAGGCGTCACTCGCTCGGACGGTCAAGGGAGTCGGAAAGGCCTGGCTGGGAAAGACCGACTGCGGGGTTCCCTGGGTCGTCACGAGCATTGAGGTCTGGGCCTCGAAGGCCCCCGCGTCGCACGACGCGCGCCGCGATAGACCGCGTTGATCGACGCCTCCTGAGCCTGCAGGGAAAGCCGCCGCGCAGGCCACGCCTTGCCCCACGCCCAGGGCGGAGCTGTTGAGCCCGAGGGCGTGGGTCTGAGTCGCGCCGCCGTTGTTCGCGAGGGACTGGAGCACGGGGTCGGTGGCGAGGGCCCCGACCGCCGCCAGCCCGGCCGAAGCCTCGATCACGTTTGCAGACCCGGTGGCGGTCACCGTGCCCGCGTTGATCGTGACCCCCTGCGCGTCCTGCACTCCGCCAGCGCTGTCAGCCAAGATTGAGTTTTGAATCGTGACCGTCGCCGTCGCACCGTCCCCTACGGCAACGAGCGCTCCCCCGCCTTGCGCAGCCGTGTTGTTGGCCAGGGTGCAGCCGACCAAGGTCAGCGTTCCGTTGCGGGTGAGAATCGCACCGCCTCGGCCTTGCCCTGGCGATCCGTCTACGAAGAACCCGACTCCCCCAGCCCCTCTCACTGCGGAGTTTCCGCTGAGCGTCGTGTTCACCAGGACCACCGTCCCGCCGAGGTTGAAGAGGGCACCCCCCAGGCCACCGCCGCCTCCCCCACCGGTGCGGTTTCCAAGGGTGGTGTTATGCCCCCCGCTTCCGCCTGCGAACCCCCCAGCGCCCCCGCCGCTGCCCGCCACTTCGTCAATGCTGCCTCGTCCGCCACCTCCACCGCCGAACCCGCCCGGGCCTCCAACGGAGTTGCCTGTGCCGGCCCCGAAGACGCTGCCGCCGCCACCGCCGCCGCCGCCCAGGCCGCCTGAGCCACCGCCTGTGTTCGTGTTGCCGGTGACCTGTGTGCCCCCGCCGCCCCCCCCGCCTTGGCCACCGCCGGTGCCTGGGCTACCTGCAACTCCCCCGTTGGGCGCGCCTCCAGCTCCCCCTGTCGGCGTCATTCCGACCGCCCCGACCCCGCCGATCCCGCCGCCTCCGCCTCCGCCTCGAAGGGTTTGCCCTCGCCCCCCGCTTCCGCCACGTGCGCTGTTCGACGTGAACGTGCAACCTGAGGTCCGAAGGGTTCCGCCTGCGTTCACGAAGATTCCCCCTCCCAGGCCTGCGGCGCCTCCGCCACCCCCCGCTCCGTTGCCGCCTGCGAAGCCTGCCGCTCGCCCGCTGGAGATCGTGACGTTCTCCAAGACCAGCGTGGCGCCCGCGCCGACGGCGAGCACTCGGCGGGCGTCGTTGCCCGAGATCGTGATCCCGCTTGCCGCACCGCCCTGGATCGTGAGCGCCGTCGCTTCACTCGCCAAGAGCCCCGTCGGCCCGAAGAGCGCCGTCCCCGCAGCGTCGTCGCTCGTGAGCGTGATCGTCTGTCCGGCGAGGCTCGCCGCGAAGGTGATCGTGTCGTCTACGCCGTTGCCGTTAGCGGTTGCGATCGCTGCCCTCAGGCTCCCGGCGCCGGTGTCGTTGGCAACTAGCACCTGAATCGTGGCAGCGGGTGCCGTGGCGCAAAGCGAGAGGACCAGAAGGGGGAGGAGGATTGAGATTCGCATGGCCGGACGATAGCCTGCCGACGAGGCCGAGCAAGAACGACCGGATCCAGGGTGTTCGTCGGAATCCGGGCGTTTCGAGGCGGCGTCGTCTGCCTGGCCAACCCAAGCGCGGGCTAGATCGTGTCTTCCAGCGCGAGCTCGAACTGTGCCGGTGAGACAGGGCAAGCCTGCAGGATCCGCGCGACTCACGTTCCGGATCTAGGGCGAAGTCACGCGCTGGAGCGCCTCTAGGACGACCTGGCCTGGGTCGTCTGCCAAGGTGACCTCGGCAACCCCTTTCAAGACCACGAAGCGCAGCTTCCCTCCGCGGCGCTTCTTGTCCTGACCCATGGCCTGGCGGATCTCCGTTGGCGTGGAGTCGGTGAAGGAGACCGGCAGGCCGAGGCCGAGCAGGCAGGCGCGGACCCGGTCAGGGAGTGAGGCGTCGGTGAGGCCGATCAGGACCGAGAGTTCGGCCGCGGCCACGAGGCCTATGGCGACAGCCTCGCCGTGACGGAGCGAGTAGCCCGAGCAGAGCTCGAAGGCGTGGCCGAAGGTGTGCCCTAGGTTGAGGACGGCTCGCCGCCCCTGCTCCAGCGGGTCCTCGCTCACGATCTCTGCCTTGACCGCCACGGCTGCGTGGAGCCGGGAGACCCAGGCCTCGGGCTCGGTCGGGTCCAAGAACGAGCACGGTTCTGCCTCTAGCTCTCTAAAGAGCTCTGGCGCGCCGATCAGCCCGTGCTTGACGACCTCGCCCAGGCCAGCGCGTAGCTCGGCCAGGGGAAGGGTCGCAAGGAGGCTGGGGTCGATCAGGACCCCCTCGGGCTGCTTGAAGGCTCCAACGAGGTTCTTGCCCTCGGGCAGATCGACCGCCGTCTTGCCACCGACCGAGCTGTCCACCATGGCCAAGAGGGAGGTCGGGACCTGGACGAAGGGAACGCCACGGAGCCAGGTTGCTGCAGCGAATCCGGCCAGGTCACCGATCACCCCTCCGCCCAGCGCCAAGATCGGTGAGCCGCGATCCAGGCCCGCCGCAGCGAAGCGAGGGAAGAGCCCGCCCAGGTTGGCGAGGGTCTTGTTGGCCTCCCCCCCAGGCACGGGGCATGGCACTGGCTCGAAGCCGGCCGCGCGGAGGCTCGCGAGGAGGGGTCCTCCGTGGAGGCCGAGGAGGTGTTCCTCGCTGACCACTGCCAGCGGGCCGGGCTGGAGGCCCCAGGCCAGGAGGCGCTCGCCGGCTCGTGCCCTGAGCCCAACACCGAACTCGATTGGATACTCGGTGTCACCTGCTGACGGGATCTGGAGCTTGAGCGACTCAGTCGGCATAGTCGAAGCGCCAAGGTGTCCCGTCCATGGGGAGGTCCTCGACCCGCGAGCGGCGCAGGCCGGGGAGCCGAGCCTGGAGCTCGTCGAGGGAGTCGCCGCCGAGCTTCTCCAAGAGCGCGTCGGCCAAGACCAGCGCCACCATGGCCTCAGCGATCGGGACCGCGCGCGGGAGCGCGCAGAAGTCGCTCCGCTCGTAGCTCGTATACGCCGCCTCGCCGGTGGCGAGGTCCACGGTCTGACGGGCGTTGAGGGTCGTGGAGATCGGCTTCTTGGCTGCGCGTAGCACGAGCGGCGCGCCGGTCGTGATTCCGCCCTCCAACCCGCCGGCCCGATTCGTCTGGCGCTCCAAGGCGCCGCCTTCACCGAGGAAGAGCTCGTCGTGAACCTCAGTCCCGCGCTTCTGCGCTGACTCGAAGGCCTCCCCGACCTCGACTCCCTTGATCGCCTGAACGCTCATGAGCGCGAAGGCCAAGCGCGCCTCGAGGCGCCGGTCCCACTGGACGAAGCTCCCCAGCCCCGGCGGAAGGCCGAGGGCCACGACCTCCAGGACGCCGCCCAGGGTGTCCTTGGCCTGGATCGCAGCCTGGACCTCGTCTTTCAAGCGCTGAATCGTGTCCGAGGTCTTTGGGTAGGGCGCGCTGAGGTCGTTGTCGCGGGCGGCCCGGAAACGCGCGCGATAGGTGTCTTCGTCTAGCGTCAGTGGACGACGAAGCTCGACGCTCCCCAGGCTGACTATGTAGCCGCCGACCTCGACACCGAGCGCCTCCAGGAGCTGCTTGCAGATCGCGCCCGCGGCGACCCGGAGGGCGGTCTCGCGCGCGCTGGCGCGCTCGAGGGAGGGGCGCAGCTCGCGGTGGCCGTACTTGATCGCTCCGGTCAGATCCGCGTGGCCGGGCCGGGGCTTGGTCATGGGCTCGATCTCGCGCTCGCGCCAGTTCTCGAAGTCGCGGTTCTCGATCGTGAGCGCCAGGGGCCCGCCCGTCGTGCGCCCGCCGGTGTAGCCGCCCGTGATCTGGACCCGGTCCTGTTCGAGCTTCATGCGCGGGCCCGAGCCGAAGCCGCGTTGGCGGCGTGCGAGCTCAGCCTGGAGCGCGTCTAGGTCGAGGCTGAGCCCGGCCGGGATCCCCTCCAGGATCCCCGTCAAGCGGGGACCGTGGCTCTCACCGGCCGAGAGGAAGCGGAGGCGGGTCAGCGGTGTCATGCGTTCTCTACCTCGGCCCCGAGGCTCCGCAGGGCAGCTGCGAAGCCGGGGAAGCTGTCTCCGGTGACCTCGGCGCCCTGAACCAGAGTCTCGCCTTCAGCGACCAACCCAGCCACCGCGAGAGCGAGGGCCAGGCGGTGATCCCCGTGGCTCTCGACCTCGCAGCCCACAAGCGGCGTGGGTCCGCGGATCACCATTCCGTCGGGGCGGGCCTCGACCTCAGCCCCGAGCTTGGTCAGCTCGCTAACGGTGGTCGCGATCCGATCCGTCTCCTTGACGCGCAGCTCGCCCGCGTCACGAATCACGGTCTCGCCGCGGGCCTGGGTCGCGGCGACGGCCAGGATCGGCAGTTCGTCAATGGTCCGGACGACCTCTCGCCCGCCGAGGTCGGTGGCCCAGAGCGCCGTCTGGCGCAGCTCGAGGTCGGCGGCCGGCTCGCCGGAAAGGTCGCGCGGGGACACCTCTTGCAGCGCCGCGCCCATTCTGCGGAGGGCGTCGAAGAGGCCGGCTCGGGTCGGGTTGGTCCCGACGCCGGGCAGGAGGATCTGGCTCCCCGGAACGATCGCCGCCGCCACGAGGAGAAACGCGGCCGAGCTCGGATCCGCTGGGACCTCGATTCGCAGCGCCTTGAGTCCCTCTCGGGGCGGACGAATCGAGACTTTGAGTTCGCCCCGGCGCAGGGGGGCCCCCATGGCGCTCAGGAGGACTTCGCTGTGATCTCGCGAGGCGGCGGGTTCCCTTAGGCGGACGCCGCCGGGGGCGTAGAGCCCTGCTAGGAGGAGACAGCTCTTGACCTGGGCGCTGGCGACCGGGGAGACGTAGTCGATCGCGCCGAGGTCGCCGCCCGTGATCGTGAGGGGGGCTCGAGCTGCGTCGTCGGGCCCTTCGATTCGCGCTCCCAGCTCGCGGAGAGGCCGAGTGACCCGCCCCATGGGCCGCCCGCAGAGCTGAGGGCTGCCGCTGACGTGGGCCGAAAACTCTTGCCCCGCCAGGGCGCCGAGGAGGAGGCGGAGGGTCGTGCCGGAGTTCGCGCAATCCAGCTCCTGGGTCGGCGCCTGCCAGCCGCGGAGCCCGCGTCCGTGGACGACTCGCCGGGTGGGGCTTGGGGCCTCGACCTCGATCCCGAGGCGCCGCACGACCTCGCAGGTCGCGTTGCAGTCCGCCCCGTCCAGGAAGCCCTCGACCTCGCTCGTGCCCTCGGCCAGGCTCGCGAAGAGGACCGCCCGGTGCGAGATCGACTTGTCGCCGGGGACGCGGACCTCTCCCTCGAGGGGAGCGCTCGCTCGCTTGATTCGCAACGCCTTTGCCACGCGAGGAGTCTAGAGCACCTCGCGTGGCAAAGGCGCCACGGTCGAGTGGCCGCTCTAGGCTCTGGCTCTTGCCTGGCCTTGGGTCAGAGGACTCCAGTCCAGTAGCGCTGGCGCTGACCTCCTCGCCCCGGCAGACTTGGCCCTCCGCGAGCGAGGAGCCTGACCATGAGCACGCCGACCCCCCGCCAGATCCTGTGCGTCGGACGAAACTACGCCGCCCACGCGGCCGAGCTGGGAAACGCGATCCCGGCTGGCGGCGGCGGCCCGCTCTTGTTCTGGAAGCCCACAGGCTGCCTGACCTCAGAGACCTGTCACCTGCCGACGTGGCCCGAGGGCGAGACGGAGGTCCACTACGAGGGCGAGATCGTGCTCGTCCTGGGTCGCGACCTGGGTCCCGGGACCGCGCCCCTCCCCGACGACCCCTGGGAGGTCGTGAGCGGAGTCGCGGCGGGCCTCGACCTCTCGGACCGCACGCTCCAGAAGCTCGAGCCCCAGTGGGTCCGCGCCAAGGGCTTCGCGGACGCCGGCGTCTTGGGGCCCACAGCCCCGCGGCCCGCAGACCCGAGCGCGATTCGCCTCCGGACCTGGAAGAACGGGGAGCTGGTCCAAGAAGGGACCAGCGACCTCCTCCTCTTCCCCTTCCGGGGCCTGCTCCGCTACGTCCACGGCTTCCTCCGCCTCTATGCAGGCGACGTGATCTACACCGGAACCCCCGCGGGCGTCGGTCCCTTCACGCCAGGTGATCAGGTCCGGGTCGCCGTCGACGCCGAGGGTTGCGCCAGCGAGCTGAGCGCGACCTGCGCCGCGGGGCCGAGCGTGGCGCCCTTCCCCCACGAGTGAGGGAGAAGTCCAAGGAGGACGCCTTTAGCCCCGCCAGCTTCGCGTTCAACGTGATTCTGGCTGTGAGCCTCGTGGGCTTCGGGCTCACGGCCCACGAGAATCGGCTCCAGCGCCAAGCGCCTCGAGCGAGCGCGCCTCCCAGCGCGCGAAGCAACATTCACCCGGAGGACTACGTCGGCCCCGCGGCCTGCGCCGAGTGCCACGCCGAGAAGCACGCGGCTTGGCAGGAGCACCCGCACAGCCGCATGAACCTTGACGCGGGCCCGAGCTCCGTCAAAGGGGACTTCTCGGGCGTCGAGCTGGCTTACGCGGGGCGCGTGGCGCGCTTCGAGCGGGAGGGCGAGCGCTTCTTCATGACGATCCGGCGCGGAGAGGAGCGCCGCCGCTATCGGGTGACCCGGACCGTGGGCTCGCGCTTCACCCAGATGTACATCGGTGTCTTGGTCGAGGGCCCCGAGGCGCCCGGTGACGAGGCCTACACCCGCGAGGGCAAGCTCCCCTTCGGCTACTGGTTCCGCCAAAAGGCGTGGTTCCCCGAGTCCTACTTCGACTCGGACTGCCCCCCGGAATATGACGCCGAGGGACACCTCTCGCTCCCGCCCGAGGAGGCGCACCGGACCGGCTGGGAGAAGAACTGCCTCTACTGCCACAACACCTACGCCTACACCGAGCGCCTCCGGGCCCAGGCCGGGACCCCAGGCTTCCCCGCAGGCGACCTCCAGCTCCTCCCGAGCGCGCCCCCAGACGCCCACCCCGACCTCGTCCCGAGCGAGCTCGTGACCCTCGGGATCTCCTGCGAGAGCTGCCACTTCGGAGGTCGCGACCACGCCACGGACGAGAAGCCGATCCGCTTCCTCCCCGAGAGCCCCCACCTCGAGTTCCCCAAGGCCACGAGCGAGCGAATCCGCGAGGCTCGCCAGGACCCCTACGTCGTCAACTCGATCTGCGCCCAGTGCCACTTCTCGCGCGGGGTCAGCCTCTACCCCAACGGGGCCGGGATCTGGAACTCACGCGAGGCCGTGGACATGCAGGAAGGAGCCTGCGCGACGAAGCTTCGCTGCACCGACTGCCACGACCCTCACCAAGCCGCGGCTCCCGGCGGTGGCCCTCCCGAGAAGGCGCACGCCGAGAGCTGCTACACCTGCCACGCAGCCCTCCGCGACGCACAGATCCGCGAGGACCACACCCAGCACGGCCCTGAGGTCAGCTGCCTGGACTGCCACATGCCCCGGATCGTTCAGGGTCTCGAGAGCGTGGTCCGGACCCACCGGATCAGCTCCCCCGGTGACGAGCGAATGCTCAAGGCCGGCGCGCCAAACGCCTGCAACCTCTGCCACCTGGACAGATCCATCAGCTGGACCGCGGCGACGCTCAAGATCGGCTGGGGCCAGCAGCACGCGCCCGACGACACCTGGTCCAAGCCCTACCAAAGCCGCCTCGACGCGCCCGTCGGCGCGATCTGGCTGAGCAGCTCGACTCCGATCCACCGGCTGGTGGCCGCCGACGCCTATTCCCGGAGCCCCTTCGCCAAGCGCGAGCTCCCGCGCTTGATCCGCGCGCTCGTGGACCCGATCGCGGTCAACCGCATGTTCGCGCTCTTCGCGTTGGAGCGCGCCCTAGGGCGGCGGCTCTCGCTGGAGGAATACGAGCCGACGGCCTCGCCGAACGCCCGCGAAGGGCAAGTTCGCGAGCTCCTCGAGACGCTGCCAGAGTAGGGGAATGACTCGCGCTCTCTGGCTGGTGTTCGTGCTCGGTTGTTTGGCTTGCTCCGGCTGCCCCAGGCAACCCAATCCGAGCCCAAGCCCGAGCCCCGCCGGAAGTCCGAGTCCGACCCGTCCTGCCGCCGTCTCGCTCGCGGATTGTGGAGATTGCGGGAAGTCCCTGGCCTCGGTCGCGCCGGTCATGACCTGCGCCCTCTGCGTAAGGAAGCGTCACCTGAGCTGCTATCAGCCCATGGAAGCCGTGATCTGCCAGTCTTGCGCAGACCACACGGATTGGGTCCTCGAGTGCGCTCAGCCTGCTCTGGACAGGGTCCAGGACGATCCGCCTGCTTTGCTCTCCCAGGACTTGCTCGACTTCTGGCTCGTAATGGTCTTTCAAGGCGTCGTGGACAACGGCAGCTTCCAATACCTCTTCGAGCGGAACCTCCCCGCGGGAATCACCTACGCGCGACTGGGTGAAGCGCTTCGTCGGGTCGGCGCCACGGAGGCGGCCGAGTGCTTGGAGAAGGCCGTCGCAATGTTCCCCTTCGAGAAGGCCGAGGCGGATCCAGAGAGACGGATCGAGTTCATGCGATCGCAGCGTGAGGACCCGGCAGAGCGAAATGGTCCGCTCGATCTCCTTGGGGATCGGGCTATCGATCTCAGCCCTTTCACCTACCGCAAGCTCGCCGAGCACCTTCAGAAGCGAGGCTTGGCCCCTCGTTGAGACCTCGATTCCGTCAGATTTGCGCCAAGTGAAACCGGCCTTCGGGAAAAGCTTGACCGATCGGTTAAAGAATGCTCTAGTCCTCAGGACTTGAGGGATGGCACAGGACCTGCAATAGGCCGGTCAACTCAACCCAAGCGAGAGAGACAGATATGCACGACCTGGTGATTCGCAACGCGACGATCGTGGACGGAACCGGAGCCAAGGCCTTTCAGGGCGACCTCGCGGTCGACGAGGGCTTGATCACGAAGGTGGGCGAGGTCCATAGCCCTGGCAAGCACGAGGTCGACGCGAGCGGCCTCCTCCTGGCGCCGGGCTGGGTCGACATGCACACCCACTACGACGGGCAGGCGACCTGGGATCCATACCTGACCCCCTCGGGCTGGCACGGCGTGACCACGAGCGTCATGGGCAACTGCGGCGTCGGCTTCGCCCCCGCCAAGCCCGACGAGCGTGACTGGGTGATCAACCTCATGGAGGGCGTCGAGGACATTCCTGGCGCGGCTCTGCACGAGGGCCTCCAGTGGGAGTGGGAGACCTTCCCCGAGTTCCTCGACGCCCTCGAGCGGCGCGAGTTCGGCATGGACATTGCCACGCAGGTCCCCCATGGACCTCTGCGGGCCTACGTCATGGGCAAGCGCGGGATCGCCAACGACCCCGCCACGCCTGAGGACATTGCGGCCATGAAGGCGATCGTCAAGGAGGGGATCGACGCGGGCGCGCTCGGGTTCTCGACCTCGAGGACCTTCATTCACCGCAGCGCCGACGGCGAGCTGATGCCCGGGACCTTCGCCGAGCAGGACGAGCTCTTTGGGATCGGCGAAGCCCTGGGCGAGCTCGACAAGGGCGTGTTCCAAATGACGAGCAACCACGTCGACATGGACAAGGAGTTCGTGTGGCTCCGGAAGCTGAGCGACCAGATCGAGCGCCCGGCCTGCTTCAACCTCCTCCAGACCGACGAGAAGCCCGAGCTCTGGCGGACCATGCTCCGCCTCGTCGAGGACGCCTACAGCGAGGGCAGCCGGATCCGCGCCCAAATGTCAGGTCGCCCGGCGGGCCTGCTCATGGGCTGGCGCTGCACGGCGCACCCCTTCGTGTTCTGCCCCAGCTGGCAAGAGGTCGCTGAGAAGCCCTGGCCTGAGCTCCTCGAGCTGCTCCGGACGCCGGAGTTCCGCGCCAAGCTGATCAGCGAGACGCCTCCGTCCATGGGTGACTTCTACGACTTCCTGACCCGGACCTGGGCCAAGATGTTTGCACTCGGCAAGACGCCCAACTACGAGCCGACCCCGGACACGAGCCTGGCGGCGTTGGCGGAGTCCCAGGGCAAGACGCCCATGGAGCTGGCCTACGACTTCCTCCTCGAGGACGAGGGCGAGGCCCTGATTTACTTCCCGATCTTCAACTACAGCGGGTTCGACATGGACCCGATCCTGACCATGCTCGAGCACCCGCACACGCGGATCGGCCTCGGCGACGGCGGGGCGCACTGCGGCGCGATCCAGGACGCGAGCATTCCGACCTACCTCCTGACCCACTGGGTCAAGGGCCGGACCCGCGGCGGGCGGATCGAGCTCGAGGCGGCGATCAAGAAGCAGACCCACGACACGGCCGAGTTCTATGGACTCCTCGATCGCGGCGCGCTCAAGCCGGGTCTCCGGGCCGACTTCAACCTGATCGACCTCGAGAAGCTGGAGCTCCACGCCCCGCGCGTGGTCCGCGACCTCCCCGCTGGCGGTCGCCGCCTGATCCAGGAGGTCACGGGCTACGTCGGGACCTGGGTCCACGGCGTGCAGGTCTACGCCAACGGCGAGACGACTGGCGCCCTCCCCGGTCGCCTGATCCGCGGCGCAAAGCAGCCGGCCGCGACCGCGACGGCCTAGCGCGCCTCCAGAAAACGTTGTTGAGCTCCAGCTCGTCTCGCTCTCCGCGAGGCGAGCTGGAGTCGTGTTGGGGCGTCTCGCCTATGCTTAGGACATGGAAGCTCTCGGAGTCCTGGTCGTGGTGATGATCGCCGGCGCCCTCGTCGTCATGATCTCGGCCGCCGTTGCGAATGAGAACGCCCGTCGGCGGGAGAGCTTCGAGTCCGCCTCCGAGCGCTTCGGAGGTCAGATCAAGGACAGCTTCTGGAGCGGGAAGTCCATGACCTTCGAGGTCGAAGGAGTCCCGGCTGAGCTGACCTACTTCGGGGGGACAGACAAGGCGCCGCCCTGGACCCGTGTTCACTTCCGCTGGCCGGGGCGCCCGCTGCGGATCGCGCCTCAGGGAGCCTGGGCGAACCTCAAGAAGTTCTTCGGCGCCGAGGACATTCTGATCGGCGACTCGAACTTCGACGACGCGTTCCTGATCCAGGGAGAGCCGAACTGGGTCCAGGAAGCGCTGACGCCCGAGGCCCGGAGGCTGATCTGGGTCCTGAACGACCTCGGCTCCAGCGAGAAGCTCTTCGGCCCAGGCCGGGGGATCAACGTCGACGTGACCGCCGGCGGCCTGATCCTCAAGTGCTATCGCAATCACGTTCGAAAGCGCGAGGACCTGATGACCTTCCTCGAGACCTCGGCTGCGCTCCTGGCCGAGCTCTCGGGCGCGGGTCAGGGGGGCGCGGTGATCTCTGTCGAGGAGGTCGTGGCGGCTGGCAAGTGCCCCGTGTGCAGCGACGACAGTGGACACCTCAGCAAGCGCTGCGGGGGCTGCAGGGCCGCCTACCACCGCGAGTGCTGGGACTACTTAGGCGGCTGCGCGATCTTCGGCTGCGAGGACGGCTACTCGCGAGGCGAGGCGCGGAGCACCAAGGCCTGAGCTGACGCGCCACTCGCCAAGGGACTCGCGCCCTCGCCCGAAACTAGAGCAACTCGCGAGAGACTGCGTCCGCCAGCGACACTCCTCGCCCGCTTAGGCGGATCCGCCCCCCTCGATCCTGGAGCAGGCCCAGGTCTCTCAAGCGAGCGAAGGGCTCGGCGAAGAAGTGTCGCGGGTCGACGCCTGTGTCGCGCTCGAAGCGCTCGGGCACGATCCCCTCGCTGGTTCGAAGCGCCAGGTAGGCCGTCTCGCGGACCTTGGCCTCAGGCTCGAGGTGCTCGCGGTCAGCGATCGGGAGCTCGCCGCGCTCGAGGGCGGACGCGTAGTCCTCGATCTCGCGGTGGTTGCTGAGGCGCTCGCCTGCCACGTGGCTGGCGGCGCTGTTGCCGAGGCCGAGGTAGCCCGCGTTCCGCCAGTAGAGCCGGTTGTGGAGGCTGAGCTGGCCGGGTCGGCCGAAGTTGCTGATCTCGTAGTGGAGGAAGCCCGCCTCCTTGAGCCGAGTCCGGGCCAGGTCGAAGAGGGCGGCTTGGCTGGTGTCGGCCTGAGGCAAGAGCTCGCCGCGTTGGCGGCGCTCCTCGAAGGCGGTCCCGGGCTCGAAGGTCAGGTTGTAGAGCGAGACGTGCTCGGGCTCGAGGGCTAGGGCCGCGTCGAGGTCGCGCTGGAGGGCGTCTGGGGTCTGGCCTGGGACGGCGAAGATCAGGTCCACGCTGAGGGCCAGGCCGTGGTCCCGGACGAGCTCGGCCGCGCGGGTCACGTCGGCCGGACGGTGGAAGCGGCCGAGGCGCTCGAGGAGGTCGGGCTGAAAGCTCTGGGCGCCGAGGCTGACTCGGGTCACGCCGAGCCCCTCGACCAGGGGGCTGAGCTTGCGCGCGAGGAGGGTCCGGGGGTTGCCCTCGAGGGTCACCTCTCGGAGGCCACCCGTGAAGGGCCTCAGGATCTCGATCAGGTGGGCGACCCCCTCGCCGGTCAGCTCGGCGGGGGTCCCGCCGCCGAGGTAGAGGGTCAGCGGCTGCCAGTCGGGCGGTCGACGGCGCTCGGCTTCGAGGGCCAGCGCGGCGAGGTAGCGGCGCTCGGTCTCGCGACGAAGGGGGGAGACGGCGAAGTCGCAGTAGGGGCAGCGCCGGGCGCAGAAGGGGAGATGAACGTAGAGCCCTCGAGGCGCCTGGCGCTCGAGGGGGAGGCCCTGTCTGCTCGGTGGGGCTGCGGGGAGGGTCATGGGGGGAGGATCCGGGACTCGGGCCCGAGGCGCGAGGGAAAATACTTAGCCGTCTGGCTCCTCAGGCGAGGGGCCCGTGAGCGAGATAAACTCTTTGGCTGCAGATGCAGGGTCCAGCTCGTGGGCCTATGATCCGCTGTTCTGGATAGGGCAGCGCGGCGACGCGGCCGTGTAGAGAAAGGCACCAGTCCTGGTGGCAGGCAAGAGCTTCAAGGGCAACCTCGAGGTCCTCAACCTGAGCGACATCTTTCAGTCGCTCGCGATGAACCGACACTCGGGAACGCTGATCGTCGACGACGGGAAGCGGGAGAAGAAGATCTTCTTCGCTGAGGGGGAGATCTGCCTCCTGACCTCGGGTCGCCGCATGCGAATTGGTGACCTCCTCATCGCCAACGGCAAGATCACCGAAGAGGACCTCGACCTCGCCCTCAAGCTCCAGAAGCAGAGCCGCAAGAAGCTCGGCGAGATCCTCGTCGAGGAGGGCTTCTGCGAACCCAGCGATATCGAGAACATCCTCCGCATGCAGATCGAGGAGGAGCTCTACGACCTCTTCCTCTGGCGCAAGGCCGAGTTCGAGTTCCTAGCCGACACGATGCCCGAGGACATGGCGCGGGATAGCCCGAACCTGACTCGCCTCCACATAAACACCAACAGCTTGATCATGGAGGCCCTTCGTCGCCTCGACGAGTGGTCGCTGATCCAAGACGCGGTGCCCTCGACCAAGGAGGTGTTCGTCCTCAGCGACGCAGAGCTGATCCAAAGCGCCGAAGTCCCCGACGTGATCAAGCGCGACGTGGCGGGGATCGACGGCAAGACGACCGTGATGGGGCTGGCCGAGCGGTGGCTCGTGAGCGAGTTCGAGTGCTGCCAGCACCTCGCGAACCTCGTCCGCGCGGGCGGCATTCGTGCCCTCGGGCAGGACGAGTTGGTCGACAAGGCCGAGGCGGCCTACGCCCTCAACGACTTCGGCGCCGCCGCTGCCCTCTACGGTCGGCTGGCCGAGTATCACGCGAACCAGGCCAAGATCCTGATCCCGCTGGCCGACAGCCTCCGGCGAACCGGTGGCGAGAAGCAGGCCCTCCAGATCTACGAGGTCCTCTCGGAGCAGCTCGAGCAGGAGCGGCGCGACCCGGACCGCCTGCGCCAGTGCTACGAGGCGATCCTCCAGCTCGACCCGAGCCGCCACGATCTGGCCCGCAAGATCGAGGACCTGGATCTGGCCCTGGCGGCTTCGGGTGGTGGCAAGAAGGTCGTCCCGATCGCGATCGTGGCTCTGCTCTTGGTCGTGGGGGGCTTGCTCTTCGCCTTCAAGGGTCAGATTCAGCAGGCCCTCTCTGCAGGAACCCCAGGTGACGGCGAGGACGTCGTCAAGCTCTTGGACCAATGCACCCGCGCTGAAAAAGAGGCTCAGCCTCTGGTCCTGGTGGGAAAGCTCGACGAGGCCAGCAAGCCCCTCGAGCGCTGGCACAAGGTCGCCCGCAAGATCTGGAGCAACCACCGCAACTCGCCCGAGTTCGGCAAGGTCTCGCTCCCAGTCCTGGTCGAGACCTCGCCGCCCGGGTTCGTGGTCTACGTCCGCTACGGCGGGAAGGACTACTACCAGGGCAAGACCTCCCTCGCGCAGCGCGCCGTGCTCTGCAAATACGAGCCGGTCGAGGACTCCGCAGGCGAACCTGCCACGATCGAGATTCGGGTCTACGACAGCGAAGAGGCCAAGGAGGGCGGCTTCCAGCCGCGCTCCGAGCTGATCTTGCCCTCTGAGACCTACCGTCCCCCGGTGACGCTCGCGATCTACGACAAGCCCGTCAGTCAGATCATCGTCGACGGCTGGCTGGACCGTGGCGCGATTCAGGGAGGCTCGGCGGAGGTGGCTCTGCTGCCTTCTCGCTCAGGCAAGCTGCGCGCTTTCGGCGTCAAAGAAGGCCGCTTGGCGCAGCTCCCCTCTTGGGACGACAAGGTCGAGCTGGGCTCGATCGGTGACCCCCTCAGCCGGCCAGCCTTCTACGAAGACCAGCTCTTGGTCGGAGTCCCGGAGTCGGGCGGAACGGCCTGCGTTCAGCACCTTCCTTTGACCAAGGGAGAGGCCCCTGGCACGCCCAGCGCGCGCTACCCGGCGGACTCGCAGGTCACGGCTCGCCCGCTCGTGATCCGTCACGAGCAGGAGGTGATGGTCGTGTTCGGCACCAGCAGTGCCACGGGCTACGGCTACACCCTCGACGGCGAGCAGCGCTGGAAGACGCCCTTGATCGGGCCAGTCGACGTGGACCCCGTCGCGCTCCCGGACGGCCGCGTAGCCTTCCTCTGCGGCGACGACCATATCCGCGTCTGTGAAGTCACCGGCGGACGAGTCGTGTGGGACTACGCCCACGAGGGGCCCCTCGGGGAGCAGCTCCTGGTGCGAGGCGACGACTTGATCTTCGCCGATGCCGCGGGCGCGGTCCTGACCCTAGACGTCGAGTCGGGGAAGCTCGGCGAGAGGGTGTTCACGGACCCGGCAGGCGCGGAGCCGACCCTCCTTCTGGCCCCCAAGCGGCGCTTGATCGTGGGGACCAGCAACGGTCACGTGATCTCCTTGCGCGACGGCGAGACCGAGTGGGACAGCCCGCTCAAGCGTGAGTCACAGGCGCGTCCCCGATTGGCGCTCTCAGAAGGACAAGTCTTGGCTTGGGTCAGCGGGCGCGACCTGCTCCGGCTGGAGCTCGAGAAGGGCCAGATCACCTGGCTCGGTCGGTTCCCCCAGGAGGGAAGAGTCGTCTCGCCCTTGCTGCCCCTGAAAGGTGGCGTGCTCTTGGCGACGGATCGGAACCTGCTCTACTACTTCGCGTTCCCGAAGGAGGCGAAGTGAAGCGCGCCGGACTCTCTCTTGGACCGTGGAGCTCGCTCCTAGCGACGAGCGCGCTCCTCTTGGCCCTCGCGACCCCCCTCGCCGCCCAGGAGCCAGAGACCCGCGAGGGATACCGAACGATCCCCGCTCACAAGCTCAAGGACGCGACCCCCGGCAAGCGCTACTCGGTCGTCTACCTCAAGTTCAACAAGGTCTTCGAAGACGACTTGAAGGTCTACGGAGGACTCCAGGGCAAACGCTTGGTGCGCGCGCGCCTCGAGGGCAAGCTCAAGGTCCGCCAGAAGAGCAAGCTCCACGAGGCACTCCGAGTTCGAAAGGACTCCAAGGGGCGGACGCTTCAGCCCAAGATCAGCAACATTCAGGTCTTCGGGACCCTGGTCCTGGAGGGCGAAGAGCGCGTCCTAAACGTAGACCGCGTCTTGGTTCTCGGGACTCAGCTCGAGCGCTTCGGGAAGTCCGCTGCAGTCCTCGCGCCTGAGGACGGGACGGGGCGGCGTGAGCTCCTCCGGCGGATGGAATACGCGGTTCGCAACTTCCCCGAGGACAAGGCAGCCGTGGCGGAGCTGCGCACGAGGCTCCTGACTGAGGCCCGCGAGATCGCAGTCGCCAAGCTTCCGGAGCTCCCCGAGGGGGCGAAGGCGCGGATCGACGTCGGCGTGGCGCAGAAGGACATTCACCTCGTGTCCGAGGTCTGGGACCACCCAGACGTCGGCGAGAAGGAGCGCAAACAAGCCGAGACGGCGCTCCGCAAGCTCCGGGCGATCCGCTTCCACGGGGAGTGGATTCACAGCTCCGAGGTCAAGCGGAAGCTCGGGTTCCTTGTCCAGAATCGACGTTGGGTCCGTCAGGAGCGTGTCTGGCTCGAGGAGGGGATCGCTCGGGAGAAGCAGCGCCTCGCCAATCGTCAGCCCCGACGTGACTACAGCGAGCGGGACATGCTGACCTATATGAAGGCTGGCAAGATCGTCCGCGGAATGGAGAAGAAGTGGGTGATCGCCGCTCGCAAGGCGGCTGGCAAGAAGGACTTCTATCCGATCCACGTCGAGCGACTCCGCGAGAAGCGAGAGCAGCAAGAGCTCGTGTGGGAGCTCTGGGTCACCGCCGACGGGATTCAGCTCTACTTCTTCAATGGCTGGGTGACCGAGCTCCTCGAGGGCGAAGGCGCCGAGGTCAGCGACGGCGACGCAGAGGAGCCTGACGAGGCGCCGAGTAAGACGGGCGAAGGCGGCTCGGACGAGGAGCCCGCCAAGACCGACACGGACAAGACGGGCGAGCCTGGCAAGACGGATGAGCCTGGGAAGACCAGTGACGAAGACGGCAAGAGCGAGTAAAGGGCACCCGATGCGCACAGAGCAGAGTTGGGCCGTGAGTGTGAGGACTGGAGTCCTGGGATTCCAGGTCGCCTGCGCAGCGCTGGCCTTGGTCGTGGGGGCCCCGAAGCTGGTCTGCGCCCAAGAGGTCGTGACTCATGGCGGTCAGAAGTGGACCGAGCTTCCTGAGGACCGCTGGGGCAAGCTCGGGACCCGTGACTTCGGGAAGAACTTCTGTGTCACCGGTCGCTGGTCTCAGGTCCAAGGGAGCGGGCTCGTCCTCTACCGGAGCAAGGCCGACACCAAGCGCTTCCTGCGGATCACTCCAGGTCCCCTCAAGGACAACTTGACCGCCGGCCTAGACGCCGCGGGCAAGAAGCTCCTCCGCAAGCGGTCCCTGGTGCGAGTCTTCGGCAAGGCCAGTCCGAGCGGCTCAGGGACCTACCTCGGAGTCAAATACGTCGAGAAGCTCCCTGACGAGGAGGACTCCTTCCAAGAGAAGCTCAAGGCTGCCGGTGACGACGTCCAGGCGATCGCAGCCTTGGCCAAGGACTGCGCCGAGCGGGCCAAGCGCTATGACGATCCTGCTCTGGTCTCCATGGCGCAGAAGATCAATCGGCGCGAGCTCCAGGTGCGGGCCAAGTCTCTCGGGCCAGACGATCACGTTGCTCGCTTCGACCTCGCCAAGCGCTTCCGCGCCCAGGCCAAGGACGACGCGAGCGCGATCGCGCTCTACTCGGTCGTCTATGAGGAGGGCAAGGCTCCGGCCGCCCTGCGGAAAGAGGCCATGGAGGCGCTCCTGAGCTTGCGCGCCGTGCGCGTCCGGCAAGGACAAAGCTCCTGGGGTTGGGTGACCTACGGAGAGTTCAAGCGCTCTGAGGGCTACCTCCCCCGCAAGGAGGACGGTCGGATCGTGTATGTCCGGCGCGAGTATGCGGAGCTCCTCGAGGTGGTCGAGGAGGAGACGCGACGCCAAGCTGCCAAGATCGATCCCCCGCGCCAGAACCCATTCAAGGCTGGCCAAGACGCCAAGACGGGCAAGATCGTGCGAGGCCAGACCTACCCGGAGGTCCGCGCAGCTGCTCGCGCATTCCCCAAGGTCGTTTATCACAAGGTCCTGCCTTGGGGCGGCAGCGGCACTCGCGCTCTCTGGACGCAGTGGATAATGCCGGACGGCGGGCGCGTCTATTTCCTCTCGATCGAATCCGACGAGAAGGGCGCCGAGGCCTTTCCCCCTAGCGAAGTTATCGGACGTCGTCCCGCAGGGACGCCTTGGCCCGAGAATTGAGCGCGCTCCAGCGCGAGGAGACTCCATGAGCGGACACGGACACCCCCCAGGCCCCCCTCAAGGGCGACCGCGACGCCCCGCCGGCGGCCCTCCTTCTGGACGCGTTCCGGGAGGCCCACCCCGACGCCCGGGAGCTCCTCCGGCCCGTATCAATCCGGACGCGAAATACCACGTCCTAGAGGCCGTCGGCGCCCAGCCGCTCTACCTCCGCCCAGGTGAGGACTTCATCATTGGGCGCGATAAGGAGTGTTCGCTCACGATCCCGAGTAAGCGCGTCAGTCGCCAGCACGTTCAGATCTTCTGGCGGTCAGGCCTGCCTGTGGTTCGAAACATGAGCGATCAGAACCAGACGATCGTCAACGGGAGCGCCGTCCAGGAGGCGGAGTTGCGCCACCGCGACGAGATCCAGGTCGGTCCCTATCGCTGCGTCTACACCTTCGCCAAGGGCGGCGCGGTCGGCGCGGCAGAGGGCGACCTCAACCAGGCGACCCTGGTCGCGGACACGGGCGCGGCTATGCGCGGTTCGCTCGAGAGCTCGCCCCTCTCAGAGCTCCTCTTGGACCTCGAGCGGACCGAGAAGACCGGGACCCTGCGCGTCCGCAGCAGCGACGGCCAGGAGGGGATCATCGTCATGGACAAGGGCGGGTTCTACTCCGTGACCCTGGACACGATTCGTGGTGAAGGGGCCCTGCGAAAGATCGTCGGGTTCGAGTCGGGGACCTTCGAGTTCTCCCTCGAGAAGCAGACGGCGCCGCTCAAGCTGATTCGCAAGTTCGACTACTCAGCAGCGTCTGCCGACGACCTCACGATCGACATCAAGCAGGTCAAGGTCACCGACTACCTCGAGTGGATCGAGAAGGGCTGCAAGGGCGCCCCCCGAACGCGACGGCGTCGGGGAGGACGCGGTGGCGGCGGCGGCAGCGGCGCCGTGAGCGGGCGCGGCTGGTAGCCGACCCCCCTCGTCACCTTGATTGACCTCGACCGGCTCGCGCTTCACAACGCGAGCCGGCTCGCGTGTGGGGTTGCGCAGGCCTCGCGCCGAGACCGGCCTCTGCGTTGAATCTCCCCGCGCCCACGACCGGCACGGGCCGGGTTCTGGGCGTCGCCTAAGAACCACGCAGTCGCCGCACGAAACCGCCGGCTCGCTCGGGAGGCCCAGCGCGCCGGGGCGGATCGCCCTGAGCTGCCTCAGTGAGGGCAGCGGCGTAGCGAGCGGCGGCCTGATCCACGTCGTAGTGCTCCGCGACTCGCGCCCAACCCCCCGCTCGGAGTCGAGCTCGGAGGTCCCCGTCGTCTAGGAGGCGCTCTAGGGCGGAGGCCAGGGTCAGCGCGTCCCCTGGGGGCACGAGGAGGGCCTCCTGCTCGTGGCGGGCGACCTCGAGGGTCCCTGGGACCTCGGTCGCCACGCTCGGAGTCCCCGCGGCCAGCGCCTCGAGGAGCGCGTTCGGCATGCCCTCGCCCTCGGAGGGCAGGACGAAGACTCGCGCGGCTCGGTGGAGGGCCAGGACGTCCTCTCGGACTCCCAAGAAGGCGACCTTCTCAGCGATCCCCAGAGCGCGAGCCTGGGACTCGAGCTCGCGTCGGAGCGGACCCTCTCCAGCCAGGGCGAGCCGGAACTGGGGGCGGCGATCGGCGAGGCGCGCGGCCGCTTCGAGGAGCACGTCGACGCGTTTCTGGCGAGCCAGGCGCCCTACGAAGAGCAAGACCTCGAGGTCGCCCTGGCTAGGCTCGACCCAGGGGAGAGTCGCTGGCGTCACCTCGCGACGCCACGCCGCGAGGTCGACGCCGTTGGGGATCGAGACCAGGCGATCGAGCGGGAGCCCAGCCGCGACAGCCTCTGCCTTGATCTCCTCGGAGATACACACGTGGCGAGAGGCCGCTCCCAAGAGCTCGCGTAGCTCGGGCTCGCGAGCCAAGGCCGCGAGGTCGCCGTGCGCTCCCGAGCAGGCGTAGCGGACGACGAAGGGAGCTCCTGTTCGCTGGCTGATTCGCGCCGCGTGGACCGCCTCGTGCCAGCCAAGGCCCAAGAGCACGTCGACGCCGCCTTGGCTCGCGAGCCAGGTTCGAGCCAGGGCCTCGAACACATGTCGTCGGGTGACGGGGAGGCGCACGACAGGGAGGCCGGGGGCGCCGGGGACTGGGAGCCCGCGGAGCCGAGGGAGGTCGCGGGGGGCGGCGGTCGTGACGACTTTGACCTCGAGACCGAGGTCGGCCAAGCGAGGGAGGAGCTGGCTAGCCTGGCGCTGCATGCCAGCGCGTTGGTCTATGGCATAGACCAAGAACCCGAGCCGGAGTGGCCGGTTCACGTCGTCGGCCGACGAACTTGCACGAAGAGCCCGTCGGTCTCGAGGTCCTCGTCGCTGAGGTCGCGGAAGCTGGGGGAGAGCCTCCAACGAGGCAGTCCGGGCGGGCCCAGCATTCGATCGCTGGCGACGAGCTCGAACCCGGCTCGGCGGAAGGCCTCCAGGTGTCCGCTCGGCGGGATCCTGTTCAGGAGCCAAGGCCGACGCCCGCGCATGACGCGCCAAGCGACTCGGGGGATCCCGTAGTGCCCGTTCCAATCACGGGTCAGCTCGTGGCTCTGGAGGTCGATCTGGTGTGAGCCGATCCCGCCAGGACGGAGCCAGGCGTAGAGCGCTTGGCAGGCTCCCGCGAGGTCGTCGACGTGCTCGAGCACGGCTTGGGAGTAGACGAAGTCCACGGTCTCCGCCTCGAGCTCGTCAGCGCCGTGCCAGGGCACGACGTAGCGAATCTGGAAGGTCGAGGCTTGGCCCAGGAGTGCGGCCCGAATCGCGTCGATCCGCTCGGGCGCCAGGGTCCGGGCCAGGTGCTCTTCGCTCAGGACCTCATGGGGGAAGGCGTAGTCGCTGAGCGGAGGTCGCGCGTCGGGGAACTCGCCAGGGCCGGGGATCGGGGCCCGGGCTCGGAAGAGATCGACGAGCTCCTCGAAGATCGCCAGGTTGCGGGCCGGGTCTGCGTAGCGGACCACGTCGAAGGCGTAGTAGGACTCGGCGCCGGTGATCAGGGCAGCCAGCCCGGCTCCTATGGCGGAGCCCGGTCCGAGCTCGGCCACGACCTTGGGGTGCTCGAAGCCCTCGATCCGGAGGCTGGCCAGGCTGAGGTGCCGGAGCCAGACCGAGTAGAAGTAGCTGGCCCGCTCCGTCGTCATTTCGCTGGGGCTGTGCTCGTAGCCCGGCAGGAAGCTGGCCGCTCCACGCAGGAGGTAGAAGGCCTCGGGCGAGGTCGCCAGGAGGCCGCGCACGGCAGCGCGGGCGGGCGCGGTCAGGAGTCGCTTCAGTCGAGACACCCGCGCATGCTACGCGGCTCCAGGGGAGGGTGGGAGTGCCGTCGTTCCCGGGCCTGGAGCTCCTCTCGTGAGCCAGCTGACGAGGTCAGGAGCCCGCCGCGCCCCCGCTCGGTTGCGGCGCGTCGGGATTTGCCTCGTTAGGCTGGAGGGCATGAGATCTGCCTTCGCGTTCCTCCTCCTAGGCTCCCTCCTGATCGCTGCTCCAGCGAGCCTCGCGCCCCAGGCCTCGGCGGACGAGCTGGTTCTCAATAACGGGCGCGTGCTCAAGGGGCGGATCCTCAGCGAGGACAAGCGGAGCGTCGTGCTGCGGAGCGCGCGCGGGAAGTTCTCGGTCCCGCGATCCATGATCGCGCGGATCGTGAGCTCGACCTCGCCCAGGGCGACCCTAGTCGCTCGGCGCAAGGCCCTCGACCCGAGCGACGCCGACGGGTTGGCGGAGCTCGCAGATTGGGCGGCTGCGAACGGGCTCGGACGACAAGCGCTAGACCTCCGCCAGGAGGCTCGGACCCTGGGGTTGAACCAGCGCCTCGAGAAGGCCGAGCGAGCGGACACGGCGCGGGCCTTCGTGCGGGTCTTCCACTGGGGACGTCGCTCGGGCGTGGATCGCTCGACCCTGATCGCGGTCCTGGGTGCGGCTCGGCTGCGCGACGCCAACGACGTTGAGCTCCAGAGCGCCGCCGAGAGCTACAGCCGTCAGCTCGAGGCTGAAGAGGAGAGCCTCCGCAAGGCGGCGGCCTCGCTTCGCCGGCCTCGCTACAAGGACCCCAAGGCGACTGACACTGCGCGCGGGACGACCAAGACCTGGCGGCCCCTGAGGAAGCGGGCGCGAGCCAAGAGCGCAGACGAACTCGACGAGGAGCGAGCGCGCGTGGCAGCAGCGAGAGGGGCCCTGAGGGGCTACGCTCGGTCTCGTGAGGGAGCAAGCCAGCGACGCTGAGTCGGTCGAGCCTGGAGGGAGCGCCAGCGCGCTCCCTGAGGCCGCGACCCCCGCGAGCGAGGCCTACGTCTGGGAAGGACGTCCACGACCCCGCCCGCTCCTGGCGAGCGATTGGGTGTTCTATGCCCAGTGGATCCTGGCCCTGGCCGTCGTGGCCATGATCCTGCCTTCTCGATCCATGGGAGTGGGCCCCCTCCAGACCTGGCCGTGGGTCCTGCCCCTCTTGGGCCTCGTCGCCGCCGGCTTCCACGTCGTGCGCCGGCGCTCTCGGCACCTCGCCGTCTCCCTCGACGCCCTCTGGGTCACCGAGGGCGTGTTCTGGGTTCGGACCCGACGCCTGCCCTGTCCTGAGGCCAAGCTCGTGCGACTGCGGGGCGGGAGCCTCGAGCTCCAAGGTTCTGGCGGTGAGCGCCACGAGCTGGTGGGGCTGACCGCGATCGACACCGGCGCCCTCCGCGAGGGGTTGGCTCGAGCGCGTGGGAACCTAGCCTCTCCTCCCCGCGGCCGAGAGGGCTCCGAGCCCGAGGTGCTCAGCACAGGCTCCGAGGGGCAGGCGTGAACGACCTCCCGACCCACGCGGCCTCGACAGGAGGGGGACCTCCGGGGCCCTCGCGCGACCTGAACCCAGGTGACTGGATCGGTCCCTACCAGGTCCTCCAAGAGCTGGGTCGCGGTGGAATGGGGGTCGTGTTTCGTGTCCGGCACGGACAAACAGGGCACGAAGCCGCCCTGAAGCTGATCCTGGGAAGCGTCGCTGGCGAGCTGGCCCTGGCGCGCTTCGGGCGCGAAGCCGAGGCCCTGGCCAAGATCCAACACCGGAACGTGATCCGCGTGTTCGAGCTTGGACGCGCTCCCCAGGGGCCTTACCTCGTGTTGGAGCTCCTGGAGGGGACGCCGCTGGAGGACCTCGTCCGCGCAGGCCCCCTCGAGCCCGACCGGGCCGTCGAGATCCTGGTCCAGCTCTGTGACGCGGTCAGCGCAGTCCACGGAGCTGGCCTCCTGCACCGCGACCTGAAGCCAGACAACGTGATTATCCGTCCTGACGGGACGGTCGTCCTGCTCGACTTCGGCGTCGCTCAGGACGAGAGCGCGGAGAAGCTGACGCAGACCGGGCAGCTGGTCGGGACGCCGAACTTCATGAGCCCCGAGCAGGCCGGCGGCGAGCGCCGGGCCGTCGACGTCCGGAGCGACGTCTATGGCTTGGGCGCGATCTTGTTCACGCTCCTCAACGGCGCCCCACCCTTTCACGAGTTCCTAGGCCTCGGCCAATACTCGGTGATCTTGGCGGTCTTGAAGGGTGACCCCACTTGGCCCCTGGGGCGGGAGCTCCCGCGAGAGCTGGTCGCCTTGACTCAGAGCACCCTCGCCATGACTCCCGCCGACCGTCCGCCTACAGCCGACGCCCTCAAGGGTCTCCTGGAGCGCTACCTCCGAGAGGGCAGCCGGGCCCGAGCCCGGCGTCCGCTCCGAGGCGTTCTGGCGGGGGCGCTCTTGGTCTTGCTGGCCGCAGGCGGGGTGGCCTTCGCGCTGACGCGCGCCGCGGTCGACCCCACGCCGGCGACCCGCACGATCCCGGCTCGTCCCTCAGACCTCGAGGAGCGGATCGCCAAGCTCGGGAGCTTCGAAGATCCCGGCTTTCAGGAGGCTCTCGCGACGCTTCGGGCGGATCCCGCCTACGCGGATCACCTGGACTCGATCCGAGCTGCTCGCAAGGAATACCTCCAGGTCCAGGCTGGGGCCGAGAACGCGCTCCTGCGCGGGAGCGCAGACGGGCCCTTGCTTCAGCGCTTGCGCGCCTATCTCCGCGCCTGGCCTGGGCGGCCTGAGTCGCTCGCGCTCCGCGACACCTTGGCCTTGCTGGCCGTCGCCAGCGAGCCGCTCCAGGTTCACGTCGTCGAGCGACAGAGCGCCCGAATGTATGGCGGAGCCTGCCTGGACGCGAGCGGGGAGGAGATCCTGGCGATTGGCTACAGCGAGAACCCGGTCGTGACCTGGGTCAAGGTCGAGCCCGACAAGGATCCCTGGGCGGGCAGGTACTACCCAAAGAAGCCGGAGTTGAGCAGCGCTCGCCCCCGGGCTCGGATCTTGCCGCAGGGGCCACGCCCGGAGCCCTTGGTCCACCTGACCTTCGCCACCAAGACCGAGCGGGCCCTCCTTCCTGGGGTCCCCTATCCGCCTCGCAAGCCTGGGCCCCCGCCCCTTCCTCCCTTCCCGGACGCCTCGCGACCGCCCTCCTTGACGAGCTATGTCGCGGCGCCCGGCGGAGGGGCTTGGATCGGCGTGGAGCAGGTCTCTCCCCCGACGGGGCCGGGCTCCCTCGCGGCGCGGATCGAGCTCTGGAGCCCGCCGGACCTCGAGGCCCCCAGCAAGGTGATCAAGATTCCGGGGATCCCGATCCAGAACTTCCCGCACCTGGCGCAGGGCGCCGGGCAGCCCCGGGCCCTCGACGTCCGAGGCCCCCTGTTGGCGGTGGGAATGGGGGACGGGCTGGTCCTCCTCTTCGACCACGAGCGCGGTGAGCTGCTCTGGAAGACAGCGGGGAAGGATCGCCACAAGCAGCGGATCATGGCCGTCAGGATCCTGGAGGACGGGCGCGTCGTGAGCGCCAGCGGGCGAGGCCTCAAGGAGTGGGACTCGGGCTACCCCTCGGGCGAGGAGGAGGACATGCGGGTCGTGCTCTGGAGCCCCGCGGGCAAGCCGCTCCAGACCTACCTCAGGGCCTTCGGGCGCGACGACGGGCGAATGGGCATGCCCAAATTCCTCGAGCTCTCAGGGACTCAGATCGTGGCAGGGGCCGACACGAACCGGGTGGTGTGCGTGATCGACCTCGACGCCCCCGACGATCTGCCCGGCGACGCTCCGGGCTCGGTGCATCGCCTGCTCAAAGGTGAGCGGATCGAGTCCAACCCGTCTCAGCGGGGAGAGATTGGCTCTCACGCCAAGAACTGGGCGCCCTCTGGGCCCGAGCCTCAAGGGGCGCTCTGGCTGAGCCCCGAGCGCGTCTTGGTCTGGGGGGACTTCGGCGGGTGGACCGAGCTCCGGGTGTTCGAGGTTCCCCTCGACCGCAAGCGCTCCCCTCGCCAGCTCTTGGGCTGGGCTCGCCCGGACCGGGTTCAGGCAGTCTGGCTCAGCCCCGACGGCTCTCACCTCTTCCTCTCAGCCCGATCCAAGTCGCGCTTCGTGCGCAATCGGATCGAGCGCCGCCGACTGGTCCCGTGAGCGCTCCTGGCCCTCGCTATCCCTGGCTGACCCTCGCGACAGGGACCGCGCTCGCGGTCCTGGCCCTGGGGCTCGGGCTCTGGAGCAAGGAGCTGACCAAGGAGGCCCGACGCGCCGAGTGCTCGGCGCGAGCTCAGACGATCAGCCTCCACGTTCGCCAGCGTCTCGAACAGCGGCTGCGCGTCGCCGAGGGAGGCGACCTCGCGCGAGGACGCTGGACGATCACCGGGGGCCACGTTCGGGGGGAGGGGGAGTTGCCTCCGGACGCTTGGGTCCAGGCCCTGGCCAAGCACGAGGGCCTGAGCCCTCTCAGCCTGAGCCAGCCGGGAGGTGCCCGAGCGGCGACCTTCTTCCCCTATGCACCCCGCAGCGGGGAGCTCGTGGAGTGGGACCTGGCCCAAGTCGAGGCCGAGGTGATCGGCCCCGCCCTGGCCGAGGCCAGCGAGGGACGCTACGCCTCGGTCCTCTTGGTTCGCGGACAGCCTGAGCCGACGGCCTTCCGCGCCCGAGCCCAGTCGCCTCTCTTCCCGCCCCTCGGGCACTGGAGCGTCGGCGTCGGCTTCGCCGACCGAAGCGCGGTCAGCCGAGACCTGCGAATCCAGACCGGCCTCCTGAGCCTCCTCGTCCTCGGTCTCCTCGGGACACTCGTGGCCAGCGTCCTCGCCAGCGCTCGCCGCCTGCGTCGCCGCGCTCAGCGGGTCTTGATCCGAGACCAGTTCCTGGCGCGCGCGACCCACGAACTCCAGACCCCTCTAGCCCTCATGCGCGCGGCCGCCGAGACCTTGGAGAGCGGCGCCGCCAGCGAAGAGGCCGACCGCGAGCGCTGCCTGGCGATCGTCCTCCGCGAGGAGGGGCGGCTCACGACCACGATCCGACGTCTCCTGAGGACGCTTCGCTGGGAGAGCGGAGAGGCCGCCGACCTCGCGCGCTGGGGAGACGCGAGGGCGGCCGTCGAGGAGGCCGCCGAGCTGATGCGCGCGCCCCTAGACGAGGCAGGGATCGAGCTGAAGCTCGAGGTCACAGACGTCCAGGGTCAGGCGCCGATAGACCTCCTGAGCGACACCCTGACCGAGCTCCTGAGCAACGCCCTCAAGCACGCCCGCGGAGCGCAGGAGGTGCGGGTCTCTCTTCGTGGGGCTGGGGCGGGGCGAGCTCTGCTCGAGGTCAGCGACGACGGGCCCGGGCTCACGGACCCCGAGCAAGCCTTCCTGCCCTTCCGCCAGGGCGAGGGGAGCGAGGGGGCCACGCCGGGGAGCGGGCTGGGGCTGGCGCTGCTGCACGAGGGCTGGAGCTTGCTCGAGGGGAAGATCGGGGTCTCGGGGCCTGGGGCGGCGTTTCGGGTGGAGATTCCGCTCCGGGGGGGAGAGGAATAGGGCCTGCGGGTTTCGCCCTTTCCCGCCGCCTTCCGGTCCCAGAGCCGATACCAGGCTAGAATCCGCGCCCCCCGGAGGTGCCTGATGCGCGCTCGCACGCTGATCCCCGCCAGTCTCTTGCTCTTGACCCCCTTTCTGACGGGCTGCCCTCAGAGCGGCGGCGGCGGCGGGATCAAGAAGATCGATCAGAGCTCGCTGGTCGAGGTGATCACGTCTGACGACGCCAAGGTCCTCGATCCGCACACGACCTCCGACGGCGGCAACGTCAAGGTGATCGTGCAGCTCTACCAGACCCTGGTCCGCGTCGACCCCGACGACTTCAAGCAGGACCTCAGGCCCGAGCTCGCTGAGTCTTGGAAGATCTCCGACGACGCTAAGACGATCACCTTCCAGATCCGCCAGGGCGTCAAGTTCCACGACGGGGCCGAGCTCGACGCGGCGGCCTGCAAGCTGAGCCTGGAGCGCCTTCTGGAGCGCGGCTTCAAGCTCTCGGTCAGCCCCTACGGCTTCATGTTCGCCGACCTCGATCAGATCACGGCTGAAGGCCAGACCCTGACCCTGAGCCTCAAGAGCCCCGTGGCTCCTGTCGTGCTCCGCTCGCTCTCCATGTTCTCGGCGAGCATCGTGAGCCCCAAACTCCTGGAGGCCACCAAGTCCATGGAGCCCGGCGCGGCTCAGGTCCACGTGACTCAGAACGCGGCCGGGACGGGCCCCTTCAAGCTCGACACCTTCGACCCCGCCGCCAAGGTCACGCGCCTCAAGCGGAACGAGGGCTACTGGGAGGGGTCGCCGACGGTCGAGACCGTCGTGTTCAAGCAGGTCGCTGACAAGTCGGCTCGCGGCGAATACCTGACTCGGGCCAAGGGCGTGATCCTCTGCGACGACGTCCCCCGCGAGCTCTGGAAGAGCCTCGAGACCCAAGCTGGCCTGACCCTCAAGACTTGGTGGTCGCCCAACGTGGGCTACCTCGGCGTGAGCGGGACCCACGAGAAGACCAAGGAGCTGCCGCTGCGGCGCGCGATCGCCCTGGCCCTCGAGCGGGGCCCGGTCGTCGAGCACTACGAGGGCACGGCGCGGCCGACCTTCAGCCTCGTGGCCCAGGTCATGGCGAGCTACGACGAGAAGCTCCGCTGCCCCGATTGGGACGAGGACCGCGCCAAGCGGATCGCCAAGGCCAAGGAGCTCGTCAAGGAGGCTGGCGCGGAAGGTCGTGAGTTGACGATCTACCACCCCAACCAAGCTCGGCCCTACCTCCCGGCCCCGGCCGCGATCGCGGACACGATCCGGAACCAACTCAAGGAGATCGGCCTCGAGGTCAAGGTCCAGGGCAAGGACAAGAACGCGCTCTTCCCTGAGATCGAGACTGGGAAGTACGAGCTGGTCTTGATCGGCTGGACGACCGACAACGGCGACCCCGACAACTTCTACAGCCCCCTCGCGGACGGCTCAGAGGGCAAGGCGTCTGCGAGCAACGTCAGCCGGGTGTTCGACGCCAAGATTCACGAACAGGTCATGGCGGCCCGAGCGATCGCCGATCCGGCCAAGCGGATCGAGGCCTACCGGGCCCTCGAGAAGGACCTCCAGACCCGCGTCGCGGGCTACGTCCCCCTGGTCAACACCAAGACGGCGGTCGCGCACTCCTCGAGCCTGAACGGAGTCGAGGTCGACGGAGTCGGCCACTACCGCTTCCACAAGGCCACGATCGCGCCCAAGAAGTAGCGACGGCCCTCCGTCTCGATCCCGCATGCTCGCCTACCTCGCCCGCCGCCTAGCCCTCTCGGGCGTCCTCCTCTTGGGGGTCGTGCTGGCGGTGTTCCTGCTCCACCACGCCCTGCCCATGGACCCGGCGGCGGCGCTCTTGGGCAAGAACTACAGCGCCGAGAAGGCTCACGAGCTGCGCGAGTCGCGCGGGCTAAACGACCCCCTCCCGGTCCAGTTCGCGCGCTACCTCGGCGAACTGTCACGAGGAGACCTCGGGACCTCTCACGTCAGCAACGTCCCCGTGACCGAAGAGCTCAAGGCGGCCCTCCCGGCCACGATCGAGCTCGGCCTGACGGCGCTCCTGCTGGCGATCCTGCTCGGGGTCGGGCTCGGGATCCTGACCTCGCTTCGGCCGCGGACCTGGTGGGACGTGAGCGGGCTGACCTTGGCCCTAGTCGGGGTCTCGCTCCCGATCTTCTGGCTCGGGTTCCTGGCCGTGGCGGTGTTCGGTGACAACGGAACCCTAGAGAGCCGGGGTCAGGCGCTGCTGGCGTCCTCGGGCGGGGGTCCTGGGATCTACGCCCTGGCGGCCCTGGGAGGCGCCTTCCTCGTCTCGCCCTTCCTGGTCTTCGGCCGCAAGACCTTCCCCGCCCTGGCGCGCCCGCTCGGCGCGATCACGCTCCTCGTCGTCGGAGGACTCTTGGGCGCAGGCGCGCTGCACTTCGCGTTCGGGTTCAGGGGGCTGCCCCTGGGGGGACGCTTCGACGCCAGCGTGTGGCCGCTCAACACCTTCGTAGCCGAGACGCCGGGGGCGACGGGCTTCCTCCTCTACGACACGCTCTTCGTGGCCCGCGACTCCGAGGCCTTCGCCCACGTGTGCAGCCACCTCCTCTTGCCGGCGCTCGTCCTCTCGAGCGTCCCGACCGCGATCATTGCGCGGATCACGCGAGCCGCCATGGGTGAGGTCCTGGTCCAGGACTACATTCGGACGGCCAAGGCCAAGGGCCTGACCGGCGCGCGCGTGATCCTCAAGCACGCCCTGCGGAACGCCTCGATCCCGATCGTGACCACCATCGGGACCCAGCTCGGCTACCTCCTGGGCGGCGCCGTCCTGACCGAGACGATCTTTCAGTGGCCGGGCATGGGCCGCTACGTCGTGGACGCGATCCTGGCCAGCGATATCAAGCCCCTCCAAGCCAGCGTCCTGATCGTGGCGGTGGCCTTCGTGCTGATCAACCTCGCCGTCGACATGTCCTACGCCTGGCTGGATCCGCGGGTCGGGGAGGGACGCCAGTGAGCGCCGCTCCTCCTGCCAAGGCGACCCAGCCCGTCGACGCCGAGCCTGAGCGCTCGGGTCCGCGCCGGCTTCTGGACTGGTGGTTGACCTTCCTCCGCCACCACCGTCCCGCTCTGGTCGGGTTCATTCTCTCGAGCCTGATCCTCCTGATCGCCGGCCTAGGGCCCCTCGTGCTCGAGCACGCCCCCGACGCGGTGTTCGGGCGCTTCGAGCCCACCGGCGGCGAGCACCTCCTGGGGACCGACAGCCAGGGCTACGACGTGTGGTCGCGGATCGTCTACGGAGGACGCGTCACGCTCTGGATCGCGCTCAGCTCCATGCTCCTCTCCCTGACCCTCGGCACCATTGCGGGGGCCGCGGCGGGCTATCTGGGCGGCTGGGTCGACCTCCTCGTAATGCGCGGCGTCGACTTCGCCATGAGCTTCCCCAGCTTCCTCCTGGCCATGGTCACCATCGCGATCCTGGGGGCCAAGCTGGAGAACGTGGTCTTGGCTGTGGGCTTGGTCGGGGCGCCGATCTTCGCGCGTCAGGTCCGGGCTGAAGTCCTCCGGGTCAAGACGAACGAATACGTGACGGCGGCGCGGGCGCTTGGGTTCGGCAACGCCCGGATCTTGCTCCGCCACGTGCTCCCCAACTGCTTCGCGCCGATCGTGGTCCTGGGGACCCTGACCATGGGCAGCGCGATCCTCGACGTGGCCGGGCTGAACTTCCTCGGCCTCGGCGGCGACCCCTACACGACGCCGGAGTGGGGCCTGATCCTCAAGCAGGGCTGGGAGAAGCGGCCCTACGGCAACCTCCAGGTCACCGCGGCGGGGCTCGCGATCTTCCTGACTGTGCTTGGGTTCAACCTCTTGGGTGACGGGCTCAAGGACGAGCTCGACCCGCGGACGCGGCGTCGGTGAGGGGGCACCTGGCACTCCTCCTCGGCCTATCCCTCTTGGCAGGGGGCTGCCCGAAGAGTCCGGCGAAGACAGCTTCTCTCGGCCCCAGGGGCGCCGCCGCCGGCAGCGCGCCGGTGGCAAGCGAGGCGTCGGTCGCTCAGGCGCCTGTGACTCTGGCGCAAACGGCGACGCCGACTCCGAGCGCTCTGGCGGTCCCGAGCGCGTCCCCAGCGAGTGGTGCGAGCGCGCTGTCGGACCGAGATCTGGCTGGGCTCTGGTGGGGGCGTCGGATCTCCCTCGAGCTGACGAAGAAGGGAAGCGGCTACGCGGGGAGGCTCGCGCTACGAGGACGGGAGTATTCGGTCGAGGTCAGGCGCGGCCCCGCAGGCTGGGGCGGGGTCTTGGTTCAAGGCGCGCAGAAGGCGGAGTTCAGCGTAGTGCGCGAGCAGGGCGGGCTGGTCCTGGCTGCGGACGGGCGCAGCTACACCTTGGAACGGGTCGAGGTCGGGGTCTCGGTGGTCGGGACCTACCGGGGACCCCGCGGGACGACCCTCAAGCTGGACTTCGGGACCGAGGGTTACACCGGGAGCCTGGGCCTCGACGGCGTGGAGTATGTCCTCCGCGGGCAAGAGGCCGAAGGCGGGTATGTCGGTTCGTTACGGGACCCTCTGACTGGTAAGGAGCTGACCTGGAGCGCGAGCAAGGTCAGCGAGGACAGCCTCTTGTTCACGATTCGCCTCGAGGATCGGGAGGGCAAGGGCCGAGCCAGCTTCCACGCCCTGCGCTTCGAGCGCGCCGAGTAGCGCCACCCCCGCGGCTACGGCCTCAGGGAGGGGTGAGATCTCTGGGTCAGCCTCTCGCGGGGGTAAACCCCGCGGCTACGGCCTCAGGGAGGGGTGGGATCTGTGGGTCAGCCTCTCGCGGGGGTAAACCCCGCGGCTACGGCCTCAGGAGGGGTGG